>Ga0209537_1000513_pt1 | contig 47171 bp, 51 predicted proteins | sample BioPla4DNA1_FD_187698 | JGI IMG/M metagenome (GOLD analysis project Ga0209537, IMG submission 187698) | Biogas fermentation microbial communities from Germany - Plant 4 DNA1 (SPAdes) (version 2) | ecosystem: Engineered > Bioreactor > Anaerobic > Digestate | place: Bielefeld, North... | reverse complement strand
GACTTCCACACCAAAAAAACAAAGATCAGCAAACCGGCCAGCATGGAATAAATCTGTGTTGGATGGCGTGTTAATCCATCAACAGCAGGGAAAACCACTCCCCAAGCAGTGGTTGTTGTCTTTCCATAACAACAACCATTCATGAAACAACCGAACCTGGCAATAACATAACCAAGTGCTGTCGCTGGAGCAACAAAATCTAAAAAAGGGAGTACAGGTATACGTCTGATTAAAAGATAAATAACAACAGCCAACAGCCCACTAAGCAGACCTCCATAAAAAGCCAACCCTCCCTGCTGAATAAACAAAATCTGCACCGGATTGGCAAGGTAATAATCAGCTTCATAAAGGAAAACATAGAATAAGCGTGCCCCAATAACACCACTGATCACAGCGATGAGAACACAATCCAGCACAATATCAGGAGACTTACCCCATTTTTTGCTCTGATATATCATCCACAGAGTTGCCACAGCAATACCCAAAGCCACAAAAAAACCGTAACTATAAATTGACAGATTTCCAATTTCAAACAAAACTGGCCGCATACACACCGCCTCAAATTAAAAATATTTGATTTTTATTACAATAATCCACATATCCACAGGTTTATCCACAGCTATTGTATACAATATTATCGGTTATTTAATCGAAAACTAAAATTATCCCCAATATTAACTGAAACTTATTCTGTTATGTCAACATATAGAATCACATATCTCAGTCAAATTATCAACATATAAACACCCGGAACAAATGAGCGAAAAGGGATATTGCACCTTTTTTCAGGTCAGAGGATAATTAGCGCAGGCTTCCAGGTTGAGATGGGCGAAATGCCCGGCCAGATAATGATAATAGCCGGCACAGGCTACCATTGCTGCATTATCTGTACATAATATCTTCTCAGGATAGTAAAATGAGAGGCCCTCCTCTTCAGCCCTTTTTTGAAATAGTCTGCGCAGTGTGGAGTTGGCAGCAACACCTCCGGCGAGACATAGATCATTGATACCGGTTTGTTTTGCAGCACTAATAGTTTTTTCCACCAGCACCTCTACAACTGCTGCCTGGAAACTTGCTGCCACATCGGGAAAGTTTGGGCTAATCCCCTCTTTTTCGCAGCCCTTCAAATAGTTTAAAACCGCGGTTTTCAGTCCACTGAAACTGAACTCTAAACTATTCTCCCCCAACCAGGCCCTGGGAAAGTTTATTGCCTTAGGGTCGCCATTACTGGCTAATTCCTCTAAAGCCGGCCCTCCCGGATAGGGAAGCCCCAATACCCGTGCGATTTTATCAAAAGCCTCTCCTGCTGCATCATCCCTTGTAGCTCCCAAAATCTCATATTCCAGGTGTCTCTTTAGTAAAACCAGGCTGGTATGGCCGCCGGAAACCACAAGACAGATGAAGGGAGGCTCCAGATCCTTATGGACAAGGAAATTAGCATATAGGTGTGCTTCCAGGTGGTGTACAGGGAGGAGTGGTTTTTGCAAATAATAGGAATATGCCTTAGCTGCTGCTACCCCAACCAGTAGAGCACCAATAAGGCCAGGCCCCACAGTTACAGCTATGCCGTGCAGGTCACCAAAACCGATCCCCGCATCTTGTAGTGCTTTCTCTACCACAACTGTTATTTTTTTCATATGCTGCCGTGAAGCAACCTCAGGAACAACCCCACCGTATTGCCGGTGGACAGCGATCTGAGAGGAGATAACATTGGAGGCAATAATACTGCCATCTCCGATTACAGCTGCAGAAGTTTCATCACAACTTGTTTCAATACCTAATATCCAGGCAACTGGCATTTCTCCTAACTCCCCTTAAAAAAAGCTATATATCCTCATCATCATAAATTTCCAGGTCATCGGGGTTGTTCTCAGTGTCTTTGGACCACTCCTTATCTACCCGTTTAACCTTTCTTTTGCCTTGATCCACTTTAAGATTTTTATTATCCAACCAGAGCCACCTCCTTATAGAAGTCTTCTCTGGTATTATGTGCAGTAGTAATAATTAATAATCAGGGTGCCAGGCCAGGCGTTCCAAAAGGCTCTTCGGCGACATTTTCTTAACCTCACGAGCAGGTACCTCCATTTTGACATCAAAACAGATTATATCGCTTTCATTTACATCAGGTAAAAACTGCCGCGGCCAGTGCACCACTATCCCTTCGTCAGTAAGTAAAACTATGATCTTATCCCCTTCAATGCGGTCCACAACACCTCTAATCTGCAACTTTCTCATCCTCCCCTCTGCAGTTCTCCTCATTAAATTTGCGGAGCATAACAATGGCATCCTCATGTGTTTCTAAATAATAATTTTTGCGTATGCCGATCTTTTTGAATCCAAGGCTGGAATAAAGTTTTATGGCAGGAATATTGGATATTCTGACCTCCAGGATCATGGTATCAACCCCTTCTTCCCGGGAATAGTCAATTAAAAAGTTCATCAGCATCCTGCCGTAACCCTGATTTCTATAGTTGGGGTGAATTGCAATGGTAGTGATATGGGATTCCCGCGCAAACAACCACATCCCTGCATAGCCAACTACCTTCCCCTGTTCCAGGAGCACAAAATACCTGGCAAACTTATTTTGGAGTTCACTAAGAAACGCCTTTGCTGACCAGGGGGCAGGAAAAGAGCACTGTTCGATCAGCATAATCTCTTCTATATCACCTTTCTTCATAAAGCGTATAGAAACCCCATTATTAACCTCTTCCATCATGTCCTCCGGCAGCGAATAGCTGGTGGTTTGACATAAAGCGCCTGCACCGCCCCGGGCTCTTTACCCCCCTTTTCAGCCAATATTTTTATGCCTATAATTGCCGTAAAACCCGCCCGGGGCCAAACACGAGCAGGGTCAGCAAAAACAGCATTGTCTTTAAGATCCTGCTGCAGGAGATCCTGGTATAGTTGTGCTCCTTCACCTGTAAAGGTTATTTTAGCCTGCAGCTGCCCGCGCAACCGCTCTGTCAGATCCTTCGGATTTAAAGCCAAATAACTGCTCAACCTTTTTATTCCACCAGGTGAGCTTACATAGATAGCAGTATAAACTTCATCTCGGCGGGCAGGTATCAGCGGGCAGATCAGTCCTTCTGTTCCCTGCAGACCCCAGGCAAGAACATCCAGAGTAGGAACTTCAGCAACAAATTTTTTACCGGCATGTGCCAGTGCTTTGCAGGTAGCAAGACCCACCCTCAGTGATGTAAAAGAACCGGGCCCCACCGATACCGCATACCCATCAAGGTCTCTAACTGATAATTTGAGGCTGGTTAAAAGTTGATCAATCAATGGGAGCAGGTGCTCCATATGCCCCTGCCTGGTGGTTAGAGAAAACTCTCCCAATACCTGGCCGTCCTCTGCAGCAGCAACAGAAACCACTGGTGTGGATGTTTCTATTCCCAGGATCCGCATTTTTTTGACAACTCCTCAACAATAGTTATATAGTGATGGCTCTTTGGGATAAATTGTAGAAGGCGGCCTGTTTCCACATCTGTATGTTGGATTTTCACTTCCAGAAAATCTGCAGGAAAGGCGTCAGGTATCAGATTACCCCATTCAACCAGGATAACGCCTTCTCTATTAAAGTATTCTTCCCATCCAATATCCACTAATTCCTGGTAAGATCCCAGGCGATAAAAATCACAGTGAAAAACCGGGTATTTACCTTGGTATTCCTGGATGATCAAAAAACTTGGACTGGAAACAGGCTCCTTAACATCAAGGCCCGAGGCAATACCCCGCACCAATACTGTTTTCCCTGCCCCCAGTTCACCTGTAAGGCAGATAATATCACCAGGGCCGAGAAGCTTTCCCAGTTCCCGACCTATTGCTTCAGTTACCATGGTGCTGTGTGAGTATATCTGCCACAAAGGATATCACCTCATATTAACCCTTTCCATTATTGCACAGGTAGACCCGTGGAACTCGTTCACTGATCATACAGAGGACTTCATAACTGATGGTCCCCAATTTCCCAGCCAATTCATCAGCAGTGATCTCTTCTCCCTCCTGCCTGCCCAAAAGCACAACCTCATCCCCCTGCTGTACATCTGGAAGATGACCCACATCAACCATCAGCTGATCCATACATACACGACCCACAACAGGAGCACGCTTACCCCTGATCAGCACTTCTCCCTGGTTAGAGAGCAACCTGGAATATCCATCCCCATATCCCAAAGGGATTGTGGCAATAAATGTTTTCTTCTTAGCGATATATTTTCTGCCATAACTGATACTGCACCCCTCTGCTACCTCTTTAACAAAAGCCACCCTTGCCTTTAAAGACATGACCGGAAGCAGCTTCACCAGAGCACGGTTAACATAAGGGGAAGGATAGTATCCATAAAGAGCGATCCCCGGGCGTACCAGATCCAGGTGGGTATAGGGAAGATCTATCACTGAGGCGGAATTGGCACAATGCCGCCACTTAATATAAATATGATGTGCAGCCAGCTGTTTCAGCAACTGCTGAAATCTCATAAACTGCTCTTCAGCAAATGATTTATCGGAATCATCAGCTGTGGCAAAATGTGTGAAGATCCCTTCTATATCCAAACCGGGCAGCTGTGATAAACTGCGGATTTTATCCAGAGTATCCCCCTGCAGGGAAAAACCCAACCTGCCCATACCTGTGTCAATCTTGATATGCACCTTTGCTTTTTTACCAAGCCGGTGAGCAGCAACTGCAAAAGCCCGGGCATCTTCAACAGTAAAAATGGTCTGGCTGATGTCATGGTTTATGACCTCAACAGCATCATCCACCGGTGTATAACCGAGAACTAATATGGGAGCGGTGATCCCTTTATCACGCAGCAAAACAGCCTCCTGCAGAAGAGCCACACCCAGCCAGGTAGCCCCGCTTTGAAGAGCTGTGCTTGCTGTCTGCTCAATCCCATGCCCATACCCATTGGCTTTAACAACAGCCATCAACTGTGCATTTAGGTCTGTTATGCGGCGCATCTCCTGCACATTATTCTTTAGAGCATCGAGATCGATCTCTGCCCAAACGGGTCTCCCCATTTAACTGCGCCCCCGTTTCAAAGCAGTGAGTGACTCGATCACTTGAGATATCTCAGCAAGTAGATCTCCAGCAATCATTCCGGCTTCTCCTGACTTCTCTGCTATCCGGTCCGCAGCCAAACCATGAATAAAGGGGCCACAGACAGCTGCCTGTAAAGGATCCAACCCCTGTGCCAAAAATGAAGCGATCAACCCTGCCAGCACATCACCGGTGCCACCGGAAGCCAATCCGGGATTTCCGGTGCTGTTGATGAAAAGGGGACCCTCAGGACCTGCAATAACTGTATGTGCTCCTTTGAGAACCAGAACCACACCCCATTTTCTGCTGGCTTCAGCAGCAACCCCTACCCGGTCCTCCTGTACCGCAGCAATCGTTGTATCACAGAGGCGGGCCATTTCACCTGGATGAGGGGTAAACACCCAATTCCTTCTCTGTTTCGCAAGGGCTTGATCTGATAACAAATGCCTCCTCTTGGCAATGATATTGAGAGCATCGGCATCGAGCACTATAGGTATATTGAGATTTTTCAATAGATCTTCCAGAAAGTCTGCTGTTTCCTCTTCCTGCCCCAGCCCTGGGCCTACAGCAGCAACTGTGGCTCTCTGCAAAACCCCTTTGATGGATTCCAGAGCTGAACTGGAAAAACCACCGTTTTCAGTCCCCTTGGCCGGGAAGGTCATAGCTTCGGTAAGTTTCACCGCAGCAATAGGGTAGCACACTTCTGGAATAATGGCGGTCACCAATCCCGCTCCACCGCGCAGAGCCGCATTGCTGGCTAAAACAACTGCACCGGTATAGCCTCTTGTGCCACCGATGACAGCTACATGACCGAAGTCCCCTTTATGACTGGTGGGAAGGCGTTCAGGCAGCATCTCTGCTGCCATTTTTTCATCAACCAGGTAGTAATCCCCACCCTCTTCACTCTTCAGATCAGGAGGGAATGAAATATCCCCTACAATAACCTTTCCGGTGTACTGTGCACCAGGATCAAGATACAGCCCCAACTTGGGCATTCCCATGGTCACTGTAGCTTGTGCCCGGATGCAATCACCGCTTATCCGTCCTGTATCAGCTTCCATACCTGATGGGATGTCTACAGCGATAACCGGTTTCCCAGCCTTATTTACCATTCTGATTAACGAGGCAAAGGGTTCCCGGGGGACTCCCTTAAACCCTGTTCCAAAAAGAGCATCCACAATGAGGTCAGCTTTTTCTAATTCAACAGCAACACTGTCCAAATTTTCAGGATGCAGTATACTGTAGGGTAATCCCATATCTTCGACAATCTTTAAATTAACAGCAGCATCCCCCCGATAGTTATCAGGTGGAACAGTGATTAAAAAACCAACAAAAGCCCCTTTATTAAATAGGTGCCTCCCTACCACAAAACCGTCTCCCCCATTGTTCCCGGGGCCGGCGATAATAAAAACCCTTTTACCCTGCACTTCCTCGCCAAGAAAGCGCTGCATAATCACCTGCACTATGGATAGACCGGCGTTTTCCATTAAAATCAAACTGGGAATACTGTATCTCCTTGTGGCATCCAGATCCATTTCCCGCATCTGGGCCGCTTTCACAAGCCGCATGGCCAACCACCTTCTCTTTAAATGTTAGGACCGGCTGCTTCCCCAAGGGCCACGACAGAGGCACAGGCATAATCTCTGCTGTGGCTCAGGCTCACCAACAGCTCGGCAATCCCCCTCTTCTCTGCCTCAACTGCACTACTCCCCAACAGTTTTACCTGGGGCCGTTCCCCCTCCACAGCAATTTCAATCTCCAGCCAGGGAAACAGTATATCAGGCATCACAGAACTACAGGCCTTCCTGACAGCCTCCTTGGCAGCGAAACGGGCAGCTAAAGAAGCCGCAGCCCTCCCCCGCCTATTGCAGTAGGCGATCTCCTGTTGGGTAAACAGCCGCCTCAGCAGGCCTTTACGCCTTGCCAGAGCCTTTTCCACCCTGTCTATTTCAATGATGTCAATACCGATCCCTAAAACCATTTTATCAACTAACCTTCTTGAATAAGGATTTCTCCAGAATCCGCCATACTTTCCACTTGTTCGAGCTCTTCCTGTTCACTTACTGTTAAAACCTTATCCATATTCAGAAGAATAAACAGCCTGTCATCCAACTTGCCTACCCCATCCAAATAAGCAGCTGTAATACCCGCAATCACCGGAGGTGGTGGTTCAATACTGCCGGCAGGTAGGCGAAGCACCTCTAACACCTCATCAACAATTACTCCAATAACGCTTTCATTAACTTCAACTATCATAATCCGGGCATCTTTTGTATACTTTGTATGGTCAAGTGCAAACCTCTTTTTCAGATCAACCACCGGGATGATCCGACCCCGCAGGTTGATCACCCCTTCTAAGAAAACCGGACTGTTGGGAATTTTTGTCGGCTTGGATAATAAATTGATCTCCTGCACCTGAGTAATTGGCACACCATATTCCTCTACACCCAATCTGAATATTACCAATTGAATTTCCTGCTCACCACTGGCCATCTGTGCCCCTTACCGGGGTTCACCCCCCTTTAACAATCTTCTCTTCATAATTCTACCAATACCGACAATATCCTGCTCCGAATTAACTATCAGCCAACAATCAACAATTAAATATTAAACCTAAACTCGATAATATCTCCATCCTGTACAATATAATCCTTGCCCTCCAGACGGGCAAGCCCCTTTTCTTTAATCTTTGTCATATCCCGATATTTTTCCATATCCTCATATTTAACAACCTCAGCCCTGATAAAACCCCGCTCAATATCTGTATGGACCTTACCTGCAGCTACCCTAGCTGCTGTTCCCTTTTTAATGGTCCAGGCTTTTACCTCGTCACGTCCCACAGTTAAAAACGATATCAAACCCAGGTGTTTATAAATGGTTTTGGCAACCCTCTCAACACCCGGCTCAGAGATCCCCATCTCTGTGAGGAATAATTCCCTTTCTCCCGGATCCAATTGTGCTATCTCCGCTTCCAGTTCAAGGCAGATGGGGAGAACAGGGAATCCCTTCCCCTCCCCATATAACCTGACACCCTCTTCACCTTCATAATGACCATCCCGCAGTTGGTCCTCATCCATATTGATGACAAGAATCATAGGCTTTGTAGTTAAAAATCCCAGTGAACGCACTGCCTGCCACTCATCATCGCTGAGGCCGGCTTCCAGCAGTGGTTTTTCCTCATTAAGAACTTCCTGGCATCGCTTTAGTGCATCCTGCTCCACTAAAGTTTCACCTTTTATCTTTTTGCTGGCAGCTATCCTCTCCAACCTGGTCTCCACCATCTGCAGATCCGCCAGAAAAAGCTCAGCATTAACATTTTCCAGATCACGCAACGGGTTGATATCGCCATCGATGTGCGGTATATTGTCATTCCTGAAGGCTCTGACAACATGGATCAGGGCATCCACCTCCCGCACTGCATTTAAAAAAGCTGCCCCTGATCCCCGGTTCAAACCAGGCAGATCTGTAACCTCCAGCATCGCAGGAATCGCTTTGCGGGGAAGGTATATTTCCGCCAATAAGTCAAGACGCTTGTCTGGAATCTTGGCCACACGAACACTGGTTTTTGTGCGACCTGCATAACTGGATATCTCTTCCTCTCCCTGGGTCAAGAGGTTGAACAGTGTTGTTTTCCCCACTAGGGGTAAACCGATAATACCACAGGTTAAGGCCATTTTCTCTTCACCTCGCTACAAGTATAGCACAGCTTTATTAAGAAGAAAAAATCCCCATTCAAAAACGGGGATTCACCAAGCTAATTAAACTATAAGACCCAATAAACTATATGCCCTTAGGCATTTTTAATGCGCTCAACAGCCTTGACCGGGCAGGAACGATAGCACCGCCCACACCTTATGCAGGAACCCTCATCGATCACAAAGAAAGCTCCTCCATTATAGCTCACATCAATAGCTTCACTGCCGCCTTCATAGGTACACACATACCAACAGCTCGCGCAATCCATACAGAGGTCCTGAACAATTTTAAAAGTAAATTTATATTTTTTCTTTTCCTCTGCCATAAACCTATAACCCCCTTTCTAAGTCTCCCAAATCAATATTTTTCATTAACTTCGCCAACGGTCAACAAAATTCCTGCAGCATAAATGCTCACTTTTTTTATATGGGCTTTTTGCCTGATTTTTCTAAAGCGCGGATCCTTTTGAAATCCCTGGTCTCTGCAGCCACAACACCTGATAGAGCCAGAAGAGCAATCAGGTTTGGTATAGCCATCGCTCCATTAAATGTATCAGCTATATCCCAGACCAATTCCAGCTGTGTAACCGCTCCAAAAAATACGACAACACAGAAAATGATCCTGTATAATTGCACACCTTTGATATTGGTCAAGTAATAAAAACACTTCTCTCCATAATAAGCCCAGCCCAAGACAGTAGAGTAAGCAAACAACATCAAACCAATGGTAACCACAAGACTGCCAATACCCGGGAGGAAAAAGTCAAAGGACTTGCCGGTCAGCACAGCAGCATCAGCCACCTCAATAGAGGGATAGATATTGGCCATTACCACTGTGAGACCTGTGATAGTACATACAACAATGGTGTCCAGAAAAGTACCTGTCATAGAAACCAATCCCTGTCTGCAGGGGTGGTCGGTTTTTGCGGAAGCAGCGGCAATCGGTGCAGATCCGAGCCCTGCCTCATTGGAAAATACACCTCTAGCCACACCATAACGGATAGTAGTACCGATCAGAGCGCCGAAACCCGCCTCTGCTGTAAAAGCCTGTGAAAAAATAAGCCCAAAGGCGTGGGGTATTCGATCATAATTAAGGATCATGATAACTAGTCCGCCTATGATATATATAACAGCCATGAAAGGCACCAAAACTCCTGTTGCTTTTCCAATACTTTTGATCCCACCGAGGATAACCAGAGCAGTTAAGATAGTCAAAACAATTCCGGTAAGCCAAAAAGGAATACCAAAAGTGTCATTCATATTCCCTGCCACCGCGTTAACCTGTACCAGATTGCCGATACCAAATGCTGCTACAGCACCGAACAGAGCAAAAAGCCAGGCGAGCCATTTACACCTCATACCCCGCTCAATGTAGTACATGGGACCTCCGGCCATTTCCCCTTTTTCATCAGTTATGCGATACTTAATCGCCAGCACGGCTTCACTGTATTTGGTTGCCATGCCAACAAGGGCTGTAACCCACATCCAAAAGACAGCACCTGGGCCGCCCAGCACTACAGCTGTGGCAACACCTACAATATTACCGGTACCTATTGTTGCTGCAAGAGCGGTCATCAAGGCCTGAAAGTGTGAAATATCACCTTGAGACTTGCGGTCCTGGGCTGAGGGTGAGAAAGCAAGCTTGAGTGCATAGGGAAGGGTAGAAAACTGCATAAATCCAAGGCGTATAGTCAGAAACAAGCCCGTGCCCACCAATAGCACCAGCATCCATGGCCCCCACACAAAACCATTGACTGCACCGATTACTTCAGAAATGCTCATACACAATTCAACCCCCTAAATACTATAAAAATATCTTTTATTATACCAGTTATTTCTCTGTAAAAATATATAAAATAGAAAAAAAGTGACAGCAAATACTGCCACTTGAATGAGTATTTAATGCTCTAAAAGGACCTTCTTCTTCTGAGAAGCTCTCGAATTAATAGGATCGCAATCAAAGACCTGAACAACCCTCTTCCAAACTGTTTAACAGTTATCTCCTCATCTGAAGAAAGGTTTTTCATTTCTGCCATAACCCTGTTATAAATACTGTCGGTCATTTTTTCAATAGCTTCCCTGGTCGGATAAGGGTATAGATCTGGGTTTGAACTATTGTCATACATTTCACACATCTGTTTGACATATGGATATACTCGATAGTAGACATCTGGATACATAGAATCCAGCGGCTCGTAATTATACAACTGCAGCACCCCCTTTTATTCAATTGATAAATAGAACAACGATCATAATAGTTAGCTTAATTGGCGTGAAATTTTTCATTGAGCTATTACAGCAAAAGTTCCAGGATATTTTTACCTTTATTATATTACAGCTGTAATAAATTGTTACTCACTGATCGCAGGTGAAAAGGCGGGTTTGATCAAGTATAATACAGATAACAGCCTGAGAGGAAAAGGAGGAAAAAACATGATCCAGATCGTTACTGACAGCGCAGCAGATCTGCCGGCAGAAATTGTAGAAAAGTATAACATCACAGTGGTTCCGCTTACTGTACATATCGATGGAAGAGAATATACAGACGGTATTGATATTTCAACACAGGAATTTTACAAAAAAATGGCCGGAACAAAAGAACTGCCAAAAACATCTCAACCATCAGCAGCAAGTTTCATAAAGGTTTTTCAGGAACTAGAATCCAAAGGAGAACTGCTCTGTATCAATATATCCTCGAAACTGAGCGGCACTTATCAAACAGCATGTTTAGCAAAGAAAATATCAGGTGTCAATGTGGCTGTTTTTGACAGTTGGGCGGCTACACTGGGGCAGGGACTGCAGGTTATCAAGGCCGCTCTGCTGGCTGAAAAGGGTATGTCCCGCGAAAATATAATTAATACACTGACAGAATATAAAAAGAACATGACCATTTATATTCTCCTAGATAACCTGGAGAACATTGTTAAAGGAGGTCGGTTGAGTAAGTTTCAAGGGTCATTGGCTAAACTGCTCAATATTAAAGTCTTGCTTACAGGGGTTGAAGGGGCAGTAGTGATCCTTGATAAAATACACGGAAGAAAGAAAGCATTTCAAAGAATAATGGAAAGAATGGGGGAAAAACTGCGGGGAGCAAAGGATATTCCCACAAGATTGTTCGGTATTTCCCACTGCAACAATCTTAAAGATGCTGAAATGTTAAAAAGCCAGATCATAAAGGACTTTAATGTAAAGGACGAACAATTCATCAATAATGAGATGGGCGCAACCATAGCTACCTATGCAGGAGAAGGCGGTATGGTGATCTCTTTCTAGTTATTATCCTAGGAAGCTCACATACTCTGCTGAAAATAAAATCTTCCTTCATCAATGGTGTAGGTAATTAGCCCCAGTTGATTGAGGTGTGTGAGAAAAGCCGAAACTGTGGTCTGAATAACGTGATACTCCAACAAGTTTAAAGCAATATTATTGCTCAGGGTGATTTCTTTTACCAATTGCTCCCTAGTTAAAGGCTGCTTTAATGATGCCAGGATTTGTTTCTGGAACTTCTCAATATTTGCCAAATTATAATTAACCAAATCAGGCAGGTCCTTGCTGGCAATTACCCCTTCCTCATGGCTGATCAGGAAGTAATCAGCATCAATCTCCGGAAGAGAGTGAAGGGTTTTAATGCTCTCTTCCAAATCAAAGAGGTAAGGAAGGGAATACTTCATTATAACCTGCTTGCTGAAGATGGAATCACCTAAAAAACACACCCTATCAGGGGTTACAATTCCAATTTGCCCTCTGGTGTGCCCGGGGAGTGGGACCACCTTAAAAGACTGGCCGCCTATGTTTTTTATTCCTGGTTCCAGGTATTGATCTACAGGAAATGACAGAGGTGCCGGATCTAAATGCTTTAAGGGGCTGGCTGAAAAAAAGATCGCACCGAGGAGATAAGGATGCTCCATAAAAGGCCTCTCTTTCTCAGAGGCAAACACCTTACACTCCGGATATACTTCCTGAAAATAAAGGTTGCCGCGGCAGTGATCCAAATGGGTATGGGTATTTATTATATACCGGAGATTAAAGTTATTTTCTTTGAGTATTTTATCCATCTGATGTGCCTGTTTTTTGGTAAAACAGGTATCGATCAGCAGACAGTCCCTGCTGTTAAATAGATAGACCCCTGCGTTGGTAGGGGCTTTGATATAGTAGGTATTTCCGTTAATTTTCACAAGATCCATTTGACAACACCCTTTAATATCATACCAATTCATACAACAAAGAACAAGAACTAAAAGGAAGGGAAAAAATTGCTGAAATCTGTTCTTTTTGATCTCGATGGTACATTGATCGACTCCATACCCTTAATCAGATCGAGCTTCATACATACCTTTAACCAACTGGGAATTCCCTGGGGAAAAGGAGAGGTATTGGGCACTATTGGTTTACCTCTGCGGGATGTAGCCAAACATTATGCCCCGGGAAATGAAGAGCTTTTTCTTGATGTGTATGCTAAATACCAGCGTGAAGTACAGGAAGAAATGCTACACCCTTTTCCAGGGACAATTGATTCTCTGATCCACATACGAAAAAAGGGTTACCTTACCGGTGTGGTCACTTCCAAACGCCGGAAACCCACCAGAGAAAGCCTGAACATAACAGGGATCAATGATTTCATTGATGTTGTAGTAACAGTAGAAGATACTGATCAGCCAAAACCCCACCCAGATAGTTTATTGAGTGCTCTGAAACAATTGTCAGTCCCTCCCGCTGAAGCAGTTTACATCGGGGACAGCATCTATGATATTATGACTGGCAAAAATGCCGGTACAGCCACCATCGGAGTTACCTGGGGGATAGCAGCAAAAAAAGATTTAGCAAACCAGCACCCCGACTTCCTGGTAGACACTTGGGAAGAATTAATCACAGCCCTTAACAAACTATGACCGATCACCGGGATTGTGCCCCCGGGCGACGAGCAGGTTTTTCCCCTGCCAGCGCAGCGACCTGCGAAGGTTGTTACTTGCCCTTGACGAAGGAGCAGCTAACGACAGCCAAAGCTAAACATGGATGTTGAGCTAGGCGACTATGCGCCATGGATGGCGTCATAGGAGCCGGTTGGCTGTCGTCTGCAACAAGGCTTAGGGCAAGTTAAACCGGAGCTTATGTCGCAAGCGGCAGGGATAAGCCAATCGTTCAGGGGGACTGGTTGCCCCCCAGCGGAGTACCCAAGTGACACATGTAAGCTATTGGTTTGGTGTTATTTCGATGGCAGAGGTCAAAGCCATCAACAGCTCCTGTCCGCTCCTGCGGCGGCGTAAAGAAAGTGGGCTGACAGTTACCGCGTTAAGAGGCACTGCATCGAGAACACCATTAACAAAATGGTCATATTTACTATAATAAGCAATGGCGTGGATCACATAATATTCACCGTTGTGCTTGCCCAGATAAAGCATTACATGGCCGGGAAAATAGAGAATCGCTCCGGGAAGCAGCAGATCCAGTATACAACTGCGTTCTCTCCTGTCTGCTCCCTGCAGGGAAATAACCTTTCCAGGGAGCGCTGCCTGCTCTCTGGAGTTGCGTGGGAACTGAAAACCAAAGCAGCTGTATATATCCCTGATAAAAGCAGAGCAGTCCCGTAAATTAAACATCCCTCCCCATCCATAGCGTTCCCCCAGCATCTTAAATGCCTGCCCGATAACCGCTGATCTGGTATAAGACAGATACCCCTTAACCACATCACTCCCACGGGGTATTAGCGCCAATTTTATAACAAGTTCCCCATTTTTGCCGCGCACAGGCATTTTAACCACATAACTGCCTTCTGGTGACTGATTATCAATAACCTCTGGAATTTGTTCCTGTGCTGCCAGGGGAATTTTTGCACCCATGAAGAACTCCAATATGGATGTATCTGGGTTATAGGGATTATAGCCTAAATGCAGCCTGCTCCCTGTTACCAACAAAAATTCATCAGTTTGTAAATAACTGAGCCATTTCTTTCGGTCCCCGGTAACTGCCAGGTCCGCAGTAAGCACCCAGCCTCTGCAAAAAGTTGTCTGCACAAAACACCACTTTTCACTGGCGCTTTTATGGAGCACAATGACCGGTTCTCCAGGGCTAAGAGCTGTTTCCTGAATAATATCGAAGTCCCGGTCTGCAGGGTCTTCTGTAACCAGACAATTTGTCGGCAAAGATCTGACCATAGAACTCCTGACTGTGCAGGCATAGGTTACATTGTTAGATTTTTTTATCCCTGCCAAATTCAATTCCTTCTGAAGAGCAGTAAAAAATGACGGCTTTAACCGGTAGCCATTATGATAGAGAGCATTCTGGGGCAAACGGTTTGCCAAAAGCATGTTTCTGAGCTCTTTGGCTCTGATCGCCTGGGGATATGCAATTAAATCCTGGATAACACCGGGCAGACTATTTCTGATATCACAGTTAAAGGCATCGATTTGTTCTTTATTCATGATAATGGCATCAGGATCAGGCGCTCTGCTCTGCCAAAACTGGGCGGATAGAATTTCATCCAAAGATTACTCACCTCCAAACATAAAGTCATGCTGTTGCTTAAAAAACCAAAATGTAATAATCTAATAATTGTGCTTCAAATAAGTGTCCAGATGAAATTTAAAATGTTGGGTATTTATTAACATTTATGATGGAGTTCCGGTGAACATTCTGTAATACCCCAACAACTACCGCATAAAGTAAGCCTGATCACAAGGGTTCTTATTATTGATCTATTTTTGATTAGAGGTACAAGGGAGCAGGAATTATGGAAAATGAAGTGACAACCCTTGATGGTGGCGAAACATCAGAATCTGCAGAACAAAAACAAAATAAAGGGAAAATTGATTTCAACAAACCTCTTTGGAAAAGCATTTTCCTCTTTTTTCTTCCACTGATGCTCAGCAATACCCTGAATTCCATCAGTGGTACAATCAGCAGTATCATCCTGGGCCGTATTATTGGAGTTACTGCTTTGGCAGCGGTATCTGCCTTCTTCCCAATTCTATTTTTGCTGATATCTTTTGTCATCGGTGTTGGTGCAGGAAGCTCTGTTTTGATCGGGCAGGCTTTCGGAGCGCAGGAGTGGAAAAAGGTAAAGGTCATTGTGGGAACAACACTGACCTCAACCTTTTTAATCGGTCTTATAGTTGCTATCCCAGGATACTTTTTCACCTATGAGCTGCTGGAACTGACCGGAACACCTGCAGATGTCATTGACATGTCAGCAGGATTTGCGCGTATCACTTTCATAGCGATGCCTGTTGTCTTTTTTTTGTTCTATGCCTACACTACATTTTTCAGAGGATCTGGGGATTCCAATACACCCTTTTACTTCCTGGCGGTCAGCACAGCATTAAATATCCTGTTGACCCCTGCACTGGTCATAGGATGGGGTTTTCTGCCTGCTATGGGTGTCAATGGTGCTGCCCTGGCCAATCCTTATAGCTGTACTGGTTTCATTAACCGCTTTTCTTCTCTACCTGAAAAAAGTGAATCACCCACTGCAGTTTGATCGTGAAACAGCGCGCAATCTACGCATCAACTGGCCAATTTTCAAACTTTTGGTGACCATCGGCATACCCACAAGTATCCAGATGATTTTGGTTTCCCTGTCAGCGATTGCGGTGATTTCTTTTATAAATAAATTCGGTTCAACTGCCACCGCTGCTTTTGGGGCAGTCAACCAGGTGATCAGCTATGTGCAGATGCCAGCAGCCAGTTTAGGAGTCACCATCTCCATATTCGGTGCCCAAGCCATCGGTGCCGGATACAATAAACTATTGAACAAAGTAATCAGAACCGGTATCTTGATAAACTATTTGGTCGTAGGTGTAACCGTAATAGTTGCCTATATCTTTGGACGCAGTCTTCTGTCCCTGTTCTTGACCGAAGCCCCTGCATTGGAACTGGCTTTCAGTCTGCTGGTCATTACATTGTGGAGTTATCCGATATTAGGCAACAACAATATCCTGGCGGGAATTATGCGATCCAGTGGGACTGTCTTTTGGCCAACACTGATCACCGTTTTATCCATTTGGTTAGTACAGGTGCCTGTGGCCTACGTTCTCCACACCAGAATCGGTGTTCAAGGTGTTATGTTCGGTTTCCCTGCAGGTTTTATAGCAGGGTTAATCTTCCTCTACCTTTACTATCATATCTTCTGGAAGCAGAAAGAACACACCCGTCTGGTGTAGAAGCGACCTTCGTCAAAGGCAAGCAACAACCTTTGCAGGCCGCTGCGCTATTAGGACCAGTCAGGGGGACTGTCCCCCTGATCGGTCGGAAGGAGTTGTGGAAAGAGATGAGATTTTCTTGCGGCACAAAACAATTTGCAGCAACTGTGCTTGACCTCCTGCGCCAACAATACCCTGATGCAGGACCCCGCTTGCTCTTTTCCAATCCCTATCAAGCACTGGTAGCAACTATTCTTTCGGCTCAAACCACAGATGAGCAGGTAAATAGAGTAACCCCTGCCCTGTTTGCAAAATACCCCGATGTCAAGGCTCTTGCTGAGGCTGACCTAGCTGATGTTGAAGCAACAATCAGATCGGTCGGTCTTTACAAATCCAAGGCCGCCCACCTGGTTGCTGCAGCACAAAAGATCCTCACTGATTACCAGGGAAAGGTACCTGCTGACTTTGACTCTCTGTTAAGTCTTCCCGGGGTGGGCAGAAAAACAGCTAATGTGGTTTTATTCAACGCCTTTGGCAAACCGGGCTTGGGTGTGGACACCCATGTCCACCGGGTCGCCAACCGTATAGGTCTGTGTAAAACAAAAAACCCTGAGGGAACTGAAAAACACCTCAAGGAAGTTATACCAGAGGAAAAATGGGGGAAGGCTCACCATCTTTTGATCTTTCATGGGCGCCGGTGCTGCCGGGCGAGAAAACCGGAGTGCACCTCCTGCCCCTTACTGAATATCTGTATTAACCATGGGGAGGCTGAATAACCGAGCATACCAGCCTTATATCTATGCTTAGATACTTTTCATCCCCAGGAGAGCTAATAACTCTCAAACTGTCTCATCAAAAACTCCGACACCAGTCCCCCCGCAAGAGCTATATCTTCTGTGTGCATATAGTGGTTGGCAGATGAATCAAAGAGAATATTAGCTGAGCCAGGCAGTTCTTCATCTTTCATCCAGATCTTAACCGTTACCGGGAACCTGGGAAAAAGGCTGAAAACTGCAGTGATATCACTGGTGTTTTCACATACAGCTCCCAGAGCAGCACATGCTTTTTTTATCTTTTCCGGATCATCACCAGCTAGCCTTTCTACCAGCGGTAAAACACACGTTTTATAAAAGGCTAAGTAAAACACCTTGCCATAAAGAGTTTCCCGGTAGGTAATCAATTCCCCACTCAGAGGAAAATTATCTGCCCGTCCCAGGTAGTGGATGAGCAAGTAGCGCCACTCCCAAACAGGTTGCAGCCCACTATCCTTAAAAAAGACCTTCCCCTGGGGGTAGTGAACATAGATATCCCTCCCCAGGCTGACCAATGAGATGATACCCTTGACCGGATCATAAACAGAACCGCTGTTTTCGGCTATTTTATCAGGCTCCAAAGAGCTAAATCTCTTCAGATTATGTGCAAAACCTGTAGCCGCGCTGTAGGGCATTCCCTCTTTTTGTTCTATCATATAAGGGTAAATAGGCAGCACTGGAAATCCCCCCTGAAAATTAATTTTATGATTCACACCATTTAGTTCAAGAGATATCTTTATTCTCATAGATCCGCAGAGAACCTGCAAGGGACACCAATAATATGGTCACTATTACCACACCACATCCCACTGCCCATAGCCAATCCGGGCTGTTCAGTACCTGAGTCAGCAGATTTACGGCGGTCCCCTGGCTGTACTTTTCTACTAGCCACACCAACCCTGCCGGGATCAGGAAAATCGCCATAATGACTATAACATGCAGCAGCCTCGTTTTTATACTGCCAAACTTAAAATAAAGGGGATAATAGGCTGCTCCGATGATGATTGCTCCACACAATGCCCCAAACAGGTCTTTAACTGCAGGATATCTCACCGGTTCCCCCAACCCCAACACATTGTAAATCAGGGCTATCAGAATTCCAGCGGTAAGACCGAACACTGCATAAACAAGAATGGACAAATACTTGGAAAAAACAATATCTTTACGCCTAATCGGCAGGCTGTTTAAGAAAACCTCACTCCTGTTCTGCTCATCATAAGAACAGGCCCCAGCAATCAAAAGATAAACAATGAAACAGGTGCTGGTGGCATACAGAACAACCGCTATATCACCCTCCATACTGGTACTGGTGAAAACCAACAAGAGTATTGGAATGTAGAAAAGGAGATACCCCAGTGTTTTCTTTTGAATCAGAAGGTCTTTCATCAACAGGTTAAACATGGCTTTCCCCCCCTCACTGTATAAAGCATAATATCCTCCAAAGATGCCTTTTCAATCAGCACAGAACTGCCAAAAAGCTGACGAGCCCTGTGTATATCACTGGTCAAGCCGGTAAATCCGTAACTGCTTTGCTTGATGCCGACAAACTCCTTTTTCAACTCCTCATCCAGGAGCTCATTCCCCCCTTTGACCAGGCCATATCTTTCCATAAGCTCATCTTTGGATTCACAAAATACCAGTTCACCTTGATTGATAAATGTAATATAATCAGCTATTTTATCGAGGTCTGTGGTCAGATGGGTGGATAAAAAGACACTTTTGTTTTCATCCTGAATTATTTCTACCAGTATATCCAACAGTTCACTGCGGAAAATGGGGTCAAGACCGGATGTGGGTTCATCCAGAATAAGCAGTTCCGCATGGTGTGATAAAGCTATCACCAAAGAAAACTTCATTTTCATACCCTTGGATAGGTCTTTAATCTTTTTTCTCGGTGAAAGCTCAAAACGTTCTAGGTAATCCTTAAAAACACCGTCATCCCACTGGCTGTAAAAGGGTGCGATGATTTTTTTCATCTCCAGGACAGTCAGTTCATTGTAGAAGTGATTATCATCATAAACAAAGCCGAGCCTTTCTTTGACCTCTAGCTCGTTTTTGATATTATCAAGCCCAAACACCTTAATCTCACCGGAATCCCGCCTGATCAGGTTCATAATCAATTTGATGGTTGTGGTTTTACCTGCACCGTTTGGCCCTATGAACCCCATGATATAGCCCTTTTCCAGAGTGAAACTGATTTTATTCAGCGAAAAACCGGGGTACTGTTTGGTAAGATTCCTGACTTCCAAAATCTCATTCATATTTCCCCCTCCTTGTAAAAAAGATCAATCATTTCCTTTAACTCCTCAACACTGATACCCAGATAGCGGCTCTCTGCTATGATCTCACACAGCTTCTCCTCCATCATCCTCAGTCTTTTTTCCCGAAACAATTCCTTGTTTTCACCGGAGACAAAAGAGCCTTTGCCGCCAACTGTTTCAATAAAACCATCCTTCTCCAGCTCATCATAAGCTCTTTTGGTTGTTATTACACTGATCTGAAGCTCTTTCGCCAGCTTGCGGATGGAAGGCAAGGCATCACCGGGTTTAAGCTCTCCTAGGATTATCTGATTTTTGATCTGTTTGGCGATCTGTTCATAAAGCGGTTCCTGAGAAGCGCCGCTGATAATAATCTTCATTCTCAGCCTCCTTCCTGCAATTCTGTGCCTACCGTATCATCCGTTACTACTGTTTATATACAGTATAAACAGTATGCACAGTTGTGTCAACTATTTTTAAAATACTTTTTTGTAATAATAAGTTGCTTTTTGCCAGCAAGGCATTTGATTCAACTTTCCAATTACCAGCGAGACTGTCCATAACAAAAAAAGCCCCTATACAGGGGGATGGGTTATATGCAACTTAAATGTTCCACCGGATTATTCTTCCACTTCCTCCTGAAAAACAGAGATCAGCATTTCCGATAGTTTGCGGCCGAAGCGCTTTGTTTGGTTTTCCAGCTTGTCGATATGCTGATAATAAAACTGTGCTTTTTCTTTTAATCCTTCATCAGAGGAATCAATGACATCAGCTAGCAGGTCCTTACAGCTTTCCGACGTCCTGACGACGATTTCCAGCTCCTTTTCATAGTTCTTTTGAATGGTTTCCATAGCTACTTTTGACATGTTCCGTTCCACTTCATAGTAGTTGCGGCGGCTGCCTTTGACCCAGACTTTACGGACATACGCAACACCCTCAAGCAAGCGGATGTTATTGCTGACCGTTGATTTACTGACACCCAGGTCCTGTGCGATGTCATCAAGCCCCAAGGGCCTGTCCGCTAAAAACAAAAGTCCATAGATGTGCCCTAAAGCATCAGGAAGCCCGTACAGAGCAAAAATTCTACCCAATGCCTCGATAAAAAAATTGCGCACCTCTTCTAACTTTTTATTATGATCTGTCTTCATTACACCCCCCGGATCCTCAACCGCACCCCATTCTCACCTGAATAACAGTGCAGACATAGAAATCCAGGACTACACCTCCCAAGAAAAATAACATGTTTTCTAAAGATACTGTAAATTGAGTATTACAAGCTCTATTGCCATGGCTATCAAATTGCTTCAGCCAGTTTCAGTGATTTCTCTCGAAGACCCCCCTGTAATTGCCCTATAATGAATAACAGCCTTTTAATAAGAAGTTCGTTACTGCTATCGCCAGTACTGCCAATACAACACCTCCGGCAAGAACGCCGGCCACAGAGGCCAAAGATATCATACCACTACTGTGAATCAAAACAATCATAAAACAATATGCTGCTAAATAGATGACCACCCCAACTATGATGAATTCAATACAAATTATCGGTAGTAAACCAAACACAAACTGCCTGACATTATTTTTTTCCGGTATTGGGAAAAAGCTCTTTATCTTTCCCAGTCAACACAAACCCATCCCCCCATTTTTAACGGAAAAAGCTCGAATACATGATCTTTAACATGAGAGGAATAACTTCGACCTAGAAAATTATTCAGGCTAATTATAATCGCTAATAAGAATCATCAATTATTATCCATTTTCAAACCTGTCATTATATTATTCTGTACGTTTAGTATATATTAAACAAATAATATAATAATATAATAAAAAACCCCTTAATCAAGGGGTTGAAAAAGGTAAAAACTGAAATTTTATATCATTAGCTGTTGGTAACATCCACCAAAGTGAACATATTACAGTGAAAAGTGTTTTCAGGTAAATTTCACCCGCTAAAATTTAGCTTAATTCTAACTGGCCTGTACATCCCACTTCCCACAGCGGCTTCCCCAGCGGGCGATTACCTCACCATTTTGGTAGAACTGCACCACTTCACAATGGTTGGGACATGACTTACAGTCGAAACTGCGGGTCTGGAAACTGAAATCCGTCACCTTAAAACCTTTAAACCTGGTCTTTTGATCTGATGACTGCATTTTCTCTCGAGACAAAATGGCTGCACCAAGAGCACCCATCACAGCAAAATGCTCGGGAATAATCACCTCATGACCTAAAGCTTTCTCAAATGCCTTTTTCATACCGGCATTGGCAGCTACACCACCTTGAAAAGCTATGGGAGGCAGTATCTCCTTACCCTTGCCCACATTATTTAAATAGTTGCGAACCAAAGCCTCACAAAGGCCGGCAATAATATCCTCTACACAGTGACCCAACTGTTGTTTGTGGATCATATCCGATTCGGCAAAAACTGCACACCTTCCAGCTATGCGCACCGGATGCTCTGATTTTAGAGCCAATTCACCAAAATGCTCTATAGGAATGGTCAGACGAGCCGCCTGCTGGTCTAAAAATGAACCTGTTCCTGCAGCACAGACAGTATTCATCGCGAAATCAGTGACAATGCCATTCCGCAGTATAATGATCTTGGAATCCTGGCCGCCGATCTCCAAAATGGTCTGAACACCTGGTATAAACCGTGATGTTCCCACAGCATGAGCAGTAATTTCGTTCTTAACAATATCTGCGCCGACCATGATCCCTGCCAGATGTCTGGCACTGCCTGTGGTTCCCGCGGCACAAATCTCTACATCATCAGGGATAAGGCCGGACAGCTGAGCCATTCCTTCCTGAATAACCCGAATCGGTTGGCCCTGAGTTCTTAAGTATAGGGAGGCAAGGACCTCATCTTTTTCATCTATGACAATTAAATTGGTACTCACCGATCCGACATCAATTCCTAGATAACCTTTTTTCATGCAATATCTCCTCCCTGCTCCAAGTTAAGCATTACACGCCTCCTGGGCTTTCTGTTCCCGCCTGCGCTTAAGCAGATCCAAAAAAGCCTCCAACCTGGTGATAACACCGGCAGCCGCAGTCTGTTCATCGATAAAAATAGTTAAAACAGGGATTCCTACTTCCCTGCTCACCCGGGGCATAATACCTTTGGCCATAATCTCAGGCAAACAAGAAAATGGTGCCAGTTGAATCATGCCATCATAACCTTGATTGGCATAGATCACAGTTTCACCTATACTATTGATGCCATGCCCTCCGATCAGTTCATTGAGATAGGGATGAGCCATCTGATGAATATCCTGCTCTCCGATCTTTCCTTCTACAATAACATTCTTCTGGGTATAGGAGGTCAGCCAAATTGAGCGATCAGTATAGACCCCCATTTCACCGAGGGTTCTTTGGATATAGAAGTTTATAGCGGGTTCCAGCACAACATAGATCTCACCGACAATACCGATCTTTAATGGATTCCGGGATCTGTCCTGGGGAATACGGGCAATGATTTTTCTGCCCTCCCAGAGAGCATCTTCAATTTCCTCTTTAGTACAAGCCTCATCCAACATGTCCAGTGCTTTCTTAAATGCTCTGTAAGTATCACCTTTATTGACTTCATAGGGCATAATCTTATACATCAAATGTTCTATCTGATCAATGGCTTCTAACTTCCCGTAATTCTTTTTGAGCAGTTGAATAAAAACACGCCAGGACATGCCCCGGGGTTTGACCCTTCTGAGTTTTTTAATAAAGTCCAAATAATTGGATTGAGGTGGTTCAAAAATCAGCACCTCAAAATCATACCCCAGTTCATTAAGGATCTTCTGGTGCATGACACCGTAGTAACCTGCCCGGCAGGGGCCAACTCCACCGGAGGAAATGGCCATCTCAGCCCCCATCTCAATGGTCTCCAGATAGGTGCCCATCAGCACCTTAAAGGGTATACAAGCGAATTCAGGAGAATAGCGGACCCCCAGATCCATTGTGCGTTTGCTGGGCTCTGGCGGAACAACCGCCTCATACCCCAATTCATTGATCAGCATTTTAAATGCAACATAGGAATATCCCATATGAGGAAATGTTAGTTTCACCCCTGCACCCTTCTCCTTTTCAACATATCTATAAATGCTTCCAGACGGGTATCCACACCGCCTGATCCGGTTTCTTCATCAATAGAAATAGTTAAAAAAGGCATCTGATCATGCTGGTGGGATTCAATCTCCATCAACCTGTCAAGCATGGCATCAGGACCGCAGATAAAAGCGGTAACATGGATTAGACCATCCACTCTCTTCCTGTTCATGTAATAATAAGCAGCATGCATAGCACGGTTGGAATAATGCCAAAACATCTGCTTGGGCATGCGTTTTGCCTCTCTGAGCAGACTTCTGTTTGACACCATTTCAGCTGTAACAACATCAACACCCATTTTTCTCAACTTTTTAACAAGATCCAAATTGATAAAGTTGTCATAAATCAAATAAGGGTAACCGAGCACAGCGATGGTTAATTCCCGCTTCTTATCCCGGTTGATACCTCCCCCTTTTTCCATGTGTTCTAGAGCTTCATCAGCAAGCATTCCGCCCAGCATTAACTTTTTATAACGCCGCAAAGCATTGCAAGCAAGGAGATAAGCCCTGGTTATCCTGGACAGTCCCACACCAAACCTTTCCCCAACCTCCCTGGAAATACGGAAAAGTTCAAAGGGACCCTGGGAAAGGTCAATCCTGGTATCCAATATCTCAGGCAGGTCATTAATCGAAGCCTGCAGCAGATCAGGAAGTGCTAGAAACTTCGGGCAGAAGGTTTCTGTGAAAAATTTTCGTACCTTAACCAGGCGGGGCACAAAGATAATATCTACCTTATCTTTGAGCTCAATAACATGCCCGTGGTACAGCTTAATGGGAATGCAGGCATCATTAACAGCTTCTGCTACTCCATCATCGAGAGTCTTTTTAGTGGTGGGTGATGATGTTATTACCTCAAAACCCAATTCTTCAAAAAATGTCTTCCACCAAGGATAATAAGAAAAATAGGCCAGATACCGAGGAATTCCCACTCTGACCGGCATTAATACATAACCTCCTCAGCAGTCATGGGGATTTACTGCTACACCTTTTAACCATATATTCAGCAATTGTATTAAAGCCTCTTCTTCATCCAATATCTCCTGCTCCGGTGCTATCTGCTTCCAAACAACATATCCCCACAGGGAAGAGAGCAGAGAAACGACCATCATGTTCGTATCAAAACACCGGTACTCTCCCATCTCTTTTTGCTTCTCAACGGACTGACCAAGGAGATCAAGGATAGGCTTGACGATTTTGTCCACAATAATCTCTTGTATTTCTGTGTGAAATTGGGCCTCATAAAAAAGCATCTTTAACAAAGGGAGCTGCTGCTGAATGGCATTCAGTTGTTTCTTAATGATGCTCACTAAAGAATAAGCATCTCCTTTTTCGAAAGACACAGCAAGAAAGTCAATCACCTGCGATTTTTGAAACTCTGTGACAACACTGAGCAAAATACCCTGGAGGATCCCCTTTTTGGTGCCAAAATGACGAAAAATGGTTCCCTCTGCAACGCCTGCCTCCCGGGCAATTTCGCTGGTTGTAGCTCCGGCAAACCCTTTTTCTGAAAAGACCCTGACAGCAGCATCTAAGATCTTCTGCTGTGTACTGCTCAATTCTGATGCTATTTCCATAAGGCCTCCATCAGTGTACTGAATGATAGTGATTGCTCACTCTCACATTATAGTTAAATACAGGTTACAATGTCAACAATAATGTGATTTACTATACTGTTACAGTATTTAATACAGGTTTTTCCGAGAAAATTAAACACACATAGACATAGCAGCAATTAGAGATCGGTATCCCATAAAAGTCTGGGCTGATTTTCCAGTTTAAAAAATGACAGCTTACCTAAAATAAACAACTAGGAGGTGTCAAAATGATACAGTACCCTTTTCACACAAAAACAGATATCAGGTCTTTGCTTGATTTGGAGAGCAGTGATAGAGAATCATTGGAAGAAGCATCCCAGGATTACTTAAGACTCCCGGAACTATAGTTTTAATCTGTCAAAAATGATAGGCTGACATTTATAATTGAAAAGAGGGTAGCTATGACCGGTGCAGCACACCTGTTGGCAGGATCATCAATTTACCTTTTAACCGGAAGGAACAAAATAATGGCACCCCTGTTGGCAATAATCTCACATTACGCCCTGGATGCCATCCCTCATTATGACAGCCCTGCATGGAATATCCCTTTGGGGTTCCTGGCTGTTATCTTTCTTTATCTCACAGTTATAAAAAACAAAGAACCCTTTATACTGGTCTGCGCACTGTGTGGTATGCTCCCGGATATTAACAGCTTCTTTTGTTTCAGTAGTGTATTGCTAGACCTCCATCAGCGGTTCCACTTTGATAAAACCTATGAAATACCCATCTCTTATCTCTATTGGGAGATCTATAGCTGCCTGATCACCGGTTACCTGCTGTGGACCAGGTATCCTGTAAGAACCGCCCCAATAAGGGGCAATCCTTGTAACAGACCCCTCTATAATCTATACAAGCAGGTCCTCATCACTTGCTACCGGCTTGCTTTTAGTGGAACGCACAGCAAACCAGAGATAAATCACAGCAATAGAATAGTAAATGGACCACCCGTAAACAAATCCCGGTGCGATGATATTCTGCAGGGACTGAAAAAGGGTGGGTATGGTGATAGCATAAACTGTGATCTTAAAGGACTGGCCGTACTTCAATCCACAATTTTGAATACCGGAAAACAACAGGGTGACCAAACTCAAAATACTGACAGTACAGATTTTGGCAAAGATAAAATAAATTAACCCCCAGAAAATGATCATCATACTCATGGGTTTCAGATAGGACAACATATTAGCGACATCAGCTTTCTCAAGCTCCAGGTCCTTAAGGGCTGAAAAATGATACTCCTGTTTTTCTAGGGAATTCTGCTTATACACTAATTTTGTTTTCTCAATGAAAAATCCCTGTTCATATTCATCCAACACACTGCTGTCAGTCTTACCGCTGGTATCAACAATAATCGCACTATCATGGTTCTCGCTTTCATAAACCAGCGGCATATCTCCAGCAACTGTTAATTCCCCATTCATTAAAACAAAATCGGGAGCTGTTCTGTCGAATTGCTCAATCCTCTTTGTCATATCCCTTTGAAAATCATAAGCAAAAGACAACAAAACAGGTATGCCCAGTACCAGCACCATGAGCAGCAAATAAGTGATCACCCTTTTCCAGGGCAGATTGGCAAAATACCGGTACTGCGAAAAATTGATTGCGCTGTCACTCATATCTTTGAAAAATCCCAATCCAAACCCTCCTGCCTTTGAACAGGCACTACGGCCTCAAATATAGATCCTTATTACTAAAAAATCAGTTCAGTGATGAGTTCCTTCTATTACGCGAATTCCTTTCTTTTCTATGATCTTCTTAATCTGGTTTTTATGAGGGCAGCGGGGGTAATCATCATCCAACATCACACAAGAGGATAGATGAACTACATCTAAACCATGTGGAATCAATTTTTCTACAAGCCGCGGAACCCTTCTGCCGGGGCAGCCGCCGCAGGTAAAAAATCCGATGATTTCCGCATTATCCCCATACTGCTCAAAAGCCAATTTGCGATGGTTAAAAGCCTTGAAACAGGCTATCCCCGGGCAGACTTCAGCAACAACATCACAGCGCACAATCGCGATTTTGGTGGTCTTTTCCTGCCCGTTTCCCTCACCACTGTTTACCGCGAACTTGATATACTTCTCATATGCGGCACGAACATCTGCCTCAGTAACTTCTTCCCTTCCGCTTTTTGCAACATCCTTTTCTACTGCCCTTTTCGCCATACCTCTGATAAAAGCGGGTGCTTTTTCAATCTGCTTCAAAGCATCTTCGGTCCAGTGCATCTATTTCATCCCTCCGTTATTGCTGCAAATGCTGTAACTGCTGCTATCTGATTATTGACTGCAAATGGTGCATAATTGTTTTTTCTACAAAAAAAATAAATATCCTTGTCCACAGGCACGGCAAAAAAGAGCAGCCGTTTGATGACTGCCCTTTATCTGAATCAATAAGTCTTTCTGTCCACTGACAGAATATACTGCTTATTTATTCTTGACTACAAGAAATCCACCGGTTGCAGCAATCAATATGCCCAATCCCCATAATAAGCCTAATGGGAGTCCCCCTGTCTTTGGTAGTTTGGTGTCACTGTCATTATCCGCTTTAGCACCTTCATCTGCATTTTCCGGATCCTGGGTAATAGGTTGTTCTGTCTCCGGTCCGTTCTGTTCTTTTGGAACAGCAGCTATAAAATCAAAACTCCCCACTGCTTCTTCATTATCAAACCTAAGCCATAGGCTTTCATCATCAGCCCTGCTGTATGCCACTTTTACTTCTTGTCCCTCCTGAATGGGACTGGCAAGAGTTAATTTTATCTTTCCGGCTTTTTTAACCTTGCTGACCTGAACAACATCTACCTCTTTGCCATCCACCATCACAGTAAATTGAGATGTAAACTGAGGATCTTTACTTTTTCCCTCAGGCACAATTATTGTCAGTTCCCCTGCTCCATCCTTTTTAATGAAGTTTAAGCTGACACTCCCATCTGTAGTAATCTCTGCTATTACTTTTACCCCTTCCTGCTGCTCGGTTTCTTCTGATCCCTTAATAACCTGTTTTACTTTAGCATCTTGATAGCCGTCAGCCTTCACCACAATTGTATATTCCCCTGCTTCAGTGAATACTGATGCAGCAATATTGATCTTGCCTTCTGATATGGTATATTGACCATCACTCAGGTTTTGATCATTTACCTTGATGTTTTTTATTGCTTCTCTCCAATTAGGGTCGTCGGCAAAGGTGATGTCTACCGCCTGCCCTAAAGTGTTGTTATCTGTGTCTGCGATTAAGGTAGGGGCCTCTGATAATGCAGAATAAGGTACTTTTATACTAAAGTTAGCAACATAGTTATCTGTGCTGTCTTTGAGCCGCAGGTTAGGATTATCACTCTGAATATATTCTACCGTCAATGTTTTCCAGGCAACTTCATTAAGCTTTGTATCAAGCTCAAGTTTGATTTTCCCCACAGTGTTTGTAGTTTCTACTTTGTTAACAGCAACTTCTTCACCATCTACAGTTACTATAAATTGGCTTTTCGCTCCTTCTGGTACTACTATTTTTCTATCAAAAGTCAGACTGATATCCCCTTGGGTGGTGACCTCCGCTGCCAGTAATCTTGGGCCATCCGCGGCTTCTGCGGGCAACATAATCCCAAACATGAAGAACATACATAAAAGTGCTGTTAATACCGCTGTTTTTGGCCTTCTTGACCTATTAATCCACATTTATTTTTCCTCCCGTTCTCCTTACTATAATGATGCTTAAATTATGTTTAACTTCCAATGTAGCTATCCCCTCTCATCTATCACCTCCATCATCTAAACTACACTCCCTTTTTTCTTTTCCACCAGAATTCAATGAGAACCCAGCCGAGGATCAATACAACTACAATGATTCCTATAATAGTTCCACCTGACAGCCTGTTTTCAGCAGATGTTTGTTGATCTTCTGTTGCGTCATCGTTGTTATCATTTTGTGTAGGAGCAGCTGTCTCCGCTGTATCCTGTTCATTCAGCTCCTCGGTTACATCGCCCGCGCCAGAATTTTTCTCTTCATCTTCTGATCTTTCACTGGTATCATCTGGCTGAACAGCCTGATTTTTTCCCTCTTCTGGCTTTGGTGTTGAAACTTTAATATCTGAATTCTGCTCCTTCGGTTTTTGAGAAGAGTCAGCTTTTGCGGGGAGAGGGGCTTCTCCCTCGGTCTTGAAGCTAATTGTTATACCCTTTCCACCGGTGGTTTCACCTAATGTGTTGCCGTTTTTTGCTTTTAGCTGTGGAGAAATCTTCAAGATGTAGGTAGTACCGGTTTGAAGAGCCTGTTTAGGTTTGATAAAAATATAATGCCGCTGCGAGGCGTCCACAGTATCATCTATTTTGGTGACAGTTAAAGGAATACCGCCTCCACCCTTTGCGCTGAGGCTGAAACACTGTCTGTTATTTTCCCAAATGAGCATATTGACAACATTTTTACTGAACTCCAGTTTAAATTCCGGGTTGGTGGGAATACCGGAAGCCCCATTCACATTAGTACCACTGCCTTTCAGGGTAATACTCAAAAATTTCAAGGGTTTATCCCCTTCGACCCCGGGTTCATCTCTGTACTCACCCTGAGCCATTGCTGGTGTAATGCCAACCAAAAAGACCAGCACAAACAGAAAAGCAATTATCCATATTTTTCTTTCACAGCCTATTTTAGGCGACAACAAAAATCTCAACTCCTTTCTTACTGCCAGGTGGTTAATCTAGGCTTCAACCTTTTAATCAAAAAAGCAGCAATCGCTCCACCGGCAGCGCCGAACAGGGTATGGGAGATGGAGGTGAATCCCAGTCCGAGAGTAAGAAATACCATGGGTAATTTTAGAAGAAGGCCAAGAGCAAGGTTGACAAGCATTTTCGATAGACTGATCAGTGCACCGCAGATAGCACCTACCACCGGTTTTTCCAGTTTATAAAAAAACAGTGGAGCTATCAGATCAAGAACCAGACCAGGGATAAAATACTTGAAAAAAACGAAAACACCCTCCTTACCCAGGCCCAGCAGCACTGCCAGTACCCCTGATACTCCGCCCATCACTATCCCGGAGCCAAAGCCGGGGATCAAGCCTTTCCCCATCACCAGAATTCCCATCCAAAATATACTTGAATGCCCCGGAAGGTGCAGCGGGATGCGAGTGATATCCTTCAGCAGAGCAATTAGTGTACCAAACATGGTTAACCGCAGTACATCAGCCAAGCCAAGCCTAAAAATAAACCTTTCAGCAGGGGCAGCCAGCACCCGTTTATTTTGTTGTTGGGCTTCATTCATGGCAGCATTCACATTCTTCATTATTTAACCTCGATCTCCTTAATGAGCTTAACCAAAACCTGAGAGGTCCTCTGATCAATTAAATCGGCCGTCCCATTCCCGTTCAAACTACATATCAGCTTATTGTTCAACTGTTCCCTGTGAAGAAAATAAACCGAACCATCTCCAAGACCCCTTATAACTATTTCATCGTACTCTTCCGCACCCGCGGCATTCAAAACAGCGATAAGGGGAGGCCCCTTCGGGTCTTGATCCCCTATTTGCTCCAGAACTCTGCTATCGAGATAGGCAATGGGCTTGTTCTCATCGAGAACTCGAATCACTTTAGCCGACTTCAAACCAATGGCTAAAAAACCTTTTTCAATCAAATAAGCACATCCGATGATAACTAAAACAATCAAAACACCGGTAATTACCCTTTTGCGAAAATCATCCCCCTGCACTATCTCCCCTCTCTCATTAAAAATTTCCGTGACAAAAAGAGCCGGGTGCGAAAGCAGAGCCGGCTCTAATTTACAACGATCTCCTTTCCGCACTGGGAGGCTTATCTGTTTCCAGACAAACCCTACCGGTCCGACCACCATTGCTAAATGCCTTAGGATAGTGGACTCGGAGAACAAAAATATATTTTTTTTATAGTTCTACACTTGAAAAAGGATATCCTCCTAGTTATTAACTTATATTCCTAGCTCTGAAACCCATGCTTTTTTCTTAACAAACCAACAGTGAAAAAAGAATGATGATCGACAGCATAATGAGGACCAAATAATCATTTTTCCTAAAAGACAACTCACTTAACCTTGACCTGTTGGCACTGCCGGTATAACACCTGCTCTCCATAGCCATAGCTAGGTCTTCCGCCCGCTGCAATGAATTAGCCAAAAGGGGAATCAACACAGCAAAATACCCTTTGATCCTCTCCTGAGCCTTAGGTGACTTTAAAGGTGCACCCCTGGATATCTGCGCTTTTGATATTGTTTCCGCTTCCTGGATGATCTCCGGGATAAATCTCAGTGCTATACTGATCACCATGGAAAATTGGTGTACAGGCACTTTGAGGAAACTCAAAGGTGCTAACAGCGCCTCCATCCCAGAAGCCAGCTGAATGGTAGAGGTTGTTGCGGTCAAAAGGCATGATGTAAGAAGCAGTATCATTAAACGCAGGATTGTGGAAATTCCGAGAGCTACCCCCTGCTTGGTCACACCGATGCTTCCCAGACTAAAAAGGATATCTCCTTCAGTGAGTATAGCTTGAAAGATAAAGGTAAGCAGAAATAGCAACCACAACCGCCAGATGCTCCGCAACACCAGTTTTGGACGAATTTCAGCAAAGTATATTGCTACAATAATGATCAAAATATTGATCAAAACAACCTGCCACTTATAAATGAACAGTGTAGAAAAAATAATTAAAAAACAGCTGATGATCTTAGTCCTGGAATCCAGGTTATGAATAATGGTATCTCCTATAGTGTACTGACCAAACTTGGGGCCCTTCATCTCATTGTCTCCCTGAGCAATTTTTCTATTTCTCTCTCAGCATCTTCAAAAGTAACCACCGGCTTATCGAACCGAACTCCCTGTTCCTGAAGCTCATAAATCAGCCGCAGGTACTCAGGGAGCCCAATTTCTTTAAAAAGCGGAATATATTTTGGATCCAACACCACTTCAGGGATATCGCAAACCACAACCTTACCATCAGCCAACACCAGCAATCGATCTGCCAGGGTAATGAGTTCGCTCAAGCTGTGTGACACCATAATCACAGTGGTATTCCTCTTTATCTGCAGATCCTTGATGATCCTGAGAAGCTTGTCTCTCCCCTGTGGATCTAATCCTGCTGTAGGCTCATCCAGCACCAGAACTTCCGGCTGCATAACCAGTATTGAAGCCAGAGCCACCCTCCTGCGCATTCCACCACTTAGAACCAGCGGAGAAAGGCCAGTTACTTCTTCCGGGTCCAGACCGACCTGTTCCAGTGCTTCCCTGACACGCACATTAATTTCACTTTTGGGGTATCCCAGATTTTTTAATCCATATGCCACCTCATCGGCCACTGTATCCGCAAACATTTGCTGCTCAGGAAACTGAAAGACAAGCCCGACTTTTTTCCAGAGTTCTCTACTATGCTCTTTAATGCTTGTATCCCTACCGCAAACAGTAACCCGTCCTTGAGTAGGTTGCAGCAAACCATTAAAATGCTGCACAAGGGTGGACTTGCCGGAACCATTAGCACCCACAATACCCAAAAATTCCCCCTGCTCAACACTGAAGCTGACATCATCAAGAGCTTTTCTGGCATAGGGTGTCCCTTGAGCATAGATAAAGGTTAAACTTTCAACTTCAATAATCGACATATATGCTCCACCATTTGTTCAAGATTAACAATATCCGGGTCCACTTGATATCCTTTTTTGCGCAAATTATCTGCCATTTGAACAATTTCCGGCTGTTTCAGACCGCATCTTTCAAGGGTATTTATCTCCTGAAATACTGAGGCAGGTGACCCATCTAATTGAATGCGGCCCTTATCTAAAACAATGACCCGGTCAACAAAGGTAAGGTCCTCCATGTGGTGGGAGATGAGTACAATGGTCATGCCGTATTCCTGACGCAACCTCTTTAAATGCCTGATCAACTGGATATTTGCCTGCTGGTCAAGCATTGCTGTCGGTTCATCTAAAACAAGGTATGCCGGCTGCATGGCCAAAACCGCAGCAATAGCCACTCTCTGTTTCTGTCCACCGGAGAGTAAATGGGGAGCATGGTTGCGCAGTTTTTCCAGCCCCAGATCTTTCAAGGCACGCTCTACAAGTTCCTTAACTTTCTCCCGGGGAAAGCCCAGGTTTTCGGGGCCAAAAGCAATATCCTCCTCCACAATTGGGCTGACTATCTGGTGATCAGGGTTCTGAAAAACCATCCCTACCTGGCTTCTGATCTGAAATAGATACCTCCGATCAGCGGTATCCATCCCATTTACCAGCACTTTCCCGGCTGTAGGCAGAATAAGGCCGTTGAATAGCCTGGCTAGTGTGGTTTTTCCCGAACCGTTGCGGCCAGCGATACCAACAAACTCCCCCTGCTTTATTTTTAAGTTTATCTCCTGCAGCGCCCACCTTTCACCGCTTGAACTTTGATAACACTTTGATACCCCGATCAATTCAATACAGTTTTGATCCATAACGTGCTCTCACTTTTCTCTTTCCATAAGAGGAACCCGCATGCCGGGCTTTCCAGATGGATCAGGTTTGGTATATAACACCGGCTGGTCATCTAATAATCCCGGTCTGACCCAGTCGAAAGTATTAACCAAATCATCTGCAGGAATGTCCTTTCCAGATTCATCAAGAATCCGTATGATCCCTGTATTACTCAATATATCACTGACCTTAACCACACCTTTTAAGTCCCTGATGCCTGCCAATTCAATAAATCTGCCATCATAACCAGCTGCCCTTAGACCAACCGCAGCTAAAGCGCCAATAATCCCCTGTCCCGTTCCCCCTAGTTCCTGAAGAAAAATATCCTCATCTTCGGCAAGACCAGCTGCCAAACTCTTAGTCAGCACACTTTTCTGAGCAGAACTGCCAAAAGACTGTACAGTTTTTGTTACCCTGTCTGCAAAAGAGATACACACACCGGGATCTGATCCTGGAGCGCTTTTGCTGGCAACAAAATCAGTGACAAAGGAGAAAAATCTTTCAGATATGGCATCTTCAAATAAAAGATCCAAACAAGCCGCACTGTTATGAGAAGTATAAGGGATATCCTGATGCAGCAAGAGCTGGTGCCTGGTTATACCTTGCAAACGGACACCAATGAATTCAGAACAGATATGCTTGCCTAACTGTCTGCTCAACCATCCGGTGCCTCTGCTTTCTAGGTTGTCTGTATCATCGAGTCCAACAAAAACCCTTACCAAAATCAATCACCCCGGTATTGTTATTTGCCCCCCAAATATTTGCCCCCGAAAACAACAAAAAAAACCGGACAGATCCGCAATCCGGTATCTTATGCGATCTGCTCCCCTTTCCATGCTGGGAGGTATGCCTGTTTCCGGACATACCCTACCGGTTCAGTGCCATAGCCTTATGAACCACAGGCAGCTGAACTCGGAGAACAAAATTTATATAATAATAATTATTTTGTATTATAAATTCATTCTTCCTGTCAAAAATCCTGCATGAGTTATTAATCATTAAACAGCAATTCAAAAAATTATCTTGTCCACAGGCACAGTAAAAAAGCAGCCTTTTAGGCTGCTCTGCAAGTACCGGTTTATTTTTTATTAGTTCTATCTACTCCAGTAACAGTATTAACATTTTCTACAATTAAATTAGGATTACCATTGTATCCAGCGACCAGTTATTTAAAAACTATCCATTCAACATATACAGCAAAATCACTTTGTGCACCATACAAAAGCCGCGATAGTTTTTCCGTACAACTATATCTATAAAAATACCCTGGATTAAAACCAGGGTATCAAACTTATTTCTCCTCTTTTAGGCGTTTGATTTTGGCTTCCACAGCCTCCGCTTCTGCCTTTAAATCTTTCAGGTAATTCTCCAGTTTGGCAATTTTCTCTTCCCTGGTGAAAAATCGCCTGTTGAAGCCACCCCCGCAGCCGCACCCACACCCGCAGCCTCCATGATAATGGTGTTCAGATCTGCACATACCTTTCACCTCCCTTGACTCAATTTTGCTTGCCAAATATTGATTGGTACCTTTCTAAAAAAGCATCCATCCGCTTGCGCTGCTGTCTGATATGAACCGCCCAGGCATGAAGCATCTCCTCACCCTCATCACTCAAGCTGTAGAGACGCCTGGCCGGCCCCCCTTCCCCCACATCCCAGTGAGATGTTACTAATCCTTCATCCTCCAAACGGCGCAAAGTTCTGTAAACTGAACCCGGATCCAGCCTCTCACTGAAGCCGAACTCAGTAAGCTGCTGAAGCAGATCATAGCCATGGGAAGAACGCTGCTTGAGCAGTATAAGAAGGCAGGGCTGCATAAACTTTTCTACAGGGAGTCCACCGCCGCAGCGGCAAACGGCACCTTTTTTATCTCTTGAATGGTGATCGCACATTAGTGATTATCTCCTCTATATGTATTATGCCTATAAGGATTATATTCCTTTAGGGATAATTTGTCAATACAATTGCTGAAATTATTTTTGATATTATAGAAATGGGTATATTATAGAATTGGGCAGATAAAAATATAAACTCTATGTTGATATATACAGCGGGGTGTTTATGATGTACGGTATTGTGCTTGAGGGTGGAGGTGCCCGGGGTGCCTACCAGGTAGGTGCCTGGAAAGCCTTAAATGAACTAGGCATCGATTTCACGGGTGTAGCAGGCACATCTGTGGGTGCTCTCAATGGAGCGATGATGGTACAAAAAGAGCTGGAACAGGCACTGGAAGTGTGGAGTGAGATTACACCATCTAAAATCATTAATATTGATGACAAATTTTTTGAAAAGTTGAAAAACCGAAAGATATCTGCTGAGGATACAACAACACTTATTCAATATATAAAAGCTTTTTTACATAACCGGGGTTTAGACACTACACCCCTGCACAGCTTGCTGTACCGTTATATAGATGAAAAAAGGATCAGAAATGCAGGTATAGTGTTCGGAATCGTCACCATATCCCTCACTGAACTGACCCCGTTAAAACTTTTTTTAAGTGATATTCCTGAAGGCAAATTGATCGACTACCTCCTGGCCAGTGCCAGTATGCCGGTTTTTCAGAGGCAGCGCATAGACAACAATACTTTTTTAGATGGCGGAGTTTTTGACAATCTTCCCATCAGCCTGCTGGCTGGGAAGGGGTTTCAAAACATTATTGCGGTCAGGCTTGTGCGCAAAGGCCTGAAACAGTGGGAAAAAAGGAGTGACCTGAATATCACATTGATCAGGCCAAAAGAAAGTTTGGGCAGTATGTTCGATTTCACAAAAGAAAGAGCTATCAATAATATTGAGTTGGGCTATTATGACACATTGAGGGTTTTTAAAGGTTATCAAGGCAGCAGCTATTATATCGATGGCTGTCCTGATGATGATTTTTTTCTGCATATATTGCTGCAGATGGATAGAACAGGGTTAAACAGACTGCGCAAACAGTTAGGAATAAGGGATATGCCTGAGAAAAGATTTATCCTGGAAAAATTAGTTCCACAGCTGGTGGATATGCTCTCTCTAGGCCCCATAGCTTCATACCGGGATATATTTATTGCCATACTGGAAAGAGCAGCAGCTAAAAATGCAATAAACAGGTTTCAGCTATATGAGTATAAAAATTTCGAGCAGATAGTTATAGAATCATACCGTCCAGAAAAACGAGCCCCTCTTCCTGGGATTATAAAAGGGAATGAACTGCTCTTGCGGGCAAAGAAGGAGCAGTTCCTGGATGAAATCACAGAAATAATTTTCAATGGAATTAAACAAAACCAATCATGAATAATAACCGGTGTTCCCCAAACCCAATCCGATGACCAACAAAAATACAATCAATCCTAATTGACTCCTGCTGAAACACCTTTGTTTTAATTGACTGCACATACATCTATCACCCATTTACCTTTATACAAATAGATTGCACACACATGCTTTGGGCATAGCACCCATTTGTTCATAATATGTCCAATTCCCGCAGCTTCATTATTATTTGCTCCAGGGCTTCTTACCAGATTTTTGGTAACAAAATCGGCTGAACAAGCACCCAATTGGTGCAAATGCAATATATTACTATAAATAAGTAAAATTTAGCCGCGGCTAACTTATTTATAGGAGGATCAATCAAATGACCGATACCATACTACCTTTATCACAACTTCCGAAGGGAGCATCTGGAACAGTAAAGTATCTGACCGCCCAGGGCCAAGTAAGGCGTCATCTCTTAGATTTGGGATTGGTAGCCGGCTCCCGGATAGAATCAATACGACGCAGCCCTACTGGAGACCCTACCGCCTTTAATATCAGAGGGGCGATCATAGCCCTGCGCAATGAGGATGCGGACCAGATCTTTATTACTCTTGACAAAACTATGGAGGGGAAAAATGAATGTCACAGATAAATCACTCTGTACAGCAGCAGCTTATGAAGCTTTTGGGTTGAGACTTTCGAAAAACCAACTGGTTATAGCACTGGCAGGGAACCCCAACACAGGTAAAAGCACTGTTTTCAATGCTTTGACCGGCTTAAAACAGCATACCGGCAACTGGCCGGGAAAAACTGTTCTGAGAGCTGAAGGAACTTTTGTTCACAGAAATAAAAAAATATTGCTTGTGGATCTCCCTGGGACCTACTCCCTCCTGGCAACATCTGCTGATGAACAGGTGGCCAGGGATTTTCTCTGTCTCGGGCGACCCCATGCTGTCATAGTTGTAGCTGATGCCACCTGTCTAGAGCGCAACTTAAATCTCGTACTGCAGGTGATGGAGATCACGCCAAAGGTTGTGGTCTGCGTTAATTTAATGGATGAAGCCGCAAGGCGGGGCATCAAAGTAGACACTGAGGTTCTTTCCCGGGAACTGGGGGTTCCTTGCATCCCTACTGTAGCACGTGACGGAAAAGGGCTTACAGAGCTAAAAGATGCTGTATTGGATGTGGCAAGAGGTGTTATAGTTACATCACCACGGCAGGTCAGCTATGAACCATATGTGGAACAAGCCGCTGCACGTATAGAGAGCCGCATCCGCCCCTATCTCCCCGGTTGGGTGAACCACCGCTGGGTTGCTCTAAGACTGCTGGAGGGGGATATGAGCATCATCAAAGCTATTATTGACCATCTGGGTAATGGTTCTGAACAGCTTTTATTACAGGAGGGAAGTGCGGTATGGGCACGCTGAACTCAACCCTATCTTCACTTCTCTCCAGTATCAATCAGGAAATAAGCGCAAAAGAACAGCAAAAAATCAGGGACTCTATAGTGAGCAGCATTTACAGCTGTGCAGAGGAAATTAGCCGTAAGGCTGCCCACCATAAAATAGATCGCAGATTTGAACTTGATCAGAAAATAGACAATATCATCACTTCTCGGATGTTTGGCATACCCATTATGCTGGCACTGCTGGGGGTTATACTCTGGCTGACCATCGCTGGAGCAAATTATCCATCACAGCTGCTTGCGAATAGTCTTTTTTGGTTTGAAGGCCAGCTCACCGGTTTTTTTGTGATGGTTAATGCCCCTGACTGGCTGCATGGTGTACTGGTGCTGGGAATGTACCGGGGGCTGGCCTGGGTTGTGTCAGTGATGCTCCCCCCTATGGCTATCTTTTTTCCTTTGTTCACTTTATTAGAGGACCTGGGCTACCTCCCCCGAGTGGCCTTTATCTTGGACAGATATTTTAAAAAGGCCTGTGCTCACGGGAAACAGGCCTTAACCATGTGTATGGGGTTTGGCTGTAATGCAGCAGGTGTTATCTCCTGCAGAATTATCGAGTCTCCCCGGGAAAGGCTGATCGCTGTACTCACCAATGTCTTTGTTCCCTGCAATGGCCGGTTTCCTACACTGATCAGCCTTTCTATGATCTTTATAGGAGGATTGGGAGCCGCAGCCTATAGTACTGCTGTTGCAACTGCTGTGGTTGTTCTTCTGATTCTGCTAGGTGTGGGGATCACCCTTTTGATCTCCTGGCTCCTTTCCAAAACAGTGCTCAGAGGGGAACCATCATTCTTTACACTGGAACTGCCGCCTTACCGCAAACCCCAGCTTGGCCGCATATTGATACGCTCTCTTCTGGACAGAACAATTTTTGTGCTGATGCGTGCGATAGTTGTCGCTGCTCCTGCAGGTGCCATCACCTGGATACTGGCCAACACATATATCGGTGATCTCAGCATTATCGCTCATCTAGCCGGTTGGCTGGACCCCTTTGCCTTTCTTCTCGGTTTAGATGGCATCATCCTGTTGGCTTTCATACTGGGTCTGCCTGCCAATGAGATTGTTCTGCCAATCATGATCATGAGCTATCTATCTGCTGGGGCGATGCTGGAACTGGACAGTTTAACCGCTCTCAGAACACTGCTGATCGATAACGGCTGGACCTGGCTCACAGCCCTGTCAACTATGTTATTTTCACTGCTGCACTTCCCCTGTGGCACCACACTGCTGACTATCTATAAGGAAACAAAAAGCTTGAAATGGACGGCTTTCGCCGCTTTGATGCCCCTGGGAACAGCCGTCATAGTAACATTTGCTATAGCACAGCTTGCCTTTTTGCTGGGGCTTGTTTAAAATGCATAAACTGCATAATGGTAACAGATACTGAATTTGCAGGTTTTTGTAACAGTTTTGTAACAATCTTTGATAAGAATGAAACATCTGCCTGTTATACTTAACACATCGAACCCGAAAGCGAATCGGGTTTCTCCCCAAGCTTTAAAATTATTTGCGCAATGCTTCCTTACAGACCCGGAAAACCGGGTTTTTTTCTTTTCTGTGACAAAAGAACCCCCTTTTACGTCATACTATTTAACCAACAATACTGTTTGCATAGCAAGGGGTGATAACCCATCTATAGGTATTATTGTTGTTTATTGCCTTTTATTAAATTAATATGTTATTATATAATTTAAGAAATATGCAATAAATGTCGAATTCGGAAATATACATGGGAGCTGGAGAGAGTGAATAGATTTATATATATTATTTTAGTACTGGTATTTGGTTGTTTTATACTTGCAGGGAGCGGTTACTTTCAACCCACAGCAATGACAAGCAGTATAGATAAACAAAGCAGTGAAAATAGTAATAAAAGTCCTGCTACAGAAAAACCCAACCAAAAAGACTATCAAAACAACAACCAGAATAGTGACAACAGCAACACTTCACCTGATGAAACAAATAAACCTGATAAACCTAAACCGTCAGCACAGAATAACCAAAAAAACAATGAGACTGCTAAGCCCAGAAATAAGAATGATCACCCCAATTATAGAATCGAAGTAAGCATAAGTGAACAAAAGGTGCGCATTTATGATAATGACACACTGATCAAAAACTGGACAGTGTCAACAGGTGAGAATAACTCCACACCACTAGGTGACTTTACCATCCAAAACAGAGGTGAGTGGTTTTTCAGTGAAAAATACCAGGAGGGTGCCATGTGGTGGGTGTCTTTTAAGGACTGGGGTATTTATCTATTTCACAGTGTGCCAATGGATCGCAATCAAAATATTATTCAGGAAGAGGCAGACAAGCTGGGCAGTCCGGCATCACATGGGTGTATCCGCTTGAGGGTTGAACACGCAAAATGGATCTATGACAATATACCGGAAGGCACCCCTGTCCATATCGAATAATGCTAGATGACTCAAGAAAAAGTATACCACGGGAACCGGCTCTATCCCGTGGTATTTTTCATTACAGAGGCACCAGTCTGTTTCGCAGTTTACACCATATTGCTATTTATTTTTCTTTAGCCAGGGCATCATCGCCCGCAGTTTCTTCCCTACAACCTCAATTAAATGCTCTTCCTCTCTCTTCTGCATGGCATTAAAGACTGGTCTACCCACCTGGTTCTCCAAGAGCCACTCCTGGGCAAAACTGCCGTTTTGAATCTCTTCTAAAATGCGCTTCATCTCTGCCCGGGTCTCTTCAGTAATGATCCTCTTCCCTCTGGTAAGATCCCCATACTCTGCTGTATCGCTGATGGAATATCTCATCCAGCTAATACCGCCTTCATACATTAAATCCACAATAAGCTTAAGTTCATGCAGGCATTCAAAATAGGCGATCTCAGGCTGGTAACCGGCTTCTACCAGAGTGTCAAACCCGGACCTGACCAGTTCTGTTACACCACCGCAGAGAACAACCTGTTCACCGAAGAGGTCGGTTTCTGTTTCTTCTTTAAATGTTGTTTCAATCACTCCGGCTCGGGTAGAGCCGATCCCTTTTGCATAAGCTAAAGCGATGTTGAGGGCATTACCTGTATAATCCTGATGTACTGCCACAAGGGAAGGCACTCCAACCCCCTCTACATACATCCGGCGCACCAGGTGGCCTGGACTTTTGGGGGCTATCATAAAGACATCCACATCCTGCGGGGGTTTGATCTGTCCGAAATGAATATTAAACCCGTGGGAAAACATAAGGGCTTTCCCTGACTTCATATGGGGAGCTATATCGCTGTTATAAACAGAAGCCTGCTTATCATCAGGAATCAAAATTTGGATAATATCTCCCATTTCAGCAGCCTCAGCTGCCTTTAAAGGCTCAAAACCATCAGCCGCTGCTTTCTCCCAGTTCTCACTACCGGGCACCTCCGCCACCAGGACCCGTACACCGCTTTCTTTTAAATTGAGCGCTTGTGCATGCCCCTGGCTCCCATAACCGATTATTGCGACTGTTTTACCGTCCAGGTATTTAAGGTCCGCATCCTGTTCGTAAAAAACCTTCATATCAAGTTCTCCCTTCCGAATTACGATTTCTAATTATGATACCACTTTTTTCCCAACTGGTCACCAATAGGGTGCACAAAATTCAAAATTTTAGAGTGAAGTTTCCTGGGACTTGATCATCACCAGCATCATCTTGAACCGCTTAATTGCTTTCAAAGCATGAGGTGCATGGGCAGGCATAATAATCATCTCACCCTGTTTTAGCTGATGAGCAACCCCGGATATTCTGATCTCTGCTTCTCCATCCAGAATGTAAACGAGAGCATCATATGGTGCCTTATGCTCACTTAAACCCTCCCCAGCATCGAAGGCAAAGAGGGTCACTGTACCTGTGTCTTTGTTAATAATGGTTCTGCTGACAACAGACCCTTCCTGGTATTCAACCAGTTCATCATGCTGTAGAACACGTGCCAACAAATCCTTTTTTCCCTTCTCCTGACTCATGCCAAACTCCTTTCTTTTGTACATTTATCTCTTATTATTACCCATCTCAATCATCTTTTCCAACGCTTTTCCCATTCGGTACACAACACAATAACTGTCACTGTATATTCAATTTACCTGGTATCGAGTAAATCAGAATCAGGTGGCGAAAGATCGATCCTAAACTCGGCTAGTTCATCTGCACATATTTTGCCTTCCAGATATGACTCAATACAGCGCAGCAGGTCCTCCTGGCGGGGTTGCCCCAGAACCATCCGGTAGGCCACCAGTGCCCTTTTCAGCTCATTCAGGCGGCTGATCTCTCTGCTTAAAGGCAAGGCTGGGATATGGCGCACTATTTTATACCCACCCCTTTCATAGATCCAGAAAGGAACAAGATCACTTTTTTCCTTGCTGCATTCTGAGTACGCTGCTTCAAAGAGCAGTTGCCAGGGATCCTGCAAACCCTTGAGCGTCTCTTTCAGGGAAAGGAGGGTGTAAGTCTTGGCAATGTTGCGCCTGATCACATGCCCCTTATAACGGTGAATACGCCCCTCTCTCTGTTCCAGATCCACAGGATTTGAAGGAAGGTTCCAGTGATAAACCTCATGACAGTATTGATGGAAATCAAGACCTTCCTGCCCAATAGAAGTAGTAGCAAGAATAAAAGGGCGAAACGGTGAATTGAAGGCACTGCGCACTTGATCAGAACGGGTCTCCCCCTCCTCATCGGCGTTTTTGGCATCACCAAAGCGGAGAGCGAAACGGCAGCGCAGATTATGAGAGTTTATCTTCTCCTCGTTTAATACATCAAAACTTAAATTCACCGTTTTGATGGACACCGCAGCAGCTACCTCATGGGAGAGTTTTTCAACCGCTTCATCAACAGGTGTCTCAAACAAACCCAGTGCTTCCCGCAGTACATGGAGATATTCATCCATTACTGCCTGCAAGTTTCCGTTGATGCAGTAATCAAGCACACTCTCCCAGTATCGTAATTCTTCACCTGACTCCTTGCGAATAAGGGTAATGGTATCAGGTAGATTAAAAAGAGTACGAAAACCGCCTGCAACCCTAGCAGCACCGTTCAGGAAGCATGCAGGATATTCATCAAAATATCTACCGTAAAGATTGAGCAGGGACCGCAGGGTAACCACAGCAGGTGATGCCAAGGCTATTTTTGCGATGACAGCTATAAGATCTCCAGGAGGTGAGCCTAACTTTTCTTCTTGTTGAAGGAAGGAAAATAAAAGTTCCATGTGTTTGCTGATATTATCCACAGCATCATGTGTATCTCTGCCCAACAGATCACCTAAGCCTCCATTCCTGCACAAACTATCCCACCATAAAACAGCTGGACTTTGTGGTGAAGTTCCAAAATAGTGTCTATCCATCAAAACCAATGCCGCCCAATACCAGCGACGGTCTGGCATTAAGGATGTTTCAGAATAGTGCTCCACAACAGGAGAAAGAAGTTTGCTGATACGCTGTTCCAAAATACTATTCAATATATTTATATCAACAGGATTATCATCATTGATCAGAGATAGTGTTTCCAGTAAAGGGGTGACCTTTTTGGCCAGTGTCAGACAGGGGCAGAGCAATGTGAAAACAGACATCCCCTGGCACTGGCCGTCAACAACACGAAACTCCAACAGCCTTCTGCGCTTTTTGCGCTCCTCGGTATAGTCAGGATAACTAACACTTGCTCTAACCATATGGCGTTCTGCCTCATAACTGCATAATGCAGCTATAACTTTGGGCACAACTACCCATGATGAAAAAACCAGAGATTTGGTGTACTCCTGCAGTTTTTGCTCAGCATAAGGGCCACTGTTCACCTTATAATAAGGCAGACAAGGCGGAATCCACAGCAGCCTCCAAGCACCCCTATTCACTGTATTGTCCATCAGGATTTTAAGTTTACTGTTGGCTGGATCCACCTTTTGGTAGGCAGATATGACCTGCCAGGGGAGCAGCCCGTTTACTCCATCGCTCAAGACTTCGTTTAGCTGATTTCTGTAATCATCATCTTTATATTTGGAAACAAACTGGCGCTTTATTTTGTACTCATTTTTATCCATAAAGCTTAATAAATAAGGAGCAGACTTCCAGTATTCCACAACATCACCACTCCCCAGGATTCTGGCAACTCTGTCCAGCACAGCAAAAGAATTGAGTTCTGCAGGGGTCAGTTCCCCTAAATCTTCAGATTCCTTGATCATTCCATTGCGATCAACGGTAATGGCAAGCCTTTCTGTCCGCACCATCACCTGCCGCAGTTTTTTCTCAAGGGTCTCCCTAATACAAAGTATTTTTCGCTTTTGTTCAGCATCACCATGAAATCTCAGTATTTCATTCCGGTACGCAGCCAGTTCATCAGCAAAAGCCTTTGTTTCCTCTTTCGAATCGAAAAGAAACTCTATAGTCTTCAATAAATCACTGTAGTGCTCATCTTTTGCCCTCTCATGGTGCATTGTATACATCTTATAAGGGGTGGCAGAAAGAAGAAGTACCCTGGCATCAGGAAAGTCAAATAGTCTGCGTGCCAGGTCCGCAAGTTCATCATCACCATCCAGGATATATTTAAAACGCTGGAACTCATCAAGGATGACAAGATCCGGCTCCAAAGCAGAGATACAACTCTCTGCCAACTTCCGGCGCAGATCCCCCACCAATTTCAGCCTTTCCCTTCTCTGCTCTTCAGGGATATGTTTGCGATAATATGAAAACTCTTTAGACAGAGTGTATATCCGTTCAAGAAGCTTTTTGTCCTTAGTTACATTTTTTGAAAACTCTCTGGCCAATCCACGGTCTATTCGGTCAGTTTCAAATCTGTCCAGTAAACTACGCCATGCATCCTTTCCCATCCCACACTGCAGAAGATTTTTGGGGCCAGTTGTAGAATCAATGATCCCTTCTTGCAAAAGAATATGATAGATTAGGGCACGCTCTCTGGCGATCCCTCCCTGAGATCCCAGGTTAAAAGATGTTCCCGGTGTGAAAGAAACAAAGTTGAGCCTTCTCTGCTGCAGGTCCTGTGTGCTCATAGGGAGCATAGTCAAGCGTGTTGCCAGTTCCAGATCCCTTTCACCTGTGATATTAAGCCTGTTGATATTCTGCCTGGCGATATCTCGATTCGCACAAATATAAATGATATCAATCCTTCTCTGCTCATCCTGCCACAGATGGTCTATTACCTTAGCAATAACACCACGGGCAACCATTGTTTTTCCCAGCCCAACTTCATCAGCCACAAGGAAGCGTTTGACAGCATCATCATCCTTATATAACCGGCGGTAAACATAATCTACGGTCCGCAGCTGAAAATCCTTCAATGTCCCTAATATTTTTGTAGTATCAGGCTTTTCCCCCTGATCTGAGATCAACACCCACACCTCCCCTGCGCAAAGACAAAAATGCTCCCCAAATTTTTTCAAATTCAGGAGGCACCAGACTAGAACCATCAGCTGTATCTTGTAAATCATTTACCAGTTTGGCGATCCGGTCGATCTTCTTAGGAGCACGGCTGTACGCCCTTACCAGTTCCTCAAGAAGTGGAAAATCCTCAAAACTTGAGAGCATATGATCACCTTTATCCCTCACTAAAGCGTTGATTGCAGCAGAACCATCCGCATCTTCATAACCCTCAGCCAGCAGAAGCAATAGATACTGAAAAAAACGCTCCCTGCTGGAGATGATATTCTGCAGGATCGCTTTATCCCGGTATTCAGGCAAATTATAAATCGGTAAGTTTAAGACAAAGCTCAGTCCAGCATTACAGCCACCTGAGTATGCAGTCAGTTTAAAGACTATGAAGCTGGTCAGGCTAGCAGGGGAAATGCCCTGAAAAATGACAGCATCACCTGTAAACAGCGGCTCTATAGATTGATCATTTTTAATGGTCACAGGAGAGCACACCCCTTTAACATCCACCAACTGCAGTTTCCGGGGAGCTTTTAGCTGAAGTGACCAGGTATGATCTTCATTCAGGTATGCTTTCAGGAAAAGCTTAGCTTTTGTAATCGCGGTTCTAGCCTCATTCAAGGCCGCCTCCAACTGCTTGGCCACCAAATCCGGTTCTACTGAGCGCTCCGGGCGCCTGTACGGGTAAATCATGCTTAAAAATGCATCTGGTTCCTCATCATCTCCGAGAAAGGCATCGATCCCGACCTTACTGCGCTTTCCTTTTAGTTCCACTAAAAATTCCACATTTGCTCCAGAAAAAGCGGCATCTGTCGCATTAGCCGAGCCGGTCCATACCCTGGCATTCCACCCGTCTTCCAGGATATAAAGCTTGGCATGCAGTCCTGATAGATCTTCTTCTGCAGTTATACCTTCATCCTCTTCCTGTTCCCATCCCTCTAACTCATTTTCCGGTTTTTCAGCAGCACTATCCATGATATAAATACTGGTGCCGGAGTTTTTCAAAGCTTGATAGGTTTTTTCACTTAAAGCAT
>Ga0209537_1000506_pt1 | contig 47356 bp, 40 predicted proteins | sample BioPla4DNA1_FD_187698 | JGI IMG/M metagenome (GOLD analysis project Ga0209537, IMG submission 187698) | Biogas fermentation microbial communities from Germany - Plant 4 DNA1 (SPAdes) (version 2) | ecosystem: Engineered > Bioreactor > Anaerobic > Digestate | place: Bielefeld, North... | reverse complement strand
TTGTAAAGGATAAACCTTCCTATGGATTTGAATTTAACCATGCCTTAACCAATAGGTCTATACCTGAATTTTTAAATACTATATATGAAGTTGAGGGAGTTACTAGGGTAGAGCTATATAAGGCAGGAGAACATGCATATCTTTGGCATGAAAATATAAATGATAACGAAATATATGCTAGTTTTAGAGAAATCCTACCTAGTAAATTGATAGAAGAACATTTTGGCATCGATGATACAAAGTATGTAAATTTAGATGATGATAATTCACATTTGGTAGGAGATGCAATAGTCACAAATATTTATACCATTGATGTGGAAGACCCCCTATATAGGAGATTTGAAGATTCCTTATCCCTAGGAGAAATGGATAAAGAAAAATTTAAAACTGGTGAGGAAGTTATCTTGCTCCTACCTCTATATGAGAAGGGTGAGGGGGAAGGCAGTATAGATGAAATATCTGAGGATATTTTAGTAAATACAAATCAAAAGAATAGGATGGAAGTTCTATTAAGAAATAGTAATAAGTATAAGCTAACTTATGACTTTCGCTATGGAGACCTGTATTCCAAGGATGAAACCCTATCAGTAGGTGATACCATTTACCTAACAATACCTACTGAAGATATGGCAGGTGAGCTGCCAACCAATGATGTTAGGTTTATTGAGACTAAGGTGGCAGGCATAATATATTATTTTCCTGAAAAAGGCATATGGCCCTTTGGAGACACAGTGGAAAACCCTGTAGTTATAGGCTCCTATAATTTCCTCGGGAAGGCCTATCCAGCTACTATCTTCGGGAAAGGCTATCTAACAATAGAAGATTTAGACTATTTAATAGCTAGTTTGTATCCACATAAATATGGTAAAACCTATGCCTACATCTATATAGATAAGGATGCCAATGAAATAGATGTGGACGTTAGCATAAAGAGAGTTGCAAGGGAGTATGAAGTAAAGCTGACAAATTATATTGAGGAGAACAAGAAGATATTTGGAAAGTCCTTGAATATGACTGCTATTGTGACCCTCTTGGGTATATCTGTAGCTATAATTACACTAATAATTCTATATAATACTACCTTATCAAAACTTGAACAGGAAAGGGAAAGAATAGGTATATTGCAGGCCTTGGGAGTAACAGAAGGGCAGTTTAAAGGCTTATATTTATTATCAGGTATTGGATATGGTCTACTTGCCTTAATAATTAGCCATTTACTTCTAGGCTTGGCTGTACTCATTACCTTCGTCAGTGGAAGGCCACAGCCCTTATACCTATATCCATGGAAACTCCATGTGCTTGCATCTATAGTAGTATTTATTGTCATAACTATGACATATTTTATGCCAATTAGAAAGATAATCAGAAGCCAGCCAATTGATAATATAAGAAATCTAGGAAGATAGGGGGAGAAGAATGAGTTTATTACGGTTAGAGAATGTAAGTAAAACATATATTACTGGAGATTTAAGAGTAGAGGCTCTAAAATCAGTAAATCTTGAAATAGAAGAAGGATACTTCTACGCCATAATAGGTAAATCTGGTTCAGGGAAATCAACCCTGCTCCATATACTTGGAGCCTTAGATAGGCCAACGGATGGAAAGTTATTTTTAGAAGGAGAATCTGTCTTTGACAAGACCGATAAGGAGATTACCATCTTAAGGAGAAGGAGAATAGGCTTTGTGTTCCAAGCCTATAACCTATTACCAGAGCATACGGTGTTAGAAAATATACTGATGCCAGCCCACTTAGATGGGAAAAAACCAGATGAAAATAGGCTAAGGGAAATAATATCTGCCTTGGATATAGAAGACAAATTAGCCTATTATCCTGACGAGTTGTCCGGTGGCCAAAGACAAAGAGTGGCCATAGCCAGGGCCTTAATCACCAACCCAGCCATAATCCTAGCAGATGAGCCTACGGGTAACTTAGATGAAAAAACTGGCCAAGAGGTAATCGATCTAATTAAAGAATCTGCCCAAAGATTTAACCAGACCATCATATTAGTAACCCATGATATGGATATAGCTAAGCAGGCAGATAGGATAATCCAAATAGTGGATGGAAGGATAGGTAACTAATAAGGAGGGAGATGACTGATGTCGTCTCCCTTTAAAGCTTTATTTGACAAAGTCCAAATAAATAAATAAGATATAGTTACTATGAAGAAATGAGGTGAAAAATTTGGTTTCAAAATTATATGAAGATATATACAATATAGAGGTAGTACTGCCTAATAATCCACTAAAGGCAATAAATGTCTATGTAGTAAAAGGTGAAGATAAGTCTTTAATAATCGATACAGGATTTAACCAAAAGGAATGTATAGACTCCCTATTTAAAGGTTTAGAGGAGCTAGATATAGATATTAAGGATACAGAGTTATTTATTACCCATCTACATTCTGACCATTCTGGAATGGCTGGTATCTTTAAAGATGCAGGAGTAAAAATCTATGCTGGTGAAGTAGATGGAAAGTATATAAATAATATGACATCACTAGCCTACTGGGAAGAATTTGATAAGTTTAAAATATTGTTAGACTTGGAAAAGGATAAGGTTACCTATACTGAACATCCGGGCTACAAATATTGCTTAAGAGAACCTATAGAATTTACTTATGTAAAAGAAGGCCAAGGGATACAAGTAGGCAAATATTTCTTTGAGGTGGTAGATATTCCTGGTCATACTCCTGGTCAAATTGGCTTATATGAAAGGAACCATAAGCTTTTCTTTGGTGGTGACCATGTTCTAGATAGGATTACTCCCAATATAGGATACTGGGGAACTGAAGAGAATATACTAGCTGTATATTTTAACAGTCTAGCTAAAATCTATTCCTTCGACATAGATATATTATTCCCAGCCCATAGAAATATAATAACTGACCATACAAGGCGGATAAATGAGTTAATTATGCACCATAAGGAAAGGCTTAATGAAATCCTTAATATACTTAAAGATAGGGAGTTGTCAGCTAGGGATGTGGCAAGTAAAATGAAATGGAGCATCAGGGCCAAGGATTGGGATGACTTTCCCAATGCTCAAAAATGGTTTGCTGCCAGTGAAGCCATGTCACACTTAGAGCACTTATACCATAGTGGTCAAGTAGACAAGAGACAGTTTGAAGGTAAATACTTATTTAGCTTAAAGTAATATAGTTATAAATGAGTAGGAGAAATAAATTTTATAAGTAGATAAATAAAAAACATATTCCTCTCCTAAAACCATATATTTATCTAAAGGGTTTAGGAGGGGATTTTTTATGATAAATTTGATGGAATGAAATCTAAAATTATCACCATCTTATTAGTTCTGCATATTTTATAGTAATGAATGAATTAAAGGGGTGATAGGATGAATGGCACTGATTTATTTGTTTCCATAAAGACATATAAATTAGATATGCCCAAGCTAGAGATATATTATCCTCAAGTTTACGGATTGAAAAATATATATGTTCAAGATAAGATCAACAATTGTATTTTAGAGGCTATTTATGAACTATTAAGAGACCAGGGTTATTATGATAACCCAGAAACGGAAATAACAGGTACATGGGAGCTAAAAAATAATAGTAAGGGTATACTATCCTTGACATTGATAAACTATGCATTCTCCGGTGGAGCCCATGGCCTGACTAAGGTAAAAGGACTAACCTTTGATTTGGGAACGGGAAAGCAGTACGACTTACATGAGTTATTTAAACCTAAATCTAATTATGTAGAGGTACTTTCGGAAAAGATAAAGAAACAGATAGAAAAACGAAATATTCCAGTATTAGATGAGTTTACTAAAATAAGAATTGATCAGGACTATTATATAGCTGACCTAACCTTAGTTCTATTCTTCCAAATATATGAGATAACTCCCTATGTCTATGGTATACCCTATTTTCCAATTTCCATATATTCAATAGAAGACATAATAGACGAGAATGGGCCCTTGGGCAAGATGTTATCAAAAATTTAAACCAGCTTTATGCTGGTTTGTTTTGTATTAGATTATATTTCTATGGTATAATTTTATTATCTTAAAGAGGGGGTAATACCATTGATTAAATTCATTCATACAGGTGATATACACCTGGGATTGAAGTTCAATAACGTTTCCTTTGACAGAGAAAAGGCAATCCTTAGAAGAAGGGAAATATGGAATACCTTTGAGAGAATAATAGAGTATGCAAGGGAAAAAGAAGTTGATTTTTTATTAATAGCAGGAGACTTATTCGAAGAAGCCTATTTCACCATTGGTGATATTACAAGGGTAAGGGATAATTTTGAGGCTGTTGGTAATATAAATATAATCATATCTGCTGGAAACCATGATTATAGGGGGACAAGGTCCCTATACGATAAAATTCAGTGGCCAAGTAATGTAACCATTTTTGGTGGACAGGCTATAGAAAAAAAGGAATTTAATGAATTAAATACAATAATCTACGGCTATAGCTGGGCAACCAACCAAATTTACGACAACGACCTATTAAAGAACCTTGGACAAATAGACACTACAAAGAACAATATCCTAGTGTTACACGGGGATATTAGCCATAACTCAAACTACCTACCCCTAAATTTACAAGACCTAAAAAACCTAAATATGGACTATATAGCCTTAGGTCATATACATAAACCTCAGATACTAGCAGATAATATAGCATATTGTGGCTGCCCTGAGCCCTTAGACTTTGGCGAAGAAGGAGAAAGGGGAATTATTGAAGGGACTATAGTAGATAAAAAGCTAGATATAAAGTTTCTTCCCTTTAGTAAGAGAAAATTCATAGTAAGGGAAGTAGAAGTAGATGAAAATATGAACTACCTTGAAATAATAGAAAGGATAAAGGAACTTTCACAGGGTAATAGGGAAAAGGACTTTTATAGGATAAGCTTAAAAGGCTTCTTAAATAGAAATATAGATATAGATAATATAGAAAAGGACCTAGAAGATAGTTTTTATCACATTGAACTAATAAACAACACTATTTGGGACTATGACTTGGAAGTCTTGGAGGCGGAGAATAAGGACAATATTATCTACTATTATATAAATGCCATGAGGGAAAAGGGCTTAGATGACCCAGTGGTGAAAAGAGCCTTATATCTTGGCCTGGAAGTGTTGCTAAAGGGGAGAGAATAGACATGATACTGAAAGACTTGAATTTAATTGGCTTCGGTAAGTTTAAGAATAAAAACATACAATTAAAGGAAGGTATTAACCTAATATACGGGGAAAATGAAGCTGGCAAATCTACAATCCATAGTTTTATCCATGGTATGTTCTATGGTTTTTTAAGGCCTAATGTCAGGTCTGCTTTGTATACTGAGGAACACGAAAAGTACAACCCTTGGGATGGAAGCAGGTATGCAGGAGTCTTGAGCTTTAAATATAAGGACAGGATATATAGGATAGAAAGGGACTTTACTAAGGGACAAGAAAGGACTAAGGTATTTGATGAAAATAGGGGAGAAGACATAACCAATAGCATCGATAATGGGCCAGCAAGGGTATTGCAACCAGGTATCCATTTTTTTGGTTTCAATACTAGGATCTTTTCCAATACCATATCTATCAAACAGCTAGGTTCCAAAACAGAGGATAGGTTAGGACAGGAAGTAATAGAAAAGCTTATAAACGTGTCCCAATCCTTAGATGATGATATATCTATAGACAAGGCAATCTTGGAGTTAAGGGACAGGATGGCTGAGATAGGTACTGAGCGAGCTCCCACTAAACCCTATGCTAGAAACCTTAAATCCATAGAAAGGCTTCAAGAGGAAAGGGAAAAGATCCTTTTAGAAAAAGACGATTATGAGTCTTACCTTGAGGAGAAGGATAGATTAAATTATGAACTAAAAAAAGAGGAGAATAATTTACAATATCTAAGGGACAATTTGAGAAAACTTGAAATATATGAAAAGGCCAAGAAGTTTGAAGAAGCAAGGATAATACAGGGGGATATAGAAGGCTTAGAGAAAAAGATAGAAGAATTATCCATATATGACCACGTTTCCATGGAAGACTATAAAGAGGCCATAAACTTAACTAATTCCATAGAATATATGGAAAAGGATATAGGAGAAAGCCAAATTAAGTTAAAGGAAACGGAAGGCAAATTAGAATCCTTGGAAGATGATGTTAGGGATGGGGAAAGTCAAGACCTAGATCAAATAACTAAGGATTATAACCTCTACGAAGAATTAGAAGAGGAAAGAAATACTATTCTTTACAACAAAGGAGATAATAGGTTAGAGTTTTTAAAAAGAGACTATAATGATAATACTAAAGACATGTCTAGATTCAAGACTATTCAAGTCATTTGTCTTATACTAAGCCTTGTTTCACTAGGAATTATGGCACTAGTTCCATCCATTAGATTTTATGTACTTATATTGAATATTGTTTCTTTATTAGGCTATCAATATAATAAGCTTAAGTTAAAGAAGCTAAAAGATATGGTAAACAACATAAATGAACAGATTTTAGAACTTGAAAATAAGGAGAGAGAAAGAAAAGAGAGAATAGAAGAGATAGAACTTATTCAAACCAATCTTCTAGAGAAATATAAGCTTAAGTCTAAATTGGAATTTAAAAGACTATATGACAGGGTACAATTGGAATACATAAGCAGGGAAGAAAATATCCTTTTATATAATGAACATATCTCCACGAAAAAATCCTTGTTAGATAAAATTGACCAATTGAAAATAGATATGGAAAATAGTATTAATCAACTACAAAAGATTTTAGAAAAAAATAAGGCTGACAATTTAGAAGAATTCAGTAAGGCCTTAGAGAAGAAATCCCTATATGAGAAGCATATTAAGGAATTGGAATCTAAAAAAGAGCTATTAAATAAGACCTTGGGCCAAACCACTATGGAGGAATTGGTTTTAGAACTAAGGGATGAAGTAATAGATAGGAATGTTGGGGTATTAGATAAAAACCAATTAAAGTATGAGATAGATAGGTCTAATGAAAGAATTTCAGATTATAGGGTAGCCTTAAGGGGAGTAGAAGAAAACATAAAAATACTAGGTAAGAAGATTTCAAGATTAGTGGAAATAGAAGAAGAGCTGGAAAGAAAGAGGCAGTATAAAGAGGAGCTTGAAAATGAATATAAGGCTTTAGAACTGGCAGCCAACACCATAGAGACCATATCTAAGGATATACATGATGAGTTTGCACCAGATATAAATAACAAGGTAGGCAAGCTAATTGAGAAGATAACTAATGGGAAATACAACAAGATTAGGGTAGATGAGAGTTTAAATATTACCGTAGAGAACCCATTTACAAAGGAGTTAATAAGGATTAGCGACTTAAGTGGTGGTACCATAGACCAATTATATTTTTCCCTAAGGTTTAGCCTAATTAATTCCATGGTGGAAAATAACTTCCCTTTGATCTTAGACGATTGCTTTATTCAATATGATGATAATAGGCTGAGAAATGTTATGGAGTTTTTAGTAGATTTAAGTCATGATAGACAGGTTATCTTATTCACCTGCCACAAGAGGGAAAAGGAAATATTAGAGGAATTAAATGTAGATTTTAATTTCATACCCTTAATGTAAAGTAATACATTAACTTAAGAAACGTTGAAAATCTTAGGTTTTATCTTGATGTTAAAGTATAACATTAACGAGGTGGTAAATTGATTTTTGCTATAGGAGACTTACATTTTGACAGCAGCGGAGAAAAACCAATGGATGTATTTGGAGACATTTGGTTAAATCACCAAGAAAAAATTATTAAAAATTGGTATTCAATTATTGGAAAAGATGATTTAGTATTATTAGTAGGAGATATTTCTTGGGCCTTAAAGTTAGAAGAAGCCTATGAAGACCTGTTGAAGATTGATGAATTACCTGGAAGGAAGTTAATAATTAAGGGGAACCATGACTATTGGTGGAATAGTTTAAAAAAGTTAAACAGCCTAGGCCTAAAGACCATTGACTTTATTCAAAACAATAGTTTTGTATACCAAAATATTGGTATTGCAGGAACCAGGGGCTGGTCGTCTATAGATGTGGAAATAATAGACCCCCATGATGAAAAAATCTTCAATCGGGAATTAAACAGGCTGAGAATGTCCTTAGACTCCTTAGATAAGGATTTGGAGAAGAAAATAGTAATGCTCCATTATCCACCCTTTAATATGGATTCAAGTCCCAATGAATTTATTGAAGTAATGAAGGAATATAATATAGATAAATGTATATATGGTCATTTGCATGCAGAAGGGCATAAGTATGTAGTTGAAGGCGTCATTGAAGGTATTGATTTTCACTGTGTATCCAGTGACTATATAAAGTTTGTGCCAAAAAAAATTTTATAGGGGTGAAATTATGAAAATTTTTATCGAGAAAAACTATGAAGAAATGAGCAAAAAAGCAGCTGAGATTTTTATTGACGCAATAAAGGAAAAGCCCAATATCATCTTAGGCCTAGCAACTGGCAGTACACCTATTGGCTTGTATAAGGAATTGATTAGAGCTCATAAAGAGGAAGGTTTAGACTTTTCAAAAGTGACCAGCTTTAACTTAGATGAATATGTAGGCCTATCCCCTGATCATCCAAGTAGTTATGGGTATTATATGAGAGAGGAACTTTTTGACCATATAAACATACCAAAGGAAAATGCCCATGTACCCAATGGAAAGGCAGAAAACCTTGAAGAATACTGTAAAGAATATGATGAGATGATAGAAAAGGCAGGCGGCATAGATATTCAACTACTAGGTGTAGGTGAAAACGGCCATATAGCCTTTAATGAACCAGATGAATCCCTGTCAATAGGTACAAACATAGTTAAACTGACGGATAATACCATTGAAGTCAATTCAAGATTTTTTGATTCCATAGAGGAAGTGCCAAAGACAGCCATATCCATGGGAATAGGTGGTATATTAAAGGCGAAGAAGATAGTACTTTTAGCCAATGGCAAGAAAAAGGCACCTGTAATTAAGAAGCTACTAAATACTGATAGGGTGACTACTAAATTCCCAGTATCCTTTTTACTTTTACATCCTGATGTTACAGTTATAGTCGATGAAGAGGCATATAATGGTTAGGAGCAGGGTCAAATGAAAGAACTTGAAGTAAAAGTTTTAAACATAGACTTGATGGAAATGGAAGAAAGGCTAAAAAAAATTGGTGCTAGGTTAATAGATAAGGAAGTTCAAGTAAATACATTAATAGATACTGAGGATAATTTTATTGAAAACAGCTTAGATGCTTATATGAGAATAAGAGAGACAAGGTCCCTATTATCTGGTCAGGTTAAGTTAACATTAACTATGAAGCAGAATATCAATAGGGATGGAGTAAGAGAAAATATAGAGACCAGCACTGAAATATCTAATAAGGAATCCATGTTAGATATTTTAAAAGCCTTAGGATATGTGGAAAAGGCAGAAGGGACCAAGGAGAGAATTTCCTATGAATTAAATGGAGTTAGGTTTGACATAGATAAATGGGATAAAAAAACTTATCCTTATCCCTACATGGAAATTGAAGTAAATAGTGAGAGTGAACTTCAAGATATAGTAGAAAAGTTAGGTATTCCAAGGGAAAACATTTCCACAAAGTCTATTGTAGAACTTAGAAGAGAAGCCAATCTAATGTAACAAAAACCTCCCTATTAGAATAATATGTATTAATCTAAAATAGGGAGGTTTTCTAATGCTAAGTGGTTTTTTTGGTGGCGATAACTTTGAAATGTTATTACTACTTTTCCTAATATTTTTCCTATTAGGAGATAAAGATAAAAAAAGAGGAAAAGGATTCTTTGATGGCGATAATATAATATGGATACTTATATTATTCCTCTTTTTAGGCGATATTTTCTAAACAGCAGAAGGCCTGCTGTTTTTTCTTTTTGTTAATTTTAGTATTGAAAGTTAATTAGGATTTCATATATTTATATATAAATCTTTTTCATTATTACAAAAGGGACAATAATAGTATATAATATTAAGAAAATACAAAATGAGGAGGGGTTTTATTGTTAAGTCAAAAAGTAATAGAAAATGTCCTAAGTGCTGCCTTATCTAAGGGCGGAGACTTTGCAGAGATCTTTGTTGAAGACAAGCTATGTACCAACATAAGACTTGTGGGCGGACTTATCGAAAACAATATATCAGGTAGAGATTATGGTGTTGGTATAAGGATATTTGACAAATTAAATTGTATCTATGCCTATACCAATGATTCATCAGAAGAAAATTTAATCAAGGTAGCAAAGGAAGCAGCTGCAGCCTTAAATTCTGCCACTACAGATTTAACCTTAAACTTCTTGAAGGGAAGTCCTAGGGATATTAACCCTATTAAAATAATTCCTTCAACTGTAGACAAAAAGAAAAAAGTAGATTTAATGAAAAGGGCTTATGAGGTTGCCAAAAACTACGATGCCAGCATAAGCCAAGTGTCAATAAACTATTTAGATGATGACCAAAGAGTACTTATTGCCAATACTGAAGGCGTTATGGCCGAGGACAGGAGGGTAAGGACTAGGTTTTCAGTAGCTTCAGTTGCTTCTAAAAATGGAGAAATGCAACAAGGATTTTATGGTCCAGGTGCTTCAATGGGATTTGAGTTCTTTGAGAAGATAAATGTGGAGGAAGTGGCAAGGGAAGCTTCTAGAATTGCAAATACTATGATAGATGCTGAACACTGTCCTTCAGGGGTTATGCCTGTTATTATGGATAATGAATTTGGTGGAGTATTGTTCCATGAAGCCTGTGGCCATGGTTTGGAGGCAGCTTTTGTATCTAAGGGTACATCCGTATTTGCCAATAAGCTAGGCCAGCAAGTAGCCTCATCTTTAGTAACTGCCATAGACGATGGAACCATACCTAATGGCTGGGGAAGTACAAATATAGATGATGAAGGTACTCCTACACAGAAAAATGTCCTTATAGAAAATGGAATATTAAAATCATATTTAATAGATAAGTTGAACGGTAGAAGAATGGGAATGGACTCTACTGGTTCAGGAAGAAGACAATCCTACAAGTTTGCTCCTACTTCTAGAATGAATAATACTTATATAGCTGCTGGTAATTCAAGTCTAGAGGAAATAATTGCCAATACAGAATGGGGCTTATATGCTAAAAAACTAGGTGGTGGCTCAGTAAATCCAGCTACTGGTGACTTTAACTTTGCTGTAATGGAGGGTTATTTAGTAGAAAATGGCAAGATCCTAAAGCCAGTTAGAGGGGCTACCTTAATAGGTAATGGACTAAAGGTATTGGAATTAATAGATATGGTAGGTAGTGAATTATCCTTAGGCCAAGGAATGTGTGGTGCTGAAAGTGGTTCCATACCTGCCAATGTAGGTCAACCACCTCTTAGGATAAAATCCTTAACTGTTGGTGGAAGAAAGGAGGATAAATAATGGATTATAGACAACTATCCCAGGAAATATTGAATAGGGGAAAAGAAAAAATGGAGGATCTAGAGGTCTTCATACAAAATGATAAGCAAATTGAAATCCGTATATTTAAGGGAGAAGTTGACAAATATAGTATTTCTGAATCAGGTGGCTTGTCTTTAAGAGGGATTGCCAATGGTAAAATGGGATACTCCTATACAGAAAAACTAGATGAAACTTCCATAGATATGTTAATAGATGAAGCCTATGAAAATAGCAAATATATAGATTCACCAGATAAGGAAATCATATTTGAAGGGTCAGATAAATACGAAGAATTTGAAAACAGCAGTAGTAACCTAGCAAATACACCTGCAGAGGAAAAAATTAAGTTTCTACTGGACTTAGAAAGGGAAGCCCTAACCATGGACAAAAGAGTAGCTTCTATCCAAGCATGTGCTTACCAAGAGTTCAAAAGTGAAAGATATATAATGAATACTAAGGGAGTAGATTTGGCTGACAATAATTCAGGTGCATTTGCATATATTTCAGTCATTGTAAAGGATGGGGAAGATACTAAAACTGGCATGAGCTTTAGAATTTTCAAGGATCTTAAGGAAGTAGATTATAAGGAAATGGCAAAGGAAGCTGTAGAAGAAGGGATTTCCATGCTAGGAGCCAGTCCAATAAAGAGCGATTCCTATCCAATTATTTTCAAAAATACTGTGTTTGCTGATATTTTAGCTGCCTTTGGTAGTATTTTCTCTGCAGACCAAGTACAAAAAGGCCTATCTCTACTTAAGGATAAAATAGGGGAGAAGATAGCTACTGATATATTTACAGTAGTTGAAGATCCTTTCTTACCTAATGGCTTTTATTCAAAGGCCTTCGATGATGAAGGGCATAAAACCATCTATAAAAAAATTATAGATAAGGGAGAGCTAAAGACTTACCTTTACAATTTAAAAACTGCCAACAAGGACGGAGTAGAATCTACTGGAAATGGAAGTAGGGGTTCATATAAGGCTCCTGTAACCATAGCTCCAACAAACGTTTATGTTGAAAAGGGAGATAAGACCCTGGAAGACCTAATATCCAGTATAGATAAGGGTGTCTACATTATAAGTGTACAGGGACTACATTCAGGATTAAATCCCGTATCTGGAGATTATTCCTTATCTGCAGATGGATATGAAATAGAAAACGGCAAGATTAAAAGACCAGTAAATCAGATAACCATAGCAGGAAATTTCTTTGAAACCTTAATGGATATAGAAGCCATAGGAAATGATTTGGAATTTACTATACCTATGTTTGGTTATATAGGATCTCCATCAATAAAAGTAAAGAAATTGTCAGTATCAGGAGAATAAATAAATTTTTATTAAAAACAGTAACCACTTATATGCTTTCCTCATAAAATACAGTGAGGAATAAATATAAGGAGGTTATATGCATGGCTGAAGAATTAGGAGTAAGAAAAGACCGTAGAGGTATATTTGGAAATATTTGCAATGACGATTCACTACTATTCTTTTTCCTACTACTAGTAGTCCTATTTGGCAATTCATGCTGGTTCAACGACAGAGCAGATGATTCACTATTATTCTTCTTCTTACTATTGGTAATATTATTTACAGGAGATGGATTTTGCTTCTAATTATACCTAATAAATAAATACTTGTTAAAAAATCCCGTTAACCGGGATTTTTTTCTTTTCTAAGGGTAAAATATTCAATAATAATAGGAAATATTACAAATATTTAATAAAAAAATAATAAATAGTATAGCACATTTAAAATATTGTGCTATAATATATAATATAAAAATTATAGGAGGTTATACTAATGCCTGGTTACAAATACATTAAATGGTTTAATGAAATTGATAAAAACGATATTCCCATTGTAGGTGGTAAAGGTGCTAACTTAGGTGAACTTACTCAAAAAGGATTAGATGTTCCACCAGGATTTTGTGTTACTGCAGGAGCCTATAATCATTTCATAAACTATGCAGAATTAGATGAAGTAATTAGAGAATTAATTAATGGCCTAGATGAAGAGGATTCTTCAATGTTACAAAGGGTAAGTAAGGCAATCCAAGATAGGATAAATGATGGAGATATACCAGAAGACTTAAAAAAAGAAATCATAAAAGCATATAAGGACTTAAGCAGCCATATTGGTTTAGATAATCCTGAAGTAGCTGTAAGAAGCTCTGCTACAGCAGAAGACTTACCAGAAGCATCCTTTGCAGGCCAACAGGATACTTACTTACACATAAGCGGCGTAGAAGAATTAATTAATTACGTTAGAAGATGTTGGGCATCCCTATGGACAGCAAGGGCAATTTATTATAGGGTTAAACAAAACTTTGATCACTTCGACGTTTCTTTATCAGTTGTAATTCAAAAAATGGTAAACAGCGGAAAATCAGGAGTTATGTTTACAGCTAATCCAATTAACAATAATACTGATGAAATCATGATAAATGCCAGCTGGGGCTTAGGTGAAGCTGTAGTTTCAGGCTCTGTTACTCCGGACGAGTACCTAGTCAATAAAAAATCTAAGGAAATAATCGAAAGACATATAGCGGAAAAGAATACTATGATCGTAAAGAAACAAGACGGAGTAGGTACTGAAGAAGTAAAAGTAGCTGACTATATTGGGGAAGAATATGTAAACAGTCAATGTTTAACTGATGAGGAAATAATGGTATTAGTAGACTACGGTTTGAAGATTGAAGAATTATATGGGGCTCATCAGGATATAGAATGGGGATTTGATAAGGACACTAAGAAATTATACATTTTACAATCAAGACCTATAACTACATTAAAAGGAGATGTGAAGATGGGTGAAGTAAAGGAAAATAAAGAATTGAAGATGTTAGTTAGAGGCTTGCCAGCTTCTCCTGGAATCGGTAGAGGGAAGGTAAGAAACATTAAAGATATATCTGAAATAGACAGGGTACAAGAAGGGGATATTTTAGTAACAGTAATGACTAACCCTGATATGGTACCTGCCATGAGAAAGGCAGCAGCAGTAGTTACTGATGATGGTGGAAGAACTTGTCACGCAGCCATAGTATCTAGGGAATTAGGTATTCCTTGTATAGTAGGAGCAAAGAATGCCAGTGAAGTTTTAGTTGAAGGCCTAGAAATCACTGTAGACGCCAGCCGTGGAGTAGTATATGAAGGATTTGTATTAGAAGAAGAGGAAAAAGAAGAAAAACCAGCAGTAGGTGGTTTTAGTGAAGAAATGCTACACCAGTTAGCTCCAATTACTGCTACTAAGATTTATATGAACCTAGGAGAACCTTCTATTATAGGCAGATATAAGCACCTACCTTTTGATGGAATTGGCCTTATGAGAACTGAATTCATATTTACAAATATGGTGGGTGCACACCCAATGTACCTAGTTAAAACAGGTCAAGGCCAATTATTAATAGATAAGATGGCAGAGGGAATTCAAATGGTAGCAGGAGAAATCTATCCAAGACATGTAGTAGTTAGACTTTCAGACTTTAGAACCAATGAGTTTAGAGGGCTTAAGGGCGGAGACGAAGTAGAACCAATAGAGGCTAATCCAATGATCGGTTGGAGAGGAGTTTCTAGATATATTTCACCTGAATATGAAGAAGGCTTTAGATTAGAATGTAGAGCCCTAAGAAAGGTAAGGGAAGAATTTGGTCTAACTAATGTCTATGCCATGTTACCATTTGTGAGGACTACTTGGGAGCTAAAGAAGGTAAAAGAGATTATGGCAGAAGAGGGCTTAGTACAAGATAAGAACTTTAAGATCTGGATAATGGCAGAAGTTCCATCAGTAGTATTTGAAGCTGAAGAATTTGCCCAAATGGTTGATGGATTTAGTATAGGAAGCAATGACCTTACCCAATTAGTTATGGGAGCAGATAGGGACTCTGGTATCTTAAATAATATGGGATATTTCGATGAGAGAAATGAAGCAGTTAAGAGGGCTATATCTATTTTAATCAAGGCTGCTCATAAATACGGAAAGACTATCTCCATCTGTGGTCAAGGACCATCACAATACCCAGAATTTGCAGAGTTCCTTGTAGAAGAGGGAATAGATAGTATGAGTGTTAACCCAGATACTGTTGCTTATACAAGAAGGCTAGTGGCTTCAGTAGAACAAAAAATCATGTTAAGAAAACTAAGAAATATCTAAGAAAAAGGCAAGGGTTTGCCTTTTTCTTTTTCTATGCAAAATAAATAAAGGTATAGTATAATATCATTATCATTGTACATCGAGGTGGAACATGATAAAGGTAATGATTGTTTTTTCAATTATTGGAGCATTTGACAGGATATTTAAAAACAGACTTGGTATGGGAGACAAGTTTGATGAGGGCTTCAAGGCCATAGGTAGCTTAGCCCTAAGTATAATTGGGATTTATAGCCTATCTCCCTTATTAGCCAAAGGAATATCACCACTACTATATCCCTTAGGAAAAATGATAAATATTGATCCATCTGTATTTCTTGGCAGCATACTTGCACCAGATTTAGGAGGATATAATACTTGTGTAGAAATAGCCCTAACAAGTAGTCTAGGTGAATTAAATGGTTTAATCCTATCTTCAATGCTAGGAGCTACCATTTCCTTTACTATTCCAGTGGCAGTAGGCCTAATATCTAAAGAGGATTTTTCTTATTTTGCCAAGGGAGTGTTGGCTGGCATAATAACTATACCCATAGGTGTTTTTGTGGGAGGCCTAATGATGGGAATAAGCTTAAAGCTTATTCTACTAAACTTACTTCCAATAGTTATATTTTCAATTATACTTATCCTTGGGCTACAAAAGGTACAAGAAAAAACCATTAGGGTTTTTAATATCCTAGGAAGGCTTATTATAATTATAAGTACAATTGGCTTAATGATTAGTATAATCGATTTTATTTTTGGTGTAGAGTTAATTAAGGGTATAATTCCTTTAGAGGAAGGTGCTATATTAGTAGTAAATATAGGTATAATATTGTCAGGCGCTTACTCAATGCTGCATTTTATATCAAAAATCCTGGATAAATATTTACTAAAAATAGAAGAGAAATTTAAGATTGACAAATATTCTATCCTAGGTATTTTTGCTTCTTTAGCAAATTGTATACCAATGCTAGGAATATATGATAAAATGAATAATAAGGGGAAAGTATTAAATGCTGCCTTTGCAGTATCTGGTGCTTATACCTTTGGTGGTCAACTGGGATATATTGCTTCAGTATCTTCTAAAGCTGTAAATCCCGTCATAATAAGCAAATTATTAGCAGGAATCCTTGCAATTCTTATGGCATCCATTATTATGAGAATAGAAAAAAAGAGTATAGGAGGTTAGTATGGTGATAAATGAAAGATTAAGCAATTTAAGAAAACTAATGAAAGATAAGGGAATTACTGCCTATATAGTAATTACATCAGACCCACACCAATCGGAGTATGTGGCTGACCATTATAAGGGAAGGGTATGGATATCAGGCTTTACTGGCTCTGCTGGTACTGTAGTAGTAACACAAGATGAAGCCATACTTTGGACAGATGGCAGATATTTTATCCAAGCTGAAAAAGAACTTCAAGGCTCTGAATACAAGATGTTTAAAATAGGAGTACCAGGCTATCCATCTTATACAGAGTGGCTAAAAGAAAACTTAAAAGAGGGAGACAGTATTGGATTTGATGGAAAAGTGTTTTCCCAAGCCCAAGTGGAAAATTTAGAAAATGAATTCCATGGAAAGAAAATAAAATTAATAGATGAGTACGATTTAGTAGGGGAAATATGGGAAGATAGGCCTCCTATACCTATGAAAGAAGCCTTTATCCATGAACTAAAATATACTGGAAAAACCGCCAAGGAAAAGTTAGAAGAAGTTAGGAAGGAAATGGAAAAAGAAAATGCAGACTATTTTCTATTGGGAAGCCTAGATGATATTGCCTGGTTATATAATATAAGAGGTAGGGATGTAGAATGTAATCCTGTAGTCATATCCTATGCTGTAGTGTCTAAGGACGGAGCCTACTTATTTGTAGATAAGAGGAAGATCAACGGAGAGACAGAAGAATTTCTAAAGGATAATGGAGTAGAAATAAGGGGATATGAAGAGATAATAGACTATTTAAAAGCTGTAGATAAGGATTCAAAGATCTTTGTTGATAAGACAAGAATAAATAGATGGGTTTATAAAGCCATACCAGAGGGATGCAAAATCATAAATAAGACTAATATAACTACTATGTTAAAGGCTGTTAAGAATCCAACTGAGATTGAAAACCAAAAAAATGCTTATATTAAGGATGGAGTAGCCTTAGTTAAGTTCTTCCATTGGTTAGATAAAAATATAGGTAAGACCACCATTACTGAAATGTCTGCTCAAGAGAAATTGTTGGAATTCAGACAGGAACAAGAAGGCTTCATCGAGCCTAGCTTTGGAACTATTTCTGCTTATAAGGCCAATGCTGCTATGGCTCACTATTCAGCTAGTGAAAATTCCAATGCTGAAATTAAGCCAGAAGGCTTTTATCTAGTAGATTCTGGAGGACAGTATTTCGATGGAACTACAGATATTACTAGAACAGTAGCTGTGGGACCTATTACTGATGAAGAAAAACGAGATTTTACATTAACATTAAAGGGACATATTAACTTGGCCAGTGCTAGATTCCTTTATGGTGTTACAGGTCATACTTTAGATATTTTAGCAAGGTATCCATTGTGGAAAGAGGGTATTGATTATAAACATGGTACTGGTCATGGTGTAGGATTCTTATTAAATGTACATGAAGGGCCCCATAGAATATCTATGGTACCAAGCTCAATAGTATTAGAAAAAGGCATGGTTGTTAGTATTGAACCTGGAGTATATAAAGAAGGCAGCCATGGAATTAGGATAGAGAATATTGTTGTAGTAGAGGAAGATATAAAAACTGATTCAGGTCAATTTATGAGATTTGATGTCTTATCCTTCGTACCTATAGACCTAGAAGCTATAGATGTTAACTTACTTACAGAAATGGAAAAATCATGGCTAAATAATTACCATAAAGAAGTATATGAAAAGCTATCACCTTATTTAAATGATGAAGAAAATGCTTGGTTAAGAGAAGAAACCAGGAGTATCTAAACTTGTACTGCTAACATATAATGTGTTAGCAGTTTTTTTATGAATAGGAAGGCCTTGTTTTCATGCTTTAAATTATAGAATATATACAAATAACCTTCAGAAAGAGCTTTGTTAATTTTCATAACTTTAATAGAAGCTTTTCTTTATATTTCGATTAATGGAAATATTTAGGGGTAGTATTATTAATAATAGGAGGTTAAGGAGGGTTATAAATGAATGCTACTAAGGTTACTGATAATGTATATCAGCTTTCAGTCAACGTGGAAAACATTTTATTTGAAGGCTTATGGGAAATACCTAACGGAATTGCAATGAACTCATACATCATTAAAGGAGAAAAAACTGCTATTGTAGATGGGGTCTGCGGCTGGGACGGAGTACCAGAATCCCTATTTAAACTTTTAGACCAGTTGGAAATAGACCCAAAATCCATTGAATATGTGATAATAAACCACATGGAGCCAGACCATTCAGGCTGGTTGGAGGACTTTAAAAAGATCACCTCCGACTTTAAAATAGTATGTACGAAAAGGGCTAAGGACTTGATAGATGCCTTCTTTGACCATACCAACGACATCATTGTAGTTAAAGACAACGACACTTTAGACTTAGGTAAGGGACATGTGCTAAAATTTGTAGAAATACCAAATGTACATTGGCCAGAGACCATGGCTACCTTTGACACTAAGACCGGAACCTTATTTCCCTGTGATGCCTTTGGTTCCTTTGGAACAATAAAGGATAAGAATTATGATGACTTATTGACACCAGAGGAAATAGCCTTTTATGAAGAGGAAGCCGTCAGGTATTATTCCAACGTAGTAGCAACCTTTTCATTGATGGTCAAAAGAGCCATTGAAAAATGTAAGTCCTTACCTATAAAGATAATCGCTCCTGGCCATGGTATAGTTTGGAGAAAGAACCCTAACAAGATAATAGAAGACTATGTTAAATACGCTTCTTACCAAAAAGGGCCTGCAAGGGAAGAGATTACTCTTATCTGGGGGTCCATGTATGGCATGACAGAAAAGGCAGTAAAATATGTTATAGATGTGCTAGAACAGGAGAAAATAACCTACCATGTTCACAGGGTTCCTGAAGACTCCTGGGGCACAGTTCTAGCTTCTGTCTGGACTTCAACAGGTGTAATTTTAGCCATGCCAACCTATGAATTCAAGATTTTCCCTCCTATGGCAGCTGTTTTAGAAGAAATAGGAAAGAAAAAGGCCTTTAACAGGAAGGCATTCAGGTTCGGTTCTTATGGTTGGAGTGGCGGTGCAGAAAAGGACCTTATGGAAATCATGGATAAGTACTCTATGAATTGGGACTTCCTTGAGTCCGTAGAATTTAGAGGTATCCCAAGGGAAGACGATTTGAAATTAATTGGAGAAAGGGTAAGGGAATTAGTAAAAATAGTTAGGGAAACTGTTAATAGCTGATAAGATGCGATATCGAATTTTCGATATCGCATTTTTATACTATTAGTTTGTTAATTTGATATAATATAATAAGGGGAATTTGTATAATGTGCATAAGGGTGATTCAATGTTCAATATAGAAGAAGAGCTAAAAAACTTACCTGATAAACCAGGCGTATATTTAATGAAGGATAAAAATAATGAGATAATCTATGTGGGAAAGGCCATATCCTTGAGAAAAAGGGTTAGGCAATATTTTCAATCTAGCAAAAACAACCCTCCCAAGGTCCAGGCCATGGTGAAACATATTTCCGAATTTGAATATATTATAGTGGATAATGAAGTAGAGGCCCTAATACTAGAGGCCAACTTAATTAAAAAGCATAAACCAAAATATAATATTCTATTAAGAGATGATAAGCAATATCCTTATATTAAGGTAACTACCAATGAAAAATATCCTAGGATACTAAAAACAAGGCAGATGCAAAAAGATGGGGCAAAGTATTTTGGACCTTATCCTAGCGTATCTGCAGTAAATGATGCCATAGAGATTATAAGAAATCTCTACCCCATTAGAACTTGTAATAGGAACTTAGAAAAGGATATAGGCAAGTCAAGGCCTTGTTTAAACTTCTATATAGGTAGGTGTTTAGGCCCCTGTCAAGGCAATGTAGACGAAGGGAAATACTTAGAGATGATAGATGAAATCCTCTTATTTTTAAATGGGAAAGAAGATAAATTAATGGAGATAATAGAAGGGAAAATGAAAGAAGCTGCGAAAAACCTAGACTTTGAATCAGCAGCTAAGTACAGGGACCAGATAAACTCATTAAACCATCTACATGAAAGACAAAAGATAGTTTCCACAACCCATTTAATAGACCAGGACGTAATTGCCATGGCAAGGGGCATAGAAGAAGTTTGTATTCAGGTATTCTTCATAAGAAGTGGCAAAATCCTAGGTAGAGAACATTTCATCTTGGAAGACAACTATAATGAAGATAGGGGAGAAATATTGTCTTCCTTTATAAAGCAGTTTTATATAGGATCTGCCTATATACCAAAGGAAATCATATTAGAAGAAGAAATAGAGGATATGGAAATCTTATCTAAATGGCTAAGTGAAAAAAAAGGTAACAAGGTAAATATTACAGTACCTAAAAGAGGTGAAAAGCTTGATTTAGTCGAAATGGTAAGAAAAAATGCCATGGATATGTTAAATAAATACGGAGACAAGTTTCTTAAAAAGGCAAGGGAAAACCAAAAAGCCCTAGAGGAGATAAAAGATGCTTTGGGCTTAGATGTGGAATTAAATAGAATAGAAGCCTTTGATATTTCCAATATTAGGGGGGTTGAGCCTGTTGGTTCCATGGTGGTTTTCGAAAGAGGTGAGCCTAAAAAATCAGATTATAGAAGATTTAGAATAAAAAGTAGGACTACACCAGATGATTATGGCAGTTTAGAGGAAGTCCTTACTAGAAGATTCATTAGGGGATTAGAGGAAAGGAAAATATTAAAGGAAAACAAAATTGAGGCCAAGGGATTTTCTAACTTTCCAGATCTTATTATGATGGATGGGGGAAAGGGACAAGTAAATGTGGCCCTAAGAGTGCTGAGCTCCTTAAATCTGGATATACCAGTATGTGGATTAGTAAAGGATGAATTTCACAAAACTAGAGGAATCATCTATGAAAATAGGGAAATAAATTTAGATGAAGATTCTCTAGGTTTTAGAATGATTTATAGGATACAGGAAGAAGCTCACCGCTTTGCCATTTCCTATCATAGGTCCTTGAGAAGCAAGGAGATGTTTAAGTCTGAACTAGATGATATAAAAGGCATAGGAGAAAAGAGAAAAAAGGCCTTACTTAAGCATTTCCAAAGCATTGAAAAGATAAAAAAAGCATCCATTGAAGAACTAGCAGAAGTTGAAGGTATGAACAAAAAAGTAGCAGAAGAATTATATAATCATTTTAAAAATAAGGGGGAGTAATAAATGAAAAGGATATATCTATCTGATACGGATAAAAAAATATCTGGAGTATGTGGTGGAATCGGGGAATATTTTGGAATAGATTCAACCTTGGTAAGACTTGCTTGGGTTTTTCTTTCGATTTTTACTGCAGGATTCCCAGGCATTATTGCATACATTATAGCAGCAGCTATTATTCCTAGAAGACCATATTAAAATGTATGAGTTTGACAAAAAACAAACATTTTTTAGAATAGTCTAAATATTCTTTTCTTTGGTTTTGTACCCTAGAGTGATTGACTTTATGTCGAAAATTACATATACTTTAAATAGATGGCATATGTAATTTTTTTGAATTTCTGTTGTAGAATGTTATTCTTTCTACAAATATTTTAATAGTAAGGAGGCTTTTTTATGGCAAGAGTGATGAAGACAATGGATGGAAATACAGCTGCTGCCCATGTGGCCTATGCTTTTACAGATGTAGCTGCAATCTATCCAATTACACCATCATCAACAATGGCAGAATTAGTAGACGAATGGTCTGCTAATGGCAGAAAAAATATATTTGGTCAAGAAGTAAAAGTTACAGAAATGCAGTCTGAAGCAGGCGCTGCTGGAGCTGTTCACGGTTCATTATCAGCAGGAGCACTGACTACAACTTTTACCGCATCTCAAGGTTTATTACTTATGATTCCTAATATGTATAAAATTGCTGGAGAACTTTTACCTGGAGTATTCCATGTTTCAGCAAGGGCTTTAGCTGGACACGCCTTAAGCATATTTGGAGATCACCAAGACGTTATGGCTACTAGACAAACTGGATTTGCATTACTAGCATCAGGTTCTGTTCAAGAAGTTATGGACTTAGCAGGTGTGGCACATCTTTCAGCTATTAAGGGAAGAGTACCATTCCTACATTTCTTCGATGGATTTAGAACTAGCCATGAAATTCAAAAGATAGAAGTTATGGATTACGAAGATTTAGCAAAACTAGTAGACTATGATGCATTAAATGAATTTAGACAAAGAGCCTTAAATCCTGAAAGACCTTATACTAAGGGTACTGCTCAAAATCCAGACATCTATTTCCAAGCTACAGAAGCTGCTAATCCATTCTACGAAAAAGTAGTAGATATAGTAGTAGAATATATGAATGAAATCAACAAAATAACAGGAAGAGATTACAAACCATTTAATTACTATGGCCATCCAGAAGCAGAAAGAATAATTGTTGCAATGGGTTCAGTAACTGAAACCATTGAAGAAACTATAGATTACTTAATGGCTAAGGGAGAAAAAGTTGGAGTTATAAAAGTTCATCTATATAGACCTTTCTCAGCTGAACACTTCTTCAATGTTCTACCTAAGACAGTTAAGAAGATTGCTGTTTTAGATAGGACTAAGGAAAAAGGTGCAATAGCTGAACCATTACATCTAGACATTAAGAATATCTTCTATGATTCAGATATTAAACCAGTAATAGTTGGTGGAAGATATGGTTTAGGTTCAAAGGACACTACACCATCACAAATTAATGCTGTGTTTGAAAACTTAAAATTAGACAATCCAAAAGATAGATTTACTATAGGTATAGTAGATGACGTAACCAACCTTTCCTTAGAAATAAAGGAAACTGTAAAAACTGAGCCAGAAGGAACTATCAAGTGTAAATTCTGGGGATTCGGTTCTGACGGAACTGTTGGAGCTAATAAACAAGCTATCAAGATCATCGGTGACGATACTGACATGTATGCACAAGGATATTTCTCCTATGACAGTAAAAAATCTGGTGGAGTTACTATTTCCCACTTAAGATTTGGTCATCAACCAATTAAATCTACTTACTTAATTACAGATGCAGACTTCGTATCCTGCTCAAAACAATCCTATGTATATCAATATGATTTATTAAAAGGATTGAAAAAAGGCGGAACATTCCTACTTAACTGTATATGGAATGAAGAAGAATTAGATAAGAATCTTCCTGCATCAATGAAGAGATATATTGCAGAAAACGATATTAACTTCTATATTATAGATGCTACTAAGATAGCTAAGGAAATTGGCTTAGGCGGAAGAATTAACATGATAATGCAATCTGCTTTCTTCAAATTATCAGAAGTACTTCCAATAGAAGAAGCAGTTAACCACCTAAAGAAATCCATAGTAGAAGAATATGGTTCTAAAGGTGAAGATATAGTTAAGATGAACTACGAAGCAGTAGACAAAGGTATAGAGGCTTTAGTTAAAGTAAACGTTCCAGAGTCCTGGAAAGACGCTAAGGACGAAGAAGTTGAAGAAAAGAAAGATGTACCTGAGTTCATCAAGAATGTATTAGAACCAATGAATAGACAAGAAGGAGACGATTTACCAGTAAGTGCCTTCGTAGGTAGAGAAGACGGATCCTTCCCACATGGAACATCTGCTTATGAGAAACGTGGTATAGCAGTTGAAGTTCCACACTGGATTAAGGAAAATTGTATCCAATGTAACCAATGTTCATTGGTATGCCCACATGCAGTAATTAGACCAATTCTAGTAGATGAAGAAGAAAAGAATAATGCTCCAGAAACATTTGAAACTATTAAGGCTACAGGCAAGGGCTTAGAAGGTTTAGAGTTCCGTATCCAAATAAGTCCATTAGATTGTACAGGATGTGGAAACTGTGCTGATATTTGTCCTGCTAAGAATAAAGCCTTAGTAATGGTACCATTTGAAGAAGAACTAGAAACCGAATCTAGTAACTGGGATTATGCCATGACTGTTAAGGCTAAGCCAGATGTTATGGATGAATTTAGCATTAAGGGATCACAATTCCAAGAACCACTACTTCAATTCTCTGGAGCATGTGCTGGCTGTGGAGAAACTCCATATGTTAAATTAGTTACTCAATTATTTGGAGATAGAATGATGATAGCTAATGCTACTGGCTGTTCATCAATTTGGGGAGCTTCTGCACCATCAATGCCATACTGCACTAATCAAGAAGGTAAAGGACCTTCATGGGCAAATTCACTATTTGAAGACAACGCAGAATATGGCTATGGTATGGCAGTAGCTGTAAGACAAATGAGAGATAAACTTGAAGTATTGATGAAGGAATTCATTGAATTAAATGTAGACGAAGAATTAAATGAATGCTTCAAAGAATGGATAGAAGGTAAGAAAGACGCAAGAGCCTCCAAGGCTGCTACAGGCAAGATCTTAACAAGATTAAATAAAGAAGTAGCTAGCGAAAGAGGAAGAGAAATCCTTGCAGAAATAGAGGAATTAAAAGACTTCCTAATCAAGAGATCCATGTGGATATTTGGTGGAGACGGTTGGGCTTATGACATAGGCTTTGGTGGATTAGACCATGTTCTAGCATCAGGAGAAGACGTAAATATACTAGTATTAGATACTGAAGTATATTCAAATACTGGTGGTCAATCATCAAAGGCTACTCCAACTGCAGCTGTTGCCAAATTCGCAGCTTCTGGTAAGAAAGTAACTAAGAAGAACCTAGGATTAATGATGACTTCCTATGGCTATGTATATGTAGCACAAGTAGCAATGGGTGCAAATATGAACCAATTAATCAAAGCACTTAAGGAAGCAGAAGCATATGATGGACCTTCTATAGTTATAGCTTACGCACCATGTATCAACCATGGTATTAGAACAGGAATGGGTACAACTATTAGACAAGAAAAGAAAGCAGTAGATACAGGATACTGGCACCTATTTAGATATGACCCAAGACTTAAAGAAGAAGGTAAGAACCCATTCGTTCTAGACTCAAAAGAACCAAAAGAACCATTTATGGACTTCATAAACTCTGAAGTAAGATATACATCACTAAAACGAACATTCCCAGAAATAGCAGATGAACTATTCAAAGCAGCTGAAGAAGATGCAAAAGCTAGATACGAACAATATAAGAGACTAGCAGAACAAGAATAATAAATATTAAAAACAAGGTTATGGGGAAACCCATAACCTTGTTTTTTTAAGTTTAATGGATTTAAAATATGATATTGACTAGAGTAAATTAATATAGAATATGGTATAGAATAACTACTAGATTGCATTAGACTTTGTTAATGTTGACTTTTATCAATAAAAGGTGTAAAATATTTAACAATGTTAAATATATATTGATGGGTAACTTAGTTCATAGTTGTTTGGGGGGACAAAAGTGAGTCAAGAGACGAGAAAAGAGAAAAAGATCATAGGCTCAATCGTCAAAGCAGTAGAGGTAATAGAATATTTAGCTAATTCAGAGACTGGAGCCGGTGCTACTGAAATAAGTAGGGGGTTGAGTTATGGAGTAAGCTCTACATACCATATTTTAAATACCCTTAAGGAGTGCAATATAATTGAACAAGATCAAAGGACAAAAAAATTTAAACTGGGATTAAAGTTATGGCAGTTGGGAATGTTGGCATATGAACATAATCCTATATCAGTTACCTTGAGACCTTATTTGAGGAAATTAAAAGATATAACTGGTGAAACTGCAAATCTTACAGTTATGGATAATTATCAAATCGTTTATATTGCTCAAGAGGAAAGCGATAAACTAGTGAAGATGTTTACTAAAACCGGTGCAACAGCTCCATTGCATTGTACAGGGGCTGGGAAAATTTTTTTAGCCTACAAGGATGAAAAGGTTAGGGATGCCATTATAGATAAGCTAGAATTAACCAAGTTTACTGAAAATACAATAGTTGATAGAGAAGAGCTTATTAAAGAACTAGAAGAAATAAGAAAAAATGGTTATGGATTTGATAATGAAGAAAAAGAGATAGGGGTTAGTTGTATAGGAGCACCTATTTTCGATATAAACGATGAGCCTATAGCATGTATTACAATATCAGGGCCAACATCTAGATTTACAGAAGAAATGAAAGAAAAATGGATAAAGGATATTTTGATGGTGTCAAAGGAAGCCACTGATTCATTAAAAACTATCAGCTAAAAAACAAGTCAATATATACTATAAAAACTTCGAGCCTTATGTTACTAGGAGCGAAGTTTTTTTATTTTTTGGATATTTTATATGTGCAAAAAAATTAACAAGCAATTGATTAAAAACTCTATCTACAGTAAAATAGTATTAACAATAGTAAAATTTTGGTTACTATTAAGAAAATCTATGGAAAAGGTAGATTTTATAAGTAGGTTTATATATTATATGTGCTGAAGCCCTATAAAATTACAGAATTACATCGAAAAATATAGAATTATAAATAGTTTTATAAATCTTATAACATTGACATCTAATGGAATTAGAGGTAACATATAATTAACAGTAGAAAAACTAATTTACTAATGTTAAATAAAATTTTTTACATATTATAAGCTTCTTAACAATATAGGGTTAAAATTGTTATAACAATTTTAAATAAAAATTAAAAGGAGGATCACAATGAAGGCTAAAAAGTTATGTATGATACCAGGTCCAACACCTGTGACTAGATCTATACAGGACCAAATGGGAAGAGAAACAGTTGCATTTGGAGATCCAGGATTTATAAATGATTTAAAAGAAGTAGTTCAAGATTTGAAAGCAATATTCAAGACAGAAGGAGAAGCTTTTGTTATAGCAGGAACTGGAACTTTAGCTATGGAAATGGGAATAGCTAACGTTACAAAAGAAGGAGACAATGTATTAGTAGTATCCAACGGATTTTTCGGTGACAGATACAAAGAATTATGCGAAAGAAGAGGCCTAAATGTAGACGTTTTATCAGCAGAATGGGGTAAAACAGTTACACCAGAGGAAATAGACAATAAATTAAAAGAAAAAGACTATAAAGCTGTTACAGTAACTCATGTTGACACATCAACAGGAGTTTGTGCACCTGTAGCAGAAATCGGTGAAGTTGTTAAAAAATATGAAGATACTATATTAATAGTTGATGGAGTATGTGCTACAGCAGCAGAACCAGAATACCTAGATGAAATGGGAATTGACGTGCTTATAACTGGTTCACAAAAAGCATTTGGAGTAGCTCCTGGACTAGCTATAGTTTTAGCTGGACCAAAAGCATTAGAAAGAAGAAAATCCTTAGGTACAATAAGAGACTACTATGTAGACTTTGAAAAATGGATACCAATAATGAATGACCCAAGCAAATACTTTGCAACACCACCTGTAAACTTAATTTGGGCTTTAAAGGAATCCTTAAGGATTATAAAAGAAGAAGGCGTAGAAAACAGATACGAAAGACATAGAAAAGTTGCAAAAGCAGTTCAAGCAGCATTGGAAGAACTAGGATTTACATTATTAGCAGAAAAAGAATGTAGAGCAGTATCACTTTCAAACGCCATCTATATGGATGGCATAAATGATGCAGAATTTAGAAAGGTACTAGCAGAAGAAGGAGCAGTAGTAGCTGGCGGGCTAGGAGCCTATGCAGGTAAGATGTTCAGACTAGGACATATGGGTAACATAGATTATCATTTCTTAGTATCTACTATGTCAGCTATAGAGAGAACCCTTTATAGATTAGGCAAAACTGATGCCATAGGTAAAGGTGTGGCTACTCTTCAGAAATTGCTAGTTGAATAAGCAAGAGTCTAAAAGAAGTATAAAAAAACTTCCATAGCATCTGTATCTTAAGCAGATGCTATGGAAGATAAACCTATGGTCCATTTTCATTTCAATATCACCTGTTCCACAACCCTCCATTATTTACCGTAGATAAATATTACTTATTAATTTTAAATACATTTTGACAAATTTTAGTATTTTATCAAGGACTAATTAATATCAATAGACCATCAAAACAAAAACCCCCTTCAAAGGAAACCATATTAGCTAATAGATAAAAAAGAGGATAGGGAAGTAATGAGCTGTAAGAATATCTAAATAGAAAAATGGTATAAGTAATTCTTTTTTCATGGACATTATGTTAGAATATTACAATAGATAGGTTAATAGAGCTTAAGCTCTATTTTTTCATATTAATATGAGTATTAGAATATAATAATATGATTATAAATTAGTTAGTAATAAATGGTCAAATTTGATACAATAATAAGGTAAATAAAAAGGGAGTGGTTTTAGTTGAATAAGATGGAATTACAAAATATGTTTAAAGATAAATCCTTTGGTAAGATCTTGTTTGATGAACCTATGAAAAACCATACTACATTTAAAATAGGCGGCCCTGCTGATGTAATGATTATTCCAACTAGTGAGGAAGAATTGATCAATTCAGTAAAATTTTGCAGGGAAAACAAGATAGATTATTTTATTATGGGAAATGGCAGCAATTTACTTGTTAAAGATGGTGGCATAAGGGGAGTAGTAATAAAAGTACATGAGGGATATAATAATATAAAAGTAAATGGAAGTATAATATATTGTGAAGCTGGAGCCTTGCTTTCTACCGTTAGCAAACTTGCTCTAAAGCATAGTTTGAAAAACTTAGAGTTTGCATCGGGTATACCTGGTACCATAGGAGGAGCAATAACTATGAATGCTGGAGCCTATGGCGGTGAGATGAAGGATGTTGTAAAAAAAGTTAGGATTTTAGATAGCAATAATGAAATAAAGGAATATTCTAATGAAGAAATGAATTTTAGATATAGAAATAGCAGGGTAGGAGACGAGGGCTTAATCGTCCTAAGTGTAGAACTAGAGTTAGAGCCTGGGGAATACTCTGTTATAGATGAAACCATAAAAGAGTTAACTTTCAAAAGAACATCTAAACAACCATTAGAATTACCTAGTGGAGGTAGTACTTTTAAAAGGCCTGAAGGCTATTTTGCTGGAAAATTAATAGATGATGCAGGCCTTCGTGGACTAAGATATGGTGGAGCAGGAGTTTCTGAAAAACATTGTGGTTTTGTAGTAAATTTAGATAATGCTACTTGCAAGGATGTAACCCATTTAATATCAGTAATACAAAAAGTAGTGAAAGATAAATTTGGGGTTAAACTAGAAACGGAGATAAAGCTTATAGGGGAGGATTAGATGATAAAAGTCACTGGAGACTATCATACCCATACTATATATAGTAGTGGATTTAGAAAGAAGGGGAAACATGCAAAGGGAACCATCAGAGAAAACGCTGAAGCAGCTTTAAAAAAAGGTCTTAAAGAAGTTGCCATTTGTGACCATGGACCAGGACATTACCTATATGGCGTGAGAAAAGAAAACCTACCCAAGATGAGAGAGGAAATAGATAGGCTAAATGAAGAGTTTGTGCCCAAGGGCCTAAAAATCCTATTAGGGGTAGAGGCAAACCTTGTAGGTTTAGATGGAAGTATAGACGTAGATGAGAAGTTGTTAAAATATATAGATATACTTTTAATGGGCTATCATTATGGTGCAACCCCCCAATCCTTATGGGATGGTGTTGGTCTTTATGTATTAAATCCTATATCAAAGTTCCTATATTTAGGTAGGGAAAAGGCAAAGGAATTAAATACCCGCGCCTATATAAAGGCATTAAACAAATATCCCATAAACCTAATATCCCATCCAGGTTCCAAAGCTAAAGTGGATATTGTTGAAGTGGCAAAGGAAGCAAGGAAACATAATACTTATTTGGAGATAAGTGCCAAGCATAGTCAATTGTCAGTAGAAAGTATAAAACTATTGCTGGATATAGACGTAAAGTTTATGGTAAATAGTGATGCCCATAAACCGGAAGATATAGGTAATGTAGATGAAGGCATTAAAAGGGCAATAGCTGCTAACTTACCTCTTAATAGGATTGTAAATATTGAGATAGACTGAGGTGAATATATGGAGTTTTTAGTGATTACAGGCATGTCTGGGGCTGGAAAGTCTCAAGCCATGAAAGTAATGGAGGATATGAATTATTATTGTATGGACAACCTTCCTCCAGCTCTCTTAACCAAGTTTGCAGAGCTATGTATCGAATCTAAAAGGGATATTGAAAAAGTAGCCGTAGTTGTAGACATAAGATCCGGTGAATTCTTCGATAACCTGTTTAATGGGTTAGAAGAACTAGAGAAGATGGGGATATCCTATAAAATATTATTCCTCGATGCTTCTGATAATACCTTGATTAAGAGATATAAGGAATTAAGGAGGCCCCACCCATTAAATCCAGATGGTAGTATTATAGAAGGCATTAGAGAAGAAAGAAACTTATTACATGAAGTAAAAAAGGGGGCAGATTATAAAATAGATACATCAAAACTAACCTTAGGAAAGTTAAAGGAAGAGATGAGAAAGATCTTCATGGAAGGACAGAAAAACAGAAACTTGTCTATTTCCGTTAGTTCCTTTGGATTTAAACATGGTACTTTGCTAGATGGAGACCTAATATTTGATGTAAGATTTATTCCCAATCCCTTTTATATATCAGAATTAAGGGAATTTACAGGGGAAGATGAAAATGTTAAGGACTATGTATTTGAATGGCCTGAAACAAATATTTTTATATCAAAAATAATAGATATGTTAGAGTTTTTAATACCCTATTATATTCGAGAAGGTAAGACTCAACTAATATTGGGGATAGGTTGTACCGGCGGAGTTCACAGATCTGTGGCCATTGCCAATAAAATTGGAGAAATTCTAGAATCCCATGGACATAGGGTAACCATAAGTCATAGAGATCTAAATTTAAGGTAAAGGGGAATTAGGATGAAAGACACAAGTAGATATAGTAGCTTAAGTAAGGAACCAAAGTTTGTAGTTATTGGTGGCGGTACTGGCTTATCAATACTGCTTAGAGGTTTAAAAAAATTCACTTCTAATATAACTGCAATTGTTACAGTGGCAGATGATGGTGGTGGCTCAGGCAAACTAAGAGAAGACCTTGGCATGCTGCCACCTGGAGATATAAGGTCCTGTATACTTGCTTTAGCTAATACTGAGCCTACAATGGAAAAATTACTCCAATATAGGTTTACTGAAGGGACATTAAAGGGGCAAAATTTTGGGAATTTGTTTATAGCTGCTATGAATGAAATCTATGGCAGCTTTGAAAGGGCAATAAAGGAAACCTGTAATGTTTTGGCGGTTACTGGGAAAGTTCTGCCCATGACCTTAGAAGATGTTACCTTATGTGCTGTTTTAGAAAATGGAGAGGTATTAAAGGGAGAGTCCTGTATTCCTATAAATGTAATTAAGAAGGGAAGTAGGATAGATTATATTTATATGGAACCTAAAATATCTTATCCATTAGAGGAATCAGTGGAAGCTATTAATGAGGCTGACATAATAGTTTTAGGACCAGGTAGCTTGTATACTTCAGTCATACCAAACCTATTGGTAAACAATATTGTAGATACTATATATAAGGCTAAGGCGCCAAAGGTCTATATAACAAATGTAATGACTCAGCCAGGTGAAACAGATGAGTACGATGTATTAGACCATGTAAATGCAATATTAAAGCATAGCAACTCAGACTTTCTTGACTATGTAATTGCTAATACAGAAGAAATTCCATTAAGTATTCTGGAAAAATACATTTTGGATGGCTCTAAACCTGTATTGTTAGGCAGGGATGATGAAAAAATACTAAAATCAAAGAATATTAAGTTAATCGGTGAAAAACTAATAGATATTAGAAAAGATTATATAAGGCATGACAATATTAAGTTAAGTAAATTATTGATGGAAATAGCTAAAAAAGAAAAATAAGCATGGGCTTATTTTTTCTTTTCCTCTATTAGTCTTGATATGATTGTACCTGCAGTCTTTTTAGTTAAATTATCATAGTTTATTTGATAATTTAATTCTCCTGCCAATTTCTTTATAGTTTCAATTTGCCTAGTTGTAGGAGGTTCATCCTGATAAGTTGGAAAACTTTCTTCCTCTCCAATATTAGAATCTTCAATGGTCAGTTCTTCTATAGCAGTCATACCTACATTTGTTAGATCCCTAAGAACACGTGCCTTTGCCCTTGTTGATGCCATCCTAATTAGATGGGGTACTAAGGCATTATTTACTGACTTAGGAGAAGCATCTCCAATATCTTGAAATCTTTCCTCATCTGTTGTGGCTATGGCCTTGCATATGGCAGTCATATTATTTTCTTCAGTAGGTATTTGTATTATTTCAACTTCTAGGGATTTTAAGTTTTTTTGATGGGCCAGATCAAGTAGCCCTTCATAGGTAACATAGGACCTGCCTTGTAAATTTATAATAAACTTTTCATTAATACTCATAGTATCACCTCTACATTATATATTTCCCAAGTTATTATTAAATACCATTGGATAATAGTGGAATAAAAAAACACTGAACAAACTTGAGTCCAGTGTTTAAATTATTTTGGTTTTAATTATAAACCAAATACTACTTAGTTAAGTAAGCTATTCCTAGTTTTATAGTATTTTCTATGGCTTCAATATGGGTCCTTTCAAAACTATGGGAGGCGTCTACACCAGGACCAATTAGGCCTACCTTAAAATCATATCCTGCCCTGAGGGCTGCTGAACCATCAGACCCGTAATATGGGTAGATATCGACCTTATAATCTATATTGTTTTCCTTGGCTAAGTTTATAATCCTTTTTCTCAATTCATAATCATAGGGGCCTGAACTATCCTTGGCACAAATAGTTACAGAAAATTCATCAGAAGTCTGTCCTTCACCAGGTGCTGCCATATCTACAGCTATAAATTCAAAGGTCTTTTCTGGTATTGAAGTAGCTGCACCATGGCCAACTTCCTCATAAGTAGATATGAAGAAGTTTGTAGTATAATTAGGGATGATTTTGTTTTCTACTAAATGTTTTGCAATTCCCAACAAGGATATAACTCCTGCCTTATCGTCTAAATGTCTAGATTTAATAAAGCCAGATTCGGTCACTACAACCCTTGGGTCAAAGTAAACAAAATCCCCTACATTGATGCCTAATTTCTCAACATCTTCCTTAGAAGAAACCTTTTCATCTATTCTTATTTCCATATTATCTGCATTTCTCTCTATGGTCTTAGTACCTTCTCCATGGACATGGGAGGAGGCTTTAGTAGTCATCAAAGTACCAGTATAGGTTTTACCAGTTAAGGTTTCAATAACTACATGTTCTCCTTCTACAGTATTCCATACATAGCCACCTAACTGGGTGATTTTAAGCCTACCATTTCCTTTAATTTCCTTTACCATTCCTCCTAGGGTATCAACATGGGCAGATAGGGTTACTTCTTTTTCCATGTTTTTACCTACAATGGTAGCTATTAAAGCACCCTTATTAGTTCTTCTAGTTTCTATTCCTAACTCTTTAAATCTCTCTTCTACAAAATCTACTGCCTTTTTAGTATTGCCAGTAGGGCTAGGGATTTTTAAAAGTTCTTCAAGATTTTTTATTATGTAATCCAAAAGTATACCTCCTTTACATATTTACTATAATTATATTTCCATCAGGTTAATAAGTCAAAATCTTTTAGCAAATATACATATAATATAGTATAATTAGATTAATATATTTTTGTAATTTGATTAGGAGTTGGTTTTATGATTGAAGAAGTTAGTGCAGGGGGTGTTGTAATCTTTAGCAATACCATTTTGCTTCTAAAGAAATTTAATGGGGATTGGGTATTACCCAAGGGAAGAGTAGAAAAAAATGAGAGTAAAAAAGAAGCAGCCCTTAGAGAGGTTTTAGAGGAATCTGGAGTAAGGGCTGAAATACTTAATTATATAGGTATGGTTAACTATAAGTTTAAAAACTTAAAGGATAATAAGATGGTTTATAAAACAGTCCACTGGTTTTTGATGAAGGCCAACAGTATGGATTGTGTACCACAAAAGAAAGAAGGTTTTGTAGATGCTTTATTTGTCCATATAGATAAGGCTGAGGACTTGGTTAGATATGAGGATGAAAAAAATATTATAGCTAAGGGGTTAAGGATGATTAAACCTTAGGAAATGGGGGGTTAATATGTCGTTTTCCTCATCAACAAAAAACGAGCTGTCTAGAATTCCTATAGAAGATAATTGTTGTGCTTTAGCAGAATTAGCAGCATTAGCTCGAATGAATGTAACTATTAAAATATCTAGGAATAATAAAATAGTTTTAAAGTTTACTACAGAAAATGCAGCAATAGCTAGGAGGATATTTTCTTTAATTAAGCATATTTACGATACATCTATTGAAGTTTTAGTAAGGAGAAATAAACAGCTTAAAAAGAATAATAACTATCTGGTAGTTGTCAATGAAGATGGTATTCCAGAGAAAATCCTAGAAGATGTAAGGTTTGTTACTGAGACTACAAGTTATTTTAATCCAAACTATGCAATTCCAGAAGATATAGTTGCTAATAGGTGTTGTAAACGAGCTTATATTAGGGGGGCATTTTTAGGCGGTGGGTCCATAACCAATCCAGAAAAGACTTACCACTTAGAATTTGTTACCAGCAGCGAAGAACACGCTAAGGATCTTTCAGAATTAATTAATTCCTTTGGCTTGAATTCAAAGATTGTACTTCGAAAGGACAACTACGTTGTCTATATTAAAGAGGGAGAACAAATAGTAGATATATTAAATATTATAGGAGCTCATCAAGCCTTATTAAAGCTTGAAGACATTCGAGTTCTAAAAAATGTAAGGAATAATATTAATAGGCTGGTAAACTGTGAAACAGCAAACTTGAGTAAAACCATAGATGCTTCCATGAGGCAAATAGAAAACATTAAACTCATAGAAGATACCATTGGTTTAAATAAACTACCACATAGCCTAAGAGAAATTGCTGAGCTTAGGTTACAGTATAGGGAAGCAAGCCTAAAAGAATTAGGTTCAATGCTAAATCCACCTGTTAGTAAATCAGGAGTAAATCATAGATTTAGAAAAATAGAAAAAATAGCAGAAGATTTGAGAGGAGATGGAAAAAATGTCTAGTATAATTATTACAAATAACAAGTATGTATATGAAAAGTATAAGGATACAATGGATGTCGATTATAAAGAAGACTATACTTATCTTCAAGTATTGGAGTTTGTTAGGGATAAGATTCACCAAGGTCATGAATTACTTACCCATCCATTATCAGGCAGTGTAAAACCCAATGAAACACCATATAAGACTGTGATGATTTCCAAGAATAAGGGGAATCTAGATAATAATGGTTTAATCATTATCGAAGAGGCCATAGCCACTGTAAAGAAGTTTTTCTCTAACAAACCTACACCTAATTGGACAGAAAGTGTGTTAGATGACTTCAGGGTCATAGACCTATCTTTAATAGAAAATGTAATAGATAAGCTGGGACACAGGTAATCCAATTTGTAGTTTACAACTCACAGTTTTATATTAGTGAATAGTGAATAACTAATAGTGAATAGTTATATGTATTGAAAAAAATTTCCTATCCATAGGGAATTTTTTTCTTTTTATGATAGAATATAATTATATCAGTTAGAGAGGGATACTTATGGATTATAAAGATAGATTCACTCACTTACATGTGCATACAGAATATAGCTTGTTAGATGGGTCTATTAGAATAAAAGATTTAATCAGTAGGGTAAAGGAACTTGGCATGGATTCTGTTGCCATAACAGATCATGGTGCCATGTTTGGCGTTGTTCAATTTTATAAAGAAGCTAAAAGACAAGGTATTAAACCAATACTAGGGTCAGAAATATATGTTGCAGTAGATAAATATACTGATAGGGAGCCTAAGGATAAGAACCAATACCATTTAGTTCTTTTAGCCGAGACCAATGAAGGCTACCAAAACTTAATGAAGATTGTGTCAGAAGGATATGTAAATGGCTTTTATTATAAACCTAGGGTAGACCATGATATCTTGAGAAAATATAGTAAGGGAATAATAGCCCTATCAGCCTGTCTAGGTGGAGAAATACCCCACCATATATTAAACAACAACTATGCAAAGGCAAAGGAAATTGCCTTAAAATATAGAGATATTTTTGGAGAGAATAACTTCTTTTTAGAAATACAGGATTATGGTGTAGAAGAACAAAGAAGGGTCAATAGAGAACTAATAAGGATCTCTAAGGAGACAGGCATACCCTTAGTAGCTACAAATGACGTACACTACTTAAAGAAAGAGGATGCCTTAGTCCATGATATCCTATTATGTATACAGACAGGAAAGACAATAGATGAAGAAGATAGGATGAAATTTCCAACTAATGAATTTTACTTAAAATCTCCAGAAGAGATGAAGAGTATTTTTTATGAAAACTTAGATGCATTGGAAAATACCGCTTGGATTGCAGATAGGTGTAATGTGGAATTAGACTTTGATAGCCTACATTTGCCAGAGTACAAGGTGCCCCAGGGCTATACAAATGAGGAATACCTGAGATACCTTTGTGAAGAAGGATTAAAGAAGAGATATGATAATATTACCCAGGAAATTAAAGATAGGTTTGAATATGAATTTAATACAATTGTGGAAATGGGATATGTAGATTATTTCCTTATTGTATGGGACTTTATTAAGTTTGCTAAGGACAATGGAGTTATGGTAGGACCAGGAAGGGGTTCAGCTGCAGGTAGTATTGTATCCTATGCCCTGGACATCATTGACGTAGATCCCTTAGAATATGGACTTTTATTTGAAAGATTCTTAAACCCTGAAAGGGTGTCCATGCCTGACATAGACATTGACTTTTGTTATGAGAGAAGAGAGGAAGTCATACAATATGTAGTCAACAAATATGGGGAGAACCATGTGGCTCAAATAGCCACCTTTGGTACCATGGCAGCTAGGGGGTCTATTAGAGATGTAGGTAGGGCCATAAATATGCCCTATGGACAGGTGGATTATATAGCAAAACAGATCCCCATGGAACTAGGCATGACCATTTCAAAGGCCTTAGAGGTAAATAGGACCCTAAAAAATATGTATGAAGAGGATGAAGAAGTAAAAAGACTAATAGATATAGCCATGGCAGTAGAAGGCTTGCCAAGGCATACATCTACCCATGCAGCAGGAGTGGTCATTTCTAAGGAGCCTATTACAAACTATGTACCACTACTTAGAAATGGAGAAGCTATAACTACCCAGTTTAATATGATTGAATTGGAAGAACTAGGCCTACTTAAAATGGACTTTTTAGGCTTAAGGACCTTAACAGTTATCAGGGATGCAGTAAATCTCATAGAAGAAAACCATGGTGTTAAAGTAGATTTCTCTAATATGGACTATAATGATCCAGCCATATTTGAAATGTTTGCCAAGGCAGAGACCCTAGGTATATTCCAGTTTGAGTCGTCTGGTATGAGGGCCTTTTTAAAGGAATTAAAGCCAAATGTATTTGAAAACCTAGTGGCAGCCAACTCCCTGTTTAGGCCTGGCCCTATGAACCAGATACCGACCTTTGTAGAGTGTAAGCATGACCCTAGCAAAATAAAATATATTCACCCTAAATTAGAACACATATTAGATGTAACCTATGGCTGTATAGTATACCAAGAACAGGTAATGCAAATCGTCCAGGATATAGGAGGCTATTCCATGGGCAGGGCAGACCTAGTAAGGCGAGCCATGGGGAAAAAGAAAATGGACATTATGGAGGAAGAAAGAAGGAATTTCATCTATGGCCAAGTAGATGAAAATGGTCAAGTTATTATACCTGGTGCCATTAGGAATGGAGTAGATGAAAAAACAGCCTCAAAGATCTATGATTTGATGATAGATTTTGCCAATTATGCCTTCAACAAAAGCCATTCAGTTGCCTATGCAGTTGTGGCCTACAGAACAGCTTGGTTGAAGCACTACTATCCTGTAGAATTTATGGCTGCCCTTATTTCTTCCGTTATGGGAAATACAAACCAGGTATCTTTATATATACAAGAATGCAAAAGATTAGGAATAGAAGTTCTGGCTCCAGATATAAATGAGTCCTATGCTAAATTTACAGTTTCAGAAGGCAAAATTAGATTTGGCCTTTCAGCTGTTAAAAATGTAGGAGACAACTTTATAAATGCCATAATTAAAGCCAGAGAAGCTGGGAAATTTAAAGGATTTACAGATTTTATAGAAAGAATAGAGAAGGTAGACCCTACAGTAATGAATAAAAGGGCTGTAGAATCCTTGATTAAATGTGGGGCAATGGATAGTCTAGGTGCCAGAAGGGCTCAGCTATTGGCCATATTTGAGAAAACCATAGATAGGATTCACTCCAACAGGAAGAGAAATCTAGAAGGACAGTTTTCCATTTTTGATAGGCTAGTAACTGAGGAATATAGGGATGATTTACCAGATGTTGCAGAGTTTCCAAAGAACCTATTGCTTTCCATGGAAAAGGAAACAGTAGGCATATATATATCAGGTCATCCTTTGGAACCATATAAAAGTCAATTAGATAAGATAGCTACTGCTACAACAATTGACATATATAATATAAATGAAGATATAAGAGAAAATCCCCATGGACTAAAGGATGGCAGCATGGTAGTAATGGGTGGCATAATAGTTGAGAAGAAAAATAAGGTAACGAAAAACAACAATATGATGGCCTTTGCAACTATTGAAGACCTATATGGTTCCATTGAATGTATAATATTTCCTGCTACCTTTGAAAGATATAGTAAGTATTTAGTTGAAGATAAAATAGTAGTAATACAAGGAAAACTTAGCCTTTCAGAAGAAGAGGAACCAAAGATCATAGTAGAGAAAATATCCGAGCTTCATTCCTTCAATTCAAGTAAACTATATTTAAAAGTATCTAAGAATAGTCAACCTAATACAATGGATAGGATTGTTCGCATATTAAGGAGATACAACGGTAATACGCCTGTGTACGTATATTTTGAAAAGAATAGAAAAACAGTAATGGCAGACAGGAAATTGTGGATTGACATAAATAACCAAACTTGTTTAAATGAATTAAAGGACCTACTAGGGGAAGACTCTGTAGTAGTATCATAATAGTGAGCATAAGAGGGGTGCTAGTATGTGGACAACAGTTCATATGGCTATAGGCCATGATAAAGCCTTAGAAATTCAAAGACTATTGAAAAAAGAAGGCTTCATTGTTAAAATAAAATTTTTCTCCAAAGAAGGAGGAGAAGAACTATATGAAATCCTATCAACGGCATTTGAAGCAGAGGATATCCAAGAGGCTATGATAGAATTAGGAATTATTTAGAATAAATATAGGGGGAATAATATGAAAACCATTGGTGTATTAACAAGTGGGGGAGATGCCCCAGGTATGAATGCAGCCATTAGGGCAGTAGTTAGAACCGGTATATATAATAATTTTAGGGTTATGGGGATTAGGCAAGGATATAGTGGTTTAATTAATGGGGATATATTTGAAATGAATCTCTCCTCTGTTGCTGATATAATACATAGGGGAGGGACCATGCTTCGTTCTGCCAGATCTGATGAGTTTAAAACTGAAAAGGGCTTTAAAAAAGCCTTAAATGTCCTAGATGTTTTTTCCATAGATGGCTTAATAGTCTTAGGAGGAGATGGAACATTAAAAGGTGCCAGGGAGCTTTCCAATGCAGGAGTACCAACTATTGGTATACCCTGTACCATAGATAATGACTGTGGCTATACGGATTTTACCATAGGCTTTTTTACTGCAGTAGAAACAGTAGTAGATGCCATATCTAAGATTAGAGATACATCTACTTCCCATGGCAGAGCCAATGTAATTGAAGTAATGGGTAGGGACTGCGGAGACATTGCTCTTTATGCAGGACTTGCTGGTGGTGCAGAAAGCATAATTATTCCAGAAGTAGAGTTTAATATAGATGAAGTATGTAAAAGGGCACTCCAAGGTAAAAACAGGGGTAAACTCCACCATATTATAGTCTTGGCTGAAGGAGTAGGAAATGCCTATGATGTAGCTCAGACTATTCAGGATAAAACAGGTATAGACACTAGGGTCACCGTTTTAGGCTATATTCAAAGAGGTGGAAACCCAACGTCCTATGACAGGATAATAGCCAGTAAAATGGGCAATAGGGCCGTAGAATTGTTAAAAGAAGGGAAGGCAGGTAGGACTGTAGGTATAAAATCCAATAAAATTATTGATCTGGATATAAATGAAGCCTTAGAGATAAAAAAAGAATTTGATATAGAAATGTACAACACTTCAAAAATACTATCAATATAAGGGTGGTGGAATACTTATGAAAAAGACTAAAATAGTAGGTACCATAGGACCAGCTTCAGAAGCTGAACATATTTTAAGGGAACTTTTTAAGAGTGGTTTAGATGTTTGTAGATTGAATTTTTCCCATGGTAGCCATGAGGAACACAAAAAGAGAATCCATAATATTAAGAAGGTTAGAAAAGAATTGAATATGCCTATAGGCATTATGTTAGATACAAAGGGACCAGAAATCAGGCTAGGAGATTTTAAAGAAGGGACTATAGAAATCCAAGAGGGAGATATCTTCACCTTGACTACTAGGGAAATACTAGGCGACAAGGATATAGTAAGTATCTCCTACAAAGGATTAGCTCAAGATGTTGAAAAAGGGTGTAAGATCTTAATAGATGATGGACTAGTTGAGCTGGAAGTTTTAGAAATAATAGATGGTACAGATATTAAATGTGTGGCCTTAAACAGTGGAGTACTTAAAAACCATAAGGGAGTCAATGTTCCCAATGTAAAAATCAATTTACCTGCTGTAACTAAAAAGGATATTGAAGATATATTATTCGGCATAGAAAATGAAGTAGACTTCATAGCTGCATCCTTTGTTAGAAAGGCTGCAGATGTTTTGGAAATTAGAAAGATTTTAGAAGAGAACAATGGAGATTTTATCGAAATAATAGCCAAAATAGAGAATCAAGAAGGCGTAGACAATATAGATGAGATCTTAGCTACAGCCGATGGAATTATGGTAGCAAGGGGAGATTTAGGTGTAGAAATCCAGACTGAAGAAATACCCCTAGTTCAAAAAGAGTTAATCAGAAAAGCCAACTTAGTTGGAAAACCAGTTATTACAGCAACCCAAATGCTTGATTCTATGATAAGAAATCCAAGGCCAACTAGGGCTGAAGTTACAGATGTTGCTAATGCTATCTTAGATGGAAGCAGCGCCATAATGTTATCAGGAGAAACTGCAGCAGGCAAGTATCCTGTAGAGTCAGTGAAGACCATGTATAACATAGCCATAAGAACTGAAGCCTCTTTAGACTATGGTGCAATATTAGGTTCTAAATTTACCTTATCAGAAGTATCAACAACAAATGCCATTAGCAAGGCAACTTGTACTACAGCTATGGATTTAGGAGCTTCTGCCATAATCACTGCTACATCTTCAGGTTATACTTCAAAGGCAATATCTAAGTTTAGGCCAAAGGCTCCAATAATCGCAGCAACGACTACAGAGGTAGTAATGAGAAGGCTATCATTAGTTTGGGGAGTTTATCCAGTCTTGTCTCCACATAGCAATTCTACAGATGATGTAATTGAACTGTCTATTCAAGCGGCAATGGAGAATAACTATGTAAAGGAGGGTGATTTAGTCGTGATTACTGCAGGAATTCCTGTAGGAACTTCAGGCACTACTAACCTTATTAAAGTCCATACCATTGGAAAAGTACTGGTAAAGGGTATGGGAATTGGAACTGAAACAACTTTAGGTAAGGTATGTATAATAAATAGCCTAGATGACTTAGAGAAGAAATTTACTGATGGCGATATTATAGTTTGCAAGTTTACAGATAAGGATATGGTAAGTTTTATGGAAAGGGCCTCTGCAATTATAACAGAACAAGGTGGCTTAACCTCCCATGCAGCCATAGTAGGATTAAATCTAAATAAACCTACTATAGTAGGTGCTGATGATGCAACAAATATATTAGAAGATGGAGAATTGGTTACAGTAGACTGTGCAACAGGGCTTGTATATAAAGGCGAAGCGAGAGTTTTATAGGTTAAGGAGGATTAAATTGGAAAAGAGAATTTTAGGAAGAACTAATTTCGAAATTTCAGTAATCGGGTTTGGTGGCATACCAATCCAAAGAGTAGACGAAAGTATGGCAATGGAATTGATTAGCAGAGCCTATGAAAATGGTATTAATTTTATCGATACTGCAAGGGGATATAATCAATCTGAAAGATTAATAGGACAGGCCTTAGAATTAATTGGGAGAGAGAAATTTTACTTGGCTACTAAGTCAATGAAGCGGGACTATAATGGTGTTTTAGAAGAGTTGGACATATCTTTAAGTGAGTTAAAGACTAGCTATATAGATTTATTCCAATTCCATAATGTTAGGACCTTTGAAGAATTAGACTTTATCTTAAGTGACAATGGAGCACTTAAGGCAATTAAGGAGGCAAGGGAGAGAGGAATTGTAAAAGAAATAGGAATTACATCCCACAGCCCAGAAATATTATCTAAGGCCATAGGTACAGGAGAGTTTTCAACTATTCAATGTCCTTATAACCCAGTGGAACTACAGGCAGAAGAACTATTTGAAAAGGCAAAGAAGATGAACATAGGAGTAATAGTTATGAAGCCTTTGGCTGGGGGAGCTATCAGAAACGGTGAATTGGCTCTAAGGTTTATTATCAATAACCCCAATATCACTGTAGTAATACCTGGCATGGATAGTTTAGAACAAGTAAATACAAATGCATCCGTAGGCATCAATAGGAGAGAATTAACGGAAGAAGAGAAAAACATTTTATTTGAAGAGGCTAATTCATTGGGCTCTGAATTTTGTAGAAGATGTGGCTATTGTTTACCATGCCCTCAAGGTATAGACATACCAACTCAGTTTTTGATGGAAGGATATTTCACAAGGTACAACCTACAAGAATGGGCAAAAACAAGATATGATGCCATGGAAAAAAGGGCAGTCCATTGCATAGAATGCGGAAAATGTGAAAGTAAATGTCCTTATAATCTACCCATTAGAAAGATGTTGAAAAGAGTAGTAGCAACCTTGGGATAGTATACTTATTGTATTGCATCTGTATACTTAAAGAATTATTTACTTGATTATTATATTTATTTAATATAATATATTATATAAATACATTAAGTTTAGGAGCGTGCATATGTCGGATACAAAATTAGATACAGATGAAATATATGAATTGTTAAAAAAAAGAATTATTAACTTGGAATATGAACCAGGTCTTGTTTTGAATGAAGTAGATATAGCAGATGAGTTCAATATTAGTAGGACTCCCGTAAGAAAAATTTTTCACCAATTACATAATGATAAACTGTTAAACATTATCCCAAGGTTTGGTGCTCAAGTGCCAGCCATTGATTTTAAGCAGATGAAACACGTATTTGAATTGACTAGGGAGCTAGATCCATTTGCTACTAGGCTTGCAGTTGAGAGAATAAGCGAAGAAAATATCAAAAAATTAGAGGAGATAATAGAAAGACTAAGTGAATATGAGCTTAGCAAAGATTACCAAAATGCCATTATTGAGGATGAGCGATTCCATACAACAATACTTATGAGTTGTGGAAATCCTTGGTTGCAGGATATATTGACTTCACTTCATTATCATACAGAGAGACTATGGCATTATTGTGAACAATTTTTTGACGATATGGAATTGTTTACCCGTACTTTAGGAAAGGTTGTAGAAGCAATAAAAGAAAAAGACGTAGAAAAAGCAGAAAAATACGCAAGAGAACATATTGATGAATTTGTACTAAAAATTAAAAAAGAAATGCTATAAATAGGCATATGTGAGGAATTAACGAAACCTAGGTAAAAATTACCTAGGTTTTTTTATTACTATTTCTAAAATACACTTGAAATACATAGAGAAAACTGTTAAGATTATAACTAAGAACAACTATAATACCGATAATAAAATTATCAACAAACAATCGATATTGTAGCAATGATCAATCATCATAAAAGGAGAGGGAGTGATCAAATGTCAATTTTCAATGAGAATTCAAAAGTGATTATCATTGGTGACAGAGATGGCATACCAGGTCCAGCCATGGAAGGATGTGTAAAGACCACTCCTGCAGAAATAGTTTTTTCAGCAACTGAGTGTTTCGTCTGAACTGCTGGCTTATTAATCACCCCTTAGGAGCAAGTATTAGAATGTTTTTCTCCCCATACCGTTCAATTCTAGTAACGGACAAAGCTGATAAACTCGACATTAATCACGTAGAAATAATTGAAAATAGCATAGTTAGCTATAAAAAACAAATGGAGCATAGGAAACCCGATGAGGCAAATAGCAAGGATTACGCTTTAATAGATAGCGAACTCCTAAAGTCCGCACTGGAGGAACACAAAAGGTTGTCAATGTAATTTTAATAAATGGAGGTGTTTTCCTTGAAACTTGAGTTAAGAAGAATTCACAGGGAGGATGGCATATGTCTAACAAGTTTAAGGTATTATACTATGTTAATCAGTTCTTTGGACAAATAGGTGGAGAGGAAAAAGCTGGAGTAGCTCCCACATTTGAAGCAAAAACTATTGGGCCAGCATTGGGATTTAACGGTCTATTAGAAGACGAAGGTGAAGTTATCGGTACTATTATCTGCGGAGACAACTATTTCAACGAACATAAAGAAGAAGCTTTAGAATATATTAGGTATACTTTTATTAGCATTTATGTTAATAAAGACCATAAGAAACAGATTGGCAAAAGAAGCATAGATAAATATAGTGCAATCATAGGCTAAGGAAATTCCTTAGCCTATGTTTTTGCCAGTTTTTGATAACATATTAATCCTTGATAATCTAATTAAGTATATCATAATTGGATTTATATATTATACTTTTAAATTCAGTATACTTTTGTTATAATTGTGGTGGTTAAATCAAATTACTATATTGTATAAGGGGGACTAAAATGTCAACGGTATCAAATTACAAAATAGAAGACATAGGAAAGGTAAATCCAATCTTTTCAGCCATAAGAACAACTATTGAGACAGCCTTTTATGGAAATAATGTAGAAAAGGTTTTATCACTAACTGAAGCCTACAAATTAGCCAAAAATTCACCTGGAACCATAGTAACAGATATGCCTGTTTATAAACCAGAAGAGATAGGATTAGATAAAGATGCAAAAATCTTATTATTCAATGATGGAGAAGTAACAGGAAGATTTGCTGGTGCTAGAGTAATTATTGGAGAACCAAAGGTAGATGCAAATCAATATGCAGGTATTGCTAGGGAAGCAGTTTTTAACACTAGATATAAAAAACTATATCATGCAGAAGCTTACATAGGGTTACATGAGGACTTTATGGTTAAGGCACATTTACTTATACCAGAAGGCTATGAAAATACAATGTACAGCTGGATGCTAAATTTCCAATATATAACAGAAGAGTATACTAAAATGTATAAAAACTCAAAAAAACTCCCAGAAGGGGATATCTATATATTGTCTGATCCAGAATATTATCCACCAAGCCATCCAAAAGGATTAGCCTTATTTGAACCAGAACATAACTGTGCCCTATTATGTGGTATGAAATATTTTGGAGAACATAAAAAAGGCACCCTAACCTTAGCTTGGGGTATAGCCAACAGAAATGGATTTGCCTCTTGTCATGGAGGTTTAAAGAGATATAATTTAGAAAACAATAAAACTTATACAATAGGAGTATTTGGACTATCTGGCTCTGGAAAGTCAACCTTAACCCATGAAAAACATGGTGGCAAATATGATATAACTATATTACATGATGATGCCTATGTTATTTCAACAGAAGATGGTTCTTCAGTAGCTTTAGAGCCATCATATTTCGATAAAACCCAGGACTACCCAACTAACCATCCTGCTAATAAATACCTATTAACAGTACAAAACTGTGGAGTTACTTTAGATGAAGAGGGCAGAAAAGTAATTGTAACTGAGGATATTAGAAATGGCAATGGCAGGGCAGTAAAATCTAAACTTTGGGCAGAAAATAGGGTAGATAAAATTGATGAGCCTGTAGATTCCATTGTATGGTTAATGAAGGATAGTACAATTCCACCAGTATTGAAGCTAAACAATCCAGTGCTGGCATCTGTAATGGGGGCAACCTTAGCTACAAAGAGGACTACAGCAGAAAGGTTAGAAAAAGGTGTAGACATGAACGCCTTAGTCATTGAACCTTATGCCAACCCCTTTAGGACTTATCCCTTAAGCAACGATTATGAAAAGTTTAAGGAGTTATTTGAAAATAGAAATGTAAGCTGCTATATTTTCAATACAGGACACTTTTTAGATAAGAAGATACCAAAGGAAGTTACCCTAAAAATCCTGGAAGACATAGCAACAGGCAAGGCTGAATTCAAACAATTAGGCAATTTTTCTGATGTAGAATACATGGAAGTAGAAGGCTTTATGCCAAATATGGAATCCAAGGAATATAAGGAAATGTGGGTAAATAGTATTAAGTATAGAAAAGACTTCTTAAAGGAAATGGAAACCTTCAAGGGAGGACGAGACAAGTTGCCTGAAGAAGCCCTAAGTGCATTGGAAAAACTAGAAAAGGAAATATTGGAGTGAAATTTACAAATAGAGGAAAAGATGGGCAAATTTTGCCCATCTTTTTTCACACCTTCCTTTATCAAGCA
>Ga0209537_1000499_pt1 | contig 47918 bp, 39 predicted proteins | sample BioPla4DNA1_FD_187698 | JGI IMG/M metagenome (GOLD analysis project Ga0209537, IMG submission 187698) | Biogas fermentation microbial communities from Germany - Plant 4 DNA1 (SPAdes) (version 2) | ecosystem: Engineered > Bioreactor > Anaerobic > Digestate | place: Bielefeld, North... | reverse complement strand
GAAGATTTCTTCCAATAATTTAGAAAATGCTTCATCCCTGCCATTTGATAAAAATAATCCGTGCAAAAGTTCCTCGGTTATAGTAATATTAAACTGAGCCATGGTTCATCCTCCTCGGTTTGGTATTTGTGTCGTAACTATATTCTAACCGAGGTTGAGCCTTGGCTCAAATTATTTTTCTTTTTACACCATTATATAGACTTAATCGTCCATTTTAGTTCAGTTTTTGTCAGTAACGCATCTTATAAATAATTCATATAGCTTAGGGTCCACTTTACGAATATTTATGGGCTTTAAATTATTATCGGTTATGGCATGGACAGTTTTACCTTTGGCCAATAGGCAATTATCACTTTCACGAAATACATCATATTCCATGGTAATACGGGCTCCAGAAAACCTAGACATATATGTTCTTACAATAACCAAATCGTCATATTTAGCTCCTTGCAAATACTTGCAATGGGTTTCCGTTAAGGGGAGCATTATTCCCCTTTTTTCCATTTCACTATAACTAATACCCTGTTTTCGTAAGTATTCAGTTCTAGCCACTTCAAACCAAACATAATAGTTTGAGTGATGAACAACTCCCATCTGATCTGTTTCTTTATACCTCACCCGTATTCTAGTATCCACCGTCACTACCTAATCATCTCCTAAACAACCTTGGATTTACCATTATATACAAAGCCCTTGATAGGATCTATGGTAACACACATTCCATCATAGAGCATCTCAGTAATTTCTTTGGCACCAACTATAGTTGGTATTTCTAAGGAAAGACCTACTATGGCAGCATGAGAAGTTACTCCACCCTCTTCTGTAATAATGGCGGTTGCCTTCTTTATAAATGGCAACAGTGAATTATCAGTTGATTTAGCAACAATAATATCTCCTTCTTGGAATTTCTCCCTAGCGTCCATAACATTGCTTATAACACAAACCTTACCATAAGTAGAACGAGTTCCAATACCAGTGCCTTTAGCTAATATATCCCCTATTACATTTACCTTTATTAAATTGGTTAATCCACTTATTCCTACTGGAACTCCTGCAGTTATAACTACTACATCTCCTGGCTTTACTAACCCAGTTTTAGTAGCAATCTCTACTGATTTTTCAATCATTTCATCAGTATTATCCATATCAGGTGAAATATAGGGGCGCACTCCCCATACCAGTGAAAGTTCCCTGTAGGTTGCATCACTGGTTGTTGTTGCAATAATAGGAGAAGCAGGACGATATTTAGATACCATTCTTGCAGTATGGCCTGTTCTTGTAGCAGTAATAATTGCTTTGGCACTAAGATCATGGGCAATAGCACATGTTGCATGGCTAATGGAGTTTGTCACAGTTGCCTCTTGCCCTACTATCCGCTTCTCAAAGGCAGCTATGTAATCAATGCTATTTTCTACACGTTCCGCTATTCTAGCCATGGTACGGAGAGCCTCAAGTGGATATTTTCCAATAGCAGTTTCCCCTGATAACATTATGGCATCAGTGCCATCGTATATAGCATTAGCAACATCACTAGTCTCTGCCCTGGTTGGTCTAGGATTTCTAATCATGGAGTCTAACATCTGTGTTGCAATTATAACAGGTTTACTTGCTTCTAAGCATTTCTTTATTATATTCTTTTGGGCAACCGGTACATCCTCAGTTGGAATCTCTACTCCCAGATCTCCTCTAGCAATCATAATGCCATCCGATACCTTTATTATATCATCAATATTCTCCAAACCCTCTTGATTTTCAATTTTTGCAATAACCTTAATTTCGTTGCCCTTATTTTCCTCTAAAACTTCCCTAATAGCTAAAACGTCAGCAGGTTTTCTAACAAAGGATGCTGCTATATAGTCTACACCTTGTTCTATACCAAATTTAATATCCTCAATATCTTTAAGTGTAATAGCAGGCAAGCTTGTAGAAATTCCAGGAATATTAACACCTTTGCCACTTCCTAAGGTGCCACCGTTAATAACTTTACAATGTACTTCATTTTCAGTAATATCCTCTACCAATAGCTCAACTAAACCATCATCTAATAAAATTGTAGCACCCTTATGAACGTCTTTAGTTATTTCTTCAAAAAGAACCGATACTATAGTTTCATCGCCTTCAATATCTTCTGTTGTTAAAATAAACTTTTGTCCTTCAGTCAGTTGAACTTTTCCTTCCCTAAATTTGCCTATACGAATCTCCGGACCTTTGGTATCTAGAAGAATAGCAACTGGAAGATCTAAGGCCTCTCTAATTTCTTTAACTAGAGCAATACGTCTTCCATGTTCCTCATGATTTCCATGGGAGAAGTTTAATCGGATAACATTAGCTCCGTTTTCTAACAGACTTTTCAATATTTTCGGATCTTCACTTGCTGGCCCTATAGTACATATAATCTTGGTTTTCCTCATTTTTGCCTCCACTTATATTGACAATACCTTTGATATTTCATAAAGCTCTTGATCAAATTCCTTTTGCATTGCTAAACCTTCTTCAATATCACAATCAGTTATTTGGTTATTTCGTATACATACTAATCTATTACCAATTCCCTCTTTTAAGAGCTTCACAGCATGATAGCCCATTCTACTTGCCAGAATTCTGTCGGCTACAGTAGGACTACCACCTCTTTGAATGTGTCCTAGTACCGTAGCTCTAGTTTCAATGCCTGTCTTATCTTCAATTTCTTTACATAACTCATTGACATCAAACATGCTTTCAGCCAACATAATTATATGGGAACGTTTGCCCCTGTCCTTGCCTTGAATAAGCCGCTTACATAAGTCATTTATATCAAATGGAACTTCAGGCATAATGATATGCTCCGCTCCTCCAGCTACACCAGTATAAAGAGCAATGTCACCCCTACCTCTACCCATAACTTCAATAACATTTGCCCTTTGATGAGAGGTTACAGTATCCCTAATTTTATTTATGGCGTCCACTACTGTGTTTGTGGCAGTATCAAAACCAATGGTATAATCAGTACAATTAATGTCGTTATCTATAGTACATGGAATTCCAATAGTAGGTATTCCCATACGACTTAGGTCCAATGCTCCCCTAAATGTACCGTCTCCACCTAATACAACTACCCCTTCAATTCCAAATATTTCAATAATATTTTTCGCTTTTTTCATACCTTCTGGAGTCTTAAACTCATCAGAACGGTAAGTATGCAATATTGTTCCGCCCCTATGAATTATATCTCCTACTGAGGCAATATTCATCTCACGAAGATCGCCGTATATAAGTCCATTGTATCCTCTACGTATTCCCAAGACTTTCATATCATTATATATAGCTGTTCGAACTACTGCTCTTATAGCAGCATTCATTCCTGGTGCGTCCCCTCCGCTGGTTAATACTCCAATTGTTTTCATCTTTAACAAACCTCCTACAATTATATATCTAATTTCCGTTCTTCATAAGTATAGCCTAGGCTCATAAAACATGGTTATCCAGTTCTAATCTCACCATGTTTAGTGTATATTATAGCTTTACCCCTCACTTTTATTGCAGAGGTATTCTCTGTAAACTGTGCTATCATAGCCTCTCCTTTATCCAGTTTTTCAGTATGATGAAACTTTGTATCCTTTCCTCTAGTCAGACCTATAATACTAACTCCATCCTCCTGAGCGAGGATACAAACATAATCATTAATAATATGCTCCATCGATAAAACTACCTCCTAAATGGCTATAAATATATTTTACGCCATAATTCGTCACCATATTATAACATATATACTTGTCAATATGCTACTGTTATAAATAAAATTTACACTAGCTTAACACATTCCTTCCCTAATAATCTGGAAAGCTCTTCAATTAGCTCCTTATCTTGCCTAATCCATAATTCTCGATTTGCCAAATTCTGTTTTCCTGATGCTTCTAAATATAGAATTACCGGGATATCACCCTTATACTTTCTTAATATCGGACTTATTTGGCGACTAATGTCGATTTTTCTATTTTTCGCTATTTTAAGATATAATTTTCTATTAATAGATGAAGTAAGGGGAATAACCTGATCGCATAAAATTTTTGGTTCTTCGTCTTCTCTCAAACTTAGTTTTCCTTCAATTATTACTGTACTATCATTATCTAACAACCTGGAGTATTTTTTATATGTTGCAGGAAACACAATTACTTCAATGGTACCATACAGATCTTCTAGAGTGATAAAAGCCATCATATTATTATTTTTAGTACTCTTTCGCTTATGCTCAACAATGATACCACCAACTCTAATTCTTGATCCGTCCTTTAGGGCATTAGATTCCATCATAGTTTCCTCTTCTAGGGTACTTTGTTGAATATCTAAGGTGCTTGTGAAATTTTCTAGTATATCTTTATATTCCATTAGAGGATGTCCACTTATATATACTCCCACAGTTTCCTTCTCCATACTAAGTAAAACATTTTTCGGGAACTCTTTAATATCTGGTAAAATATCAAAATCCATTGGTTGCTCTTGCTGAATGGACATCTGATCAAATAAAGATATCTGACCAGCAAGGTTTTTCCTGCGATCTTGAACTACTCCTTCCAAAACCTTTTCATATACTGCCATTAGTTGAGATCGGTATGTCCCCAAAGAATCAAAAGCACCACATTTTATCAAACTCTCTAATAGTCTCTTATTAATACCCTCACCATCAACTTTTTCACAAAAATCTAAAAGACTAACAAATTTACCTTTTTGTTCACGAGCTTTAATTATGCTATCTATGGCAGATAAACCAACATTTTTTACAGCAGCCAATCCAAATCGGATTTTATCACCAACAACAGAGAAATTGGCATAACTTTCATTTACATCAGGCGGTAAAACTACAATGCTCTTTTTTCTACAATACTGAATATATCCTGCTACCTTACTGCTATTACCCATAACACTGGTCATTAAAGCTGCCATAAATTCTACAGGGTAATGATATTTTAGCCATGCTGTTTGATAAGCAATCAAGGCGTATGCAGCAGCGTGAGATTTATTGAAAGCATATTTTGCAAACTCCATCATCTCGTCAAATATCTTATTTGCTCGCTCTTCACTTATACCTTTTCTAAGGGCTCCAGGAATTAGAACATTTCCTTCTTCATCTTCAATACCGTAAATGAAGTTATGCCGCTCCTGTTCCATGACTTTCGTATCCTTTTTTGCCATGGCTCTTCTAACTAAATCAGATCTACCTAAGGAATAACCAGCAAGATCTCTAACTATTTGCATAACCTGCTCTTGGTATACCATACATCCATAGGTTACCTCAAGAATATCTTTCAAGCTAGGATCAGTATATTTAATGGACTCTGGATGGTTTTTATTATCAAGGTATCGTGGAATCTGATCCATAGGACCTGGTCGATATAGGGATATCCCTGCAATAATATCTTCAAAATGGCTGGGCTTTAGTTCTTTTAAAAACTGTCTCATTCCTGCACTTTCTAGCTGAAAAACACCATCAGTATCCCCTTGGCTGAGCATTTTATATACTCCTGGCTCATCTAATGAAATGTTATCGATATCAATATCTATGTCTTTATTCTTTTTAACCAGTTCTATTGTATCTCTTATTACTGTTAGTGTTCTAAGGCCTAAAAAATCCATCTTTAATAGACCTAGCTGCTCTAAATTTCCCATTGAAAATTGAGTGGTTATTACATCATCATTTTTTTGTAAAGGTACATGCTCAGTTATTGGATCCTTTGATATTACCACACCAGCAGCATGGGTAGAAGCATGTCTTGGCAGACCTTCTAAACTTCGAGATGTATCAATTAATTTTTTTATTGTGACATCATTATTATATAAGTCACGAAGTTCTTCGTTAACTTCCAATGCCCGATCAATTGTCATACCAAGTTCCATAGGTATAGCTTTAGCAATCCTATCTACTTCTGCATATGAAAGATTAAGTGCCCTGCCTACATCTCGTATTACTGCTCTAGCTGCCATAGTACCAAAGGTAATTATCTGAGCTACCCGATCAGAGCCATATTTTTCTACTACATAGTCTATTACCTCTTGTCTACGTTCAAAGCAAAAGTCAATATCTATATCAGGCATACTAATTCTCTCAGGATTAAGGAATCTCTCAAATAATAGATTATATTTTAAAGGATCAATTTGTGTTATATCTAGAACATAGGCTACCAAACTTCCTGCTGCACTTCCCCGGCCTGGCCCTACCATGATTCCATTATCCTTGGCAAATTTTATAAAATCCCACACTATTAAGAAGTAATCAACATATCCCATTTTTTCAATGGTATCAAGTTCATATTCTAAGCGTTCCTTGACCTCATCTATAACCTTAATATACTTCTTTTCAGCACCTTGCCTACATAGTTGCCTTAGATATTCAGACGGAGTATAGCCTTCAGGAACAACGTATTCTGGTAAATGTATAGTATCAAAATCAAATTCCACATTGCACTGCTGGGCAATCTTTACAGTATTTTCTAAAGCTTCAGGATAAGAGGCAAACAACTTTTGCATCTCTTCAGGCGATTTAAGGTAGAATTCCTGAGAATCAAATCTCATCCTAGCCTCATCTTCTATAGTTTTGCCTGTTTGTATACATAGCAAAACATCATGAACTTCGGCATCCTCATGTTTAACATAATGAACATCATTACTAGCAACTAAAGGAATTCCGGTATCATTACTTAATTCTACAATCATCTGATTAAGCCTTAGCTGTTCTTCTAAACCATGATTTTGTAACTCAAGATAGAAATTCCCTTCACCAAATATTCTTTCTAACCTTAAGGCCAAGTCTCTTGCTGCTTTTTTCTGCTCCGATAATAACATCCTTGGAATATCTCCCGCTAAACAACCACTTAGCCCAATAAGACCCTGGCTATACTGTTCTAATACTTCATAGTCTATTCTTGGTCTATAATAAAATCCCTCTATAAATCCCATAGACACTAACTTTACAAGATTTTTATATCCATCCTGATCTTTGGCAAGAAGTACCATATGAGCATAGTTGCTATCAGTATGAGAATGTTTATCATACATAGAACGTGGAGCTATATAGACTTCACAACCAATTATTGGTTTTATCCCTCTGGCTTTTGCTTCTTTATAAAATTCCACTACTCCATACATAACTCCATGATCAGTAATAGCCAGGCTGTCCATTCCTAACTCCTTACATCTATCCAACAGATCTGTAATTCGACTAGCACCATCTAATAAACTATACTCTGTATGGGTATGGAGATGAACAAAATTTGCCAATTGTTTCACCTCTTTATCCTTTAGTATCTTTTAGCGCAACATAAGATGATATACTTTATTCTATCATTTTATGTACAAACACACAATTACTCTAAAAATAAAACAAGAAAAAAGCAACTTATAAAAGTCGCTTTTAATAATTATTTTTAGTTGTTACCAATACCAGGAATACAGCAAAAATTTGAATCTATCAGTTCTGTTAAAGCTTCTATGGCCTCGTTCTCATCACTGCCCTCAGCTATAATGGTAATCTCATCATCTTGTCCTATGCCAAGGGATATTATACCCATAATACTCTTTGCATTGACCTTCTTTGAATTTACCTCTACCCAAATCCTGGAATTGAATTTGCTGGCAACTTGTACAAACAAGGCCGCAGGCCTTGCATTTAGCCCTTCCTCATGCATAATCTTAAAATTTTTACTTAGCAACGCCTTCTCCCCCTTTATTTTTTAATTCTTCCGCTATTTTGTCCAACTTCCTCAACCGATGGTTAACCCCTGATTTTCCAATGGGAGGATTTAGCATCTCCCCTAGTTCCCTTAAACTAGCATCAGGATTGTTTAACCTAAGCTCAGCAACCTCTCTAAGAGAGGGCGATAAGTTAGATAAACCGTAACTGTCCTCTATATATCGAATATTTTCTATCTGTCTAACAGCAGCATTTATAGTTTTACTTAAATTAGCGGTTTCGCAGTTAACAATTCTATTTATATTGTTGCGCATATCCTTGTATATTCTAATATTCTCCAAATCTAGAAGAGCCGAATGAGCTCCTATAATATTTAACAGATTTACTATATGTTCCCCTTCTTTTAGATAGACTACATAATTATTCTTTCTCTCTATAGTTTTGGCATTTAAGCCAAACTCATTGATTAAACTGCATAAACTATTAGCATAGGAGTCGCTATGGGTTACAATCTCTAAATGATAAATTTTTTCCGGGTCGCTGACGGATCCTCCCCCTAAGAAAGCTCCCCTAATATATGCCCTTTTGCAGCATCTCTTTTTAATTAGCCTAACATCTATGGTACGGTTTAATCGCAAACTTCCTTCTTCTTGTCCTTTTATTATACCTGTATCCTCTAATATTTTCTTTATTTGCTGTTCATTTGATAATACTAGATAATAGCTATTGTTTTTTCTTAACCGTTGATTCTTTCTAACCATTACCTCAGTTTGTACATTATACTGACATTTAAGTAGTAAGAAAATACGTCTAGCTATAGCTGCATTCTCCGTACTGACATTTAGACTAACCCTTTTTCTCCCACCTATATGGATAGTTCCACAGATTTGGATTAATGCAGCTAGTTCTGCCAGGTTACAACAAGATTTTTGTACAGGAATATGGCATAGTTCATTTTTAGCTCTGGATGAAAAGGACATGTGTTCCACTCCTTTATACATGCTAATATAATATATCCTAACTTGGCTTATCCATCGGCTATATCTCTATGCTCAACGGAAACACGATATCCTTTATCTTGCAGAATATTATATAAGGCATCACCTATTGCCACTGACCTATGCATTCCTCCCGTACATCCAATACCTACCACTAATTGTAATTTTCCCTCTTTTTCATAGTAAGGTATCAAAAAGTTTATCATGTCCACTAATTTATCCATAAACTCTTTAGTTTCAGGAAACTTAAAAACATAATCCCTTACTTCAGGTTTTTGCCCAGTGTGAATTTTAAGTTCATCAACATAGAATGGATTAGGTAGGAATCTTACATCAAAAACCAAATCTGCATCTAAAAGAATACCATGTTTAAAACCAAAAGAAATTATAGATATTAACAGTCCTTCGTTATTTTGATTATCATGAAACAGCTCCACTAAATTCTCTTTTAACTGCTTGGGATAAAGGTTGCTAGTGTCTATTATATGGTCTGCTATTTCTCTTATTGTCTCAAGCCGTTCTCTTTCTTTTTGTATCCCCGAGATAATTCTTCCTTCTTTAACCAAAGGATGTGCACGGCGACTTTCTTTATATCTTTTTATCAAAACATTGTCTGATGCTTCTAAAAATAGGATTTCATAAGTATATCCTTCATCTTTCATTTCAGACAGACAACCTAAAAGGTCATCAAAGAAACCTCGTCCGCGAATATCTACAACAATAGCTACTCTATCTATTCTACCTTCCGATTGTTCACATAGCTTAACAAATTGGAGTATCAGTTTGGGTGGCAAATTATCTACGCAGAAAAAACCCATATCCTCCAAATACCGGATAGCCATAGTTTTGCCAGCACCTGATAATCCTGTTACAATTAATAATTTCATAAATGCACCTTCTTCCTAAGTTTGCTTGGCAATCCTCGCATTAATTATACGATCTGGATTCAAATCTGCTGCTAAAGCGATTTCTATGGCTCTTTTAAAATCTCCAACCCTAGATGGATGATGAGCATCGCTATTTATAACAAATTTAGCCCCTTCTTTTAAAGCTATTCTAACATATTCTACAGTCATAAATCCATGGCTAGCATTAATTTCTAGAGCAACATCTCTTTTTGCAGCATGCTTGGCCAGTAATTTGGTATCAATGTCAATCTTGGCCCCTGGATGTGTAATTATTTTTATAGGATACTTTTCAATAGCCCTAATCATAGCCTGGGTATTCTGCATTCTTATCTTTTCTCTATCTACGGGTAATATGTTATATACAAGATTACTACCATATAGCTTTATAGCATCATTAAAGGATTTAGGCATAGCCCCCTTGTGAAATCCCATGAGTATGATATCGAATTTATCTATATACTCATCAGGTATATCAATGGTTCCATCTAGGCCTATGAGATTGGATTCTATACCCAATAATATCTCTATATCTGAATATTTATCATTTAATCTTTGGACTTCTTCTCTCATCTTATCTACGTCATTTGGCTTTATGCCAATGCGTATATGTCTAAAGCCATGATCAGTTATAGCTATTTTTTCTAAGCCCTTTCTACGGGCTGCCAAGACATTGTCTTCTATAGATCCTTTGCCATGACTATATCGAGTGTGAGTATGAAAATCTGCTATAATACGATACATTATTCCTCTCCTACTATTCTAACCTCTGGTATCATCTCTACCCCATACTTGTCATATATAATATCTTGAACCTTTTTAATAAGGTCAATAACATTCTGCGCAGTGGCATTTCCTAAGTTGATAATAAAGCCCGCATGAAGCTCTGAAATCTGTGCATCGCCTATTCGAAGGCCTTTTAGCCCACAGTCCTGAATTAGCTTGCCCGCGTAATAACCTACAGGCCTTTTGAAGGTGCTTCCAGCACTAGGATAAGCAAGGGGCTGTTTTTCTCTTCTCCTTCTTGCAAGATCAGCCATTAGATCCAAGGATTCCTGTTGATCTCCATATTCTAGCTCCATATTTACCTCTGATACTATAAGGTCAGCTGCTTGTATGCGGCTGGTTCTGTATCCAAAATTCATATCCTCTTTCTGCAAGATATGAATATTACCATTACTGTCTATACATCTTACTGATACTACTACATCTTTCATTTCTCCACCATAAGCACCTGCATTCATGGTTACAGCTCCACCTAAGGTGCCAGGTATCCCACTTGCAAACTCTAATCCCTTTAAACTATTTCGTACCGCAGCTCTAGATAAAGTTGACAAAAGTACTCCTGACTGTGCATTTATACTGGTCCCATCTATTTTTATTTTGCTATAATTTTCTGATATTTTTATTACTACTCCTCTTATTCCTTTGTCCCTTACCAATAGATTGGAACCATTACCCATTATAAAAAAAGGAACTGATGTATCTTTACACACCTTTAAGGCGTGAATAATCTCCTCCTCACTGTCGGGTAAAACCATAATATCAGCTGGTCCCCCAATTCTAAAAGAAGTATGTTTTTTCATAGGTTCATTTAGAAAAATTCGCTCCGATGGTATATATTCACTTAATTTTATATAAATATTCTCCATTTTTATTCCACTCCCTGCAAAAAAACAGCTTATAAGTCGTCTACTTCTTCTAGTTTACATTAATTCCTGTATTCCTTCAATAGCTAATCTGATATATCTGAATCCCCTTGACTTTTTGGTTCTAATATATCCATTATTTCATATTTATAAATCTGCCAAAATTTTTCATGAGGGCTATATATAAATTTTGCTAAATTCTGCTCTAGCATATGCATTTCAGGGTCATCTTCATATATACTCCCTATACCATTTATTATGGGAAACATTCCTATTTTATTTAATTCCCTTTGTGCTTCATCAGACAAAAGGGATTTTAAAAAAGCAATACAATAATATTTCTTTATGTCATCATCTTTTTTAATCAATCCATAAGATACAATCTGATCTTGGAACAGGCCATCTTTTCCTTCCATAGGCAGGCAATATATTCCTAAGTCAAACCCCTTGCCTTGGGCTTGAGCCTCCCTTACTTTATATAAAGTTCTGGTATTGCCTAAAAAAACGCCAATTCTTGCCTCGTCAGCAAACAATCTAACTGCTCTGCTGCTATCAAGATTTCCTATAGTTTCCGGCACTAAGTTTGGATCATTAATCCAACTATATATATATCTATATCCATTATCATCTTGTATTTTACCACTTTGATTATAAATCATGCTAATAATAGGTTTTGAATATGTGGAATTGTAGCTACCAAATCCATAATATTGGATTTCATTCTTATTTTCCTTTTTTACATAGGATAGTTTTTTTACAATTCTATCTAAGGTTGCAAAGTCTATCTCAGTACCCTCTATAGTTATATCATTCTCTTGAAGCATATCTTTATTTAAAAATAAGGCATAGGTACCCATCATAATGGGTACACCTTTCATAGTATTGTCCTTTATTACAGACCTTTGTGCTAATGGAAGAATTCTATTCAATTCTTCAACTTGAAAATAAGGGCTTAAATCTTCGTATAAGGAAGAAGGTACAAAATCTTCGTAAATGGGAATAGAAATAATATCTGGTAATATGTCTTTATCTGCATGTCCCGTAAAATACATCTGAGCCCTTTGTGGAGTAAGCCTTCTGACTTCGATGAATACTCCAGGATTCTCCCTTTCAAACTTTTCTACCCTTGTATTAAGCCAGTTGGCGCTAGATGATGCACCTGTTTCTACATATGGTATCTCCCATAAAGTTATTACCCCCGTCCATTTGGGCTTAAGTCCTTGGTCTTTATTATACCGCTTATCATCATGGTTGGAATTTAATAGAAATACTTTAGTACCTATCACTAAGTATATTACTATAAAAGCAAAAAGAAAAAGAGTAAATGGTTTTATGCCTTTCTTCACTGTTATTCCTCCTAATAGGCAATATAAAACCCTTTACTCCATTTATATGGTTCCCCTTTTTGGGGTATTACAGCAATTATATTTCTATATTAATCTTCCCAACATGGCAGCGCCTATAATACCTGCATCGTTACCCAGCTCTGCTCTAGTTATTTTTGCATAAGGAACATCTTTATAGAATATATGCTCATCTACCTTTTTCTTTAAGGCATCCAATAAAAAGTCTCCTGCTTTTGCTACTCCTCCGCCAATTGCAATAATAGATGGATCAAAGGAATTTATTATAGTAATTATGCCCATTGCCAAATAGTAAACATATTTGTCAAATAGTTCGAGGGCAGTAGCATCGCCTTCCTTAGCTGCATCTATGACTGTTTTAGCTGTTATTTTATCTAGATTGCCCTCTACAGACTTATATATCATAGAATCTGGATTATCTTGGGCTGCTTTTTTTCCTTCTCTAATAAGGGCTGTAGCAGATGCATACCTTTCCCAGCATCCCTTGTTCCCACATGTACACTGAATGCCATCCACTTCAACAATTATATGTCCAAGCTCTGCTCCAATGGAATGGCTTCCGCTATATGGTTTTCCGTTGATAATAATACCGGAACCGATACCTGTACCAAGGGTTATGGTTATAGAGTTGTCTACTCCCTTACAAGCACCCGCTACCGCTTCGGCTAGCCCAGCAGTGTTTCCATCGTTTTCTATTCGTATTGGCAAATCAAAGTATTTACTAAGTTCAGCTCTTATAGGAACATTATGCCAATCCAGATTATTAGCAAATACAATAATACCTTTTTCATCATCGGGTAAACCTGGTGAACCTATACCAATGGCCTTTACATCTTCTAGCTTATAATTTGATTCCGCTATAACCCGCTTTATGAGATGGGCCATATCCTTGATTATCTCATCAAAAGGACGACCTACACCTGTTGGTGCTTCTCCTTTATGAACTATTTTCCCATCCTCATCTACTAGACCTACTGCTATATTTGTTCCTCCTAAATCTACTCCTATATACATATTTCATCTCCTTGTCTCTATTTGATTAAATTATCCCCTGTTCATTTGAATAAGGGCATTTAAACGATTATCCAGCTCTTGAGCTGCATTATAACCCATGCGTTTAAGTCTCCAGTTACGTGCTGCTACCTCTATAATAATAGCTAAATTTCTACCAGGCCTAACTGGTACTACTATTTTAGGCAATCTGACGCCCAATATCTCCGTGTATTCCTCCGTCAAGCCCAGTCTATCATATTCCTTATTATCATCCCAAAATTCCAGATATATAACTATATCCAAGGGTTTGTTATTTATCACTGCACCAACGCCATACATGGCTCTTATATCGATTATTCCTATACCTCTTATTTCCATGAAATGTCTGATAAGCTCTGGGGCTTCGCCAATTAATCTATTATCAGTAACTTTCTTTATCTCAACGGCATCATCAGCAACCAGACGATGACCTCGCTTAATCAGTTCTAAAGCAGTCTCACTCTTACCTATACCACTTTCACCCATAATAAAGACTCCCACACCATAGACATCAACCAGTACGCCATGACGAGTAATTTTGGGAGCTAATGCAGAACTTAAGTAATTGATAAGCTTTTGAGTCAAGTTGCTAGTTGATGAACTGGACCTTAATAAGGGCCTATTATATTTTTTAGATAATTGCAATATATATTCAGGAATTTCCATATTTCTAGTAATAATAAGGCAGGGAAAATCGTACTGGAAAAACTTATCTAGTTGCTGCTGTCTCACATCGGGGTCCATGGTCTCTAGATAAGTCATTTCCACTTTACCTAACACTTGGATTCTTTCCGAAGCAAAATAGTCAAAGAAACCTGCAAATTGTAATCCAGGTCTATTTACATCACTGGTTACAATATCAATATTTTGAGAATCTGAACAGTATATAACTTCTAAATCCAGTTCTTTGATAATATTGTCTATAGGTATGGTTGTCAATTATATCAGCTCCTCTCTAGCACAAATCTATAAATTGCCTGAGCTACTCCATCTTCATCGTTTTTACCTGTTACATAATCAGCGTGAATCTTTACATCTTCAGGAGCATTCCCCATAGCTACACCTAGCCCAGCATACTGTAACATAGAAATATCATTGTAACTATCTCCAATGGCAATAACATTTTCTCTCTTAATTCCTTTTAGATTTGCTAAATATTCCAAAGCCTTCCCCTTAGTTGCGTCTTTGTGAGTAAATTCTAAATATACAGGTCTTGATGTAGTAACCTCAATTTCACTGCTAAAAAGCTCAACGAACTCATTTCTTATCTCAATGATTCTATCTGGTTCATCAATAATTAATACTTTGTTTGGTTCATCAACTAAAAATTTATCAAAAGACTCAACTAGCTGCCCTTTGACCCCTACATTTTTATAATAGATATCACTATACTTATTTTCCTCTTCAATATAGTATTCATCTCCAATATAGATCTGAAGATGTAGGGATTTTTCTTTACATATGCGAATTATTTTTTGACAAATATCTAAGGGTAAAGTTTTATTATATAATACATCCTTAGAAAAAGCATTTTTTATTAATCCACCTTGATAAGTTATTATAGGAACATCTAGACCCAATTGCTGCGCATATACTAGAGCTGATTTAAACATTCTGCCTGTAGCAATTGTAACCAAAACCCCTTTTTCCATAGCGTCAGTCAATGCTTCTTTGTTTTTAGCACTTATTTGTAAATCCGAATCTAACAACGAATCATCTAAATCCACTGCTATGAGTTTATAATCCAAAAATCTCACCCCGTATTAATAATACAATAACTGCAAGTTTCTTTCATAGTTATTATATATTGTATTGATTATCACGTCTAGTATATATTAATCAGCACCATCCATGCCGAAATATTCCATTATGCTTAAAGCTGCATTCCTGTTCATACCATCTACCTTAATTAAATCCTCTAGACTAGCTCTTCTTATAGCTTCAATAGAGCCAAAATGCTTTAGCAATGCTCTTCTCCTGCCAGGACCTATGTTGGGTATATCTTCTAATATAGAACGAATATTGTCTTTTCCCCTTAAGCTTCGATGATAGGTAATAGCAAATCTATGAGCTTCATCCCTAATTCTTTGTAATAGCTGCAAGGCTAAACTATTTTTAGGAATAACTATAGGTTTATCCTGATTTTCCATATAGATTTCCTCATTTTTCTCAGCCAAACTTATAATAGGAATATAGTCCATGCCTAATTTCCTTAGACTGGAAATGGCAGCATTTAACTGGCCCTTTCCTCCATCTATCAATATTAAATCAGGCAATCTAGAAAATTTACCAAAATTAGGGTCTTTGCCTTGAGCCTCCAAAGATACTTTTTCTTCTATCCCTCTTTTAAATCTTCTCTCTATGACCTGAGACATGCTAGCGTAGTCATTAGGACCTTCTATCCCTTTAATTCTAAATCTTCTATAATCTTTTTTACTAGGCTTGCCCTTCTCAAAAACCACCATAGACGCTACTGAATTTGTCCCTTGAATATTTGAAATATCAAAAGCTTCAATTCTTGATGGAACATAGGGAAGATCCAAAACTTCAGCCAATTCTTCGGAGGCACCTATTGTTCTAGCTTGCTCTGCTTCTACTTTTTGTTTTAAATTTTCTAGGGCTTCCATGGCATTTCTAAAAGCCAAATCCACTAATTCTTTTCTGTTCCCTCTCTTAGGAACCTTTATATAGACACGGTTCCCTCTTTTGGATGTAAGCCATCGCTCGATGATCAAAGCCTCATCTATCTCTTCTTGCAGCAAAACCTCCTTAGGTATGAAGGAAGAAGTAAGATAGAATTGTTTGATAAAAGAGCTTATTATGTCTTTTACCTGACTCTCATTCTTAGTATCTAATACAAACTGTTCACTTCCTGTTAATTTTCCACTTCTAATAAAAAACATCTGAACTATGCTTTCCCGCTCTCCTAATGCAATGGCAATAACATCCTGATCTAATAGGTCTGTGGATATTATCTTCTGTTTTTCCATTACCTTTTCAACGGAATTGATTTTATCCCTTAGGCTTGCCGCCTTTTCAAAGTTTAATTGTTCTGCGGCTTCTTCCATTTGTTTTCTAAGATCTTCTATCAAATCTTCATATTTACCATCTAGAAATCTACATACATCCTTTACAACTTTACGATACTCCTCCTTATCAATATTTCCCTGACAAGGACCTTGGCACTGATTAATGTAGTAATATAGACAAGGCCTGTCTCCCTTTTTTATTGAATTTAAGTTCTTTTTGCATGTTCTAACGGGAAATAGTCTTTTTATAACATCTATGGTATCCCTAACAACTTTAGAGCTTCCATAAGGACCAAAATAAAGGTTATTGTCCTTTTTTATATTACGAGTTAACACAACCCTAGGATAATCTTCTTCCATAGTTACCATTATATATGGATATTGCTTATCATCCTTCAACAAAACGTTATACCTAGGCTTATGCTCTTTTATTAGATTACATTCTAAAATTAATGCTTCTAACTCTGAATCCGTTATAATATATTCAAAATCCCTAATATTGGCAACCATAGCCCTTACTTTGGGTGTATGATTTTTGGGTGACTGAAAATACTGTCTTACCCTATTTTTCAGGGATATAGCCTTCCCTACATATATTATATTATCGTTTTCATCCTTCATAAGATAGACTCCCGGACTATCGGGTAGAGTCTTTAGTTTCTCTTCTATAAGAGCCATTTAGCTTCACCTTTCTTAAGCCATTCTGTTGTTTATGCTTATATAATACATTTTAATACACATAATGTCCAACACCAAAAACAAAAAAAGGTCTTAAGACCTTTTTTGCAGTGATGGTTTTTTTAGGATAGATAGATGAATTAAAGAATGATAAACTGTAATGGTCACAGCGCTGTCAATCAAATGATGTATAGCCGTACCAATACCAGTAACTACAAAAGCTTGGTGAAAACCCAAAAAAGGTAAAAGTATGAGTGCTTCTGATAGAGCATGAATGGGAGCTGTAATAAGTAGCACTGCCCAAAAAGGCATACCCTTTCTATAAGCTAATGCACCGATTCCACCAAAGACTGCATGGGTCAAGGCTCTAGCCCCCACTAAGGCACTTACCCTTAATGTAAATCCCAAGGCTGAACCAACACCTACCATTATAGCCACTCCAGGACTAATTGCCATGGCTAACATACTGGGTAAATGAGAAGCGATAGTGGCTGTAAAACCTGGAGGTATTACTATCATCAATGGTGTACCACCTAATATTAAAGGGATCATTATAGCCAATCCCGTAAGCATTCCACCTATTACTATATTTTTAGTCTTCATATGAACCTCCCCAACAGTATTATGGATTTATAATGTATAAATTATACTGCTGGAGATGTGTAATGTCAAGTGTCTTTACAGCTGTTTTGTCATCTAGTAGCCTAAATCCAAGACTTTTTTTAATATTTTTCCTGCCAAAGGTGCCGCCAGCTTTCCTCCTGTCTGCCCAGCAGGCAAATCCTCTATCACAACGGCTACAGCAATTTTTGATTTATTTCCTGCCACATATCCAATAAACCAGGCATTATTTCTGATTTCTGAATCCCCATTGTATACCTCAGCTGTACCGGTTTTCCCTGCAACTTGCCTTCCTTTAATAGCAGCGCCCTTTCCAGTACCTGTATCAACTACATTTTCCATCATGGCCTGTATAATCTTAGCATTCTCACTGCTCATGGACTTACGATAAATCTTAGATCGCAGCTTTTCCTGTATTTTACCATTTCTACCTACTACCTCATATACAAGTCTAGGCTCCATCATTATACCATCATTAGCTATTGCTGAAGCAACCATGGCCATGTGTAGTGGTGTAACTTGTACATCTCCTTGACCAATTGAGATTAAACCCAGCTTCTCCTCTGATATATTCCCTTTTAAAGGCAAACGGCTAGCAACTAGTTTCAAATCGGGGAAAATAAAATCTTGATTAAATCCGAGAGCTTCAGCAGTTTTTAGCAGCTTTTCCTTTCCAAGTTTATTTGCAATATCTACAAAATATCCGTTACAGGATACCGTCATGGCCTGGCTAAGGTCCACCTGTCCATGTGGTTCTCCACCATAACATGATATACTCTGAGAGCCTGTTTCTACTACTCCTTGGCAATCAAAGGTGATACTTGAAATGTTCTCTAAATTATCCAAAGCAGATACAGCTACAATAACTTTAAAAATGGAACCAGGCATATAAAGTCCCTCTGTAGCTCTGTTTAATAATATATCTCCTTCTACATTTTCTAATTTATTTGGATTAAAGGTTGGATGACTTACCATGGCTAATATTTCCCCAGTTTGTGCATCCATAACCACAACACTACCTTTATTTTTTCCAAGAGACTTATCAATAAATTGCTGAAGATCACTATCTATGGTTAAGTGTAAAGTATTTCCCACTTCTTGTGGTAAAAATATTTTTTGATAAACCTTTTCATAAAAAGGGTTGTTATAACCCATTAAGTATTTAACCTGTAAAGCTTCTACACCTGATCTGCCTAGTTTCGCATCATTAAATCCAACTACATGAGCTATACTTTTGGCCTGTTCTCCCCCTCCTAGATAACTCCTATAATAATATACCTGTTTCTGTTTGGTATCAGGATTTTGCCTTTTTTCTTTAATGGTAGTAGCTAAAATCTTACCATTGCGATCTTTGATATCTCCTGGAATTACTTTAGGTTCCCAAGCATCTAGTTTAACTCTAGGATTATATGAGTTTGCAAACCATCTATCACTGTAAAAAAATAGTATATAGCAATAATAAACTCCAAGCAATATAAAAGCGGCTAATAAGACTGCCAATCCTTTTTTAAGATTTTTCTCTAGACCTTTCATTGTTGCTATACTCCTTCCTCAAAGGTCTCTTCTTCATACTCATTTTCTTCATATTCATCTTCTTTATAAATATCATCTTCATTTTGGTCTTCTTCATCATTATCATCTTTAGTACCTATCGCTACGCCTTCCAAAACCCCTACTAAAGCTAATGAAGTAACCATAGAGCTACCTCCATAACTAACAAAGGGCATGGTTACACCTGTTAGGGGGATCATTTTTATTACACCCCCAATAATGGTAAAGGCTTGGAGTGTTAATGCTACTGTAGCCCCAAAAGCAAGAAGTGCCTTGTATGGGTTTTTACTTCTTAAAGCAATTGAAACTCCCCTAATGACAATCATAGCGTACAAACCAATTATACAAAAACCTGTAATAATACCAAATTCTTCACAAATAGTTGCAAATATAAAATCGGTCTTAAAAGCTGGAACAACCTGAGGAGAACCTAAGCCCAGTCCGGTGCCTATAAGACCGCCACTACTAATAGCCATGAGGGAATGCGCTATCTGGTAACCTTTATTCTCAATATCCCTCCAAGGATTTTTCCACGCTTCTACACGTACACGAATATGGCTAAAAAGATGATAGCTAATAATGCTACCCAATGCGGCAGTACCTCCTGCCAGTAAAACAATAATCCAATCGGATGTTGCAACATAATAGACAAAGATGAAAATATAGAAATACAATAGTGCTGCACCTAAATCCCTTTGCAGTACCACAAGTAAAACTGTTAGCGCAGCAAAAATATAAACTGGCAGATGCTCTCTAAATTTTTTTCCCTCCCTGAACCATGAAGCAAATACAAATACTAGAATTATCTTTACAAATTCTGAAGGCTGAACGTTGTATCCCATAATTGGAATCCAGCTCCTGGCACCAAAAGTCTCTTTTCCAAAAATAATAGGCAATAGTAGTAAAATACAAGCTAGTGCCATAAGAACATTGCTTAATATAGTATTCATGCGCATTTTATGGGTAAATATAATAAAAAATAATAAACCAGCATTTCCTACTACAAAATATTTCATCTGACTTTTCGCAATATCAGGATTAAATCTATAAAGCATTACGAAGCCAAAAATAGTAAGGGTATCTACTATAATCAACAGAATTCTATCCATTCCAGGAAAAATCAACCTAAAAAAATTATATTGAACAACTAAGGAGATCCCTACAATAAGCCCTAAAATAGCAGTATATTTATCAAACCTACCTGGATTACTATAGGCCAACAAAGCATAAGCAGAGGTAAGAAAAATTACCATGAAAAAAATTATATGACCAAAAGGCCCTTCATCCTCATAATCATGATGATGGCTTGTCCTTAAAGTCTCTATTAATATTCTTATAGTAATAAATATTATCAAGCCAATAAACCAATATCGCATGGTTAATGAAATTATTTCAAATTTTTTATCGGACACAAATACACGCCCTTTCTAGTCCAATGGTTTACCACTCTCTAAAATATTAAATAGGCGATGCTGAGCATCGCCCCCATTGGTGCGTCTGACAGGATTTGAACCTGCGACCTTTGGAGTCGGAGTCCAACGCTCTATCCACTGAGCTACAGACGCAAGTTATTTATTATTAATTATACCATTTAATATTTTTAAATACTAGTTTTAATTGTAAGTCGAATTATAACATAAATTATTTCTTTATTAATAAATAATGACCATTCTGTAAATTTGTATTAAATTAGGTTCCAATATTTCATAATAAATGCTATAATCAAGCTAATAACTTTGTAACATATTTGCTTAGTTCTGCTTGGAAAGGATGAACGCTGTGGTATTGAAAGTCTTAATGGTAGATAATAGCTATAATGCTCGAAGGGACATAGATCGGAAAATCAAATGGGTAGATAATGATTTTGAATTGGTTGGCGAAGCCAGTAATGGTGAGGAAGCCTTAGCTCTTATACCCCATGTATCGCCTCACGTAATACTAACAGCCATAAGAATGCCAAAAATGGATGGAATTACTTTTATAGAAACAGCTAAGAAACGTTGGCCAAATATCAAATATGTTATTGTTAGTTATTATGATAATTTTGATTACCTCAGGCAGGCAATGAAAGTTGGAGCTTACGACTACATCCTAAAACCCGTTAAGGAGGACGAAATAAATCAAGTCCTTATGAGGGCCAAAATTGAAATTGAGACTGGTGTTAGGAAATTTTTCTAAATAAAAAGCTGTAGGACTTTTCTTTTGTAAGTAGTCCAACAGCTTTTTTATTATTCTATAGTTACCTTCAACTGCTTAGGCTCAATATTAGTCACTTCTAAGCCAGGAGGTAGGTTATCTACTAATATTGGGTAAACCCTCTCACCTCTTGACGAGTTTTCTAAATCCATATATACCTTTAAGCTTTGGGGATTCAATGCATCTACTAAACTTTGAGGCCCACTCACGGTTATGATCATATCATCTTCTAATTCATCCAGTTTCGCATGTAAGCCCCGTGGTACATTTCTTAGTTCAACTTCTCCAAAGTTGACATCTCTATTTATCATTCTCTCTATTCTCACCAAGACCTGAACATGGGAAGGTTCTCCTGGACTTAATCGAATATCCTCATGTTGCTGCAATTTTAATTCTTTAACTATATTTCCTGTGGCTCCCTGAACATCTAATACCTCAGTAGTTAGTGAATCAATTGCTTCTAGTACTTCTGGATCACCGCTTATAGATACTTCTCCAGGCTTAACTTCCTGACCCATTACCACAAAACCTTCGGCAGGTTCCCCAGTTATTTGAGGGTCAATTCTAACGGTTTTATTAGGGTAAATAGTTACTACGCAATATTCTGGATTAATGGTTATAAAATCAGGGTCTATGATTTCATCATCTTCATTTAGTAATTCAATCATCAAAGAGCGATCTACTTTTTTGTCTCTAGCTCCCAAAGATATGGATATTTGAGCATATGCAGCAGTTCGGATTAAGGACTCTGGCCCTCTAACTTCTATAAATCTAGGGTTTATTTCATAATATCTCTTGCCAAATTCAGCACTATCCTTTTCCGCCACTTTGGGAATTACTGGTACAGTTTTTGAAACTATTCTCTCAACATTAATCTTTATATCTGGGAGAGATTTTATTTCAATGTTGCTAGGCAAACCAGTTATTTGAACACTTACCCTTTGCTCACCTGTCTTGTTTATCTCTGATAGATCCACTGTAGCAATAATTTTGCTTTTATCTATATATCTAACCATACTTGATTTAGCACGAATATCAAAACTATAGGTATCAGGCATTTCAGATGATATCATCAATCCATTTTCTGAGAGCTTTTGCTGATTTTCTATTCTAATGGGAATATCCCTAAAACTCATATCTCTCAATGGATCCCGATTACTGGGTGTCATACCCCATAAAATAAGTGCTATAACTATAGATATAATTTTTAGAGTTATATTTCTCTCAAAAAATCTAGTCATTTTTGGACCTCCTTTTTATAAAACTAAAAGGTCCATTATCATTAGCATTTTTATAATATATTGACCTCAACACACTTTTCAAGCCGTCCATATCCAAATAACGAGTAAGCTTGCCATTTTGGGCCATAGATATTACTCCTGTCTCCTCAGATACTATTATGGCCAGAGCATCTGAACTCTCTGTTATACCTAAGGCAGCACGATGTCTTGTCCCTAATTGTTTGCTAAGATTTGGATTTTCTGTCAGAGGCAAAAAGCATCCTGCGGCAGCAATTCTATCTCCACGAATTACCACAGCTCCGTCATGCAGAGGTGTATTTGGAACAAAAATGTTTTCCAGTAATTCTCTAGTTAACCTTGCATCTATCTTAACCCCTGTTTCTATAATTTCATTAATGCCTGTCTGCTTTTCAACCACTATAAGAGCGCCGGTTCTAGTCTTTGACATATTAGCTACAGCATCGGCTATTCCATTTACAATACTTTGAGTATCTCTATCCTTGTCATCTCCAAGCAACAAGCTTCTTTCGAAGAAACGACCTCTTCCGATCTGCTCCAGGGCTCGTCTAATTTCAGGATGGAAAACAATAACCACAGCAGTGATACCAAAATTAATAGTATTCTCTAAAATCCAGGCTATTGTATTGAGTCGTAAACCCTTAGTGACAAAATATATGAAAAAAAGAAAAACTACTCCCTTTAATACTTGTTCAGCCCTTGTCTTTCTAATTAGTAAAAGGAGTTGGTATAATACGAAGGCTACAACGGTAATATCTACAATATGACGAATAATATCCGGAAACTGCAAATAAGGCTCCAACCGCTGAAGCAGATCAGAAATCATTGCCCACATATATCCACCCCCGCATTAATTTACCGAAAAATCAATATCATTAATAATTATAACACCTTTGACAGGTCTTTTACCATAGTAAGAATGAAAAATATTGAATATTTGGTTTACTGGTGTCTAATGACCTCAAATCTTTTCATGTTATAGGGCTCTGCTTCCCTAATTCCAGCTTTTTGTAAAGCTATGCTTACTTGTTCTTTTGGGGTATTTATCCCTTCTAAATCTGGCAGCAGAATCCCAGTTTTTGAATTACAGCTCACAATTATACCATACTTTTTTACGTCTAATTGATCAATGGATTGAACAGGTTCTGGCTCCTTTATTACATCTACAAAATACTCAAGACTATCTAGCTCTTCTTTTTTTACAGGGAAAAATCTAGGATCCCGTGTCCCGGCACCAATAGCGTTATAAGCTATCTCTTCAGCAATGTTCTTCCTTATTGGCTCAGTAGTTCCTAAACATCCTCTAAGCTGGCCATATTGCTTAATTATAACAAATACACCTGCCTGATTTTCTACCATTTCTTTAGGTATATCATCATTATATATATCCATCACTCTGCCATAAAGGATATATTCTTCTAAAGATTTTCTTGCTAATCTTATATATGCATCTTCATTATTATTGATCTTGTCTATTTGATCTTTTGCTTCTTTAATTAAATTCTTCATCACTTATCAAATTTCCTTTCTATTTATGATCGTATAATTATTGATCTAATTATATGTAAACATAAAGCAACTCCTTGTGCTAGTTTTTTCTGAATTTATAATGGCTATTGTAAGTAAACCCCTTCAATGATTTGACTAAGCCCTTGGCTTATGGAACAGATTAATTTATACTATCATCTAGACAAGTAGCTTACAATTCCACAATAAATGGCCCATGCTATCTGATCCTGATATTCATCAGTAGTAAGCAGTGTTTCTTCCTGTGGATTAGATAAAAATCCACATTCTACAATTACCGAGGGGCTCTCAACAGCTTTTAGTATTAAAAAGTTATCTGCTGCCTTTATTTGACGCTTGTTTCCCCTATTCAATATCCTTATCAATTGTTGTTGGATGCACTCCGCTAGCTGCTTCCCTTCTTCACTACCCTTCATATAAAAGGTCTGGGCGCCAAAATACTGAGGCTGGTTAAATTGATTCAAATGAATGCTTATCACCATATCAGGCTTGGCTTTTTTAAGAATCTCTACCCTTCTAGACATATCTTGACGTTTCTTAGAACCAGTATAATCTTTATCGTATAAACCTTCGTTAGTTTTCCGTGTCATTACAACTTTAGCCCCGCCATTTTCAAGATATGATTGAAGTCTCTTAGCAATTTTTAAATTAATCTCGTCTTCTCGTACTCCACTCTTGCTGACTGCCCCTGGATCCATTCCTCCATGCCCTGCATCGATGGCAACAGTTATTCCGTGAGCCGGAGATGTAAATACTGTTAAAGCTTTTTCTTCTCTGAGCTTAATTACATATAAAGAACCAATAATTAGGCCAAGTATTATCCAAAATATATATAGCCATTTTTTACTAATAAAAAATACCCTCATCTAAGCAACCCCCAACACTATCTATATCATTAATAAGATATTCTTTTGAGGGCTTGCCCTATGAAACTTTCCTTATGGCTTTATTTAGAATATAACCAACTTTAATGATTTAATTCTTAAAGTAAAAAGTTAAAGGAACTGCTTTATTGAGCAGTTCCTAAAACTACTTTTATACTATGCATATTACCATCCTCTACAAGAGGTATTGCTTTTTCATCTAGCCTTTTTTCATCTAGCCAGACTTCTTTAACTCCTCTATTCACCCTCTGGGGATTTTCTACTCTAATCCTATATATGGTTGTTTTATACTTATAGGTCATATCAAATCCTTCCCAATGTGAGGGTATGCAGGGGTCTATACAGAGTTTGCCATCTCTTAGCTTTAAGCCTAGAATCCACTCTACACCCACCCGATACATCCAAGCAGCTGAGCCGGTGTACCAAGTCCATCCTCCACGACCTACATGAGGCTCAACTGTATATACATCGGCTGCCATAACATAGGGTTCAACCTTATATCTATTTATCTCAATCCAAGTTCTTCCATGATTAATAGGATTGATCATATGGTATAGTTCCCATGCTTTATCTCCGTCACCTAACATTGCATTGGCCAGTATCGTCCATACTGCTCCATGGGTATATTGCCCTCCATTTTCCCTAACCCCTGGCACATAACCCTTAATGTAACCAGGTTCTAAGGGGGATTTGTTAAAGGGTGGTGATAATAACTGTATCAACCCCTCATCTCTCCGTACCAGATGCCTTTCCATGGCTTCCATAGCAATCTTTGCTCGTGAAGGCTTGGCGGCTCCCGATATAACTGCCCAGGATTGAGAAATAGCATCAATTCGGCATTCTTCATTTAACTCAGATCCAAGGGGCGTTCCATCATCAAAGTATGCTCTGCGATACCAGCCTCCATCCCAACCATGTTTGTTTATAGCTTCTTTTAACTTCTCGGCTACATCTTTATATTTTTGTGCCCTTTCTCCATCATTATGATGCTGACAGATGGGAATAAACTTATCCAGGACTGTATACAGGAACCAGCCTAGCCACACACTTTCCCCGCGGCCTTTGATTCCCACCTTATCCATACCGTCATTCCAGTCACCGCCTCCCATCAAGGGTAAGCCATGTTCACCAAAGGATAGAGATTTTTCTATAGCTCTGATACAATGATGGTAAATGCTTTCCTTATCTTTAGATATTTCTGGTACATTATATCTATCATCCTCATCTTCCCTCAAAGGCTCATCTACAAGATAGTGGGTCTCTTCATCTAATATACTCCAATCTCCTGTACCTTCAATATAGTTAGCAGTTACATAAGGTAGGAATAAGAGATCATCGGTAATCCTGGTTCTAATTCCCCTGTAAGGAGGATGCCACCAGTGCTGAACATCCCCTTCTGTAAACTGATGCTGGCTGCTAAGAAGAATCTGATCCTTCATCATTTTGGGATTACTGTATATTAAAGCCAACACATCCTGCAGCTGATCACGGAATCCGTATGCGCCTCCAGCTTGATAAAAACCTGTCCTAGCCAAAAGCCTGCTGCTTAAGGTCTGGTAAAGTAACCATCTATTTAACATAATGTTCATAGATTTATCAGGAGTTTTTACCTCAACAGCACCTAATCTTCTCTCCCAAATATTCTTTGACTCTTCCAGGGCTTGACGAGCTGCTTCCTTATTTGCATAATCCTTTATTATGCTCCTTGCCTCTTCATGGCTGTTACCTTGCCCTAGCACAAAGATTATCTCTTCCTGCTGGCCTGGCTCAAAGCTTACATTAACCTGTATAGCACCACAGGGATCAAAACCAGCACCTACCCTATTAGACAATCCTTTACGCCTTAAAGCTAAGGGACTGCTAATAGAACCGTTTCTTCCAATAAATTCAGTTCGATCACCTGTAATACCTACATAGGGCCTATCACTGGCTATAAATGCTACTTTATCTTTAAACTCTTCATTGTAAGGATTAAATGCAAGGATAGCATTTAATTCCTTATCCTCCATAGTTGTTATAAATTGATTATTGGGAATAGGATTAACTCCACACACCCAATGAACGTAAAAGGTAAAGGAGAGATTTTTCCGCCTATCTGAAGCATTGACAATTTGTATATGATAATACTTCACTGGCTGATCTGGATTTACATACATAGTTTGTTTCTGTTTTAATCCATTTCTATTATGTTCAAAAACAGAATAACCTTGTCCATGTCGTATGGTGTATATTCCTTCAGTTCGTATAGGTGAAGGTGTAATGGACCAAAGGGCTCCAGTATCTTCGTCCCTTATATAAACCCCTTCACCAACAGGATCAACTATAGGATCATTGGACCAGGGGGTTAGCTTGTTTTCCCTACTATTACCATGCCATGTATATCCTCCTCCAGACTCCGTAACTAAAAACCCAAAGTCCTTGTTGGCTATTATATTGCTCCAAGGCATAGGAGTAGTAATATCTTTATTTAATCTAATTACATACTCCTTACCATCAGAGCTGAATCCTCCAATATCGTTAAAGAATAGAAGTTCTGGTTCTGCTTCCATTTCATACTCAATTGTATCTTGTGATTCATTATATTCCATAATATCGGGAAGGTCTTCTTGGACATCAAAATCTTCTATTTGGGAAGCTAGGGAACCTCGCTGTCCATCAATAATTATTCTTGATGCATAGGCCAAAAGATTTTTATCCTCCTCTGGCATTAAGTTGCCAGCTAATAGATGTATACCTCCCGGTTTGCCTTGTAAATCCTTCAGGTTGCTGACGGTTAGCATTTCCCTGATTCGGTCTTGTACAGGCTGTTCATAGCTGTTGCCGTACTCATTGAGTATCACTAAATCCACATATATTCCTTTAAGTCGCCAGTATTCATGGATAGAAAGCATTTGCCTAACCATTTCCAGTTCGTCGATAGTGCTTACCTTTATTGTAGCTATTGGCAAATCTCCTGAAATACCATAGGCCCACAAACCACTTTGAGCCTTATGATTACTAATAGATTTCAAAATCCTCCTCCTGCTAGGACTGATATATACGATAGAAGAAAGCATCTTCTGATATAAGCTTATCTCAGATGAAGTTAGATTTAGATACCTCATTTCAACCTGGCTATGGGTCCAAGCCAGCTCAAAAGCTCTTGATATCACAGTAGTATTTTGATATTCTCTGGCTAGACTTATGGCCTCTTCTCTAGTTTCTGCAACAGCCACAATATAGGATAGCTTTGCAAATTCGCCAGCATCTATACTTACCCTCTGTCTTAGACTCATGATGGCATCCAGTACAGCCCCTGTAGTGTTGCTTAAAGGCTGGTCTGAATCCATAGCCTTAGGATTTCTAATATCCCTGCCTCGTCCAATAAATTTGGATCTGTCGGTCTCATATTGGACAGTTCCTATTGGATTTCCTTCTACAACAAGAGTATGGGCTAGCCACATCCGCTTTTGCCCTTTGCTTCTAGGTCTTCTAGTCATAAGCAATATATTGTGACCTTCTAAATACTCAGTCTCTACAAAAAGATTGACAAAGCTTGGATGAGCAATATCATCCCCCTGTGCTGCTAAAATAGGTTCAAAATAGCTGGTCACTTCTAGCACCCTGTTATACTGACTATGGTTGCTAAGAGATATCTTTCTTATCTCTACATTATGCTCAGGAGACACTACTACCTCAGTCCTGGTTTCTATATTTCCATCCTTTCGGTTAAATATGGCCTTGTCAGGTTCAAATATAACTTCATATTTTTCCCCTTCATCTATGCAAGGATGATAGGTAGATGACCAATAGTGATTGGAATTAAGGTTTTTTATATAGAAGAATATTCCCCAATTATCTCTAGTTACATCCTCTCTCCAGCGATTAATACCAAAACCTTTATATTGACTAAATCCACCTCCACTATTGGTAATAATGGTGGTGTAAGAGTTGTTGGATAAAACACATACCTCAGGTACAGTGGTGTTAGCAGTATCTATAATTTGCCTAGAATATACTTCTTGATAGGCTTTCTTTTCCGTTTCTATATCCTTTACATCAGAATTGATATTATAATCTTTGATTACAATTTCTCTCTGAGGAATTCTTTCTTGCAGCAACAACTCAGTAGCCTTTACCATGGGTATGCTATGGAAGCGTTCCTGCATAATGTTTTTATTTAAATAATTATTAAGGGCTAAGAAGATCATACCCTGGTGATGAGCCATATAGGTCTTAACAATCATATTTTTTCTTCTATGAGGAACTCTTTCAGGAGTATAGTCTATGGATTCATACATTCCATATTCTCCACACATACCCTCTGCTATTAGGTGTTCAACATTTTTCATTGTTGCCAGCGGATCTATCCCTAAAGCCATAATTGAGGCATAGGGGGATACTACTATATCTTTTATTAGCCCTTTTTTAAGGCCCAGTTTAGGTACTCCAAAGGCTTTATATTGATAGTTTAGTTGAAGATCAAAAGCATAGAAGGCTGATTCCGACACTCCCCAAGGAACATGCCTCTGGTCGCCATATTGTCGTTGCCCTTTTACTACAGTTTGGTAGGTTTCATCCCATAGAGTATTTTTGTAGTTTTTCATTATTAGCAAGGGCATAAGATATTCAAACATAGTTCCGCCCCAGGACAATAAACTCCTAGAGTCACCTACCAAGGTCAGTGAACGCGCCAATTTAAACCAATGCTTCTGAGGAATATCTCCTTTAGCAATGGCTATAAAACTAGTCTGTCTTGCTTCTGAGGCTAGCAGGTCATAATAAACGTCCTGTAATTTTTCGGCTTCTATATCATATCCTATAGAGAATAGCTCTTTCTTCTCATCATATAAGACACTAAAGTCCATATTATAGAAAATTTCATCTATACTCTCCATTATACTTTTGCATTCAGCAGCTATTTTCCTAGCCTCTATATGAGATTCACCCAAAGCAATTTCTAACTGCTTTAACCAACTTGTTATTTCTCTAGACTCACTTTCCGCTGATTTAGTCCGGCGCAAAGATAATATAACCTTTGATAGATTATCCAATATATCATGATAATCATCTAGTATTCTCTTAATAGAAAAATTTTTATTCAAACTATCCACTAATCTATGGAAGTTTTCTTTTACTTCTTCAGATAAGCCATTTTCTCCTCGGATACTTTTGGGAGGCTCCAGAAGCAGATCCACCCAGGGAGCCAATTCATCAATCTCTTTCTTAAACTCTTCTATTTGTTTATCAGTATAATCACCTATACTGACTAATTGATTTAATGTAAGTTTCCACTCTGTCAAGGTTATATCATCACTAGCCTCCAGCATGCTGATAATGGATGGGATAGACTTATCTTTCTTTTCAAAATCTAGAATGATAGTATCTTTAATCCCCAATACCATCTCTTGGTCTACTAAAGGCCTTGATAATAGTTCTCCTATTCCCTGCTTTAGGAGTATTAAGTAACAAGCTAAATTTCCACTATCCACCGATGAAACATACCTTGGTCTCAATGGCTCCAGGGTACGGGTGTCATACCAATTATAGAAATGGCCGTTCCATTTCTCTAGTTTCTTAATAGTGTCAAAAGTATTTTTGAACCTACGTAGCACCTGACTAGTACTAATATAGCCCAAATCCCTTGCTGACAGTACAGAAACCAAAGCAATACCTATATTGGTAGGAGAGGTTCTATGAGCCAATCCTACATATGGTTCTTCCTGATAATTATCTGGGGGCAGCCAATTGTCCTCACTAGTCATAAACTCATCAAAGAATCTCCAAGTTTTCCTGCTTATCATGCGTAGCTTTTCTATCTGCTCCTTTGATAGTTCCGGTATTGACCTATACTTTGGTTGACTAATTCTATAGGCTATCAAAGGAGATAATAGCCATGTTAATGATATTGCTAAAGGTATAAAAAGAATAGTTCTTCTAAAGAAGGCTACCCAAATGAAGAAAGCTACAGAAATAATCATAGCTGGTAGCATTTTCCTCCAGTAGTCCTCTAGCATTCCTTTAAATTTCCTATCAGCATCAGCAGCAGTTACCCACTCAAGCATATTCTGCTTGGTAAAAAACACTCTAATAAGGGTACGTACTATGGCATCCGTCATCAAATAAGCTTGATGGGCAATAAATACAAATGTCAGTATTATTTGCATAGCCAAATTTTTGGTTCCATGTAATATATCAATCAGGGAACGGTTATGAGTTCCCATTCTTCCAATAAAAGAGCCCACCACATCCATAATCAATGGCAAGGTTAATGTAACAGCAAATAATCCCAGCCAGAACCAATCAGACCTAGGGAGTACTGTTAAACCAAAAGTTAACAGTAGAAAAAGAGACGGTGATACTAAGCTTCTGCGCATATTATCAAATATCTTCCACTTGGATATTGCAGATAAAGGATTTTTTACTTTTTGTTTTTTCCTATTCGTTACACTGGAAAATAACCATGGAATAAGCTGCCAATCACCCCTAACCCATCTATGCAGCCTCATGGAATAAGAAATATAGTTAGCTGGATATCCGTCTATTAATTCAATATCCGTTACTAATCCGGCTCTAATATAGGAACCTTCCAAAAGATCGTGGCTTAACACAGTATTCTCTGGTATAGCATCCTTTAGTACATCGTTGAATACATCTACATGGTATGCCCCTTTTCCTGTAAAAATCCCTTCACAAAATAGATCTTGATACACATCAGAGACTGCTGTTGTATAGGGATCTACACCAGTTTGCCCTGAAAAGGTAAGGGCAAAAGAAGAACGACTTGCACTGTCCACTGCAACACTAATTCTAGGTTGCAATAATCCATAACCCTGAATTACCCTATTAAGGGATTTATCTACTATAGGCCTATTAAGGGGATGAGCAAGAGCTCCTATAAGCCGCTTAGCAGCATCTCTAGGCAGATGAGTATCAGCATCCAGGGTAATAACAAACTTGATCTTAGGAAGAATAGACATATCTCCTATTTTTGTAGAAAATCCCGTATTTTCCTCTCCTCTAAGTAGACTGGTAAACTCCACAAGTGCCCCTCTTTTTCGCTCCCAACCCATCCAAGATTTTTGGGCGGCATTCCACTGCCTATTACGATGGAAGAAGTAAAAAATACATTCCCCATCGCCCTGATATCTTTCATTTAACTCATTTACAGCCTTAGTAGCTGCATTTATTATAGCTTCATCTTCAGGCTCTTTTTCATTGTTTGAATCTTTAAAATCTCCTAACAAGGCAAAATGAATATTTTCTCCTTGATTTGCTAGATAGAACACTTCCATCTGTTCTATAAGCTCCCACACCCTGTCCTGGCTGGATAAAAGAGTGGGAATCACTACCATTGTACGATACTCTTCAGGTATTCCATCTTTTAATTCTAGTTTTGGTATATAACAAGGGGGCAGAATTCTAGGTATAATCCAATGCATTACGCCTACCGCTAAAGTAATAACAGGAATAAAAATAATTATTCCTGATAGTAGCAGCATCAATGGATTTTGATGTGGATTTATTCTATTTAAATAACTTAGCATTATACCCATGGCCACAAGGACAATAAATCCTATGGATCCAAAATAAAAGGCCTCAGGATGATCCCTAAGCCATCCATTGCTTGGATTCTTATCACCTAGTTTAGCTTTTAGTTCATTTCTTCCATCATGGACAATGTAATATCCAACATGCCCTTTTCTAATATCATCTTTGTATGAGTTCAATGCTTCTTTAGCACACTCAATGGCCATCTGAGCCACTTTTAGCTCATCAACTTTATACTTTTTGGCAATCTTAACAAGCTCATTTCTATAGTAGTCACGGGAAGCAAACTCCATTTTAGAATAGTAACCTGATGGATCTTTCTTTAATGTCTTCTCTAAAAAGCTTAGCTCCTCAAAAATATCCTCCCATTTTATAGATTGTAAAAATTTCAGGCTAGTAATGGCATTCCCTATAGAAATCTGATATTTAGCTCGATATTGATGCTCCTTTTGCAACATCTCATCTATATCCATACCTTGAAGTGCAAGCTTTCCATCCAACCAGGTTATAAGAGATGAACCTTTACTTCCACCATTTCGGAAAACTTGCAACATTGCTTCTGCATAGGAAGGGGACATATATCCATTAATCCTATCATGCTCCATAATTAGCCTCTGCAATTCTTCTTTAGGAGCATCTATATTTTCTAACAGCAAAGCACCCCATTTGCTTCCTTCATTTTTTTGTTTTTGAAGCTCAACCATATGTATTGCGATTTCTCTAATTCTCTTGATTAATGCTATTTTTACCATCAAAGGAACTATCCACAACTCACAACTAGTTAAAGGAGTGATGTTCTGATATTCTCTTAAGTATTCAATAAGTATGTCCTCATCTAATCGTCCATCAGTAAATGAGACAATATCTTCGGCAATAGCATATACACGAGGGATTCCTGATTCCAGCAAAGGAAATTCCCTTAAGTTATTGGGTAATTGTTGTTGAATCTGTTTAGATTGTTCTTCAACCATATAAAAATTATCTAACAACCACTCCGCTGAAGGTATAATCCTTTTATGAGACTTTACCTGTTCGTTTATTTTCTTATAAGCTTCCAGCAAAAGGTTGCTATCTTGTTCTAAATTTGGGAAATCACGCTTTATTGATCTGTTGTACTCTGCTGTCTTATGTTTATTTGCCAGATTTATTGCTTGAGAACTAAGATTATCTATTTTTGTCATAGTCTTTCTCCCCTTTGCATGGTAAGAATCTGCTAATAAAAGAATGCCTTGTCTTATTAAGTATTTACGATTTCTTCTATTTGAATACATGCAAAGGCTCAAATCAAAAAAACCTCATTTTACTATAATGAGGTTTCTTTCTTTAACAGGAACCATATATAATGCAATTCCTCCTACTATAATAGATATAATTCCAATAATATTAATTGGTCTTACAAGTCCATCTATCAATGTATCTACAAAGCTATTCATAGTACTTACAGGAATCTCATAGGATGCAAACCTATCTATAGTATTCATTACGATGCTCATTCGACCAGATACCCATTCTACTGATATACCCAATAAAATTAATAAGGCACCTGCGGTGATAAGTCCCACACTTATCCATAAAACTAGCTGTTTCCAGTCTAAGATAGCTAAATACATTGACAATAGAATGAACAGGCTAATCACACATATTACCCAAGGAAGCCAAGTTATCATAATAGCTACATTTCGGATTCCCCACAAAAAATCAACGGACATAAAATCCTCCATGTTCACTTCATCTGGCATGGGATCAAACCAAAATTGTACTAATCTAGTTCTCTCTTGATATGTTCTATTATCTTCCAAAGCATTTACTACTTCTTTTTTGAGCTTTTGAAATGAAATAGTGGGAGTATCACTTCTTTTTCCCTTTGCAAAGCTGTAAAAACCCTCTAATAGTAAATTTATCTCTACTTCTAACCAGTCTTCTGATATGGCTTTTTCTAAATAAGGAAGACTGTCTTGACCATTTGGTAAACTTCTATTGACCATTCTAAACATTAGCTGTCTTACCTGACCATAAGCTTCCAACTCTCTCAAGATTTTAATTAAAAATGTGGGTTCCAGGACAGTTTTATTTAATATAAAGCCTAAATAAATGCCTACAAGATTTATGGTTAAAATCACTACAAGAATAGCTAAAATTATAGTACGAAAAGGTCCCATGCTAACGGTTTTCAAATTTAGATCATCCCCTTAGCTTTTCATAAACAATCAATATTTTCTTTCATTTTATCATTAATATAATTTCTTTAAAAGGTTTTATTTGATTATTTATATAAAATGGATTATAATTCATAACGGTATTTATACTAACTGCAATTTATGTCGTTTGGAGGAAAAACAATGAAGTTAGGTATAGTAGGGTTGCCAAATGTAGGCAAGAGCACCCTTTTTAATGCTATTACAAAGGCGGGAGCAGAATCCGCCAATTATCCCTTTTGTACTATAGAACCCAATGTGGGAGTTGTAGCTGTCCCAGATGAGCGTCTAGACAAGTTAATGAATATGTATAACAGTGAAAAGGTTATTCCCACTACTATTGAATTTGTAGATATTGCTGGTCTGGTCCGTGGTGCTAGCCGGGGTGAAGGGCTAGGTAATAAATTTTTATCCCATATTCGGGAAGTGGATGCCATAGTTCATGTGGTTCGCTGTTTTGAGGATCCAAATATAACCCATGTAGATGGTAAAATTAACCCTATTAGGGATATCGAGACAATAAATTTAGAGCTAATTTTTGCTGATTTAGAAAGTATAGAGAAAAGAATATTAAAAAACAAAAAGATGGTTAAAACGGGAGAAAAGCGTTATCAACAGGAATTAGCTCTACTAGAAAAACTAAAATCTAGCTTAGAAGATAACATTCCTGCTAGAAATATAGATTTGGATAAAGAAGAAAAAGAAATTTTGAAAAATCTATTTTTATTAACTAACAAGCCGGTAATATATGCTGCCAATATCTCAGAAGATGATATTGGCAAAGACCCAGTGGACATCCCTATGGTAAAGGAGTTAATGGATTTTGCTTCAAAAGAAGGATCAGAAGTACTAGTTATATGCTCCAAATTAGAAGAGGAAATAGCCCAACTAGACCCTGATGAGAAGGAAATGTTTTTAGAAGAATTAGGGCTTGAAGAATCAGGAATGGACCGACTAATAAAGTGCTGTTATCGCCTTCTTGGGCTCATTAGTTTTTTAACTGCTGGTCCCAATGAGGTAAGGGCATGGACAGTAAAAGAGGGAACAAAAGCACCTCAAGCAGCTGGGAAAATTCACTCAGATTTTGAAAAAGGATTCATTCGGGCTGAAACTGTGGCTTTTGATGATCTAGTCAAGGCTGGATCATACACCGCAGCCAAAGAAAAAGGTTTAGTACGCTCTGAGGGCAAGGATTATGTAGTAAAAGACGGGGATGTAATTCTCTTCCGTTTTAATGTATAATGGGACAACCCCAAATATTAAGCAGGTACCTTTAAATTGGCACCTGCTTTTTTTAACTTCTACTAAATCAACTTCTCCATTCTTTCTACTAAATTGGCAAAAGTCTCTAAAGCTTTATTTACTGGCTCCGGTTTTGTCATATCTACACCAGCCTTTTTAAGAAGTTCTATGGGATAATCTGATCCGCCACTTGATAAAAAGTCTAGATATCGGTCTACAGCAGGCTGGCCTTGGTCTAAAATCTGCTCTACCAAAGCTGCTGCAGCGGAGAAACCAGTAGCATATTTATATACATAAAATGATGAATAAAAATGGGGGATTCTTGCCCATTCTAAGGCTATTTCTTTATCTACCACTATCTCAGGTCCATAATATTTTACATTTAAGTTATAATAAACCTCTGATAGACTATCTACTGTCAATGGCTCTCCTCTTTCAGCCATACCATGTACTATTTTTTCAAATTCTGCAAACATAGTTTGACGGTACACTGTGCCTCTAAATTGCTCTAAGTAGTGATTGAGAACATAGGCTTTTTGCTGATCATCCTCAAGGGTTTCTAGAAGATGCTTGGTCAGCAAAATCTCATTTAGTGTAGAAGCCACTTCAGCTACAAAGATCTTATAACCAGCTAGTATATAAGGTTGATGTTTATTGGATAAGTAGCTATGAATAGCGTGGCCCATCTCATGTGCCAAAGTAAATACGTTACTGATATTTTCCTGATAATTGAGTAATACATAAGGGTGTGTATCATAGCATCCCCAAGAATAAGCACCGCTGGTTTTGCCCTGATTCTCTAATACGTCAATCCATCCTCCGTTGAATCCTTCATGCAATATGCTAAGGTACCTCTCACCCAAAGGTTCAAGTCCTTTAGCTACCATATTTTTTGCTTCACTGTAGGGAATTTGCATCTCCACATCCTTTATAATAGGAACATATAGATCATACATATGCAGCTCATCCAGCTTTAAAGCCTTCTTGCGGAGGGATACATATCTATGCAGTGCTTCTAGATTCTCCTCTACAGCCTTAATCAGGTTATCATACACTGATATAGGTACATTATCCCCATGAAGGGCCATTTCTAGGGTTGAAGGATAATTGCGTATTTTACAAAAAAATATATCCTTCTTTATAGAATAACTAAGAGTAGTTGCAATGGTGTTTTTTTGTTTGCCGTAGGTTTCATAAAGAGCTTTAAAGGCTTGTTTTCTTACATTTCTATCCTTGCTCTCTAAAAACTGTATATATCTGCCATGGGTTAGCTCTACTTCTTGACCTTCTTCATTGGTAATAAAGGGAAAACGCATATCTGCGTCATTAACCATGGTATAAATTTCTTCAGGAGCACTTGCCACTTCTCCCGCCATAGCTAAAATTTTCTCTTCCTTTTCCGATAGGATATGTTTCTTTTTTCTCATTAAGTCTTCTAAAAAGTGCTTGTATATTTTCAACCCTTCTAGGCTTTCTATGTATTCATTAAGCATTTCTTCAGGTATTTGTAGTATTTCAGGTACCAAAAAGGATATAGCCCTATCGTATTCCACTACCAGTCCATGTGCCCTTTCTAATAAAGCTTGGCTCTCGGTATTGGTATTGTCCTGATCTTTTTTCATTCGTGCGAAAACAAAAAGCTTTTCTACCTTTTCCATCAAGCCTGCATATGTATTAAGCCCTTGCAATAGATTATCCGCTGATTCTCCCAATTTCCCCCTATATTTCTCCAAAAGGGGAAGGTTTTCTTTCACCCATTTGTAATCCTCTTCCCATTTTACTGTAGAAGGATACATATCCTCCAGTCTCCATATAAATTCCTTAGGAATTTCATCTCTTTCTGGAAGTTTCCCCACATTTGATTTGTCCATTTTTCTAGCGGAATAAAACCGCTATGCCTCCCTTCAATTTTAATTCTTGTAAGGTCTATTGCTCAATAAATCCTTTGGAATAGAACCATGATTAATCTGCATATATATGAATAAACTGCACTAGTATTAATATTTATAATCTATTATATTATACATTAGGAGTGTATACTATGATTAAAAAAATTCAGATCCTAACACTAATTGTTATTTTAGTGTTTTTATTCCTAGGTTGCAACAAAAATAACATATCTCATTCTAATTCCTCAACAATTGAAGAGCCCCAGATCAAGGCACAGCAAAAATCAGTTTCTATAAGAAAAATGTCAGATTTAGAGGTAATAAAAAAGTGTGCTGATTACCTTAAATCCTGCGGTAAAAAGTTGACATTTGAGGAAACTAAAATTATATATGAAAATAACCAAAGCCCATCATCTATTTGCAAAAACAAAGATAATGAGGATGTGTATTACTCGGGTGAATATTTAGTGGTCTCCTTCTATCCCCATAGCCATATGGAGCATCAAGATAGTATCATAAAGGTATTTATTGGTGAGGACGGTAGAGTATTAGGTCATGTGGAAGAATAAAATAGCCAAGGCTAAAGTTTCCTTTCGCCTTGGCCATACTATTACTCATTAAGTATTTTCTTAATTTCTTCCATGGTGCTTTCATCTAAAATCTTACCCGCTGCTTTAACATTTTCTTCTATTTGCTCAGGCTTAGAGGCACCAATAATAACACTACTTATTTCAGGATGAGTAAGTATCCATGCCAAAGCTAATTGGGATAATGCCATTCCGTGATCAGATGCAATCGCCTCAAGTTTTTCCACCTTAGTTAAAATATCATCGTTAAGATATCTTGATATACTCTTACCCGCACTTTTATCAGCTGCTCTGCTATCTTTGGGAATCTCTTGACCTTTTTTATACTTACCAGTAAGCACACCCTGTGCAAGGGGACTAAATACTGCCAGGCCTATACCTTCTTTACTGCATAGTGGCATGACTTCATCCTCAATATACCGATCCAACATATTATATATTGGTTGATTTACTGCTATGGGGTTGAGATTTAAGTGTTTAGTGGTGTGAACTCCTTCTGCAATCTGTGCAGCACTCCATTCACTAACACCTACATATAATACCTTGCCCTGCCTAACTAGATCATCTAAAGCACGTAAAGTTTCATCAACAGGTGTCTCTGGATCATATCTATGACAATAGAAAATATCTACATAGTCAGTCTTTAGGCGTTTTAGGCTGGCATTGCACTGCTCTATAATGTGTTTACGCGACAAACCTCTATCGTTTGGCCCATCTCCCACAGGCCAAAAGGCCTTTGTAGCCAAGACATAAGAACTTCTAGGAAACTCCTGTAAAATATCTCCCAATAACTCTTCAGAAGCTCCAGGATAGGTTTGACCAGCACCGTAAACATTTGCAGTATCAAAATAGTTAATACCAAGATCATAAGCCTTCCGAATACAGGCCTGAGCTCTTTCCTTACCGTATGATCCTCCATAGGTCAACCAGCTGCCCAAGGAAATTTCACTTACCTTTAAACCGTATCGGCCAAGCTTTCTGTACCTCATATCATCACCCCTAGGATTTATTATTATATATTAACCATAAAAGGGAAGTTCAAACATAAAAAGATATACTAGGGTATCTGATGGAAATCTTTAACATAGTTTTCGTGAATTTCAAACTTGTACAATTTATCAGTATTAATCTTAGGCCAATCTTTTTGGTCATCCAATAGAAGTACTCTTTCTATTTCATCTTCCTCTATGGTTACTTCATAGTAAAAAAGTTTATTATCCTTATATACAGGGTGATCACTAACAGCTTTAACTAATCCCTGAATCTCCCTTGAGCGACCAGTTACCAAATCTTTAATATATTTATAATATGCATAAACAGAGTTAACATACATTCCCCAAAAAAATATAGCAATACAAACTCCAACGAGCATTACCAGCATTCCCACCTGGTTGGCTACTGAGTTGGCAACAAAGATGGAAATTACAAGAAATACCAAAAAAATAGCCCCTAATAGAATAATAGCCTTTATCAGTTGCTTGGTAATATTATCTAAATCCTGTTGGCTGTAATACATATCGCCTTACCCCCGATTCTGTCAAATATAATCTGTACCAATTATAACATATGAATACCACAATATATATTATTTAAGATGATAATTTACAATTTATTAACAAAAAAAACATCGGTATAAACCGATGTTTTTTTCTGGTGGTGGCTACTGGATTCGAACCAGTGACCCCCACGATGTCAACGTGGTACTCTAACCAGCTGAGCTAAGCCACCGCGGAACGAATTTATTATAGCATGCTTTAGATGCTGAGTCAATTATGTTTTTATAAAATCAAGAAGAACCTCCACATAGGAGGTTCTCCCCAAAAGGGTCTATTATGATCTCAGTACAAGTAGATATCTACTTTTTCAAAAGCAACACACTACTTTACCATAGAACCTATTAAAGAACAATTAGATCATAATAGAACCCTTGTAACCATATTATTGTCGAAAAACAGAAAAATAAACATGGTAATATTTAATCCTTTATCAATTTTTTATTAGATAATTATCAGCAACTTAGGCGCAATAGATTTTATATCATAAAATCTATTATTAGCAAAAACAATCCTAGAAGCTGTATAGAATTCAAAATTTAAAAATTTAAACAATCACCCTTTCAGCAATTTATTCCCCTTTATAATCCCATCCTTCGTCACCACTATATATCATTAGTTTAGTCATTCCTCCATCCACGGTTATATTCTCTCCAGTAATAAAGTCATTTTCCTCATGACATAAGAACATGGCTACTCTAGCAATATCCATTGGGTTTCCTACCCTTTCCACAAGATGTTGTTTGATATCGCCATCACTATATTCCGGAACATAATTTTCATCATAATATTCTCCCGTGTCAATCCAACCCGGTGATATTGAATTCACTCTAACCTTTCCTTTGAGGCTTACAGCAAGAGCATGAGTTAAGGCCAAAATACCCCCTTTAGCAGCTGAATAGCTTTCAGTATCAGATTGGGACATAAAGGCTCTGGTAGATGCTATATTAATTATAGAACCTCCAATGCTAAAATAAGGTAAAAACAATTTTGATAACATATAAGGTGCTGTGACTCCTACCCTCAAGACATAATTAAAATCATCATAACTACAGCCTGTAAGAATGCCATTCTTGCTTATACAGGCATTATTTATTAAATAATCAATTTTACCATATGCATTAATTACTGTTTCAACAAAAGAGTTGAGAGTTACTTCTTCACCTATGTCACCATGACAGAATATTACATTACCGCCTCTTTCTTGTATAAATGATAGGTTTTCTTCACCGGCTCTTTTATTTATGTCAATAAATGCTACTTTGGCACCTTCTTTAGCAAATTCTCTAGTAAGGCATCTACCTATCCCTAAAGCTCCACCTGTAACTACACATACTTTTCCCTCAAACCTCTTCATCACATACCTCTCCTTAACGTAAAAAATCTAATTATGTTTAAAGAGCCCAGATGAAAAATATTTCAACTAGGCTCTTTTTTATTATTTTTTAACTGAAAATTTATAAATAGTTGTGTGATTGTATTCATCCCCAGCTCTTAATATAGGAGAAGGAAAATGCTTGTGTTTCAATGCATTAGGGAAAAATTGAGTTTCGAGACATAAACCACTTCTTTTGCCATAGGTTGCACCATCTTTGCAATTTTTAAGTCCATCTAGGAAATTGCCTGAATAGAACTGGATTCCTGGTTTAGTTGTATACACCTCCATAAATCTACCAGAGCTTGGTTCATAAAGTTCCGCTGCCTTTGCTAACTTGCCATCTTGTGCATTTAATACCCAGTTATGATCATAGCCACCACCGTTGATAATCTGGGGATGCTTGCTATCAAGGCCTGGGCCTATTGGAGTTAGCTCGGTAAAATCAAAGGGAGTGCCCTTTACATCTAAAATTTCTCCAGTAGGCAAACAATTTTCATCAATCTCAGTAAACTTATCAGCATAGATCTTGAGCTCATGGGTGCTAATATCTCCTGCATCATGGCCTAGCAAATTAAAATATGAATGGTTGCTAAGATTTACAACGGTATCCTTATCTGATACAGCATGATATTCTATTATAAGTTCATTATCCTCAGATAGGGAATACAAAACCTTTACGTCTAAATTACCCGGGTAGTTTTCCTCACCGTCCTTGCTCAGATAAGACAGCTGTAAAGTTTCTCTTCCATCTTTCTTTATTATCTCTCCGTCCCAAAGTACCTTATCAAATCCAACTAGTCCACCATGTAGATGGTTTGGTCCATCATTCTTTGCTAGTTGATATCTTACACCATTTAGCTCAAAAACCCCATTTTCTATTCTATTAGCATGCCTACCTACTACTGCTCCAAAAAACATATTTCTATTCAAATAGCTATCTAGATCATCAAAGCCTAAAGCAACATCCTTGAATTCACCATTTTTATCTGGTACAGAAGTAGAAACAACTATAGCGCCGTAATTTATTATCTCGACTTCAACGCCATTTTGATTCACAAGCTTGTAAATATGTACTTCACGACCATCTTTCATTTTCCCAAAATTCTTTTTTGTTATTGTCATTTAATACTCCCTCCAATTTTACTTTGATACTACCTTATAACAATCTTATTATTACCTATATTATACAATATGCTTCTTATCTTTTTCCATAGAAAAACAAAAAATAAGCTGGTCGGCTTCTTTTACAACCAGCTTCTGCTTTACTATTTTACTTTGGATCATATCCAATAACTGTCCATATTCCGTCTTCATCTTGTTTGACTAATCTTTTTAGATATACTCTAGCAATTGGAGACTCCTCTTTATTTATCTCCACAATGGTTTCCTCATTTGTCTCATATGTGATTTTCATATCCTCTACATCCACAGGGAAGTCACCTTCAATTCCGTCAGGATACATTTGCAAGCCAACAAAAGTCTGAGTTACTGCTAGAGGACTTAATTGCCATGGTGAATGTCCTTCGTCCACCTGTTTTTGATCTGCTTCCACTATTTCCATATCCACGTCTACCAACACTTGTGGCTGTTGAGGGAAATTATTTGGAATATCAGAATCTTCTTGACTAACATCTGTTGCTACATCCTCATTATTCTCAACTAACTCATCATTATTTTCTTGCTCTATTTTGCTTTCTTCCTGTGTTACTGGCGCTGGTAGCAACTCAACATTATCTCCCTTTGAGGAAGAATCATTAGCTAACCCTTTAGCATTGGTTAAGCTTATGGCTCCGATTACAATTACTAATGCTGTTATTATAATTGTCCAGCTTAATGATGTCTTATTAAATTTCTTTATCATGGTAATCCTCCTTTTAATTTCAGTTTTATTCTTAGCCATTCCAACTACTCCTGGACGCCAATAGGTGCTTGACAAAATCTCTACTAAGCTGATAATAGTATTCCCATAATTCTTTCGCTTTTCCGGTTCTAAACGGGCTAATACCCAGGCATCGCATATGATTTCTCGATCTTTCCTCATTTCACTAAATGCATACCATACTATAGGATTGAACCAATGGACAGCCTGCACAACTATCATTAACCAATTTGCTAATATGTCTTTTCGTTTTATGTGCATCATTTCATGTAGAAATATATGTTCTAAATCCTCATTTGATAAGCAACTCAGCACCTCTGGTGATATAATAATCTTAGGTTTAAAATATCCCATAAGGGAAGGCCCTTTTGATTCAGTACAGCATATGATGTCCGGCATCTTTTTTACATCCGCCCTTCTCCTGCACCGATCTAAAATACTGATTATATTAGCATCAGTACACTTGGGCATGTGATTGACTTTTTTTAGCAGGTTCAAATATACAACTAAGTTATATATAAGTACTGCTAATACACCAGCCATCCAAAGCAAATGTAAATACCCAATCTAATTATTGAGGACAGTTCTTCTATTTAGATCTATTTCTTCCCTATTAGGACTGACTCTTTCTTTCTGAATATCATCCTTAAAGAATGTATCCTTAAAACTTGAATTAATGTCAGTGCTGCTAGGTGATACATAATTTTCTATACTATTTAATGAAGTCCTTGGGATCAAATTAAATATACTGAAGGATGTCTGTGGGGCATAGGGAATAACTAATCTTATAACAAGCAAAAACCAGATATAATAGTGCCAGGTTGCATTTAACTTATTCTTAAGAAGCGCTTTTGTTAATATGATTATCCCTGCTACTACACTTCCCATAAAAGAAGTAATAATTACAAGTTGAAATAGGTTATACAGGTTCAATCCTACTCACCCCCTGGACGGAAAATTCACTCCAAAATTCGCCTAAGTTCTTGAATCTCTTCCTGTGATAACTTTTCATTTTCAATAAAGTTAGCTAACAACATTCCCACAGATCCATCATACACTTTTTCTAAGAATAACTTAGTTTCTTTTCTTACACATTCTTCTTTAGACACCAGAGGATAATATTCGTATGGCCTAGCATTTTTGTCTACTCTGAGTGCTTTTTTGTTTACTAAACGATTAAGCAAGGTATGAATGGTTTTAGGGCTCCAGTCTGTTTCCTCTTTTAATTCACTAATAACTTGACTTGCCGTTAGTGGAGACTTATTCCATAAAACTTTCATAACCTGCCATTCAGCATCAGAGATTTGGGGTATGCTCTTAATTTCTATCATCTCCTTCCTACAAGTGTAGTCTGTAATTATATATTACACTTGTAGTATGCCTTTGTCAATAGTTTTTAATATTTTAATACCTGTATTTTTTTGGAATTATTCCATTCCTAAACCATGGGCATTACATTTAACCACAGCTAAAATTTTTTATTAATATTTTGCTTTATTAATTCTAGATTATGTTCCATTGCTTTTAGATCTATTTCTCAACATAGCTTTTCCTAGTTATCTAAACTCCTTTATGACGGTCAGGCAAATTATGAGTTTGCATCTTTACATAATATACCTCATATTTTGATAAAAAGTTTTCTTTTCAGTTAGAAAAATAAACCCTTTACTTTCCTTTATAGTAAAGGATTTTTGTATACAACTTATATTCACTTTTTATCTAACTTTTTTATCCACTTTTTCTTCTTCCCTGTTAGATAAAAACCAACATCTATTGTTACTATCTTTCCTATTAAACTATTTTTCTGTCGATGTAATAATTCCCTCGGCAATATAAACTTAAACCTACGACAAAGGCCACCAATATCACAACTGCTACATAAATGATTATTCTGTTATTCATCCATATCTTTCTTCACTTTTACTGCTAACTTAAGGTTAAAACATACACTTCTCGATTTTTCCCTATAAGTTCAATAACTTGACCAATATTTGAAGCTTTTCTAGTATTATAAATGATGTAAATGAAAACCATTTGATTCCGCTAAAACAATTATCTAATACTAATGTATCAAATTTGTATCATAGCATCAATTAAGTATTTAAATTGCTAACGGAATAATGATTAGGTTTTGATAAACACTATGGTTACTAAAGCATAATTATTGGAGGCGCTATTAATGAATGAAGGATTGGTTGTATTTGTTAGATCTATTATAGCTTTTTTCTCCTTGCTCATCTTTACCAGAATAATTGGCAAAGAACAAATTAGTCAATTAACCTTTTTTGACTATGTATTAGGAATTTCTATAGGCTCTATTGCGGCTTCATTAACTACCGATCTATCCAGTGGAGCCTGGCCTCATTGGGTAGGACTTTTAACATGGGCAGTTTTAGGCTATTTAATGGAGTTAATTACCATGAAATGGAGATATGCAGCTAAATATTTGGAGGGAGAGCCAACCATTGTTATTATGAATGGAAAGATAATGGAAAGTTCACTAAAAAAACTAAAATATAGAGTATCAGATATACTAGCCCTTCTGAGAAACCAAGGCGTCTTTGATGTAAATCAGGTGGATTTTGCTATTATTGAACCAAATGGTCAAATATCCATATTAAAAAAGCCGGAATATCAAATCAATAAGGATATGAATATACAAGTTCCTCCCAGTGGCATAAGCACAGAATTAATTTACGATGGAATTATCATAGATGAGAATTTAAGACAACTTAACAAGGATAGAGCTTGGTTAATGGATCAACTAAGAAAACATAAAATTAAAGACCCCTCGGAAGTGTTCCTAGCAACCCTTAACCCAGCAGGTGATATTTATATTGATAAGTATGATGATCAAATAATCAAAGTTACTGATATTGGCGACTACAAAGGACCGTATTAGGAGGTATTAAATGCGAAGATTTATGGTTATAGCTATACCTATATTCACCTTAGTTTTATTCATTTTTATAATGTTAAGTGGATACTTTCTAAAAAATACACAGGTGGAAAACTATGACATTCCAAAACAAATCCAAATAATTGAGAAATATATAAATAATGAAGAGTGGGAGGAAGTTAGCAAAGAAACGAAAAAATTAGAGGAAATATGGCAAAAAATAGTTGCAAGAGTTCAATTTAGCTCTGAAAGGGATGAAATAAATGCTTTTACTATAAGCCTAGCCAGACTGCGTGGGGCTATAAAAGCAAAGGATAGGTCAAGTGCCTTAATAGAATTATATGAGGCCTTGGAACACTGGAAGGACTTAGGAAAATAATAGAGTTGTAAATATTGCATTAAAGATTACCTTTTGCTATAATTACCATATTAAATTTAAATGAATGTGTAGAGTAGGCATTGTGCGTTAAGTGTTAGGGGATGGGATGTTGCCCCTAAACGAAGGAAGGTTTCTTCCGCGATGCAATGCCGCATCCGCTGCCACATACAAAGATTGGCTTTTAAGCATTACCCTCTCTTTGTTGTGGCATCTTTGCCATTCAAAGAGAAAGGAGGTGCTTTTTTTGATTAGTAAAGTTAGCAAAATTTCATTAGCAGGTTTATTTATAGCAACAAGCATTATTTTGGCTCGTTTTTTTGCCGGAGATATATTAATTGGAGGATTATCTGTTCTTAGAATCAGTTTCGGACCGGTACCTATTTTTCTAAGTGGTTTTCTTTTAGGTCCTGTATACGGAGCCATCACAGGGGCACTAGCAGATGTTCTAGGGTATTTAGTTAAGCCTTTAGGCCCATATTTCCCTGGCTTTACTATTAATGGCGCATTGTCCGGTCTTATTCCTGGCTTGTTGGCTTGCTTTTATAATCAAAATAAGAGCTGGTGGCGTCTGTTATTAATTATTGCCCTAACCGAAGCAATTACGTCTATAATGCTAACTCCTCTGTGGCTAAGCATGATTACAGGAAAAGCATTTATTGCCTTTTTACCATCTAATCTTCTTTCAAGGATTTTCTTAATACCCATTCAAGTAACCCTTGTAAAGCTGATTTTAAAGTATTCAGTTCGTGTTATTCCTTCACTAAGATAAATAAAAGGCCAGGGATTAATCCCTGGCCTTTATATATTCATCATCTAAATGGCTGGTAGTTTCATTCCACACTTCCTTTATTCTTGCATTGGTAGTGGCATCAAAGCTATCATCCATAAAGTCTTTTACAGGTAAAATACGATAATGTAATTTATCTTTCTCAGTATATCTATATACCCAGGTGGGAATGTAATCTATTTCACCTATCTCTATAGTCCCTTTATCATAATCCTTTACAACTTCCAAATTGAGAATAAGACCA
>Ga0209537_1000497_pt1 | contig 47993 bp, 37 predicted proteins | sample BioPla4DNA1_FD_187698 | JGI IMG/M metagenome (GOLD analysis project Ga0209537, IMG submission 187698) | Biogas fermentation microbial communities from Germany - Plant 4 DNA1 (SPAdes) (version 2) | ecosystem: Engineered > Bioreactor > Anaerobic > Digestate | place: Bielefeld, North... | reverse complement strand
ACCTCCTTTCGGAGGAAAAGGTCTGTTCGGGGAGGAGCTGGGCCGTGCGCCGAGGAGGTCCGGATCGAAAAGGAAGGCGGCGCCTCGCGCCGCCTTCATATACTCCCAGCTATGTGCGTTGTGCGTACGGGTGTCGGCGCGGCGTTGAGGAGCGCGGACGGTGACCCTCGAGGTTTTCCTCCGTTTGTAGGAGCACTGCGGCTGGTGCTCCTACAAACGGAGGGGCAGTAGCGCGCTGGCACCTCCTTTCGGAGGAAAAGGTCCGTTCCGGGAGAAGCTTGGCCATGCGCCGACGAGCTCTGGATCGAAAATGAAGGCGGCGCCTCGCGCCGCCTTCATCTACTCCCAGTTACGTGCGTTACGTTTGCGGGCGCCCCTCAGCACGCGGAAGAGCACATGTGCTTACTCTGGAGGTTTTCCTCGATCTCTAGCAGCACAACGACCCATGCACCTCGTTCCGGAGGAGCACAACCTCATCTGCTCCTTCTTTCCGAGGAGAAGTTCCCCTTCCGACAACTGCCGCCAACCCCGGGTTGCCCAACCGACTCTTCTCACCAACCACCCCGCCGAGCCTGGCCGCCCCTCTCGCTACACGGGTGCCACTCAATGCATGCTGTCCCTATTCCCGTAGGGCCCCGGTGCGCCTGAGGATTTGCGCAACGGCCATGGCCAGGACCCCTCCAATGACCGCGTTAACCAGCTGTATCACTCCCATGGCCGCGGCTATCGGCGGCGGCACGTTCACAATGTAGCGCACCGATCCGGCCAAGATCAGGTACTTCACGACTGATCCTACGGCGATGCCCAGCCAAACCCAGGGTGAACGGTAGGCGGGCAGCGCACCCGCCTTTGCTTCCGTCCCACCCGCCTCCGCCTTCGTCTCGGTCCCAGCCTTGGTCTCCATCCCGGCCACCGTCTCCGTCCACTCATCCACCCCCACCGCCGCCGGCTTGTTCCCGATACGTGACCGCGCCACAACCCAGAACAGTAGGCACATCACGGCGTTGCTCAGGGCGATCACTGGAACCATCGGTGACAGCTGGGGCTTGAGGATGCCGAACCAGAGACCCATCAGCGGGGTTATGCAGCCCACGATGCAGGCACTCAAGGGCCCAACAAACACTACGGCGAGATATAGGAACATGTTCACTCCGGGGCCAGTGAAGGTTTGTGGTAGGCTCAGGGATTGAAACGCCAGGGTGAGTGAGGCCATCAGAGCCGTCCTGGCGACCTGCCTTGTCAGTTGCGGTCTCACGCTGACAACACCACCATCATTCCCAAGAGAACGCCGACGACGATGCCAAATGTGCCGGAATGGCCGTCGGAGATCCTCTGTGCCTCCGGAATGAGTTCGTCTGCAGTGATGAACATCATTGCACCTCCAGCAAAGCCTAGGCAGAGCGTCAGTATCACCGGCGACACGCTGCCGAAGGCCGCGCCGACGGCGGCCCCAAGAGCCATTGGAAGACCGGCCATACCTCCGACCAGTGTGACGTGGCCAGGCGATACTCTCGCAGCACACATCGGCGCAGCCATGGCCATTCCCTCAGGAATGTTGTGAAGCGCTATGGTGAGGGCCACCGAGAACCCCAGCGAAGAGCCAAGGGCGTAGCCGGCCCCGATGGCGAGGCCTTCAGGCAGGTTGTGCATGGCGATGCCGATGGCTGTGAGGATGCCGGTGCGCAGGTAGCGGGAGTTCTCGCGGCAGTCTGATGCTATGTGGAGATGCGGCATGAAAAGGTCTGCGACGCCCAGGGCCACCACGCCGAATACGAATCCTGCCATGGTAGTGAGAGCGCCGCCTGTGTTCAGAGCTTCTGGGACTAGGTCTAGAAAGACTACGGCCAGCATTACGCCGCCTGCCAAGCCCATCATGAAGGACAGGGTGCGCTTCGACGGACGTCCGATAGCGGCGGCTCCTGCTGCTCCCAGCCCGGTGCCTACTACGCCTGCTATCAGGCCCACTACGGTCGCCGTAACAATCGCTTCCACAGGCTGCCCTCCTTGTGCCTAACCCATTGTAACTCCAGAGCTTGAGGGTGTCAAAGGCTCCACGCTCGAGCTGTGGTATAATTGCCGCGGGAGGGTGGTATGCGTGATCCTTGCCATCGATGTGGGCAATACCAATACAGTCATCGGAGTGTTCCGCGGCAGCGAGCTGGTGTCCAGCTACCGCGTTTCCACCGACCGCGCCAGCACCTCCGACGAGTACGGCATGCTGATGCTGCAGCTTCTCGCGTTCGATTCGATCCCCCGATCTGAAATAGACGGGATAATCATATCTAGTGTGGTTCCTCCCTTAATAGGCGTGTTCGAGACCACGTGCAAGAAGTATTTCGGCCACGAGCCTCTGGTGGTGGGCCCCGGTGTGCGGACAGGCATGTCCATCAGGTATGAGAACCCCAAGGAAGTGGGTGCCGACAGGATCGTGAACGCCGTGGCAGGCTTCGAGCTGTACGGTGGTCCGCTGATCATAGTGGACTTCGGCACCGCCACCACTTTCTGCGCCATCAGCGCCGAAGGCGAGTACCTTGGCGGTGCCATAGCGCCTGGGGTCATGATATCCTCGGAGGCGCTGTACGCCCGCGCCGCGCGGTTGCCCCGAGTGGAGCTGGTGAAGCCTCCGTCAGTGATAGGCCGCAACACCGTGTCCAGCATGCAGAGCGGCATCATATACGGCTTCGCCGGCCAGGTGGACGCCATCGCAAGGCGCATGAAGGCGGAGTTGGGCGTGAACGCCAGGGTGGTGGCCACCGGAGGCCTGGCGGAGCTGATCGCGAGGGAGTCGTCGGAGATCGAGATTGTGAACCCCCACCTCACTCTGCATGGGCTCAGGATCATATTGGAGCGTAATCAGCTGCCTCACGGAAGCTGCTCAGGGAAGCTGGTGAAGGATGAGTAACACTACATACAGCCTGGTACGGCCCACCCGGGGCCTCGACGCTGACCCCGAGTCCGACCTCGACCTCGACGCCGGCCCGGGCGCCAGCTCGGGTCCCCGCCCTGTCTCCGCCTCCGCCGCAGGCCGCGCCCCGGCCCGCGACCCTGGCAGTGCCGATCCCACCGGTCTCGCCGGTCCCGCCCGCCCCGACGGCTCGGACGGTTCCGCAGAGCGCGCGGTGCTGGTGGGCCTCGACACGTCGTCCGCCACCGGGTGGGACGTGGAGGAATCCCTGGAGGAGCTGGCACGCCTGGTTGACACCGCCGGAGGCGTTGTCGTGGGCCGAGTCATCCAGCGGAAGCAGAAGCCGGATCCCGCCCACTTTATCGGTGCTGGAAAGGCAGAGGAGATCTCGCTGATGGCGAAGGCCGTTGGCGCCGACCTGGTGGTGTTCGACGATGAGCTCACACCAGTCCAGCAGAGGAACCTGGAGGAAGTCATCGAGGCCAGAGTCATCGACCGCACGCAGCTGATCCTAGACATCTTCGCGCAGCGCGCCGCCACCCGCGAGGGCAAGCTCCAGGTGGAGCTGGCGCAGCTGCAGTACTGGCTGCCCAGGCTCACCGGAAAGGGCGCCGAACTCTCGCGCCTCGGCGGCGGGATAGGCACCAGGGGGCCGGGCGAGACGAAGCTCGAGATCGACAGGCGCACCATCAGGTCGCGGATAGCGTCCATAAAGCGGCAACTCGAAACCGTGAGGCAGCGCAGGGGCACCCAGCGCAGGCGCCGCCGGGAAGCCGAGATGCCCGTGGTGGCCATGGTGGGCTACACCAACGCGGGCAAGTCCAGCCTGCTCAAGGCGCTGACAGGCGCCGACGCGTACATCGAAGACAAGCTCTTCGCCACCCTCGACACCACCACCAGGAGGTTCACCCTCCCTGGGGGGCAAGCGGTGCTGCTCACCGACACCGTTGGGTTCATCCAGAAGCTCCCCCACCAGCTCATCATGGCCTTCCGCGCCACCTTGGAGGAAGTCACCGAGGCAGACGTGCTTCTCCATGTGGTGGACGCGTCGCACCCCAAAGCTGCCGAGCACTGCCGCGCCGTGTTCGAGGTCCTGGAGGAGCTCGAGGCCAGCGAGCACCCCACCATAACCGCGTTCAACAAGGTCGACCTTCCCGGCGCGCAGGCTGCGGTGGATATGCTAAAGGCAGAGTACCCGAGAAGCCTGGCCGTGTCGGCGCTGACAGGTACCGGTCTGCAGGAGCTTGCGGAGTTCATCGAGGCGGAGCTTGCGCCTAGGCGAGTGCGCATGGAGGTGGCGCTACCGTACGATGATCCGCTGATCTCCACGATAAGGAAGAGGTCCAAGATCCTCAGGGAAGACTGGTCCGACGGCACGATAAGCTTTCTCCTGGAGACTGACCAGGCGCTGGCAGGCCAGCTGCGGAGGGCTGAAGGCAAAGGAACTGGCGATGGCGGTAGCCGATAGAGCTCAAGGTTTCATCATTGGTTCCGGGTCACGGTGCGTCACGGTGGAGAACCCCCTGGTGCTCGCGCCGATGGCGGGCGTGTGCGACATGCCCTATAGGCTCATCTGCAAGGAGATGGGCTGCGGTCTCGTGTACACCGAGATGATCAGTGCGATGGGTCTCAAGTATGGAGACCGCAACACCCTGAAGATACTGGAGATGAGCGAGGACGAGAGGCCTGTTGCAGCGCAGGTGTTCGGCTCTGATCCTGAGGTGGTGGCGTACGGGGCCCGCATTATGGAGACCAAAGGGGCGGACCTCATAGACATAAACATGGGCTGTCCGGTTCCGAAGGTGGTCAGGAGCGGGGAAGGGTGCGCACTGATGCGCCGTCCGGACCTGGCTGCGCGTATAGTGGAGCGTGTGAAGGCCAGCGTGGACGTGCCAGTGACGGTGAAGATCAGAAAGGGCTGGGACGATCTGACCGCCAATGCCGTCGAGTTCGCCCGGGCGTGCGTGGAGGCGGGGGCGGATGCCGTGGCGGTGCATGGGCGCACCAGGTCCCAGGGATATAGCGGAAAGGCAGACTGGAACGTCATCGCCGAGGTGGCGGCGGCCGTCAGCGTGCCGGTGATAGGAAACGGCGACGTGGTGGAGCCGGAGGATGCGGTGCGGATGCTGGAGCTCACCGGGTGCGCCGGGGTGATGATAGGCCGGGGGGCCATGGGCAACCCGTGGATATTCCGAAGGGCCCTGCACTGCCTGCGCACCGGGGAGACGCCGGCCGAGCCTTCGCCGGCGGAGCGCATAGGGCTTGCCCTGCGGCACCTCGACATGGCGGTGGCGTTCAAGGGCGAGAAGGTGGCCTCGAAGGAGATGCGGAAGCACCTGGCCTGGTACATCCGAGGGCTGAGGGGCGCCGCTAGGATGAGGGAAGTCATCAACTCGTGCCCCGACAGCGCCAGCCTCAGGCGGGCGATGGAGGGCTATCTTGATGCCTTCGGCGCTTCGTGCTAAAATGTGGTTGTGCACACAATTGTGAACAACCGGAGGCGGTGCGCTGTGGGCCTCATACGCATAGGCGATAAGGTTGTGGACCGGGACAAGATCGACAGAGCCATCGACCGCGTGTTCGAGATGAGGCAAAGCGGTGCCTCCCAGCAGGAAGCCGCGGACGCCATAGGCATCGACAGGACTTTCGTGTCGCGCCTGGAGAACCTGGGCGAGGTCAGAAAGGGCCAGCGAGTGGCGCTGGTGGGCTTCCCCGTGGGCAACAAGGATGAGATCGAGGCCATAGCCAGGCGCGCTGGGATCGACTACGTGTGGCTCATGAACGACGTGGAGCGGTGGAAATACGTTCGGGAACGATCCGGCGTCGAGCTGCTGAACGATGTGGTCCGCGAGATCGGCGGGTTTCAGCAGTACGATGCCGTAATCTTCTTGGGTTCGGACCTCAGGGTGAAGCTCGTAGAGGCCATCCTGGGGCACCGCGCGGTGGGCATCGTCATCGGGAAGTCCCCGATAAGATCCGACGTATACGTGGACCCCAGTCGCGTCGAAGCGGTGATCGAGGCGGTACGAGGAGGAGAGCGGGTCAAGTGAAGCACGTTGTGAGCGTCAGCATCGGTTCGTCTGACCGCGACCATTCAGCCACCGTCAACATGCTCGGTGAGGACATTATGATGGAGCGCATCGGGACAGACGGCAGCATCGAGAAGGCCATAGACCTCATCCGCCAGCTCGACGGCAAGGTGGACGCCTTCGGCATGGGTGGCATCGACCTGTACATGTCAGGCGCTGGCAAGAGGTACATGTTCCGGGACGCCCGGCGCATCGCGGCAGCGGCGAAGGTCACCCCTCTGGTGGACGGCACCGCCCTCAAGAGCGGCCTCGAGTACCGCGTTGTTAAGTACGCCGCCGAGGTGGAGGGACTGCCGATAGCAGGGCAGAAGGTGTTCGTGGTATGCGCTATCGACCGCATCGGCATGGGCGAGGCCTTCGAGGAGCTGGGCTGCGATGTGGTGTACGGTGACCTCATGTTCGCTCTGGGCATCCCGATACCCGTGCGGTCGCTGCGCACCCTTCGGCGCCTCGCTCCCATCGCCATGCCCATAGCGACCCAGCTGCCGTTTAGCTGGCTCTATCCCACAGGTGAGAAGCAGCGTACGCAGGCGGACGACAGGCCCAAGAAGTACCAGCGATACTACAATGAAGCCAAGGTGATCGCAGGAGACTTCCACTATATCCGCAAGTACTTGCCTGATAGCATCAACGACAAGGTGATAATCACCAACACGGTGACGTCCCGCGACGTGGAGGAATTGGGGCGTCGGGGCGCGCTGGCGCTGGTGACCACCACCCCGGAGGTGAACGGGAGGTCCTTCGGCACGAACGTGATCGAGGCGATGCTGGTGGCGTTGATCGGGAAGCCGCTATCGGAGATCACCGAACGCGACTACTTCGAAATGCTGGAGAAGCTGGCGATCAAGCCGCGAGTCGTTAGGTACAAGTAGGCGCGAGAAATCGTGAGCAGGAACAGGCAGGAACCGGCCGGCACAGGCAAGAGCAGGGAGTGTGCTATGCTTCCATAGTTGTCTCGATTCTGCTTGACAAGCCTGAAGGAGGCTTGCCATAATATTGCCGTGACTATGGCGGGCACGCCATCTTTTTTTACCTATGCACCGGTGGAATCCGGGGATGGAGTGCGGGGCTCGCAGGCTACGCCCCAGAATCCGCTGGATTCGGGCTGAATAGAATGTGTATCGCCCCGGGCAGCGCCCGGAAATGTTGTGCTTTGAGGGGGACCGTGTGCGATGCCTGAAAAGGAAGTCATCCTTACTCCTGAAGGGCTCCGGAATCTCGAGGCGGAGTTGGAGTACCTCAGAACCACGAAGAGGCGGGAGGTTGCAGCCAGGATAAAGCAGGCCATCGAGTTCGGCGACATCACCGACAACTCCGAGTACGAGGATGCCAAGAACGAGCAGGCGTTCGTAGAAGGCAGAGTGGCCCTTTTGGAGAAGATGCTGCGCAACGCGGTCGTGATATCTGAGCCCACAGGCAACGGGGATACCGTGGCGGTGGGTTCTCGCGTTGTTCTACGGGATCTCGACGGAGGCGACGAGGAGGAGTACACGATCGTGGGGTCGGCTGAGGCCAACCCCATGAAGAAACGCATCTCCAACGAGTCGCCCGTGGGAAAGGCCCTGCTGGGCAAGGCCGTAGGCAGCATCGTAGAGGTGGCAGTGCCGCTGGGAACCGTCAGGTATCAGGTAGTCAGCATAGCAAAGTGAGGGATACCATGGACGAACTTGAGACCGCCAACGGGATGAACGACGCAGGGGTTTCCGGGAGCGAACAGATAGAACAGCGCAGATCCAAGCTGGCCTACTGGCGGTCGCTGGGCGTTGATCCGTTCGGCTCTAAGTTCGTGCGAACCCACAGCGCATCTCAGATAGTGCAGAGCTTCGAGGAGCTTGAGGGCTGTGAGGTGAGCGTTGCCGGTCGCGTGATGGCGTTCCGCAGCCATGGCAAGGCATCTTTCTTCGACCTTCGTGACATATCCGGAAGGATACAGATATATGCCAGGCAGGACGCTATTGGCGAAGAGCAATACGAGCGTCTGAAGCAGGTCGACATCGGCGACATTTTGGGCATCGAAGGTATTGTGTTCCGCACCCGCCGCGGCGAGATCAGCGTCGAGGTGAAGCGGTACGTGCTGCTCACGAAGGCCCTGAGGCCCCTGCCTGACAAGTGGCACGGCCTGAAGGATGTAGACCTCAGGTATCGCCAGCGCTACGTGGACCTGATAGTGAACCCCGACGTGAGGAAGACGTTCCTGCTCAGGTCCAAGATCATATCTGCCATGAGGGAGTTCTTCAACTCCCGGGGCTTCGTCGAGGTCGAGACCCCGTCGATGCATACGGTGCCGGGAGGTGCCGCGGCGCGGCCTTTTATCACGTACCACAACGCCCTTGACATGCAGCTATACATGCGCATAGCCACCGAGCTACACCTGAAGCGCCTGATCGTAGGCGGGATGGAGCGCGTGTACGAGATCGGCCGGGTGTTCAGGAACGAAGGCATCTCCACCAAGCACAGCCCCGAGTTCACATCGGTGGAGGTGTACCAGGCGTACGCCGACTACGAGGACATGATGGAGCTCACTGAATCGCTGGTCGCCCACTGCGCGAAGGTGGCCACCGGCGGCACTGTGGTGCAGTACCAGGGTGACACCGTGGACCTCACGCCCCCGTGGCCGCGTGTTACCATGAACCAGGCGGTGCTGGAGCGCACGGGGGTTGACTTCATGTCGCTTCCGCACGAGGAGGCCAGGAGGGAGGCTGCCAGGCTCGGCCTGGAAGTACCGGCGGACGCCACGAGGGGAACGTGTCTCAGTGAGGCGTACGAGGAGCTCGTGGAGCCCACGCTGATACAGCCCACCTTCGTGTTGGACTACCCCATAGAGGTGTCGCCCCTGGCCAAGAGGAAGTCGGACAACCCCGAGCTCACCTACAGGTTCGAGGCGGTGTGCGTCGGCCGCGAGCTGGCCAACGCCTTCTCTGAGCTGAACGACCCCGACGATCAGCGGGCACGTTTCGAGGCGCAGATGCTTGAGCGCGCCAAAGGAGACGAAGAGGCCCACGTGATGGACGAGGACTTCGTGTGCGCCCTGGAGTACGGCATGCCGCCAACCGGGGGGATGGGTCTGGGCGTGGACCGGCTCATCATGCTGCTGACCGATTCGCCGTCCATACGCGACGTTATCCTCTTTCCGTTGATGCGTCCTAAGGCCTGAGCCTGAGCTCGGGCTTATCCGGGCTCAACGAGGCTACGCGGCTCAGACCAAGGCAGACGGCGCCGGTTCGGGTTGACGTGAGCTGACCAGGGCCGATGAGGGCTGAGCGCAGGTTGGAGGGCTGCACCATGGACATCAGGGTATACGGGGACTACCGGGAGATGAGCCGTGCGGCGGCGCAGATCGTCGCCGACCAGCTGCGTGCGAAGCCCGACAGCGTGTTGGGCCTGGCCACAGGTTCAACGCCGGAGGGAATGTACGCCGAGTTGGTGAGGATGTACCGCGAGGGCCAGGTGGACTTCTCGCAGGCGCACTCGTTCAACCTCGACGAGTACGTCGGCCTCTCTCCCGATGATCCGCGCAGCTATAACGTGTACATGTGGAAGAACCTGTTCCGCCATGTAAACTTCGATCCGAAGCGCGTGCACATCCCTTCAGGCGTAGGCGACGACCTTGCAGGCCAGTGCCTGCGCTATGAGCGGATGATAGAGGAGGCAGGCGGTATCGACCTGCAGGTGCTGGGAATCGGAAGAAACGGGCACATAGGGTTCAATGAGCCCGGGTCGCCCTTCGACTCCCGCACCCGTGTGGTCGATCTCGCCGAGCAGACGGTGTCTGTAAACATGGAGAAGACCGAGGCCATCAGCCTGCCGACCCAGGCGGTGTCGATGGGGATCGGCACAATACTGGAGTCGCGACGCATAATGCTGCTGGCAAACGGCGTGGAAAAGGCAGAGATCGTGGCAAAGGCCCTGAGAGGCCCCGTGACCTGGATGGTGCCAGCGTCGGCGCTGCAAGTGCATGGCGATGTGGTGGTGCTGCTGGATAAGCCTGCGGCCAGCAGGCTGGAGACGCGGATGTGAGGCTGAGCCGCCACCAGCGGCGCGGGCGGTAGCCGGCGGTAGCAGGCGGCAGGAGGCGCAGCGGACGGGCACAGGCCGTGCTGCGGAAAGCGCCTGGGCAGCGGGCATCGACCGTAGTATCAACCGCTAGTATCAACCGCTAGTTGACTGGCGGCCTGCGCTGTGGTAGTATCAGTTGTGCAGTATGACGTGTGGGCCCGTAGCTCAGCTGGGAGAGCGCTAGAATCGCACTCTAGAGGTCGCGCGTTCGATCCGCGTCGGGTCCACCAATTACATAGCAGTCGTTCAGGCGAGGGCGTAACGCCCTCGCCTTTCTGCTTACCAGTTACACGCGTTGTGCCATCGCCGCCCTCGCGAACCGCCACGAAGCCCTCGGTCTTCCGCACCGGACTTGGCCTGAAATCCACGATCCTGTGGATCTCGCACGTCCAAATCCTCTGTCCTGTGGATTACCGCATCCCAGATCCACAGGGTTGAGGACTTGACGTTCCATGGTCGGCGGACGGCTGACGCCCCCAAGTAGCGTTCGAGATGCCCCTCGACGATACCGCAGCTAGAAGCAGCATTGTTGGCAGGCCCGGAGGGCATGTGTTCATCTCTGCCTCTGGCGCAACCGAGGGCTTAGGCACCGATCCACAATTCTGTGGACCTCGGACGTCCAAATCCGCTACTTCGTGGATTTCGCCCACTCTAAGCTCCCCCTACTCTGTGTCCATCCGCCGCATCTTCAAGGGCCGGAAAAGTAGGAGAAAGGTGCATTGCGTCGAATGTCACACATTAGTGTCTCTCCGAGCCCGTCGCGCTGTAGCCGCGATGCACGCCTGGCCAAGGGTGACGGGCCGACAGGGTGCGACTGGAAACTGTCGTGCCTCCCATTGCGGAAAGGAGAGCGGCTGGTTCGGTCTGTACTGCCGCGCCCGCGCGCTTTCCGGTGCCGGGCGCGGCTTCTTTCTAGCGCCTGGACTAGAACTGGAGGGTCTAAATTGTCAGGCAACAAATGTACTCGCATCTGCGTGGAACGTCTGCTCATGCCGCTGGGGCTTACGGCCGTGGTGGCGACGGTGCTGATGGCGCTGGTGGTGGCGCTGGCGCTGGCGCCGGCGCCACCAGTCTCGGCAGCCTCGGCTGACGGGTTCCTCCAGAGACTCTCCGGCTTCGGCCAGACGGAGCTGGTGTTCGCCGTGGCTGGCGATCCTCAGGGGAGGGAAGAGGTGTGGTCGCAGGTTGTGAAGGCGCTCAACTCCGTGTCGCCTGCGCCCAAGTTCACGCTTCTCCTCGGCGATCTGGTTGCCAGCGGCACAGAGCCGCAGTACAAGGCTTTCGCCGACAGCGCCAAGGCGCTGAAGATGCCGTTCTATGCCGTGCCCGGCAACCACGACATCAGGGGCGACGGAGCCGCCCTGTTCCGGCGATATGTGTCTGACAAGCTGTACTACTCGTTCGAAGAAGGCGGCTACAAGTTCATAGGCTTGAATACCGGCGACGGCCAAGTCGACGCGGAACAGATGCAGTGGCTCCAGAAAGAGCTTGCAGGGGAAGGTCGCAAGATCGTGTTCATGCACATCCCGCTTGAGGACCCCAGGCCAGGAGGCGACCACGCGCTGCTTGGCAGGGCGCAGGCCGACGAGCTGCACGCGATGTTCGCTTCGTCCAACGTGGTCGCGGTGTTCAGCGGACACGTGCACATGTTCGCCCAGCACGAGGCGGACGGCGTGCTCTACGTCACCTCCGGAGGTGCCGGCGCCGCGCTTTACGCATCGCCGGAGGAGGGCGGCATGTTCCATTTCGCGCTGGTTAGGGTGAGGGACGACGAGATCACTGTGGAGCCCCAGCCGGTGCAGACCCAGGTGACCGATCCCAGCGTCGAGGTGAGCGGCCCCAGCGGGACCATCAAGTACAGTTTGGGGCAGCTCATGCAGATGTCGTCGGTGGAGGGAGCGTCCGCCTTCGAGAACAGGTTCGGCAACTTCACCGGCCACGGAGTGTACCTGGGCGTGCCCGTGGCCGACCTCGTGGCCGCGGTCGGCGGAATCCAGCCCGGCGACGTGCTCCGGGTGCAGTCCAGCGACGGCTACGAGCAGGACTACGCCTACGATAATGTCCATCCCACCCCCCAGTGGGCCGAGCTGCAGGGCATCATGGTGCTTGCCGTGGAGAAGGATGGGATTACCATGCCCGCGTGGGGCGACGGCCCGCGAATCGTGTTCATCCCGCCCGACGGCTTGTACCACAACACCGACTGCGCGGCCACGTCCGCTCCAGGGCAGGGGTGGAACGTGTATCAATCCGCAGGGGCCCGATGGGCCCGGTACGTCAGCAGGATCCAAGTTGTGCCATCAGGAAACTAGGGAGGTTTGAGAAGTGAAGAAGCGAGCTTTATTCACCACTGCCATCCTGACCATCACCATGATCGCCGTTCTTGCGGCAGGCGTCTTGGCGGGCACCATGTCTCCCACCGACGTGGTCACCCTGGTGTCCGGTTCCAACAGCGTCGTTCTCACAGCGGGGGATCTGGCTAACATGAACGCCGTGGAAGTGCAAGCTGCCTTCCTGCGCACCACCGGCAGGATCGAGGGCCCTGCAGTTTACAAGGGCGTGCCTTTGGATGATCTTCTGTCCAAAGTGGGCGGCATGAGCGCGGCGCAGGCCATCAGGGTGACTTCACGGGATGGCTATGCCATGACCTACAGCTACTCTCAGACCAGGGGCAGCGTGCTGACTTATGACAATGAAGGCAACGTCTCCAAGGTGGGCGGGGTCGAGATGTTCCTGGCCTTCGAGTCCACCAGGGACGGCGCAGATAGCCTTCCCAGGCTGATCCTGGCCCACAGGGACAACGTAGTCGTTACCGATGGTCACTACTGGGCCAAGCAGGTGGCCAGCATCGAAGTGGTGCCCGGCGTCGAGGACTGGGTCATCAAGCTCAACGGCATTGAGCAGGCCGATCTGGACAGGTCGGCGTTCGAGTCGATAGTCACGTGCCCCGATACCCCGCACCCTGGCGTGAAGGTCACAGTTGAAGAGAAGGACGGATCCACCTCCACCTATGTTGGAGCTCCGCTGTGGGTCATCGTGTCGATGATCGACGGCGGCGACGCCCCGGGTGGCCACTACATGTTCAATGACGATCTGGCCGCCCAAGGCTACACTGTGAGACTGGTGGCCGTCGACGGAACCACGGTGGACATCGACTCGAAGCTGATGGCGCGGAACGATGACGTGGTGCTGGCGTACGTCAAGAACGGTCAGGAGCTCCCAATGGACTCCGAGGGCCCGCTGAGGCTGGTGGGCAGCGCTCTGCCTTCAAGAAGGGACTCCCTGAAACAGATCGTTGAGATCCAGCTGGTGGGCTTCTAGGCATGTACTACTTCTCCACCAGGGATCTGGTGCTCATCGCCGCCACGAGCGCCGCCGGCGGCGTGCTCAGCTCGTACGTGGGCTACCTGGGGAACCTGATGAACCGACTGTTCGGAGTGCCGTTCGGCGCCGGGCAGTTCATGGCCGGGCTGCACGTGTTCTGGTTCGTGCTGGCCAGGGCCATCATCGGCCGCACCGGCGCGGGCACCCTCACTGGCTTGCTGAAGGGGCTCGTGGAGTTCTTCGCAGGCAGCACCCACGGCGCAGTTGTGGTGCTGGTGTCGGTTGTTGAGGGGATCATCGTAGACCTGGTGCTGCTGCCGTACAGGCGGCCTTCGCGGCCGCCTGCGGCGGCAATGGGTCTAGCGGGCGGGCTGGCATCGGCATCCAACGTTCTGGTGTTCCAGGGCCTGTTCTTTTCCGGAGTGTCGCTGGGATACATCGCCCTCATGCTGGCCTTCGCCTTCATGTCAGGCGCGGTGTTCGGCGGGGTCTTCACCGCCGGCGTGCTGGAGGCCGCCGCTGTTGCCGGGCTTCTCAAGATACCTGGAGACGGAGGGCATCGCGCGCAGACTAGAAAGCCGCGCAGCGCGGCGTTGCTGCTTTTCTCGGCGGTTCTGGCCCTGACGCTGGCAGGCGGTGCAGTGTACTACTTCACGTCGGTGAAGGTGAGCTTTGCAGACGGACCTGCCGTGGCGGTGCAGGGGAACATCGAGAGGCCCTACGAGTACCGAGAGGAGAGCTTCAGCCGCGAAGTGATTACCGTTCGGGCCGAGCTGGTCGGGCAGGTGACGTACGTACCTCCTGCGGACTACTCGGGCGTGCCCATGGGGCGCATACTCGAATACGCCAGGCCCAAAGCCAGCGCCGCGAGGCTCAGGGCCATCGGCAGCGATGGCTACGAGGCCATTTTCGACCTGTCGGCGGCCATGGACCAACCTGATCTCATCGTGCATTTCGACGGTGAAGACTACCGCATCGTAGCTCCCGGGTGGGACGGTGCCTTCTGGGTGAGGAAATTGGCGAGGCTGGTGGTGGATTAGGGTGACGACCGCCGCATGGGGCGAGGTCGCGGTTGAGGCTGTCGACTTGAGCGTCTGGTACCCGGGACGGGAGCAGCCCGCGCTGGACAGCGTCAGCCTGACCGTACGCCAGGGCGAACGGGTGCTTATCACAGGGGCCACCGGCTCGGGCAAGTCCACCTTTGCGCACTGCATTACAGGTTTCATCCCAGGGTTCATTGACGCGAGAACCCGGGGCGAGCTGAGGGTTCTCGGACGGAACCCGGCGCGGGCCGACGTGTTCGAGATGGCCCAGTCAGTGGGGCTGGTCCAGCAGGATCCCGAAGGCCAGTTCTGCACCATGACGGTGGACGATGAGGTGGCCTTCGGCCCCGAGAACCTCGGCCTCTCCGTGGGCGAGATCCAGCGCCGGTCTGCGAAAGCTCTGAGCCTTGCCTGCGCGTCGCACCTTTCCGGCAGACGGTTGAGCGAGCTTTCAGGGGGCGAGAAACAGCGGGTAGCGCTGGCCGCGGTCCTTGCGATGAACCCCCGCGTTCTGTTGCTGGACGAGCCGGCCGCGCACCTGGATCCCGTATCGGCCCGGGCGATGGCCAGAGCCCTTGACGGGTTAGGGAGTGAGCTCGCCGTCATCGTCATCGAGCACAAGCCGTGGAGGTTCGCGAGCTTTGCCTACAGGGAGATAGCGCTGGACTCAGGAAGAGTGGTTGCGGACGGCCCCACCGGTAGCCTCCCCGGTCACGCCACGCCGCCGCGCACGTGGACCCCGGGGCCCCCGGCTCCCGCCCGCGTTGGGGCGCCCGCAGTGGAGGCCACAGGGATACGCGCGGGCTACGGTTCTCATCAAGTGCTCCACGACGCCTGGATCAGGGCGTGGCCTGGGGAGATAATTGGGCTCATTGGAGACAACGGCAGCGGCAAGACAACGCTTCTGAGGGTGCTGATGGGCCTTGTGAAGCCCTGGAGCGGACGCGTGGCCTTCGCAGGGCGCGACGCAGACTCCATGCCTGTGCACCGCAGGGCCGAGCACCTTGGGCTGGTGTTCCAGAACCCCAATCACCAGATCTTCACCCAGTCGGTGCTGGAGGAGGTCACGATCGGACTCACGGCAAGGGGGATTTCGCACGCCGATGCAGAGGCGGCGGCCATGCCTGCCCTGGCCAGGCTGGGGCTTGCCGAAAGAGAACGTGAGCATCCGTTGACCCTGAGCTTCGGCCAGAAAAGGAGGCTGAACCTGGCCGCGGTCGAGGCCCTGAACCCGGGCGCCCTGCTCCTGGACGAGCCGTTCGCGGGCCAGGATCCCGGCAGAGCACAGAGCCTCGCAGACAGCCTGCGTCTTCTGGCCCAGCAGGGCAGAGCCATAGTGGTGGTAGGTCACGACCCTGACATCATGGCGTGGTGCTGCCACCGGCTGGTCTTCATGAAGCAGGGAAGGACGGTCTTCGATCTGAGACCTGAGGAAGCCCTGGAGGAGCTGGAAAGGATGGGCGAGATTGACTACCTCTGGGCGAGCGCGTAGGTACGCGCCCAACCCTTTGGCCGCTGGAGCTCTGCTTGCTGCAATCTGCGTTCTGGCGGTTCGGATCCGTGTGCCTGAGCATGGGGCGGTCCTTGCAGGCGCGCTGTTCGTGCTCCACTTCGCGCTGGGGCTGACAGACGGGCTCGTGCGGCGCAGGCTCTTCAGGATCGTGGTGTTCGCGGTGTTCCTGTTTCTGGCACAGCTCCTCCTGGTGAGAGGGCAGTCGGTGGAAGCGCGGATGGCCAGTGGCATGTTGATGTCGCTCAGGTTCGTGAATATCGTGATGGCCAGCAGCCTGTTCGTGGCGGCCACGGATCCGGAGTCGCTGGCGTACGCCCTTATGCAGGCGGGATTGCCCTACCGATACGGCTACGCTCTGGTGGCAGCTCTCCGGTTCGTCCCGTATTTACAGGAGGAGACGGCCACGGTGCTGGCGGCCCAGGCGGCTCGGGGCATCGGCGTGGACAGGCCGTCCCTGCCAGGGGTATACCTCAGGGCGAGGTACACCTTCATTCCGGTCACCGTTGCCGCTCTGAGCCGTGTGGACTCGCTGGCCATGTCCATGGAGGGCCGCTGCTTCGGGTTACATGCCAAGAGGACGTTCCGCAGGAGAATACCTTTCACGGCGGCGGACTTCCTGATGCTGACTCTTGCCATTGTTCTGTCGGCTCTCATCGTGTAGAATTAAGCAGGCGTCCTATCTTTCTTTACTGACTTTACGGGTAAGGAGGACGAAGCAATTGGCTTACAAGATCAACGATACTTGCATTGCGTGCGGTGCGTGCAAGCCTGAGTGCCCCACTGAGGCCATCAGCGAGGGCGACATCTACGTGATCGACCCGGAGAAGTGCATCGATTGCGGCGCGTGCCACGATGTCTGCCCTGTGGAGGCGCCGAATCCTGAGAACTAGGTGAACCAGACGAAGACCGATCATGGACTCCCAGAATGCGCAGATGCTCGGGAGTCCATGTCGTTATGCTCAAGTCCGTTGATACGCCGTCAGTATCCCGGCTGCAAAGAGTTGTGAACCATATCACCGTGTAGTACAATGCAGTGTGGACTTAACGGACCTCAAGAAGCGGGTGGATAGGGCATGACCAGACTAGGTTTTCTAGAAAGCGCGGCGTTTAGAGCCAAAGTGGAGAAGATCAACAGACTCCGCGGCGGCGTGATCATGGACGTTACTACTCCAGACCAGGCTAAGATAGCACAGGAAGCCGGGGCAGTTGCGGTGATGGCCCTCGAGCGCGTCCCTTCCGACATAAGGGCGGAGGGCGGCGTGGCAAGGATGGCCGATCCCGCGGTCATCCGGGGCATCCAGAATGCGGTGACCATCCCAGTCATGGCCAAGGCCAGGATAGGGCACTTCGTGGAAGCACAGGTGCTCGAAGCGCTCAGCATCGACTGCATCGATGAGAGCGAGGTCCTGACCCCTGCTGATGACCGCTACCACATCGACAAGCATCAGTTCAGAACCCCCTTCGTTTGCGGCTGCAGGAACCTGGGCGAAGCCCTCCGGCGCATCAACGAGGGCGCCGCTATGATGAGGACCAAAGGCGAGGCCGGCACAGGGGACGTATCGGAGGCGGTACGCCACCTGAGGCAGCTCAAGAGCGACATCCGCAGGGTCCAGGGCGCAGACAAGGAGGAGCTCGTGACCATCGCCAAGGAGCTCGGAGCGTCGTACGAGCTCGTCCTGTACGTGGCGGAGAACGGCAGGCTACCCGTATTGAACTTCTCCGCCGGCGGAGTGGCCACTCCGGCTGATGCTGCCCTGATGATGCAGCTGGGCGCAGACGGAGTGTTCGTCGGATCCGGCATATTCAAGAGCGAGAATCCGGAGAAAAGGGCCCGCGCCATCGTGAAGGCAGTGGCGGACTACACGGACCCCAACGTCATCGCGGAAGTGTCGATGGGATTGGGCGAGGCGATGAAGGGAATTGACGCCTCTTCGCTGCCTGAAAGCCAGAGACTTCAGGGCCGGGGTTGGTAGCGCCAGCCTCGCACCTGCGGGTTACCATTTGCGCGAAGGCGAGGTTGAAACATGTTTGACCACCTACGGCTAGATCCAGAGGTCGCTGCCGCCGTGTTCGCGGAGGTACGCAGGCAGAACAGCACCATCGAGCTGATTGCCTCGGAGAACTTCGTCAGCATGGCGGTACTGGAGGCCCTGGGGACCCCGCTGACGAATAAGTATGCTGAAGGGTACCCCGGAAGACGATACTACGGGGGATGCGAGCACGTCGACGCCGTCGAGTCTCTCGCCATCGAGAGGGCGAAAGCTCTGTTCGGCGCGGACCATGCCAACGTCCAGCCGCACTCAGGAGCGCAGGCCAATACCGCTGTGTATTTCGCTGCGCTGGAGCCTGGCGACACCGTTCTCGGCATGAATCTGTCGCACGGAGGGCATCTCACCCACGGAATGCACTTGAACATCTCCGGCAAGTACTTCAACTTCGTGCCATACGGCGTGCGCGAGAGCGACCAGCGCATCGACTATGACGCGCTTGAGCAGCTGGCACGCGTGCACAAGCCCAAGCTCATAGTGGCTGGGGCCAGCGCCTACCCCCGCATCATCGATTTTGAGAGGATCTCCCAGATAGCGAAGGAAGTCGGCGCGCTGCTCATGGTGGACATGGCGCACATTGCCGGGCTTGTGGCTGCGGGGCTGCATCCGAACCCCGTGCCGCATGCGGAGTTCGTCACCACCACCACTCACAAGACCCTGAGGGGCGCCCGCGGCGGCATGATCCTGTGCAAGGCCGAATGGGCCAAGAGGATCGACTCCGCCGTCTTTCCGGGCATCCAGGGAGGGCCGCTGATGCATGCCATAGCTGGCAAGGCCGTGGCCCTTGGCGAAGCGCTGAAGCCCGAGTTCAAGGAATACCAGAGGCGTATCCTGGTGAACGCGCAGGCTCTAGCCGACGGCCTGACCGAACGGGGCTGGAGGCTGGTTTCCGGCGGAACTGACAACCACATCGTGCTCATGGACTTGAGGGGAACGGGCATCACCGGTAAGGCTGCTGAGGCGGTTCTCGACAGGGTGGGCATCACTGTGAACAAGAACACAATCCCGTTCGATCCTGAGAAGCCTATGGTCACCAGCGGCGTACGAATGGGCACCCCCGCTGTGACCACCAGGGGCCTCAATGAGGACGATATGCGCCAGGTGGCGGACCTGATAGACAAGGCCCTGCGCAGCAACGGATCGGATGAGGAGCTCGAGCCGCTCAGGCAGAGGGTGAAGGCCATCGTAGACCGCTACCCGCTGTATCCAGAGCTCATGAAAGCGCTGGGTTAGGCGGGCCAGCGGGATGGGCCCAGCCCGTTCGCGCCCAAGGCCCGTGGGGGTCCCGGCAAGGCATTTCGAAGAAGTGCTCACTTTTCGTGCCGCGGGAACCCGCGGCACTGTCATACCTTCTGTACAAGCTGCGCTCTGCTTGTTAACGTCAGCTAGGTATGGACAACACTATGCAGTAGAAGGAGGAAGATCATGGCTAAGCTCTTAGAGATACGCTGGCACGGACGTGCAGGCCAGGGCGCCAAGACCGCCGCACTAGTCCTTGCCGAGGCGGCAATCTCCGCAGGCAAATACGCTCAGGCTTTTCCCGAGTACGGCCCCGAGCGAATGGGAGCGCCTATGGTTGCGTACAACAGGATCTCCGATGAACCCATACTGATCCACAGCCATGTGGAGCAGCCCAGCGTCGTGGTGGTCCTGGATCCCACGCTCATCTACGCAGTGAATGTGAAGGCAGGCGTGCCGGACGATGGGATCTACCTCATCAACACGCCGCTCAGCCCCGCAGAGATGCGAGAGAGACTCGGTCTCGTTGGAACGGACGCGAAGGTTTACACCTTGGATGCCACCCAGATATCCATCGATACCATCGGGCGGCCCATGCCCAACACGCCCATGATGGGGGCGCTGGTCAAGGCCCTGGGCGTGATCAGTCTGGAGCAGCTCATCGAGGACACCAAGATAAAGCTGTCGTACAAGCTCCGTCCTGAAGTGGTGGAGAAGAACGTCGAGGCCATTCGCAGGGCCTACCAGGAGGTGGCTTCCTAATGTCAGTGCCTAAGGATGCAGGCTGGAAGGACGTGCCCATAGCAGGGCGCATTCTCGAACCCGGTTCCGCGGCGAAGTACGAGACCGGCGGCTGGAGAACGTACCGTCCCCAACACGTGCCTGAGAACTGCATACACTGTTTGTTCTGCTGGCTGTACTGCCCCGACATGGCGGTCATAGCCAAGGACGGCAAGTTCAGCGAGATCAACTACCGTGCGTGCAAAGGCTGCGGGGTGTGCGCCCAGGTGTGCCCTGGCAAGCGCGGAAACAAGGCCCTGGTGATGGTGCTCGACGAAGTCGCCGCAGCATCAGGCAACGACGCGAAGTAGAAAGGAGGAGGACTTGATGAGCATCAGAGTCGCAAAGACAGGAAACGAGGCCGTGGCTGAGGCCATGCGCCAGATACGCCCTGATGTGGTAGCAGCTTACCCCATTACGCCGCAGACCGAGATCGTCCAGCTCTTCTCCGGTTTCGTCGCGAACGGCCTGGTGGACACCGAGATGGTCACGGTTGAGAGCGAGCACTCGGCGATGAGCGCGACCATCGGCGCGGCGGCGGCTGGCGCCAGGGCGATGACGGCCACTTCCGCTAACGGTCTGGCTCTCATGTGGGAGGTAGTCTACATAGCCGCCTCCATGAGGCTCCCGATAGTCATGCCCGTGGTGAACAGGGCGCTGTCAGGCCCGATCAACATCCACTGCGACCATAGTGATACCATGGGCGCAAGGGATTCCGGTTGGATACAGTTGTTCTCCGAAAACGCCCAGGAAGCTTACGACAACGTGCTTCAGGCCGTGAGGATCTCTGAGGATCCCAACGTGCTGCTTCCTACGATGGTCACCATGGATGGCTTCATCATCAGCCACGCCATGGAGGTCATGGAGATGCTTGAGGATGAGAAGGTCCGCCAGTGGGTAGGGGAGTACGTGCCCCTGAATCCTCTGCTTGACGTCGAAAACCCGGTGACCATGGGTCCGCTGGATCTGTTCGACTGGAACATGGAGCATAAGCGTCAGCAGGCTGAGGCTATGGTCCAGAGCAAGCCCGTGATTCTCCAGGTGGCAGAGGAGTATGCGAAGCTCACCGGCAGGCGCTACAGCCTGTTTGAGGAGTACAAGCTTGACGACGCCGAGATCGCCATCGTAGTCTTGGGCTCGACGGCAGGCACCGCCAAGGTGGTCGCGGACAACCTGAGGCAGCAGGGCGTCAAGGCCGGCCTCCTCAAGATTCGCGTGTTCAGGCCGTTCCCTGCGGAGGAGATAGCCAACGCCCTCAAGCACCTGAAGGCTGTGGCTGTGATGGACAGGTCCGATTCGTTCAACGCGGTCAGCGGCCCGGTGTTCGCGGAGGTCAGATCGGCACTGTACGGCATCGCCAACGCACCGATCATCGTGGATTACATCTACGGCATCGGCGGCAGAGACGTCAAGCCTGACCACATCGAGAGCGTCTACAACGATCTAGCGCAGATAGCGGCCCAGGGGAAGGCGGATAGACTCCTCACTTACCTGGGCGTGAGAGAGTAGGAGGTGCGCACATGGCAACGCTGAAGGAGCTCTCAACGAAGGAGTTCGGCATTTCTTCGGGACACAGGGCCTGTGCGGGCTGCGCCTTCCCGATGATCATCAAGCAGGTGCTCCTGGCCGCCGAGAATCCAGTGGTGGTGGGGTGCGCCACAGGGTGTATGGAGGTCACCACCACCATCTACCCGTACACGGCGTGGAAGGTGCCGTTCATTCACAACGCTTTCGAGAACGTCGCTGCCACCGTCAGCGGCGTGGAAGCGGCTTACCAGTCCCTGCGCAGGAAGGGCAAGATAGATAAGAAGATCGACTTCATTGCGTTCGGCGGTGATGGGGGCACGTACGACATCGGCTTCCAGTCGCTCTCAGGCGCCATGGAGCGGGGCCACGACATGCTCTACATCTGCTACGACAACCAGGCCTACATGAACACGGGAATCCAGAGGTCCAGCGCGACTCCGTACGGCGCGAACACCACCACGAGCCCGGCCGGAACGGTATCCTTCGGCAAGAAGCAGTACCGCAAGGACCTCACCGAAGTCATGGCGGCACACGGTATCCCGTTCGCGGCGCAGGCGTCTCCAGCGATGTGGAACGACTTCATCAGCAAGGTCCAGAGGGCACTGGCAGTTGAGGGCCCGGCCTTCATCAATGTCATCCAGCCCTGCGTGCTCGGCTGGAAGTATGACTCCAGCCTCTCCGTGGCCTTGGCGAAGCTGGCGGTGGATACCTGCTTCTGGCCGCTGTACGAGGTCGTTGATGGGAAGCACAAGCTGAGCTACAAGCCCAAGGACAAGCGGCCTGTGCGTGAGTTCCTTGAGAAGCAGGACAGGTTCCGCCATCTCTTCACTCCGCAGAACGAGCACGTGATCGACGAGATCCAGGCCGACATCGACAGGAGATGGGAAGCTCTCTTGATCAAGTGCGGTGAGGCGTAATCGCCGCTTCCGGGCGGAAAGCCAGGGCGCGAGCCCGGGCTTTCCGCCCTCCTGTTCCGTCGCCTGACGCGGGTGTCAGGCATCCGCCTGAGGTGGCTGGTATCAGGCGTGGTGTGCTTCACGCGCTCAAGTTGCGGGCGCGTTCTGCAAGGTGATGCTTGACACGTGTTGCAGAGAGTGTATATCATAGCGAAAACGCGATGAAGGAGACCAGTAGCTTCAGGGCCGCCCCACAGAGAGCCGGGGGCTCCGTTGGATCTGCATGCTGGAAGCGCCGGCAGAGCAGGTTGGCATCGAACGGAGCAGGTGAAAGCCGGCGGGTAGGTGGAAGTGAATCCGCTCCGGAGCGGCGGGCTGAAGAAGAGTAAGCCTAGACGGGTCCGCCCGTGACAGCGGCAACGAGAGGGTGCGCCTGTGAACAAGCTTACGCTTGTCCAGGCGACCAATCGGGGTGGCAACGCGGGAAGTTTGTCCCGTCCCCGGCTGCGTGCAGTCGGGGACGGGTTTTTTCTTCAGGCAATAGCTTCATGTGCAAGGAGAGTGGCTGTAGTGCTGGATCTCAAGCTAGTCCGAGCAGAACCCGAGAAAGTAAGGCAGTCCCTGATAAACAGGGGAGACAGCACGGAGCTTCTGGACAGGCTGCTCGCCGACGACGCCAGACGCCGAGCGATCCTGGTTGAGGTGGAGGAGCTGAAACACCAAAGGAATGAGGCTTCAGCCAAGATAGCTCAGATGAAGAGGCAGGGCCAGGACGCTTCAGACCTGATCGCGGCGATGAAGGACGTGGGCGACAGGATCCGCGTGCTCGACGAGGAGCTGTCGGCTGTGGACGCACGAATCCGTGAGGCCCTGCTGGGCATACCGAACATCCCGCACCCCTCTGTGCCCGTCGGCCGGGACGAGTCGGAGAACGTGGAGGTGCGGAGGTGGGGGGAACCCAGGCATTTTCCGTTCGAGCCCAAGGCGCACTGGGACCTCGGAACTGAGCTGGGAATTCTGGATTTCGAGCGAGCATCGAAGATCACCGGCGCCCGGTTCGCCATCTACAAGGGTGCGGGTTCTCGCCTGGTGAGGGCGTTAATAGGCTTCATGCTGGACCTTCACGTCGCCGAACATGGCTACACCGAGGTGTTCCCACCGTTCCTGGTGAACCGCGATTCCATGGTGGGCACCGGGCAGCTTCCGAAGTTCGCAGAGGACATGTTCAAGTGCGAGGGTCTCGAATACTACCTGATACCCACGGCAGAGGTTCCTGTGACCAACATGTACAGGGGCGAGATCCTGGACGGTTCGATCTTGCCCATCAAGCACTGTGCGTACACCGCCTGTTTCCGCGCGGAGGCCGGCTCGGCAGGCCGTGACACCAGGGGGCTGATACGCCAGCATCAGTTCGACAAGGTGGAGCTGGTCAAGTTCGTGCATCCGGACACCAGCTATGACGAGCTTGAGAGCCTCGTGAACGATGCCGAGCACGTGCTGCAGAAGCTGGGCCTGCCGTATCGCGTCACGATGATGTGTACCGGGGACGTCGGGTTCACTGCTGCCAAGAAGTACGACCTCGAAGTGTGGATGCCCAGCTACGGACGGTACGTGGAGATAAGCTCTTGCAGCAACTTCGAGTCGTACCAAGCCCGGAGGGCAGACATAAAGTTCAGGCCAGTCGGCGGCGGGAAGGCCGAGTTCGTGCACACCCTGAATGGTTCTGGCCTCGCGGTTGGACGCACCGTTGCGGCGCTCCTGGAGAACTATCAGACGGCCGACGGCCGGATCGAGGTGCCCGAGGCGCTGAGGCCATACATGGGTGCGCTGACGGAAATAGGGAAGTGACGGTGCGACTGCCGGCGCACGTGCGGCAAGCGTTCCGCAGGCAGAATGCTTGCTCACAGCTTGACTGCCGTGCGCTGGCGGTGTTATATTATCGTTAGCGTCGTCCCGGAGGGGTGTCCGAGCGGTTTAAGGAGCCGGTCTTGAAAATCGGTGTCTCAGCAATGAGCCGTGGGTTCGAATCCCACCCCCTCCGCCAGTGAGCAGTCTCACATAGTTCAATACAGTTGCGCGGAGAGATACCCAAGAGGCTGAAGGGGATGGTTTGCTAAACCATTAGTAGGGGCAACCCTAGCGGGGGTTCGAATCCCCCTCTCTCCGCCAGTTTCTTTTTGCCCAAGTCACAGGCGCAAAGCCGAGCGCCGTCAGCAAGCATCGTGCCAAACGGTGCTTTTTCTATATTCCGCGGTTTCCGCGGTGTACCCGTTTCATTCTCGTGGAAGCAGGTGAAGGGCATTGGACTACCTTCCGAAGCCATACCACACCAAGATCTGGAGGGCCATCTACGAGCACGAGCTCATTGAGGCAGGCGACAGGATCGCAGTGGGGCTTTCGGGCGGGAAAGACAGCATGTTCGCGTGCTACGCCCTGAGCGCCATCAGGAGATACTCCAAGATACCTTTCAGCCTATCCGCCATCACCATCGACCTGGGTTTCGAGCAGTCGCTCGACCGTGACGCGCTGGAGCAGTTCTGTTCCGCGCTTGAGATTTCGTTCCACTACATTCCCACGCGCATCGCGGACATCATCCGCGCCAGGGAGCAGCAGGAGAGCCCGTGCGCCGTGTGCTCGTACTTCCGCCGTGCCGCGCTGCACAGGTTCGCCTCGGCTCACGGTTACAACAAGGTGGTGTTCGCGCATCACCAGGACGATGCCATGGAGACGTTCCTCATGAACATCCTCTTCTCGGGAAGAGTAGGCACTCTTCCCTGGAAGACCCATCTGACGAAGACGGGGATCGTGGTGATACGGCCTTTGATGTACCTGTCCGAACGCGATATCGCCAAGGCCGTAAGGAGGCTGGGACTGCGCACAGAGCCCAACGTGTGCCCGTACTCTTGTGAGACGCATCGAGCGCGCACCAAGGAGCTCATCCGTGACCTGTGCAGGGAGCACAAGCAGGTTCGGGCGAACCTGATAAGCGCCATGCGGAGTGACCGGCTCATGGAACTGTGGCCTGCATCTGGGCGTCTTAACAGGAGCAGCTCAAGTTGACACGTCTTTTTTGTGATGCCTATAATTAGGTGCGATGCAGGTGGACAGCAGGAATGGAGGCAGTTCTCTTGGAGGGCGTTGATCGTTGGTTCAGGCGTGAGGATCGTGCTGTGGGACGAGCCGCTATGGTGGTGCTCGCAGCATGTTTTGTGGCTTTGCTGCTCCTTTCCGGGCTGGTGTCAGTTGGCGCGGCGCCCACGGGTGACCAGATCGCGGCGAGAGTCACCGAGAAGCTAAAGCAGATTCAGACTGTTCAGGCAGACATTGTAGCGGAGTTCAGCGAAGGACCCGGCAAGAGCGTGGTCAAGATGGGCATCCGCGTGACTGCCGACAGGGCGGCGAAGCTCACGCGCATGGAGATCACCCAGCACCCGGTGTTCGAGGGGCAGATCATGATCCTTGACACCAAGAACGACCAGGCCACGGTGTACATGCCCGTCACCGGGCAGGCGTTCAGAGGGAAGACTGCGAGCATCGCCGCACAGCTAGGGTTCGACCTTGGGACACTGGATCTCAACGAGCTTCTCTCCATGGATCCTAAGAACCTTTTGAGCTGCACATTCTTGCGGCAGGAGACCATCAACCGTCTCCCCTATTATGTGGTAGAGACTCGCCCCAAGGTGGCAGAGGCAGGCCCCGGTGTCCAGCTGGTGTGGGTCGATGCCGAGACCTATATAGTCTACAAGGTCGAGATGTACGATGCCGAGGGCAGCAAGGTGGCGTCGGTTACTTTCGACAGCTTCCAGATAGACATCAAGCTTGATGCCAACAAGATCAAAGAACTGCCTCGAGGTACCAAGGTGACGGAGATCAAGTAGGCCGGCGCCACGCTCATTGGAGGGCTATTCCTTGAACATCGCTGCACTATCCATCAGACGCCCCATCACAGTGCTCATCATCGTCGTAGCCTGTCTGATGTTCGGCGTCATCTCGCTGCAAAGAGTCGGCCTGGACCTCCTTCCAGAGATCAACCTCCCGATGGCCGCTGTGATTACCATCTATCCCAACGCGGACCCGCAGACCGTGGAGCAGACAGTGGCCGTGCCGATAGAGCGAGCTCTTCGTTCCCTCCGAGGCGTCAAGGACGTCACCTCCATGAGCATGGAGAACTTGACGGTGGCCCTTGTGGAGTTCTACTGGGGCACAAACTTGGATTCAGCGCAGCAGCAGATCAGAACCAACCTTGACGCCATCGAGTACAGCCTTCCAGAGGGCGTGCAGGCTCCGATTATCAGCCTCATCGACCTCTCACAGCTACCGGTACTCACTTTGACCGCGGGAGTCCCCGGAGACGTAGGCGACGTTACGGAAGTCGTGCGCGACGTGGTCAAGCCGGCTATAGAGCGCGTTCCGGGGGTTGCCGGCGTATCCATAAGTGGAGGCGCTGACAGGATCATCAGCGTCGAATACGACCACCAGAAGCTCATCGACGCTGGCCTTAGCCCGCTGATGCTTCAGCAGCTCATCGCCATGCAGAACCTGTCGGTCCCTGCAGGGGTCGTGGTGGACGAGGGGGTACGATACCAGACCCGCGTGGGAGTGGGCTATGAGACGGCTGATGACATAGCGCAGCTCACCATAGGGATGAAGAGGCGTGAGGAGTCGTCCGGAGCGGGAGGCCTGTTCGGGCTCTCGCTGCTCATGCCGCAGTTCTTGACCGTAGGCGATGTCGCAGACGTCAAGGAAACGATGCAGACGGCTGAGGGGTACTCGCGGGTCAACGGCAAGCCCGCCGTGATGCTTCAGGTGCAGAAGCAGAGCGGACAGAATACTGTGACGACGTCGAGACGAGTACGCGAGGCGCTGGACCAGCTTGCCGTCGCGCGCCCGGAGATTGAGATCACTTACGTGTTCGACCAGGCCGAAGTGATCAACATGTCGCTTAACAGCTTGGCCGATAACATAATGCTTGGAGGCTTCCTTGCTGTATTGGTGTTGTGGCTGTTCCTGCGACACGTAGGCAGCACGCTTGTGGTAGGACTATCGATTCCGCTCTCCGTGGTGTTCACGCTCGTGCTGATGTATGCCTCCGAGCTGAACCTGAACCTCCTGACACTGGGCGGCCTCGCGCTGGGCGTCGGCATGCTGGTTGACAATTCCATCGTGGTGCTCGAGAGCATCTTCCGCAGACAGGAGTTGGGCGATGGACCGGTGGACGCGGCGGTAAACGGCACGAAGGAAGTGGGCATGGCGATACTCGCATCAACCCTCACCACCGTCGTGGTGTTCGTGCCGGTGGTCTTCCTGGAGAGCCTGGTTGGGCAGATATTCAGGGAACTGGCGCTGACGGTCATATACTCGCTCCTGGCTTCCCTGCTGGTGGCCCTCACCGTGTTGCCACTGGCGTCGACCCGGATAATGCGCTTGAACCGATCGAGATCAACGTCCAACGCTGGGCGCGGCGCCGGCCTCTTCAGGCTCAGCCTGGGCGAAGTATACGAACGCATGTTGGAGGGCGCCCGCAGGCGCCGTGTGGCTATTCTGGGCCTCTGTGCAGTGGCTCTGGTGCTGGCGATGGTGATCGTGCCGACGCTGGGATTCGAGTTTTTCCCGCCCATGGACATGGCCCGCATCGATATCCAGGCCAGTCTTCCTCCGGGAACCCCGGTGGAGCGCACTGACGAGATGGCCCGTAGGCTTGAGGCCAGGTTCATTGAGATCGAGGGGATTGAGGTTGTAGCTGCCGAAGTGGGTTCCAGCGGCAGCGGCGACTACATGTCAGTTATTGGCGGAGCGAGCTCGAACACTGCCAGGATCAGCCTGGGCTTGGTGAAGGACGGCCCGACAAAGCGCGACGTGGAGGAGATACTCTCCGATTGTCGAGCCGTGCTCGCTGAGGTGCTGGCGGATTACGAGGGCTCATCGTTCAAGACCGACGCGTCCGGGTGGGGAAGCTTCGGGTCAAGCTCCTCGGCGATAATGGGCGACGTCGTCACCATCGAGGTGCGGGGAAACGACTATCAGGCCATATCGGAACACGCCCTGGCGCTGATGGAGCGGTTCAAACAGGTTCCTCAGTTCGTGGAGATCGCGTCTGATGCCGGATCCGGCCAGCCTCTGATGCTGCTGGACGTGAACCGCACCAGGGCGCTGATGGGAGGCCTAACCGTAGGACAGGTGGGCCTTGGAGTGCGCAGCGCGATGCTGGGAACCACCGTCACGTACGTGGAACGAGACGGCTCCCTCATTCCTGTGGTGGTGAAGCCGAAGTCTGAGGGGGTGCCCTCGCTCGAGTCGCTCCTCGACATGCCCATCACCGGATCGACATCGGCCTCCGGCATCCCAGGGATGTCCGGCAGCGCCGCCCAAATGGGTTCCAACGTTTCGGCGGCAGCGCGCACCCTGGGGTCGAGTGCAGCCACTTCGCTGCTGGCTCCAGCCACTGAAGTGCTGGTTGGCAGGGTGGCCTCTCCCATGGTTGTTGAGGGGCCAGTCACGCTCACCAGGCGCAACGGGGTGCCTTACACGCTGATCAAGATAGGATACGAGGGAATGAAGCTGTCGGAGGCGGTCGAGCTCGCGATGGACATCGCCGCGGAGGTTCCGGCCCCCGAAGGCGTCACAGTTGCCCGTGGCGGAGTGAGCCGGGTCCTCGACGAGGCCCTTGACGATATGGCCTTCGTGGGACTGCTCGCGGTAGTATTGGTATACATGGTCATGGCGATTCAGTATGAGTCCTTGGTCTATCCGTTCATCGTCATGTTCACGATGCCGTTGGCGCTCATCGGAGCCATCGGGTTCCTGCTGCTGGCTGGTCAGGCATTGGGCGTAACGGCGCTGATCGGTCTGGTGGTCTTGGCTGGTGTTGTGGTAAACAACGGCATCGTGATGGTAGACTTCATCAACCAGTTGAAGGCGGCTGGAATGCCCACGACGAAGGCGGTAACCGAGGCGAGCCGCGCCAGGGTCCGCCCGATCCTCATGACGGCGCTCACCACCATCCTCGGACTGCTTCCTGCGGCGATTGGACTGGGTTCGGGCGCCGAGATGCAGAGACCGTTGGCCATTACAGTCATGGGCGGACTGACGGTCGCCACGTTCCTAACGCTGTTCGTCATACCGCTGGTATATGAACTGATAGATAGCCTCATGATCAAGCTCGGCGACAGGGGGTACGTAAAATGAAACACGCCAGACTATGGGCGTTTCTGATGGTTCTTGCCCTGGCTCTCACAGCATCTGGCGCTCCCGTTGCGGCAACGTCGTTCAGCGTAGTTGAGGGTTCCCCCGTGCTGTTTGCGGGCGCCACCTTCAGCAAGCAGGAGGACGACTTCACTGTCCGGCTCGACTGGATCGGGCTTGCAGCGGATCTCCAGTGGTCAGGCGCCACTCTCAGACTGGGGGCGGCGGCGCACCCTGCCACCATCGTGGCTAACGACGGTGCTGCGGCCTTCACGTTGGGACTGGGTGCGGAGACCGCCAGAATCTTCAGCGTTCTTGCCGCCGTAGACGGGTCCATCATGACATACATGCAGAACACGGGAGAAGGGTCACGGTATGCCATCGCTGGCCGCGCCACGGGAGCCACTGCAAGGATAGGTCTCAGCACCAGTTTCGGTCTGGTTCCGGCGGAGTTCGACACCGCTCCGGCCAGGATGATTGGCCAGGACTGGTGGCCGGATGAGCCAGGACGCGATCTGGCAGGGAAGGGCTGGGTCAATCTTACGGCGGCCCTGCAGTCTTACAGGACTAGAACAGACCTAGTGCGGTTGGGTTACACCCGCGAGATCGAGCCCGGAAACTGGCGTGGCGACATAGCTTACATCGGCAGGTACCGCCCGACCGGCATGGGGCTTACCATCGACCTCAGCACCGGGCTCGCGTTCGGTAATGAAGCCTTTGCGCTAGTCAGTTCGCTTGGTTTCAGGGCCGACGTTACTGACGTATCAGGCGTGGAGATGACGGTGGTGGGTCAGAGCGGCAGCGGCCAGGAGTACGCCTGGATATCCGGATCCGGCTGGTTGCAGCTGCGCAATGACGCCTCGGTGAAGCTCACGGTGTCGGCTCCCATCTTCGGGAACGAGGCGGAGTATTCGGGTCCAGAGCTGTTCAGGCCGATAGAGGCGGCTGCTGTGGTGCTCAGCCTGGATTTCAGCGAAGGAGCCCTGTCGCGGCTGGCGGCCAGATATGACCTGCGAACCAAGGCGCTAGGCGTGGAGCTGGCGTCCAGCTTCTAGGGCGCGGCCTTCGTTGCAGGTGCGGGAAAGCGAACTGGGCGGCTCTCGCGAGAGAGCCGCCAATTGTATGACACCGTGAAGAGAGGATCGAGATGGGCGTAGACAACGGCAAAGCTACAGGGGTGTTCGCCGGCGCCGACTTGGAACACGTGATGTCGGATAAGAAGGCCATGCGCCGTACGGTTTTCCGTCTGGCCCTGCCGGTCATCGCAGAGCAGATCCTGCAGACCATCACGCAGATGGCCGACATGGTAATGGTGGGACGGTTGGGCGCGGCGGCCGTGGCGGCGGTAGGGCTGTCAAACCAGCCACTCATGATCGCCCAGGGAGTGTTCATGGGAATAGGCGTAGGTGCCACGGCCCTGATAGCGAGGTTCACTGGTGCCTCCGACAGGCAGCGGGCCGACCGTACGGCTTCGCAGGCGCTGGTTATATCGATGATCCTGGCTGTGGTCATGTGCATAGGTGGTTATGTCGCGGCGCCGAGCCTGGTCAGGTTCATGCGAGCTGAGCCAGATGTTGTGCCTCTGGGGATCTCCTACATGCGAATCCTGATACCCGGCCTTTTCATGCTTGTCGTCAACATGATACTGTCGGCATGTCTTCGAGGCGCTGGCGATACCAGGTACCCGCTGAAAGCAAACCTCGTGCTCAATATCGCCAACATCGTCGGGAACTACGCTTTCATCTATGGAAACTTCGGTGCGCCTGCCATGGGCGTGGCTGGGGCGGCCCTGGCAACCACGTTGGCGCGCTCTCTGGGCGCCGCGATGCTTCTCAGGCACGTCACGTCCACCAGGGCAGTGGTGCATGTGGAGGACCTGCGGCGGTTTCGGTTCGACTTTGGTCTGATTCGGCGGATACTGAACGTGGGAGTGGCAGCTTCGGCTGAGCGAGTGAGCCTCAGCGCGGGCCTGGCGTTCTACGTTCGGATCGTCGCCGCTCTCGGCACCGTGCCGTACGCCGCTCATGCCATCGCCATAAACGCTGAGGCAATATCGTACATGCCTTCATTCGCTTTCGCGGTGTCGGCTACGACCATGGTAGGACAGGCACTGGGGGCGGAGCGTCCCGACCTAGCGGAGCGTGCTTGCTGGGAGTGTACGGAGCTCGCGGCCTGGATGATGGCGGCGGGAGGAGCTCTTCTATATGTCTTTTCCGAAGCTCTGATGCGGCTGTACGTTAACGACATCGAGATAATACGACTGGGAGCCGCCGTCCTGCGGATAATGGCCTTCGCCCAGGTTCCCATGGGCGTAGCCTTCGTCGTAATGGGCGCGCTGCGGGGCGCCGGCGATACCAAGTCCGTCCTGTTCCTGGCGATGTTCAGCGTGTGGTGCATTCGGCTCGTGCTCGCGTGGGTGTTCGTCAACGTCTTCGGTATGGGATTGGCAGGTGCGTGGTACGCGATGGCCATTGACTGGGTGGCGCGGTCGAGCATAGCCATATTCAGATTCAGGTCGGGAAAGTGGAGGGCGCTGGCGGTGTGACGTCGGCTCAGCCGGTGAAACGATCAAGAAATGCAGGAAAGGCAGCGGACTTCGTGCCGCTGCCCTATCTAACAGATGGTGGCCCTGGCAGGAATCGAACCTGCGGCCAATGGTTTAGGAAACCACTGCTCTATCCCCTGAGCTACAGGGCCAAAGGATGGCGCGCCCGGCTGGATTCGAACCAGCGGCCTGCGGATTCGTAGTCCGTCACTCTATCCACTGAGCTACGGGCGCACTGCGTACGTAATTATAGCACCGGCCATCTGCGGAGTCAACTTATCGGTGTTGACGTGTTGGCGGACTGTGATATTGTCACCCCGCAACGCGACTGAGATAATGTCACCCGTGAGCAACTGAAGCGTTGCATCAGTGCCCTCAAGCCCAAGGAAGGGCGACGTCTTCAGGGCCGTTGGACGCTGTCACGGTCGGTTGACGTGGGCTATCTGAGAGCGCGGTTAGGGCAACTGACTCAACGCGCCTGTGATGCCACCGTCTGGCGTGCATCCGCCGGGCCAACCGTGCGCAGACTAAACCAGAATGTGCTTGGAAAGGGAAACCTGGGCCTGCGGCGAACACTGAAGCGTGCCAACACGTGTTGCGGAGGGATTGTCGCATGTCGTGGCAGCATGAATACTCCCGCTGGAGAGATGCACCTGATCTCAGCGCCCGTGACCGTGAGGAGCTCGACAGGATCGCCGGTAGTCCTGAGGAGCTCGCCGACAGATTCGGCGCGCAGCTTTCGTTCGGCACAGGAGGTCTCCGGGGAAAGCTCGGCCTCGGCACCAGCCGGATGAACAGATTCACCGTTCGCAGGGCATCCCTGGGATACGCGTCGTACTTGCTGGACAGGGCGCCGGGAAGCCTGGACCGGGGAGTGGTGATCGCCTACGATCCCCGTATCGGCTCGAAGGAGTTCGCCGATGAGGCCGCCAGGGTGCTGGCGGCTGCCGGCATTCCGGTGTATGTGTTCGACGGGATCCGTCCGACGCCGTTGCTCTCGTATGCCGTTAGGGCATTGGGCGCGGCAGGCGGGATCGTGATAACCGCTAGCCACAACCCTCCTGAGTACAACGGCTATAAGGTCTACGGCCCAGATGGGGGGCAACTCCTGCCGGACCATGCTAACGACATCGCTGCCAGAGCCGATGCTGCGGTGCACTACCTGGATCCGCCGGGCAGCCCAGTCGCGCCGATACATGCGCTAGGAGATGAGGTGGACCTACGCTACCTACGCGACCTTTGGACTACGGTGGAACGGGTAGCCGGCAGGGTGGCGCCGTTGCCTTGCCGAAGTGACCTGGGCATAGTGTACACCGCGCTTCACGGTACAGGATACCGGTTGGTTCCCGCCATCCTGGAGCGGCTGGGTTTCTCCAACGTTACGCTGGTGGAAGAGCAGTGCGTCCCAGACGGCAACTTCCCAACCCTGGAGTATCCAAACCCCGAAGATCCGAGTGCCTTTGACCTGGCGATTAAGACAGCTGAGGGTCTGGCGGCCCGGGGAAGGCGACCGCTGTTACTTCTGGCTACCGATCCGGACTGTGACAGGCTTGGGGCATGCGTCTGGGACGGAGACCGATACCAACAGCTTACCGGCAACCAGCTCGGCGTGCTTCTGGTCGACACTCTGGTGGCTAACCGTCTGGAGAAGAGAGACAGTCTCCAGGACTGTGTGATAATGAAAACCATCGTCAGCACGGACATGGTGCGCCCCATGTGCGAGCCGTTGGGCATCCAGGTGATCGAGACCCTGACGGGCTTTAAGTACATCGGAGCCAAGATGGGGGAGCTGCAGGATGCTGAGCGCCAGTTCATCCTGGGGTTCGAGGAGAGCTGCGGCTATCTTGCGGGCGACCTGTGCCGCGACAAGGACGGCGTTATGGCTGCAGCGCTCACCGCGTGTGCCGCCGCTCGGGCTCTGGAGTCGCGCATCGACCTCCTGACCGTGCTCCGCGTCCTGTACATCCAATACGGCCACTACCACGAGCGCCTGCTGAGCCTGCCCATCTCGGCGGCCTATCGACCCAGCGAGGCCATGCAGGCGCTGCGCAATGCGCCTCCGGATGAGCTCGCAGGTTTCGAGGTGACGGAGGTACGCGATTACCTCGCGGGGCATGCGACGGTGCGCGGCAATTCGGTTTCGGTGCCCATCGATCTGCCCCGGGAAGACTGCATTCAGCTGGTGCTGGCGGGCGGCGGGAAGGTCACGCTGAGGCCGTCAGGCACCGAGCCGAAGCTGAAGCTTTATGTGGCGGTAACAGGCTCATCAGAGGCTGAGGCGGCTCAGCGCGCGCGAAAGGTGGCTGAGGCCGCGCGGAAGCTTCTGCCCGACAATGACTGAGGGTTTCCCCTGCCTTTCGTCTGAGACATACGATGCCTTCCGAAGCCCCGTGTCCGATGGGACACGGGGCTTGTCGAACGTTCTTCCAGCCTTCCAATAGGCCTCACATATCTTTCCTTTCGGCCACAATCTAGATGCCGGCCGCCGGTACGAAGCAACACGGTTCGCCCGGCTCTCGCAGGTACTATCGATTCGAGAGTGGGCGGACGGAGGTACAGCGCTGTGCGGCGCCACTGGTGCGTTCTGGTGCTGGTCATTATGGTTTGCGCGGGCATCGTTGGAGCGGGCCTGTCGAACAGCGTTGGCTCGGTGCTCGCCGGAACCGAGCCGTTCCGGGCCTTTATCGGATATGGACAGCTTCTCATCGTCAGTGAGGGGCTGGAAGACGGCGGCAGCTACGAAGGATTCGCCGATGTGGCCGGATACACCGTCCTTCCAGATGTTGTGGTGTTGGTCAGCAAGGATGGGGTCAGCACCAGAAGCGTCAGGATGGACGTGGCGGAGGACGGTTCGTTCCGGGGCAGAGTTTGGTTTCTGGACGGCCCTGGAGGGTACAAGCTCAGCGTAGCGTGCAGATCAGCTGCGGCGACGAAGTACGCCATCGTGTGTGAGGCGGAAGTGGTGAACACCGCCATCGACGCGCCCCTCGTGCCCATCGAGTACGAGGGATACGGGGAGGACCTGATCGTATACTCGCCGCGCGGCGGATCGTCGAAGGTGGTCGGAGCGCTGACGATAACCGGATGGTCCGGGTATCCGACGGTCAGGGCGGTGGTTGAGAGCGTAGACGAGGGGCACGTCCTAGAGTACACCGCCGCTGCGGCAGCTGACGGGAGCTTCGCGATAAAGGTCCCCTTGCAGCCGTGGCTGGGACGGTGCGAGGTCAAGCTATGTTCGAGGAAGGTAGGCCCGCGCACCTGGCGTGGGGCCGCCGTGTATCGTGTGGAGGCCGCCGAGGGTGCGATCCACGCCGTGCAGCCGTCGTATCAGGGCGGCCTGATCCTGGCCACCGGCGAGTTTGAGGTGTCGGGACGGTGCCGGTACAGTGCGCCTATGCTCGTTGAGATCCTGGACGAGCGCAGGCGACCAGTGGGACGGCCAATGATAGTGCCTGTACATGACGGCTCCTGGTGGGCCAAAGTGACGCCGCCTGGCGGGATGTCGCATTTCATCGTGAGGGTCACGAGCTCCGATCCTGCCTCTGCCGGAGAGGAGCTGGAGTACAGGGTGGCGTTGGTGAGCTTTGGCACATCTGTGGAGCGGGCAGCCTCAACGCGTGGGATAGCCGAGCGCTCCGCAATACAGGAGGTGGCGCAGGAGATCGAGCGTGCGGTCGACGGCGGGCATGCTCGAACGTACAGGTTGGTGAAAGCAGTTCACGACTGGGTCGCCTCGCGCATTCGATACGACGTTCTAGGGGCCATCACCGGGCGGACTGGACCAGGAGACGCATTGACCACCCTCAGTCGCGGCCAAGGAGTGTGCCTCGGCTACGCCAACTTGACATCCGCCATCCTGGACTGCCTGAGGATCCCAAACAGGGTGGTCATCGGCAATGCCGACAACGGGCGGACCGTGGTCCGTCATGCTTGGAACGAGGTGGAGATCGAAGGAAGGGTAGTGTTCATGGACGTCACCTGGGACGCAGGCACCGTAGAAGGCTTCAGGTTCGTCCCAAAGCTGAAGTGGTCTTACTTCGACCCCGATCCGGAGCTGGTGGCGTTCACTCACTTCCCTGACGATCTGGGGCAATGAAAGGGCGGAGGATGGCCGCAGCTTCACATGGACTGTTCCCGCACGTGCTGGCCGCAAAGGCCTACGCGCTGGTGCTGGTTGCTGCCTTGTTGCCTTCGTTGATCGCCATCAGCGCAGGGGCCCTCCAGTTCGACTCCGTGGAGCGCCGGCTGCGGCAGGCGCATCTCAGTTCCATCTGCACGATCCTCCGTCTCGAGCTGGAGGAGGAGCGCGGAGGGTTCGAGGCCATCCTGCGGGGTTCGGCGGGCGGCGCGGACCACCAGGCAGCCGCCGCCGGCAGGCTCAACGTGGCGCTCCAGCCGGTGGTCTTCAGGGTGGCGCAGGCCTATCCCAGGGTGGAGGCGGGCTATTACAGCCGCGCGGTGCAAGCTGAGGTGGCCGGGGTCCACATCGACGGTTCACCCATGGCCATCAGACCGGTGTATGAGGAAGAGTTCCCGATATACCGTACTGGCAGACCCAGCGTGCTCATGCAGGCGGGCAGGATAGTGCAGCTCATGCCCGTGTTCTCGCGCGGTGAGATCGTCGGGCACGTGTGGGCTGCCATGGAAGACCGCGATATGGTGAGAATGTCGATTTCCTCTGCCACTGCGATGCTGTGGGCGTCGGCAGTTACGGCAGCGGCCATGTTGTGCGCAGTGTGGAGGGTGCTGCACAGCACTTCGTCATGGTGTTCGACGCAGGTACAGCGGGCGGGGGATATGGCAAACGCCACCGCGGCGGCGGTGGTGCACGAGCTCAGAAACCCCATCGCGGTGGCAAGGGGCCTGACGGAGCTGATAATGTCCCGGGAGACGGATGTAAGGAAGAAGATGTGGCTCTCGAACCTCATGAGACAAATGGACCGGATGAACGTCCTGGCCTCAGATTACTTGATGTATGCTAGGCCGCGGGAGGCCAGGATATCGTCGGTGCCCGTGGCGGAAGTGCTAGGCGAGGTCAAGTCGCAGGTGGAGCACCTGGCGGGCCAGTCCGGGGTGGAGATGGCATTGGAGGTGCCGGATCCTAGCATCGAGGCCCTGTGCGACCCCGACCAGCTGGAGCAGGTGCTGCTGAACCTGGTGCGAAACGCCATTGAGGCGTTGGACCAGGTTCCCGAAGGTCAGCGTGTGGTGAACCTCAGCGCCATGCCTGCCGGCGACGGCCGCGTGGCCATAAGGGTGAGGGATAGCGGTCCAGGCATCTCCCAGGAGGACCTGCCGAACCTGTTCAAGCCTTTCTTCACCACGAGGCAGAAAGGGACAGGCCTAGGGCTTGCAGTGTCCAAGCGGCTGGTGGAGCAGGTCGGGGGAACGCTGCACGCGGAGACCGGAGACGGGTGCACGCAGTTCGTGGTGACTTTGAGGACGGCGGAGCGATGAGCCGGGTCGCCCGTTGCGCCCGCGCCTCGGCACGGTGGCGGTTTGACGCGCACATGGCTACGATGGAAAGGCGAGAGGCGGGTTTCCCCGCCTCTCGCCTCAATAGGGTCGGGCAGACTTTACTACCTGCTTCGGTTCGCCCTCTGCAGAGCGAAGCATTCGCTGCAGTATACAGGCTTGTCGCCGCTGGGCTGGAAGGGCACTACGGCCGGTCCTCCGCATGCTGAGCATACCGTCTCAAACATTTGCCTGGTTCCGCCTGCGTTGGCCGCTCGGCGTGCCCTGCGGCACTCCGGGCACCTGGAGGGTTCGTTCTGGAAACCGTGACTCGCGTAGAATTCCTGTTCCCCAGCGGTGAAGACGAAGTCCTGTCCACAGTCTCTGCAATTGAGGGTCTTGTCTGCAAATGCCAAATTGATCGCGCCTCGTTTCGTTGGTATGGTCTCTTGATCAAGTCGGCATGCATTGGGAATGCGCGCGCTCGAACAACAGCCATCTCTATATTAGACGGTCCCGGAACAATGTGCAATACGCTGGCAAAGAATTGAGGTGAATTTTAGTGATTTCGCCAGCCAACCGGTGCCACGTACACCACGAACTCCTCGTCGCCGTCGAGCCCCAAGAGCTCATCGGCGAGCTTCTGATCGTAGCTGCCGATGGCCACCGTGGACAGCCCCAGCGCCTCACAGGCTATGTACATGTTCTGGCACAGGTGCCCGGAGTCCTGTGCGATGGTCTTGTGGGCGGCGACGCCGTACCTCCACTCGGAGCGATAGGGCACAGCGGACCACAGGAACACTGCCGGCGCGGTGAAGACGAACTCCTGCCTCATGCAGGCGTCCATCACGCTGGTCGCCAGGTCTGGCGGATTGGATACGGGTATCAGCTTGTGTTTGAGGGCTGCGTACCTGTAGATGCCTGGAGCTAGGCCATCCACGTTGCTCGCGGCCACGTAGGTTTCGAACGGGTGGCGCGAGCCGCCTGAGGGCACGGTTCTCAGCGTCGCGAAGCCGTCCCGGATGACGCTGATGACTCCCTGCGTGGCCCAGAGTAGCGCCGAGATCTGTTCGAGGCGCAGCGGATCTGGCGAGAACTCCCTCCGGCTTCTCCGGGATTCCAGCAGAGCGAACAAGTCAACTGCCGGAGGGAAAGCGGCGCGAGGGTCCGGCAAGTCGACGAGCAGAGCATCGGCGGGATGTGGCTTCTCCAGAGGCGGCTGAGGCACTCCCAGCCGATAATCTGACGGCTGTTCCCTCAGTTCCATGAAGCGAGCCTTCAGGAGCTTGCGTCCTTCAGCAAATCGGGTCACGTGTCTCACTCCTCCGCTGTTGATTCATCTACACTAGTATGGTAACATAAGCCCTGACAGGGTGTGCGAACAATGACTCTGGCGCAGGCGGAGATGGACCGCCGGTTCATGCGCGAGGCCATGGCCCAGGCTCGCATGGCGGGTGAATTGGGCGAGGTCCCCGTAGGGGCGGTGGTGGTACGAGGCGGCGAGGTGATAGCCGCCGCGCACAATCTGAAGGAGGCCACGGCGGATCCGACGGCCCACGCTGAGGTCCTGGCACTGCAGGCAGCGAGCCGGACGCTTAGATCGTGGAGGTTGCACGGCTGCACCTTGTATGTTACACTTGAGCCCTGCGTGATGTGTGCTGGAGCCATAGTTCAGGCGCGCATCGACAGGCTGGTGTACGGGGCGTATGACCCGAAGGCCGGCGCCGCAGGTAGCCTGTGGGACGTCCTCAGGGACCAGAGGAACAACCACTGGGTCGAGGTGTCAGGCGGCGTGCTGGCGTCGGAGTGCGGTAGCCTGCTGAAGCAGTTCTTTACTGAGCGGAGAGATGGCTGAGTGGTCAAAAGCGCTCGCCTCGAAAGCGAGTGGGCGGGAAACCGCCCCGTGAGTTCGAATCTCACTCTCTCCGCCATATTATTCATATGGGTTTGCCCTTCCGGGCGCGGTGCGTTAGGTCGCGGTGGCCCGGGGCGCGGAGAGGTGGCTGAGTTGGTCTAAGGCGCTCGCCTGGAGAGCGAGTAGGCAGAAGACCTCTGCCTCGTGGGTTCGAATCCCACCCTCTCCGCCATTTTTTCGTAGACTACGTAGACTATGGTGCGAGGATCTCAAGTTTGGCCGTGCTAGGCGGGGAGTTAGCGGTGCCCTGTATCCGCAATCCGCTGTAGCGGAGCTGAACTCCTGCCCGAGGCATGTCCTCTTTGAAGCCTGCCCGGTGCGTGCGGTGTTGATGGCCGGGTCCTGCGCAACGGGGCTTTGTGAACCCCGTCAGGGCCGGAAGGCAGCAGCGGTAAGCAAATCACCTCGTGTGCCGCGGGGGAGCCTGGTCGGAGCTGGCTGCATCGGTAACGTTTGGAGGGGCTTGTCGACGGCGGGTGCACGGCCGTTTTTCGAAGGGTGGTCTTTTGAGGCCATCCTTTTGCGTTGTGGAGGACAAACTGGCACTGCAGGCGAATAGCACACCTGGAGGGATGGGCATGAGCTACGTCGCACTGTACCGCAGATGGCGCCCGCAGAGTTTCGATGACATCGTTGGGCAGCCCCACGTCGTTCGAACGCTGAAGAACGCCATCAAGACGGGGCGGATCACTCATGCGTACCTGTTTGCCGGCCCGCGCGGCACAGGCAAGACGTCCACGGCGCGGGTGCTGGCCAAAGCCCTCAACTGCGAGAAGGGGCCTACGGTGGAGCCCTGCGGCGCGTGCGCCTCTTGCGTTGCGATCCGTGACGGAAACTCCATCGACGTTGTGGAGATCGACGCCGCCTCCAACAGGGGCATCGAAGAGATCCGGGAGCTGCGTGAGCGCGTTATGTACGCCCCGACGCAGGGCCGATATAAGGTGTACATCATCGACGAAGCTCACATGCTCACGATCCCTGCGTTCAACGCCCTCCTGAAAACCCTCGAGGAGCCTCCCGCGCACGCCGTGTTCGTGCTGGCCACCACCCAGCCTGAGAGCATCCTTCCCACCATCGTGTCAAGGTGCCAGCGCTTCGACTTCAACAGGCTCAGCGTGGCGGATCTCGCGGCTCACGTTGCCAGGGTGGCGGAGACCCAGAGGATCGACATAACCCCTGATGCTGCCCGGCTCATAGCTCGCAGGGCCGGAGGCAGCGCCCGGGACGCGTTGGGCCTCCTGGAGCAGGCCGCCGCGTGGGGCGACGAGATCACCACGGGCACCGTAATAGAGCTTCTCGGATTGTCTCCAGGGGAAACGCTCATAGAGTTCGCCGACGCGGTGGCACGGGGCGACGCCGGGTCAGTCTTCAGGCTGATTCAGGAGCAGGTGGATGCCGGGGCCGATCTGCGGCAGTTCGCCTCTGACCTGGTGGGCCATTTCCGTGACCTCCTCGTGGTCAAGGAGGCTCCCAACAGGCCTGAGCTGCTGGAACTGCGTGAAGGCGCCTTCGCGGCCCTGTCCGAGCAGGCGGCAAGGTTCAGCCGACAGCAGCTGGTGGAGGTGCTCAACGTGCTCAGCGGGCTAGAATCCCAGCTGAGAAGGGCTTCCAATCCCCGAGTGAGCGTGGAGATCGCCGCCGCAGGCCTCTGCGTGAGCTTGGGCGGGGCGCAGTCACGAGCCGAAGCCGTGGAAGTCGAGAAGGCGCAGACCACGCAGGCCGAGGCCGTCCCTGTGCGGGCTGCGGCGGTCCAGTCGGCTGAAGCCAGCCCCGCGGCGCCTCCGCGTGCTCAGGTTGCTAGGACCAGGACCAGGTCCAGGTCCGGGTCCGGGCCCAAGCCTGCCCAGCCGGCTCAGGAAGCGGAGGCCGAGGGGGCAGAAGAGGCGAGAGGCCCGGCACAGGGGCGTCCGGTTCCTTCAGGTGCGCCCGCCGCCGAGGCAGGCCGGTTCGTTGGCATCACTGAGGATCAATGGGAACGGATCAGATCGAAGATTCGTCCCACCGACGTGGTTCTGGATGCGGTGCTCAGAGAGGTTGTCTCGGTACGTCTGACGGACCAGATGTGCACGGTGGCATTCCATCCAGACTGGGTGGTGCTGGCGCGCAAGGCATCGGACCCCGGCAAGCTGGCCACCCTGGCGCGCGCCGTAGGCGACGTTGTGGGCAGGCCGGTTCGGTGCTGCGTGATGTTGTCCAGTGGCGAGACGCTGGCGGTGGGGTCGGAGGCTGACTCTGGCCCGGCCAAGGGCTTGGAAACCGCCGGCGGCGGCGTGGTGAGTGACTCGGCCCCGGCAGCAGAGGGCGTGTCGGGGGCTCCGCCATCTCCGTCCAGGGAGAAGCAGGCTGCTTCCGACGGTGCGGACCTCAGGTCACATCCGAAGCTCAAGGCGGCTGTGGACTTATTCGATCCCAAGGAGATCCGGACGATAAATAGCTGAGTTACGGAGGCACACGAATGGGCGGAAACATGCAGAAGATGATGAAGCAGATCCAGAAGATGCAGGCAGAGATCGAGCGCATCCAGCTGGAGCTTGGAAACGATAGAGTGGAGGGCACCGCCGGCGGGGGAGCTGTCAGAGCTGTTGCCGACGGGCATCAGAGCTTTGTGGAGATCCACATCGATCCGGCGGCGGTGGATCCCGACGACGTTGAAATGCTACAGGACTTGGTCATGGCAGCCTGCAATGAGGCTATACGCAAGTCCAAGCAGCTGGCTGAATCGAAGATGGCCAAGGTGACCGGCAGCATCTCTGTGCCGGGGTTGAAACTCTAATGCAGTTTTTCGCAGAACCATTAGCCAAGCTCATAGACGAGCTCCGCCGGCTTCCCGGGATCGGCGCCAAGACCGGGCAGAGGCTGGCGTTCCACATACTCTCGATGCCTCAGGGCGATGTGAAGCGCCTGGCGGAGGCGTTGATGGATGCCAGGGAGAGGATCAGGAGTTGCTCCGTATGTGGCAACTGGACGGACGGAGAGACGTGCATCGTCTGCTCCGACCCTGGCCGAGACAGGTCATGCATCTGCGTGGTGGAACGGCCTGAAGACGTCATAGCCATGGAGCGAACCCGCGAGTACCGTGGGGTGTACCACGTGCTCGGGGCGGCCATATCGCCGATGGAGGGTATCGGCCCGGGCGACATTCGCCTGAGCGAGCTGGTTGACAGGGTGAAGCGGGGAAACGTAAGGGAAGTCATCATCGCAACGAACCCCAACACGGAGGGCGAGGTGACCGCGGTTTACATAGCCAATCTGCTCCGCCCGTTGAAAGTTGAGGTCAGCCGCATCGCCCACGGGCTGCCGGTGGGAGGTGACCTAGAGTACGCCGATGAGGTCACCCTGGCGCGGGCGCTTGAAGGACGACGAGGCATGTGAAGTGCCTATAGCAGAGGATATGGGACTTGCAGGATGGGCATAATCTGTTACCGTACAGGGCCCATCCTGTTCTGCTGCTCCAGGCCCTGGCAGATCCGGAAGGACGCTGGGGGGTGTCGCCTTGAAGCTAAGCAAGGGGCTCGCGGCCGTGTCAAGCGGGATAAGGGCTATAGCCGGCAGGCAAGACCGCGAGGGGCGCGCGGACGGCGTGGCGGAGAGCGAGGCATGGATCGCCAGCGAGATCAGGCGCGTGTGTGACCAGCTGGACCAGGCAGAGCACTGCTTCGACATGGCATCGGATCCCGACATGATCGACGCCGCGATATACACCATGCGCGCGTGCGAGTGTAGGTTATCCTACCTGTTCGGCCTCATGGGTCACACTTCTTCGCAAGTCTCAAGAAGCTCGCGGAGATTCTCGAAAAACGGTGTTGACACGTCGAAGGGCGGGTGTTAAGATACTACTTGCCGCCCGCGAGCAGGGCGGGGCGAGAGATGCGGCATCAAGCCGCGGATGTTCCTTGAAAACCAAACAGCGTGGAGCCTTTGAGGTCGATTGCAAGGGTTTCTTGCGGGCGACTGAAGAAGTAAGAGCGCGATCGACTCGAAAGAGGGAATCGCTTAGAAGATTTTCTTGGAGAGTTTGATCCTGGCTCAGGACGAACGCTGGCGGCGTGCCTAACACATGCAAGTCGAGCGGGGTGGTTCTGAAGGGCAACCGGAGGGATCACCTAGCGGCGAACGGGTGAGTAACGCGTGGATAACCTACCTCAAGGTCTGGGATAACAGCTCGAAAGGGCTGCTAATACCGGATGTGGTGCATATGCTGCATGGTAGATGCACTAAAGGGGAAACCCGCCATGAGATGGGTCCGCGTCCCATCAGCTAGTTGGTGGGGTAAAGGCCTACCAAGGCGACGACGGGTAGCCGGCCTGAGAGGGTGACCGGCCACACTGGGACTGAGACACGGCCCAGACTCCTACGGGGGGCAGCAGTGGGGAATATTGCACAATGGGCGAAAGCCTGATGCAGCGACGCCGCGTGGGCGAAGAAGGCCTTCGGGTTGTAAAGCCCTGTCTGGAGGGACGAAGTAATGACGGTACCTCCGGAGGAAGCCACGGCTAACTACGTGCCAGCAGCCGCGGTAATACGTAGGTGGCGAGCGTTGTCCGGAATTACTGGGCGTAAAGGGCGTGCAGGCGGCCACTTAAGTCGGGCGTGAAAACCGCTGGCTCAACTGGCGGATGTCGTTCGAAACTGAGTGGCTTGAGTGCGGGAGAGGAAAGCGGAATTCCCGGTGTAGCGGTGAAATGCGTAGATATCGGGAGGAACACCAGTGGCGAAGGCGGCTTTCTGGACCGTAACTGACGCTGAGACGCGAAAGCTGGGGGAGCAAACAGGATTAGATACCCTGGTAGTCCCAGCCGTAAACGATGAACACTAGGTGTAGGGGGTATCGACCCCTCCTGTGCCGCAGCAAACGCAATAAGTGTTCCGCCTGGGGAGTACGGCCGCAAGGTTAAAACTCAAAGGAATTGACGGGGGCCCGCACAAGCGGTGGAGCATGTGGTTTAATTCGATGCAACGCGAAGAACCTTACCAGGGCTTGACATCCTCTGTAGCCAGTGGAAACACGGGTTAACCCTTCGGGGAACAGGGAGACAGGTGGTGCATGGCTGTCGTCAGCTCGTGTCGTGAGATGTTGGGTTAAGTCCCGCAACGAGCGCAACCCCTGTCCTGAGTTGCCAGCGAGTGAAGTCGGGGACTCTCAGGAGACCGCCGGTGACAAACCGGAGGAAGGTGGGGATGACGTCAAGTCATCATGCCCTTTATGCCCTGGGCTACACACGTGCTACAATGGCCGGTACAGAGGGCAGCGAAGGCGCGAGCCGGAGCGAATCCCAAAAAGCCGGTCCCAGTTCGGATCGCAGGCTGCAACTCGCCTGCGTGAAGTCGGAATCGCTAGTAATCACGGGTCAGCATACCGTGGTGAATACGTTCCCGGGCCTTGTACACACCGCCCGTCACACCAGGAAAGTCTGCAACACCCGAAGCCGGTGGCCTAACCGTAAGGGGGGAGCCGTCGAAGGTGGGGCAGATGATTCGGGTGAAGTCGTAACAAGGTAGCCGTATCGGAAGGTGCGGCTGGATCACCTCCTTTCTAAGGGGACGCAAGGGAACGCCTTAAGTGGCGAGCCCGAGGTTTCCAGGTCGATGCTCTTGCAAACGGAAGGCTGGCCGAGTTGGCCCGCAGCAGGCCGATGCCTTCACCACGCTGGTTGGTTTTGAGGGAACATCCCTCGCTATATGCGCTCTTTGACAACCGCATAAGGATGAGGGTCAAAGTTCGTATGGTTACATGCGAGCATTAGGATCATAAGGCGAGAAGGTCAAGCTACTAAGGGCACACGGTGGATGCCTTGGCGCCGGGAGCCGAAGAAGGACGTGGCCAGCTGCGATAAGCCTCGGTGAGCTGCAAGCAAGCGTTATTAACCGGGGATGTCCGAATGGGGAAACCCGCCGCGAGTAATGTTGCGGCACCCATGCCTGAACACATAGGGCATGAGGGGGGAACCGGGGGAACTGAAACATCTAAGTACCCCGAGGAAAAGAGACAGACATGCATTCCGTAAGTAGTGGCGAGCGAAAGCGGAGGAGCCCAAACCGCATGCGTGCTAAAGCCTGCAGGCGTTGCGCATGCGGGGTTGCAGGAGTTGCCGTGGAACGCTGCAGAGTTCCGTCCCACCTGTAGGATCTAGTCGAACTGACTGGAAAGTCGGGCCGAAGAGGGTGAGAGCCCCGTAGACGAAAGGTTCGGCAGGGGGATGGCAGCCACCTGAGTACCGCGGGACACGAGGAATCCTGCGGGAAACTGGGAGGACCACCTCCCAAGGCTAAATACTCCCCGGCGACCGATAGTGAACTAGTACCGTGAGGGAAAGGTGAAAAGCACCCCGGGAGGGGAGTGAAATAGTACCTGAAACCGTGATGCCTACAAACAGTGGGAGGGCTATGGCGTAGTCCAGCCTGACCGCGTACTTTTTGTAGAACGGACCGGCGAGTTACGGTATGTGGCAAGGTTAAGCCGAAGAGGCGGAGCCGAAGCGAAAGCGAGTCTTAATAGGGCGTATAAGTCGCATGCCGTAGACCCGAAACCGGGCGAGCTATCCATGGCCAGGGTGAAGCGGGAGTAAAGTCCCGTGGAGGCCCGAACCCGGTGGTGTTGAAAAACCATGGGATGAGCTGTGGATAGGGGTGAAAAGCCAATCGAGCTCGGAGATAGCTGGTTCTCCCCGAAATAGCTTTAGGGCTAGCCTCGGGAATATAGTCTTGCGGAGGTAGAGCACTGATGGGGCTAGGGGCCCTGAAAGGTTACCGAACCCTTTCAAACTCCGAATGCCGCAAGATGTTGCCCGGGAGTCAGACTGCGGGGGCTAAGCTTCGCAGTCGAGAGGGAAAGAGCCCAGACCGCCAGCTAAGGTCCCAAATTGGCAGCTAAGTGGCAAAGGATGTGGAACTGCTTAGACAACCAGGATGTTGGCTTAGAAGCAGCCATACATTTAAAGAGTGCGTAATAGCTCACTGGTCGAGTGGGTCTGCGCCGAAAATGTCCGGGGCTGAAGCTGCCAACCGAAGCTGCGGATCACCCGTAGGGTGATGGTAGGGGAGCGTTGCCTGCTGGCAGAAGCACGACCGAAAGGACGTGTGGACGGCAGGGAAGTGAGAATGCCGGTATGAGTAGCGAAAAGGCAGGTGAGAATCCTGCCCGCCGAAAGCCTAAGGTTTCCTGAGGAAGGTTCGTCCTCTCAGGGTGAGCCGGGACCTAAGCCGAGGCCGAAAGGCGTAGGCGATGGACAACGGGTTGAGATTCCCGTGCCGCCTCGGTCACGATTGAGCGAAGTGGGGACGCAGAAGGGTAGGCGCAGCAGGCTGATGGAATAGCCTGTCCAAGCGAGTAGGGTGCCGCGCAGGCAAATCCGCGCGGCGGGAGCCTGAGACGCGAGTGGGTGCGGATACGTCCGCTGAACTGGCCGACCCCAAGCTGCCAAGAAAAGCCGCTAGCGAGTGACCGGGCGCCCGTACCGCAAACCGACACAGGTAGGCGGGGAGAGAATCCTAAGGCGCGCGAGAGAACCCTCGTTAAGGAACTCGGCAAACTGACCCCGTAACCTAGGGAGAAGGGGTGCCCCGGTAGGGTGAAGGGCGAGACGCCCGGAGCCTGAGGGGGCCGCAGAGAAACGGCCCGAGCGACTGTTTACCAAAAACACAGGTCTCTGCTAAGTCGAAAGACGAAGTATAGGGGCTGACGCCTGCCCAGTGCCGGAAGGTTAAGGGGAGGGCTTAGCGCAAGCGAAGGTCCGAACCGAAGCCCCGGTGAACGGCGGCCGTAACTATAACGGTCCTAAGGTAGCGAAATTCCTTGTCGGGTAAGTTCCGACCTGCACGAATGGCGTAACGACTTGGGCGCTGTCTCAACGAGGGGCTCGGCGAAACTGTAAGTGCACGTGAAGATACGTGCTACCCACGACCAGACGGAAAGACCCCATGGAGCTTTACTGTAGCCTGAGATTGGATTTTGGCAGGGCATGTACAGGATAGGTGGGAGGCATAGAAGCGGCGACGCCAGTTGCCGTGGAGCCGACGTTGGGATACCACCCTTGTCTTGCTGGAGTTCTAACCTGCGGCCGTAATCCGGTCGGGGGACATTCTCAGGTGGGCAGTTTGACTGGGGCGGTCGCCTCCTAAAAGGTAACGGAGGCGTCCCAAGGTTCCCTCAGCGCGGTTGGAACTCGCGCGAAGAGTGCAAAGGCAGAAGGGAGCTTGACTGCGAGACGAACATGTCGAGCAGGGACGAAAGTCGGGCTTAGTGATCAGGTGGTACCGAGTGGAAGGGCCATCGCTCAACGGATAAAAGCTACCCTGGGGATAACAGGCTTATCTCCCCCAAGAGTCCATATCGACGGGGAGGTTTGGCACCTCGATGTCGGCTCGTCGCATCCTGGAGCTGTAGCAGGTTCCAAGGGTTGGGCTGTTCGCCCATTAAAGCGGTACGCGAGCTGGGTTCAGAACGTCGTGAGACAGTTCGGTCCCTATCTGTCGTGGGCGTA
>Ga0209537_1000496_pt1 | contig 48009 bp, 35 predicted proteins | sample BioPla4DNA1_FD_187698 | JGI IMG/M metagenome (GOLD analysis project Ga0209537, IMG submission 187698) | Biogas fermentation microbial communities from Germany - Plant 4 DNA1 (SPAdes) (version 2) | ecosystem: Engineered > Bioreactor > Anaerobic > Digestate | place: Bielefeld, North... | reverse complement strand
TACATTAAAGCAAAAATTACTACTGGCGTAATCGAAGGAATAAACAATAAAATTCAACTCGCTAAAAGAAGAGCTAGAGGTTATAGAAATATTAACAACTTTATCAATATGATTTATTTCTTATGTGCTAAACTAAAATTTGATTACCCACACTATCCGTTATAGAACCAAATAAATTGATATATTTAGTGACAATTTTCACAACGTTGTTTAGAGTTTTATTTTGTTACAAATATAAAATTTTATTGAATGAATGGGGCATGATATAACCTTTTTTTAATCGGTGAAACGGTTTTATTATTCGTTAATAATCATAGCACACGGTTTAAACCGTGTGCTATGATTTATTGGTTGATTTGGTTTTTTAAATTGTCATTTAGTTTCAATACCATATAGTTTTATAAACTCATCGTATTCCTTCTGAAAAGTTTTCTTTTGATGATGCGATTTCTGATTTTTTATGTATTCAAATACTTTTTCAACAATTGATTCAGAAACAGAATACGCTGCATAACCTGTTTGCCAAGCAAATTTTTCTGCAATTAAATTGTTCTGATTTATAAAATGAGAACTACTCCCTTTGATTTGCTTAATAACTTCAGCAATTGATTTTTGAGGACTTAGCAAAAATAAACAATGGATATGGTCGGGCATTCCATTTATGATTCTTACCGGGCAACCTAGTTCTCGCAATTGTTCTGATATAAATTGATATATCGTTTGTTCAACATTTTGATGAATCAAAGGCATCCTTTCTTTGGTTGCCCAAATGGCATGAATCCAAATTTTATTGAATGAATGGGGCATGATATAATCTTTTTTTAATCGGTGAAACGGTTTTGTTATTCGTTAATAATCATAGCACACGGTTTAAACCGTGTGCTATGATTATTACCTTATCCATCATATTTCAATTCTTAAATTTGTCAAGGGTAATTTTTATTTCTTCCCACATTTTTGCAGCAGATTGTTCCCAAGAGAAATTTTTAACTCTTTGCAATGCTTTGATTTTCAAATCATCATATAATGTTTGAGAGTTTGTTAATAATATCATTGCTTCAGCAATGGAATCAGGATTAAAAGGATCTACAAGCAGGGCTGCATTACCTGCTATTTCTGGCATAGAGCTAATATTAGATGTTATCACTGGGATACCTGCTTTCATAGCTTCTACGATAGGTATTCCAAATCCTTCAAATTGTGATGGGAAAACTAGTGCAAAAGCACTGCCTACTATTTGTGCGATATCTTTATTAGAAACATTCCCTAATAGGTAAATATCAGATTTGTATTCTGTATTCTTTAATTCATTATCTAAGTCTTTATCTTTATGCATCTGACCACCAACAATTATTAATGGATAGTCTTGATTTGCATTTTTGCGATAAATATTATAAGCTTTTATCAGATTAGCTAAATTTTTTCTTGGCGTGATAGCTCCTATAAATAAAAAATATGGTTTCCCGTTTGAATATTTATTTCTATTAATTAATATTTCATTATCTGTCAAAGGTTTGAAATAATCAGATGCAGCATTATACACTACTCCTATCTTATTTTTAGTAAAAGGAAAATAAGCTTCAATATCTTTTTTACAAAATTCACTTACAGTAACAATGTGAGTAGCAGCGTTTAAAAATTTAGGTGTGAAATAAGTCATATATCTACGATTTAATCCACTTAAGTAATTGGGATTATGAAAAAAATTGATATCATGCAAAACTAGTAAGGATGGACAATTTAAATGTAAGGGTAGTTCAGAATCTGGTGAGATAAATAAATCAAAATTATTCCTATTGATAAATTTTTGTAATGAAAATTGATAATAAATAAATTTAAAGATAGGATGTCTGGCGGGAGGTAATAAAACTTTAGCTTTCACATTTTCATTATAAATAAATGATGGATGGTATGGTCTATCAAATATAAATGTAAATTCTATATCAGGATGATCTTTTACTAATCTGCTAAATATTTCATTAATAAAAACACCAAATCCACCTAAATTTTGATATAAAAGAAATCTAGTATTTACAGCTATTCTCATGAAAAATAATATTTATTATGAATTGAATCCTTATTTTTTGCAAAAATAGATATTTTAAAAAAATAATAGGTTCTATAACGTTTATTGTGGATAATTTATTTAGGTAAATATTTAACTGTCCAATTGTTGTTATTATCCACAAATGCACACAAATGACCATAAACTATAAATTAATTTTGAGGAATTTAGAAGTTTATGAATAATGAGCATTGAGTGATAGATTAAAGTTTTATAAGCTAATTATTGAAAAAACTAATCTTTACCCAATCAAAACGATATAGAACCTAATTTGTTTTGGCTTTTGCTTGCAATTGCAAGTATATACGTAGATATTTATCCTCTGCAGGAGTAATCTGCGTGCCAATAGGATAAATTTTATTGGAAATAGGATGCTTTAGTCTCAGATTAATTAATTGATACAAAGGTTCGTTAGGATTATCATCAATAACAGGTCTATTAATAGCTATAACTTTAGCTTTTGAGTAATTGGTAATCAAAGTTTGAGCATCTTGTACAGGTAATCTAGCTTCGTACCATTGTTCATTAATTTTTATAGGTAAGATAAAATTTTTATCATCATATTGGCCGATCTCATCTATAGGGATTTCTACTTCTTCGTATTTCATAGCAAAGAGAGTATCTGCTTCTCTAGCTTGAGCCAATCTGATTTTAGTAGCTTCGGAATAACATTTATTTAATATAGCTAATTGCCTAGCTAAAAATTGTTTCTGTCGAGCTAGATATTGTTGTTCAGTTTCCATTAATTTTTTAGGTGCTGCTAAGCTATCAAATTCACTAACATTGGCATTATAGCAAGAATCTAATATAAATTGATTCATATTAAAAACATATAATTTTTTATCACTGCATACTGTACCTAGCCAACCAATAGGATAGGAGAGATATATGTCTTCGACAGAGCCATTAACAATTTGTTTTTCAGCAACTTTTGCTCTTTTTTGAAGATTAATAATGTAAATATAACCGGACATATCTGCAACTGCTGCATAGCGATTATCAAAGAAGCATTTTACGTTATTTACTGACCCATTAGTTTTGAAAGTAGCAATAGCTTTTTTATTTTCTATATCCCACAGCATAGCAGTATGATCGTTAGAACCGCTAAGTAAATATTTACCATCTGGAGTGAAGTCTATATCTAGAACAGCACCACTATGGCCATTTAGAGAAAATGTATTATCATTTTTTAATGAAGTGAAAACTATTTTGTGATCCCATCCACCAGAAGCTACCCATTCATTGAATGGTGAAATAGACACACAAGCTACAGCAGATGCATTGGGTACTATTTTTTTATATAAAGATAATGAATCTGCCCAGTAAATCATTACACTTTTATCTTCAGAACCAGTAACTAAAAATTTTCCATTTTTTGAAATTGCTAAATCATTTATTTTATTAAAATGAGGTGTTTGTATTTTTTTTAATACATTGCCTGTCGTAGCATCCCATTGTACTATCATTTTATCTCCTCCAGCAGTATATAGTCTATTATTATTGTCCATAACGATAGATTTAATAAAACCTTCATGTTCTTTTATTGTTTTAGTAACATTCATTGATACTAAATCTATGATACTTAACTCTCCATTAATATTTGTAATATATGCAAACTGACCATTACTACTGAGTAAAACACCAGTACATAAATTAGGTAAAGGTTTTGATTGTTTTATTAAAATCTGACCAAACGAATTAAAAATCAATAAATTACAAAATATAGCAAAAAAAATTTTTTTTGACATATCCAAAATAGTTTTTCAAAATGTAAAATTAATAAAAAAATTTTAATTTTTAGTAATTTATAAAAAAAATTTATCAAATCATATTATAAAATACCTAAATCAAATAAAATTAATGAAATATACGTTTTATTATGAACTAATTGATTATTGTGAATATATCAATAGCAAGCAATTTTTTTAATATTGCAATTTGATTTTTATTGAAAATTGTTTATAATGTTTTTCTTTTCAGCTATAAAAAGAAAAAAAAGAAAATCATTGCTGGAAAAATGTGGTATTTATTTGAGCTGAGAATTAATTTAAAAATTATCCAAACAATATTTTCGTTAAATTCTATTGAATATTATATTTAATTTCTTGTAACAATGCTACTTAACATCTATTTAATATATTTACTTTTATTATAATCAATTTTTAAATCATATTATTCTTTATTCTAAAAAAGCTTTTTAATTTTGCAAATAAAATTTATAGAATTATGAAATTTAAATTACTTGTTTTTTTATTAGTTACTATTTTATTTTTAAGCTCATGCCAAAAAAATAAAACTAATGAGAAAAATAAGCCGGCACAAGAGGTTTCTTTATTAGTGCCTACATATATGGAGAGCCCTATTAAAGAATGGGTTTATTTCGTTCAAGCTGATCATCCAAATTTCCAATTTCAGATAGTAAGCATGAATGATGATAATTTCCGAAGTGATACTACCTTTAGAGATTTTGATTTAATTTTTACTGCAGAAAATATCAAGGGGAATAAATACAATTATGTTAATATTGCCAGTGAGGCTATAGTCTGTGTGGTATCTTTTGATAATCCTTTTTTGCAATCAATCATCAACAGAGGTATTAGTCCCGATGATTTAAAAAAAATTTTTAATAAGCCAGATTTTTATTATTGGAAAGATTTTTTTCAAAGTGATAGTAAAATGAATGAAAAAATATCTGTTGTACTACCCAGTGATAGATATACCCTATTAAATCAATTAAAAAATTGGTTACAATTAGATACTTTGCCGATTAATACACAAACAACTGATACGATTTTAAATATACTAAAAAATCAGAAAAATTTATTAACATTTCTCCCATCATCTGTTGTTTATAACCTAAATACTAAATACAGAAAAGATTTTTTATATATAATACCTTTAGATCTGAATAATGACAATTGGATAAGTGATGATGAATATTTATATGATAACATAATGATTTTAGGGCAGGCAGTGTTAAACAAAAAAATAGATACATCATTGATTTTAAATTATAAAATGGCTTTTTCTATAGATAATCCATTAAAAGATTCTTTAGTTAATTTAGTGAATAATAAGCAAAATATTAATAAAAATATTTTCGAAAAATTTGGATATTTTGCTCATTAATACAATAATTATTGTTAAATATATATTGAAATTTAATTATAAATTAGTCTATTATACCGGATCCTAAGACTTTTTTCATAATATTATCATAGATAACAATATATTGCCCAGATGCCACTCCATGAATGGGATTGGTGGATTCTACATAGCCACTGTTATTATTTAGCCAATGAATAATACCTTTTGTAAAAATAGGAGTGTGCCTAATTTTGAAACAAATCTCACTATTATCTTGCATTAAATTTTCAGATGTTGGAGTTATGATTTCGAAATTTTTAAATTTTATAATTTTTTTATAAACTTCTTCAGGTTGGTACCCTTTAGCTACATACACTACATTGTTTTCAATATCTTTTTTAATGACAAACCAAGGACCACCAGCCAGTCCTAATCCTTTTCTCTGACCAATAGTATAGAACCAATGTCCTTTATGATAACCTAAAATTTCATTTGAATTAATATCAATGATTTCACCTTTTAGAATGCCTAATCTGCTTTGAATGAAAGAATCATAATTATTTTTACCAATAAAACAAATCCCCATACTTTCTTTTCTCATGCTATTAGGGAAATCGTGCTCTTTAGCAATATTTTTTACTTCATTTTTTGTCAAGTTAGCTAAGGGGAAAAGTACTTTGGAAAGTTGTTCATATGAAATATTTGCTAAAAAATATGTTTGATCTTTAGTGTGATCTTTAGCAGTAGCTAACCATTTCAAATCATTATCTGCTATAACATTAGCATAGTGTCCAGTAGCTATAATATCAAAATCATTAGCAAATTTATCATTAAAAGCACCAAATTTTATTAATCTATTACATAGCACATCTGGATTAGGAGTAAAGCCATTTATCAAACTATTCAAATGATATTCCATCACTTTAGACCAATATTCTTCATGTAAATTTACAATTTCTAAATTCAGATTTAGCTTATTAGCTATCCAATTACACATTTCGATATCCTCTTCCATGGAGCAATCATACCCATCAAAATTTTCATTAGGTCCAATGACAATATAAAAAAGAGTGGGTTTATAGCCCAGCTCTACTAATTGTAAAGCAGCGACAGAACTATCAACCCCACCAGAAATTAATAAAGCAATATTATTCATTTAGAAAACCTTGTTCCTTGATCACTTGCAATAATTTTGAAGAAATTTCTTCATTATCTTTCTTTGTATACCTTCTCTCAGTAAATACTTGTGCTAAATTTTCTAGGCCATTTTCATTGACTATTTCTTTGTATAAATCTAGATTTTCTTTCTCTTCAAAGTATAAATTTATTGCATTTTTGTCATAATCTTGATATTTACCTTGATGAATGACAGCTTCTAGTGGCAATCTATCAGTAAGAGGAGGATTCTCATCAGGATAACCTATGGTTACAGCTATTACAGGTAAAACTAATTTTGGAAAATTAAAAAATTCTATATGTTCTCTAGCTGTATATAGCGGCGTGCCTAGGATACACGTCCCCAATCCATATGACTCAGCAGCTATAATAGCGTTTTGCGAAGCTAAAATAGTATCTGCAATAGCACTTAAAAGGAATAATAAATTATCATAACCTGGATTGGCATTGCTATATTGGCACCATTTAGTAAATCTATTCAGATCTGCACAGAAAGTTAATAATACAGGTGCATCTAGAACCATTTCTTGATTAAAATGTAAAGGCATTAAAGCCTTTTTATCATCTTCATCAGTAGTAATAATGATACTATACAATTGCATATTACCATTAGTAGCTGCTCTAGTAGCTGCTTTTAATATATTTAATAAAATATCATCAGGAATTTTTTCGTTTTTATATTTTCTAATACTACGATGTTGGAATATTACTTCTAAAGCATTCATTTTTTTGAGATTATTTTTTATATTCTAATAATAAATATACTGGCAAATGATCACTATATCCTCCCATGAAATTATTGCCCACATAAGTTCTAAAGGGATAACCAGCGAAATTACCTTCAGTTTGTAATAAATATGGCTCATTAAAAACATAGGCGCCTTTATATTTAATATTATTTTTACTAGTAGCTATATTATAAGAAATAATTATTTGATCTAGGAAACTCCATACATCATTATAAGCATTGGAGCCCATACCTTTTTTTTCTTGTAGGAAATAATAAGGATTAAATAAATTAGTTTCTTTAGCTTCTTCGATAGAAGGTGCAGCCTTTAAAATTTTTAATATGCTAGAATTAGTAGGTGTATCATTGAAATCTCCCATAATAAAAATTTGTGCATCAGCATTAATGGCTAAAATAGAATCTACTGTAGCTCTACATCTCTGAGCAGCAGCAGCTCTCATAGGAGCTGAACGTTTTTCTCCTCCTACACGACTTGGCCAGTGATTAACAATTACAAAAACTGTATCAGTATTAAAAAGTAATCCTTTAATTACCAATTGATTACGAGTTTTAAAATCAGGATTTTCTGGAATATACAAATTTTTAGCTTCTGCTTTTAAAAGTTTAAAATAGTCAGACCTAAATAAAAAACCAACATCTACTCCTCTACGATCTGGCCCTTCTATCACTATTGGCATATATTTATACTTAGCTATTAGCTCTCTTTTCACTAAATCTTTCAAAACAGAGATATTCTCTACCTCACATACACCCATCAAAATAATACCCTTATCACCTACTTTTTGATTTAATTTATCTATGACAAAAGCAATATTATCTAATTTTTTATTATATTTTTCACTATTCCACTTTTTCAATCCATCAGGTAAAAATTCTTCATCATTTTTATGGGGATCATCAATAGTATCAAATAAATTTTCTAAATTATAAAAAGCTACACCAAATGTATAAGCATTATTTTGAGAAAAAATAAATGTAGCAAAAACGATTGTAAAAATGACAATACTAATAATTTTTTTCATAAAAATTCTAAATTTTATTTATTGCAAAATTATGTAAAAAGACCGACGTAATAAAATGGAATTTTTTAATTTTTTTTCCATTCAAATCCATAAGCCCATCTACATATTATCAAAATTAATAATATCCATGAAAATAGACTAAAAACAATACAAGCCAATAAATTATAAGATAACTTAAAAAATTTAACTGCAGATGAATATAAAAAAATCTCTGCTAATAGTTTTATAAATAACAATAAAATGCCAAACTTAACATTAAAAATTAATATTATTGGTATTACTAATTGTATAATTAATGTTAATACTGCCCAAAACCATGATAAAAAATTTTTATAATATGGAGTTTTAGAAGACCATCGGGCTCTCTGATGCAAATATTCATTCAAGTCTTTTGGAGGTTGTGTAAATATTAATGATCTTGGCGATAAATTAACTTGAATAGCCGAATTACCAAATTTCTTTTTAATGAACTCTAAAAAATACATATCATCACCATGAGTAGTTGGAGTTTCAGCTTGTTCACAAAATTGCAAATAATCATTTCTTAGAAACATCATGCCAGCACCAGAAATCAAAAATGGTTTTTTAAAAAACATGCTAACCCATCCCACACTATTTAATAAAAGTAATTCCACTTGAAATATTTTAGAAATAAAACCAGAACTATTCAAATAAACAACAGGAAAAGAAATCAATCTTTTTTTAACATCAAAATAAAAATTTTCACTAAATTTTTCATGCCAAACACAATCTGCATCGGTTATTAACGTTCTTTCAGTATTACTTGCTAAAAGTCCTTTTTTTATTGCTAATTTTTTGCCATATTCATCATCCTCTAACTTAATATAATTTATAAAACCATACTGCGAAAAATTATTTTCAATCACTTTCAAAATATTATCAGAGCTATGATCATCGATTATAAAAATTCTTTCAGGCAAATAAGACTGTACTAAAATAGAATTAATACAAGAAATAATATTTTCAGCTTCATTTTTTACAGGTATTATTACCGTATAATCGACATTGATGGGGTACTTTTTGTGTTTTTTTAATACAAAAAAAATTAATCCAAAAGCAATAAACAGTATGAAATAAATTACAAAAAGATAAAAAATCAAATACATAAAAAAACATTCATTGCAAAAATAGTAAAATTATCAGTAAGAAATTTTATTTTTATTGTTTGGAAATTTATTTGATTACATTTCCAAATTTTAATTAATTTTGTAAAAAAATAATAAGCTATGAAACAATTAGTTGATAATCTAGTAGAATATTTATCTATGGGCAAACAAGAGCATTTAGCATTCCTCGATGGCCTTTTTTACCTGTTAAAACAAAAAGATGCAGATGTAGTAGACTACCAAGGTCTCAAAGCACAAAGTGTCTCGCCCCAATGTCCCAAATGTGAGAGCATAAACATTATAAAAAATGGTCATCAGCAAGGCCAGCAGCTCTATCAATGTAAAGAATGTGGAAAAAACTTCCGAGTAACTACCGGTACCTTTGTTTACAATCTGCATAAAAAAGAATTAATGCTGGACTATATTTTATGCATGCTAGAAGGCAAAAGTTTACGGCAATGTGCTAAAGAAATAGGAATAGATCTAACGACAAGTTTCGAATGGAGACATAGGATATTGACAGCATTGAGGAGCTTCGACGATAATGTAAACTTTTTTGGGATAATGGAACTCGAAGAGTTGCTGATGAAGTATTCAGAAAAAGGTAGGAGATATAAAACAAAAGAAGAATATTTGATAGCTCAGGAGAAAAAACAGCACAATGTAGCAGTGCTGGCGATGAAAGACAGAAGTGGCAATATGTTATTCAATTTAATATGCTTTGATAAAATAAAGAAGGTGAAAATAGAAAAGATATTAAGAAAAAAAGTATCAACAAGTAGCACTATATGTGGAGAAGATAGGAAAGAATTCAAGAAATTTAGATCAAAGAATTTAAAGAGTAAAGCAGTAAAACGAGAACTAGTAAAAGATCAGAATGATACATACAGTATAAATACGGTTAGACAGCATACAGTAAGGTTTGCGAAGTGGATAGACAAGCGGTTTAGAGGGGTAGCTACGAAGTATTTACAGAGTTATATAATGTGGTATATAGTGAAACACAAGTATTTATTGAATAAATTAATAGAGGATGTAGGGAGGATGTTGAATTTGGCGGCGTCTGATAGGCGTGCATGGTACGAATACATTGAGCTTAGAAATAAACCAATAGAAAACCTAACATAAATCTATTTTAATCCTTAACTCTCATTTCTTAAATTCTTTTTTATGAAATAACTATTCACATATGTTTATGTGTTACGTTATTAAGTCATTTATATGATTTGTGTTAATTTATTCATCTTTGATGATTACTACACTTTAAGGTCTTTATATTTTTTGTTACATTTTATCAGCCCACATTTTTTATAGAAAATAATCATATTTATAATTCTATATTTTGTTGTCCTAGTTGTTCTGCTATAAATTTTTTCACAAAATGTGCAGTATATCCTTTATTTATTGTCATGATTTCTGGCAAAGATCCATTAAATATTATTTCACCGCCCATATTTCCACCTTCTGGTCCTAGATCTATGATATGATCGCAATGTGTGATTACTTCTAAGTTATGCTCGATTACTATCACTGTATTTCCCATATCAACTAATTTATCTAAAGTTTTTAATAGAATGGAAATATCTTCGAAATGTAATCCTGTTGTAGGTTCATCTAAGATATATAAAGTTTTTCCAGTAGATTTTTTGATTAGTTCTGTAGCTATTTTTACTCTTTGAGCTTCTCCGCCACTTAATGTTACAGATGATTGACCTAATCTAATGTAGCCCATTCCTATATCATTAATCATTTTTATACTCCTTTGTAGTCTTGGTTGTCCATCAAAAAAATTATAAGCTTGTTCAAAAGTCAAATCTAGTATTTCACTAATATTTTTACCTTTAAACCTAATCTCTAGTGTTTCTCTATTGTATCTTTTGCCATTGCAGGTAGGACAAGTTGCATAGACATTATCCATAAATTTCATTTCATATACTAAATAACCTGTCCCCTTACAAGTGTCACATCGTCCGCCACCTACATTAAAGCTAAATCTACTTTTAGTATAACCACGCATTTTAGATTCTGGCTGCTGAGCAAATAATTCTCTTATATAATCAAATATTCCTATATATGTTGCAGGATTGCTACGTGGTGTTCTGCCTATAGGTGATTGATCTATGATGATGATTTTATCAATATTTTCGAGTCCTTCTATATTATCATACTCTAAGCAATTATGATATGATTTATTTAAAATGTTAAATATAGCTGGATATAGTGTTTCTGTTATTAGACTAGATTTGCCACTTCCAGAAACCCCAGTAATACCTATTAATTTATTAAGTGGAAAATTAACAGTTAGATTTTTTAGATTATGTCCTCTGGCTCCTATAATAGTTATGTTTTTACCATTGCCAGCTCTGGGTTCTAGCTTTGGTGTAAATTTCTTTTTTCCACTTAAATATTGACAAGTTAGTGACTCACAATTTTTCAAATCTGCTGGTGAGCCTTGAGCTATTATTTTACCACCATGTTCACCTGCTCCAGGGCCGAAATCAATTATTTGGTCTGCAGATAGCATCATATCTCTATCATGCTCTACTACTATTATTGAATTATCTAAATCTTTAAGTTTAATTAATGAATTTATTAATTGTTGATTATCTCTCTGATGTAACCCAATACTTGGTTCATCTAATATGTATAAGACTCCTGTCAAGCCAGTACCTATTTGTGTGGCTAATCTTATTCGTTGAGCCTCGCCACCAGATAAACTAAATGTAGGCCTGTTAAGTGTTAGGTATGATAGCCCAACGTCTAATAAAAAATTTACTCTAGTTCTTAATTCTTTTAAAAGTTCTTTTGCTATTATATTTTGTTTATCATTAAATATTTTATTCAGGCTGTCTATCCAATTAATTAATGCCGTTATCTCCATATTAGAGACTTCTGCTATATTTTTATTATCTATTTTGAAATATAAACTTTCTTTTTTTAATCTGGCTCCTTCGCATGTAGGACATGGTTTGATAATTTGAAAAACATTTGCCCATTTACGCATCATAGCATTGTCTGCTTCAGCTAATTTATTAACAATATTAATAATGCCATCATAGTTTAGTTGATAATCAGATGTAATGCCGATATCTTTATAATTTATGTTTATTATTTCATCGGTACCATATAATAATGTTTGAATTACTTCATCAGGAAATGTTTCTATAGGATCATCCAATGTTAGATCATATTTTTGTAAAATTATCTCTAATTGCCTAAAAGTCCAATTGTTTTTGTATTCACCAAAAGGAGCTATACCGCCCTCTCTGACACTTTTTCTTCTTTCTGGGAAAATTTTATCAATATTTATCTCGCTCACATAACCTAATCCTCTACAAGTCGGGCAAGCACCATATGGTGAATTGAAAGAAAATGTATTCGGTTCTGGCAGTGGATATGAAATTCCAGTATCTTCACACATTAAATTTTTTGAGAAGTAAGTAGGTGTATCTTTATGTAATATTATTAAATTGCCACCGCCATATTTGAGAGCCAAATCTATGCTATTTTTTAATCTTTTTGATTTAGTAGGGCTTACATCTACTTCATCTATCCATAGTTCTATATCATGAGTTTGGTAACGTTCAAGTTTCATACCTTGTTTGATAGTAGTTAGTTTACCGTCTATCCTCATTTGCTCAAATCCAAGTTTAGCATATCTTTCGAAAAGTTCTCTGTAATGTCCTTTACGTGCTTTTACTAAGGGAGCTAATATATGTATATGTTCTCCTTTGAATTTTTCTTGTATTTTTTGAATAATTTCGTCTATTGATAACTGCAACATTGGTTTGCCTGTCATATATGAGTATGCTGTGGATACTTTAGCATATAGCAATCGTAAATAATCATATATTTCAGTAACTGTTCCAACGGTAGAACGAGGATTTTGTGAAATAGTTTTTTGCTCTATAGCTACTACTGGTGGTATACCTGTGATATTATCTACATCTGGTCTATCAAACATACTAACGAATTGTCTGGCATAGGCTCCAAATGTTTCCATATATCTTCGCTGTCCTTCAGCAAAAATAGTGTCGAAAGCTAATGAAGATTTTCCACTACCGCTGAGTCCTGTGAAAACTATTAGTTTATGTAAAGGTATTTCTAATGATATGTTTTTTAAATTATGTACTCTTGCTCCTTCTATTATTATATTTTCATTAGCCATTTTTTCTACTCCTAATCAAAAAATTTTAATTTGCAAAATTAATAAAATTATGTAAGTTTTCATTATGGTATAGCAATAATTTTACAAAATAAAGTTATGGAAATCCATTATAAATTTATAAGAAGAATATTAAAATTTTTAATATTAAAAAAAATTTGTTTTTTAAAAATTTTATTTATTTTTGCAATATAATTTTAATTTTTAATGAAAGGGAATATTAATAAAAAAAATTATTTTTTTAAAATTTTTGTATTTAAAAAAAATTATATAATTTTACAGTCAAATTTAGAATTATGAAAAAGAGTTTATCATTCATAACAATATTTTTAATGCTCCTATTGTCAAATACTTTTTTGAAAGCACAGCAAGAGGCGCAGTTTACTCATTATTTCCAAAATTTTAATGCTTATAATCCTGGTTTTGCTGGAGTTAAAAATTCAATTTGTGCAACTGCTCTATATCGAAATCAATGGTTGGGTTTCAGTGAGGTAGTAAATGGTAAAGAGTACAATGTTAATCCTAGAACCATGTTATTAGCTGTAGATGCTTATATTAGGCCAATTCATGGAGGATTGAATCTCATAGTGTATAACGATAAATTAGGTTTCGAGAATAATACAGGAGTTAAAATTGGTTACTCGTATAATTTTTATATTCGTGATTTTGTTCTTGGTGTTGGTTTCAATGTCCATTTTCTCGATAAAGGGTTAGACTTTTCATTATTAAATCCTTTAGAAGATAATGATCAATTATTAATGCAAAGAAGTAATCAATCAGATATGGTTATAGATGCTGACTTAGGAGTTTTTTTATTAAAACCTAATCAATTTTGGGTAGGTTTATCTAGTCTCAATTTAATTCAGTCTTCTGCTGAACTATCAGATGTTTCTAATCTAAAACTAAAAAGACATTATTTTATAACTGGAGGTTATATTTTTCCGCTTAATAATGATCAGTTTGAAATAAGACCATCAGCTTTGATTAAAACTGATTTCGTTTCAGCTCAATATGATATTAATGTACAAATGTATTATCGAGGAATGGTATGGGCTGGTTTAGGATATAGAGTACAAGATGCTGTTATGCTTAATGTAGGTGCACAACCTTTTGCTAATAGTTCTAATCAGGGGCTTGCTCCACTCTCATTTGGATATTCTTATGATTTTACTACTTCAGCTATTGGCAGACACAAAGTGAGCTCTGGTAGTCATGAAGTATTTATAAATTATTGTTTTTTGATTGAAAAAAGGACATATAAAGAAGGTTATAGAAATGTAAGATTCTTATAAGGATGTAACCTTAATTAAATTTTTTACGTTTAATAGATAAAAATTGGAATAATGGTAAAAATGAATATAAAAACATTAAGAGCAATTACAAAAACCGCAGTAACAGTTTGTTTAATATCAATTGTTTTTACTGCATGTGATACTTCAGACAAGGGACAATTAGTGGGTGTGAGAGATCGTCAGATGTGGTATCAACCGACTCCTTATGGTATGGTATTTATTCCTTTAGGTTCATTTATTATGGGCCAAAGTGATCAGGATGTACCTTATAATCAAATTCAGACCAATAAGGTTGTTTCTTTACAAGCTTTTTATATGGATGAGACTGAGATTACTAATAATGAATATAGACAATTTGTTTATTGGGTTAGAGATTCTATAGCTCATACTATCTTAGGAGAAATAAATGAAGAGCATCTAATTACTCAAAATGAATATGGTGAGGAATTATACCCACCAGCTATTAATTGGAAAACTAAAATTAACTGGGAAGGACAAGAAGAAAGAGAATATCTTGCTGATATGTATCTGCCAGAGCATGAGAGATTTTTCCGTAGGAAACAATTTGATGTTCGTAAATGGAATTATGAATATTATTGGATAGATTATCGTGCTGCTGCTGCTAAAAATTGGGATAGCCCTCTTACTAGTGATCAAACTGACAATGTAACTATGCCTATGTGGAATAATAGACCACAAGGTTATTCAGATCGCTCAGTATATGTTAAAAAAGATGTTATTAATGTTTTTCCTGATACTCTTTGCTGGGTACATGATTTTACTTATTCATTTAATGAACCAATGACGCAGAGCTATTTCTGGCATCCTGCTTATGATAATTATCCTGTTGTTGGTGTAAATTGGAAACAAGCTAGAGCATTTTCTATTTGGCGTACTAATTATCTAAATGCATATCTATCCAAAACGGGTAGTTCTTATGTAAATGATTTTAGATTACCTACTGAATCTGAATGGGAATATGCTGCTAGAGGTGGATTACAGTTGAGTCCGTATCCTTGGGGCGGCCCTTATACACGTAATTATAATGGCTGTTTTCTTGCTAATTTTAAACCATTAAGAGGTAATTATGTAGATGATGGTGGCTTGCATACAGTCATAGTAGCACATTATTCTCCTAATGATTATGGATTATATGATATGGCTGGTAATGTGGCTGAATGGACTAGTAATGCTTTTGATCCATCTACATATCAGTATGCTCATGACTTGAATATGGATTATACATATGAAGCTAAGGAATCTGATCCACCTGTATTAAAAAGAAAAGTTATTAGAGGGGGTAGTTGGAAAGATATAAGCTTTTATATGCAAGTGAGTACTCGTGATTATGAATATCAAGATAGTGCTACTTCATATATTGGATTTAGAAATGTACAAACATATTTAGGTCGCCATAAAGATGATGGTCCAATGTCATCAAATGTTTATCGTTAAAAAAAATCAACTAATTAAAATAAAGTAAAAATTAAAAAATTATAAAGTTATGAGTTTTTTAGACAAAATTGTAAAAAGTAGAACTTACAAAAATTTTATGACCAAATTGTATGGTATTGGTGCTTCTCTTGTAATTTTAGGTGCACTTTTTAAAATTACTCACTGGCCAGGAGCTACTATAATGCTCAGTATTGGTATGATCACTGAGGCTATAATCTTTTTCTTTTCTGCATTTGAAGAGCAACCAGTTATTCCAGATTGGAGTTTAGTATATCCAGAGTTATGGGGATATTATCACCCAAATGAACCCATGGATGAGGAAATGCTTAAAAAGATTGAAACTCGTAAAGCAACTGAAGCTATTGGTATAGGTGGAGATATACAAATTAAAGATAGCGTTACACAAAAATTAGATAAAATGCTGGAAGAAGCTAAAATAGGTCCAGAACTTATCGAAAGCCTTGCTGAAGGTATGATTAATTTAAGTGAAAATGCAAAAAAACTCTCTGGCCTAGCAGATGCCACTGCAGCTACAGATAATTTCGTTAATAACTTAAATACTACTGCTAATACTATATCTGAACTTAATCAAACTTATTTACAAACTAAAGAATCGACTGCCAAAGTTATAGGATCAAATCTAGAATTTGCCGATAATTTGAAAAATATTGTTTCTAATTTCCAAAAATTATCTCAAGCTTCTGAAGAAAGTGCTAATAGTATGAAAGAAACAGCTAATGCAAATAAAGTATACACTGAAACAATACAGAATGCTGCTAATAGTGCAAATCAACTTGCTAAAACATATATTGAATCTTCAGAAAAACTTGTAAATACTACATCTAAACTGGATTTACAAGGATTTGATAATGCTAAATTGAGTGAACAATTTGAAAAAATTACAACTAATCTCTCTGCTTTAAACTCTATTTATGAAGTTCAAATAAATGAATTACAAGCTCAATTAACGAAGGTAGAAAATTTCGGACAAGGTGTAGATAGCTTTACTAATAATGTACAAGAAATACTTTCTTCTATTCAAGAATACAAATCTCAAACTCAAAAATTAACACAAAACTTGCAGTCTCTTAATACCATTTATGGTAATATGTTAGCAGCAATGAGTATTAATAAATAAATAAAATAAAGGAGTTTAAAAAAGATGAGTGCAAAAAATTGTGCGGAAACCCCGCGACAAAGAATGATAGGAATGATGTATTTAGTGCTCACAGCAATGTTAGCATTAAATGTATCTAAAGATATCCTAGATTCTTTTATCATAGTTAATGATAGTATCGAGGAGACTAATAGAATCTTTTATGATAAAGTACAAGGTAATTATGCTATGTTTGAAAAAGCTTATGCTGTGACTCCAGATAAAGTAAAAGAAAATTATGATAAAGCATTAATAGTAAAAAAAGAAGCTGACGAATTGGTAAATTATATTGAAAATTTAAAAGCTGAAGTAATCTCTGTAACTGATGGTATTCCCATAGAAGAGGCTAAAAAATTAAATTTAAGAGATGTGAAAGGTAGAGATAATTTTGATGCTCCTACACATTTCTTTATAGGTAATTCACAAGATGGAAGTGATGGCAAAGCTAGAGAATTAAAAAATAAACTTGTTAGTTTTCGCAAAAAAATGATTGAATTACTTGGCAAATATTCTGATAAAGTACAATTGGGTTTAGATATTGAAAACAAAATGTATCCAACTATAGGAGGAGATCAGCAGCTAAATTGGGAAATGACTAATTTTTACCATACTATCTTAGCAGCTGATATTGTAATTTTGAATAAACTTATTCTAGAAGTCAGAAATATGGAAGCTGATGTTGTTGCTCAATTATATTCTGCTGTTAGTGCCGAAGATTTTACTTTTGATAGAGTAGGTGTGAAAGTAGTACCTAAATCTAATATAATAGTTGCAGGTGGAGAATATGAAGCTGAAATATTTGTAGCTGCTTATGACTCTCGTCAAAACCCAGAAATACTAATAGGTGATGACGTAGATACAGTGACTATGAAAGTTCTCGGAAATGTTACTAAGCTAGAAGGTGATAGTGGTCGTGGTATATTAAAAATTCCTGCTGGCTCACCAGGAAATAAAAAATATGGTGGTACTATAACAATAAAAAGCCAATCAGGAGCTGTGCAAACATATTGGTTTAAAGAAGAATATTTTGTGATGTCTCCTACAGCTACTGTATCTGCTGATAAAATGAATGTATTCTATATAGGTGTAGATAATCCTGTGTCTATATCTGTGCCCGGTGTACCTAATGATAGGGTACGAGCTAGCATAACTAACGGTAATATTATACCTCAAGGTAATGGTAAATATATAGTAAAAGTGCAACAGGGTACAGAAGCTACAATAAATGTATCTGCAGAAATGAATGGTAAGGTGATGACAATGGGAAGTGCTAAATTCCGTGTTAAAAGAGTACCTTCTCCTATAGCTTATGTAGCAGGTAAACCTGGTGGTAATTATACTAAAACAGAGCTACTAGCTAATCCATATGTAACCGCTGTAATTGAAAACTTCGATTTTGATCTAAGATTTGATGTTATTTCTTACAGTTTCACATATAAATCACCTGCGGGAGATCTACTAGGACAACCAGTAAATGGCTTTAGGTTTCCTCAAGATGTTATTAATATTATACAAAGAGCTGGACGTGGCTCTAGATTTTATATAGAAGACATTAGAGCTAAAGGTGAAGATGGTAGCGTGAGACCATTGCCTACAGTATCTTTGAGAATAACAGGTTAAGAAAATTTATAAAATATGAAATATTTAAGTTTTTTAGGTTTATTCCTAATTGTATGCTTAACGAGTTTAAATGCTCAAGTTTTTCAAGCACCAGTAGATGGGGCTTATGAAAAAACAGATTTAGCTAATAGAGTGCCAGTGCCTTATCAATACATTCATGAATCTGATGTATTCTATGCTAAAAGAATATGGCGCGAAATTGATATGAGAGAAAAGATAAATCAACCTTTTTACTATCCTATGCAACCTACTAATGAGCGTTATAATCTGATGTCTGTTATAATGATAGGCGTACAAGAAGGCGGCATAACTCCTTATAATCCAGAATCTGATGATTTTAAAGTTCCTTTAACGAAAGAAGATGTACAAAACATTATTCGAAAAGAAGAAAAAACAATTACTTATGATCCTTTCACTGGCGAAGAGCGTGATACCGTTATAGTAACTGAATTTGATCCATCTACAGTAACCAGATATCGTCTAAAAGAAGATTGGATTTTTGATAAACAAAGATCTGTTCTCGAGTGTCGTATTATTGGTATATTGCCACTTATGGTTGAGTTTGAACCTGATGGAATTACTGAAAAAGGAACTAGGCCTTTATTTTGGATATATTTTAATGAATTAAGGCCTTATCTGATACGCTATGAATATTTTAACAGGTTAAATGATGGTCAAAGGATTACTTATGATGATGCTTTTGCTAAAAGAATGTTTCATAGCTATATCATTAAAGAGTCTAATGTGTATGATAGATATATCAATGCTTATGCCACTGGAATTGATGCTTTATTAGAAAGTGAGAGAATTAAAAATGATATATTTATCTTTGAACACGATTTATGGGAATTCTAATAATTAAAACAAATAATAAAAAAAGCCGTATTAAAAAATACGGCTTTTTTTATTAATATTAAGCTAAATCATAGTCCCCAATTATTTTTATCTAAAGTTCTATATTGAATTGCCTCAGCTAAATGATATGCTTTAATAATTTCAGAATCATCTAAATCTGCTATTGTACGTGCTAATTTAAGTATTCTATCGTAAGCTCTGGCTGAAAGAGACAATTTCTCCATAGCATTTTTTAATAATATCATTCCCTCATCTTGTACGGGACAATATTTTTTAATCAATCTAGAATGAAGTTGAGAATTAGAATATATTTTAGGTAAATTTTGGAATCTATCTTTTTGAATATCATAAGCTTTCATTACATTTGCTCTAATATCATTAGAACTATGTGTATTTTTAGTAGAAGCTATTTCTTTAAAAACTAATGGGACAACCTCAATGTGAATATCTATACGATCTAATAAAGGACCGGATATTTTACTCAAATATTTTTTAATAGCTCCTTGTCCGCATGTACATTGTTTTTCTGGATGATTATAAAAACCGCAAGGACAAGGATTCATAGCAGCTACAAGCATAAAATTAGCTGGAAAAACTGTAGCATATTTTGCACGGCTAATAGTAACCAAATGATCTTCTAAAGGTTGACGTAGCACCTCTAAAACAGATCTTTTAAATTCGGGTAATTCATCTAAAAACAAGACACCATTATGAGCTAGAGAAATTTCGCCTGGTTTAGGAATAGCACCTCCACCCACTAGAGCAACATCACTAATGGTGTGATGTGGGGCTCTGAAAGGTCTTTCTCTAATAAGCCCTTCATTATTTTTAATTTTCCCAGCGACAGAATATATTTGAGTAGTTTCTAAACTTTCTTCGAAAGTCATAGGAGGCATAATAGTTGGTAGTCGCCTAGCCATCATGGTTTTTCCTGCACCAGGTGGCCCTATCATTAGAATATTATGACGTCCAGCGGCAGCAATTTCCATAGCTCTTATCACATTTTCCTGCCCTTTGACATCAGCGAAATCTAATAGAGGATCCCAAGTAGGTTCATATTTTGTATTATTTACATCTACATTATAATGAGGTAAATAATTTCCATGAAAAAATTCAACAACTTCAGATAATTTTTCAAAACCGTAGATATTGATTCCTTCGACTACAGAAGCTTCACTAACATTAGCTTTAGGAATTATTAAATTAGTGAAATTATTATTTCGTGCTTTTATAGCAATAGGTAAAATACCATGTACAGGCAAAATAGAACCATCTAAAGAAAGTTCACCAACGATGAGATATTGAGACCAATCTACATTAGGCAATTGCTTATTAGCTCCTAAAATGCCAAGAGCAACGGGAAGGTCATAATGGGAACCTTCTTTTCTAATATCTGCAGGTGCAAAATTGATAGTAATCTTTTTACCTGGAAAGGGAAATCCACTATTAATAATAGCAGGTTCAATTCTATTACGACTTTCCTTAATAGCATTATCAGGTAAGCCTGAAATAAAAGTTTTAGTACCAGGAGCTAAATCCACTTCTACAGTAACTACAATAGCATCAATGCCATAAATGGCAGCAGAAAAAACTTTTATAAGCATATTTACTATAATTCTCTAAGCATGGCTTTGATGATAGCAGACAGTTTGGGTTCAGCAGCATCTGCAGCTTTTAGCACTTCCTCATGAGATATAGGTTGAATATTATCAAAACCTCCAAGATCGGTTATAATAGAAACGCCAAATACTGGTAAATCACTGTGCACAGCAGCTATCACTTCTGGAACAGTAGACATACCTACTGCATCAGCTCCGATAATTCTAAAAAATCTATATTCGGCAGGTGTTTCGAAAGTAGGACCAGTGACACCAATGTAAACGCCTTGTTTCACAGGGATATTTAATTTATTAGCACATTTAATAGCTAAATCAATAAGTTTTTTATTATAAGCCTCGCTCATATCTGGGAAACGAGGTCCCAACTCATCAATATTAGGACCTAAAAGAGGATTAGTGCCCATAAAATTAATATGATCATTAATAATCATAATATCACCTACATTAAAATCAGGATTCATACCACCAGCTGCATTAGAGAGGAATAAATACTTGACACCTAGAGCTTTCATAATTCTAATGGGGAAAGCCACTTCTTGCATAGTATAACCTTCATAATAATGGAAGCGTCCTTGCATAGCTACAACATTTTTCCCTTCTAAAGTTCCAAAGATTAAATTGCTAGAATGCCCCATAACAGTAGAAACTGGGAAATTGGGTATTTCTTTATAAGGTATGACCATAGTAGGATTAATTTCATTGCCTAGATTACCTAATCCAGATCCTAATACTATTGCTATCTCAGGTTGTAAATTTACTTTACTTTTGAGAAATTCTGTTGTTTGCTTGATTTTGTCTAACATAATCTAAAATATATTTATCGTAATTAAATTTCAAATGTGCATTTTGATGAAATCTTATATCAATTGGCACATAAAATATTGGCAAATCTAATAAAAATTTTTTAATTGAAGGATGCTCTAATCTTGGGATATCCTTTTCAGTAGTTACAATAATTTTATTATTAGATGGATAATCATTAAACGATTTTATGAGTTTCATTACATCTTTTTCAGTGAATTGATGGTGATCTGTAAAATAAAATCTAACTAAATCTTTGCACATTAAAAGTAGATATTCATTTAACCCTTGTGTATTAGCAATAGCTGTAAAAACAAAAATGGCATAAGGAGTTTTATTTTCAAAATTATTATTTAAATTCTCATCAAACACTGGAATAAAATTTTTATAAAAAATGTAACTAATAAATAATTTTTGATGAGGTTGTAATTGAAAATATTTAATAACATTATCATATAAAATAGGTGAAAAAACAGCAGGAAATTTAGTAATAATGATAGCATTTGCTTTTTTATATGCTGATTTAGGTTCACGAAGCTTACCTACAGGGAATAAATGGTCATGGTAAAAAGGATGTGAATAGTCTGAAAGTAGTAATTGTAAATGAGGTTTTACTCTTAAGTGTTGCAAAGCATCATCTAATAAAATAACATCTAAATATGGATATTGTTCTAATAAAATTTTAATGCCTTTAGCTCTATTTTCACAGACAGCTACTGAAAGAGTATTACCAAAATTTCTTTTATAAATCAAAGCTTCATCACCGACATCAATGACAGTAGAATCGCTATGAACTTCTAAAAAACCATGCGTTTTTCTCTTATAACCTCTTAAAAGTATAGCTACATTATAACCATTATCTAAAAGAAGTTTAGCAGTATAAATAGTATGGGGAGTTTTACCATTGCCACCCATAGATAAATTACCTACGCATATAGTAGTAATCGGAGGATTATATCTTTTACATATTTTAATAGAATATAAAAGCTTGCGAAAAAGTTGAAATATATAAAATATTAAAGCAAAAGGATATAACAAATATTTCATAAAACAAAAATAGTAAAAATTTTTATAAAATATAAAAAAGTATAAAACATTAACTTCAATATTTGTTTATTAAGTTTCAATATAAAAATATAATTTTCAATAAATTGTGATTAAAAAAGAATATTTTATAATTAAAGTTACTAAACAATATTTTCTAAAAAAGTAGAAAAAAGCATTAAAAGATTATTTTGCAATTAATGAAAATCATTTAAAATAAACGAAGTTCTTTAAAGGTAGTAAGATATAAGCATTTTTATCTCAAATTATAATCAGTAATTTGTAAGATCATATTGAAATAAGTCCGTATAAAATATTTTAAAAGAAAATTATTAGGTAAGAGCGATGAGACGTAAAAATTTCAAAGGTGATAGTATATGGGGGGGGGGATAGATATTCATAGGGTAAATAACTAACAATTAATATCATTAATTATTTTAAACATATATAAAATTTATTAAGAAATCAAAAAATTTTTCATAATTATATATTTTTTTATTCGATTTTTTTTACTACCTTTGCACTCTAAAATTTATTAAATTTTTAAAATAATTTTATGTCAACAAGAATCAGATTACAACGTAGAGGGAAAAAACATCAGCCATTTTATACTATTGTAGTGGCTGATAGTAGAGCACCACGTGATGGGCGGTTTATAGAAAGATTAGGATTTTACGATCCTTTAACTGATCCTGCAACCATCGAAATAAATACTGAGCGTGCTTTATATTGGTTACAAGTAGGTGCTCAACCTACTGAAACCGTTAGATCTTTAATGTCTCATAAAGGCATCATGCTCAAGTTTCATTTATTGAAAGGCGTTCAAAAAGGTGCTCTCACAGAAGAACAAGCTGAACAAAAATTTCAACAATGGCTTAAAGAAAAAGAACAACGTATTAATAAATTAAAAGAAGCTAATTTATTAAAAGAAAAACAAATTGGCCAACAACGATTAGAGCATGAAAAACAAGTTAGATTAAAAAGAGAACAATTATTAGCTGAAAGACTAGCTGCTAAAGCTGAAAAAGAAACTACTGCTAATGTTAAATCAGAGGAGACAGAGAGTGATTCTGAAGAAAATTAGTCCTATCTCTTTTTTTCATGTTTTTCCCTGATAAAAATTCTTTAATTAATATAGGAAAAATTGTAAAACCTTTTGGAATTAACGGTCATGTAATCGTTAATTCCAAATTTTTTTTAAATATTGACTTTAATAAAACACAATCAATATTCGTTTATTGGGATTATTGTTATGTCCCTTTAGTTATTGAAGATTATGAGGAGAGATCTGATGATTTCTTTTTAGTAAAATTTCAATTAATTGATAATATAAGTGTTGCAGAAAAACTTTCTAATACTAAAATATTTGCTTTCGAAAAATATATTATTTTTGATGATTCCAGTTTATATGATTCTCCAGAGAGATTAATGAATTACGATGTGATAGAAGCACATTTTGGTAGTTTAGGCACAGTGATAGGTATCCTGCAGGGTGCTACCCCACAATTAGAAGTGTCTAAAAATGAAAAAACTATTTTTATACAATTCATCCCAGAATATATTTATAAAATTGATTGGAATAAAAAAATTGTCTTTGTAAATCTACCAGAACAGTTATTTGACTTTTATGAACTCAAGTAAGCCTTTTAATTTCAGGCAATTTACTATTTATGACGATTTATCCACTATGAAAGTAAATACTGATGGCGTATTACTCGGGGCTTTAGTGCCAGTAGATAATTATCGCAATATTTTAGAAATAGGTTGTGGTGCTGGATATATTTCTATTATGCTTGCACAGAAAAATCTAAATGCTCAAATAACGGCAATTGATATTGATAAAAATTCTATTGCTCAAGCTAATTATAATTTTAGAAATTGTAAATGGGCTAATAGGCTCTCTGCATATAACATCTCATTAGAAGATTTTGCAAAATCTTCTTTTAATGATTTTGATTTAATTATTTCTAATCCTCCTTTTTATTTAGAAAATTATAGATCTATAAAGTCTCAAAATTTAATAGCAAAGCATAGCACTGTTTTAGATTTTTCTAATTTTTTATCTTTATCTTCTAATCTAATGAATGACTATAGCAAACTATGTATCATTTTATCTGCGAAATCCTGTAATACCATAATATCGATAGCTAGAGATTATTGTTTATTCACTGCTAAGCAGATAAACATCATTCCTCGTGAAAATAAAAAAATTTCGAGAGTTGTTTTGTTTTTAGAGAAACATTTAGCTTATCCTATAGAAGTTAGTAATTTAATCATTCGAAATGAAGACCTATCGTATACTAATGATTTTTTAGAATTAACAAAAGATTATTTACTATTATAGATTGTGAGTAGTAGTCAGGTTGTAATAGATAATATTACTTGATTATTAGTTTTTTAATTTTCAAAATTAATCAAGTTTTCAGTTGGAGGCTCTTTTTCTCATTTTTTCGTTTCGATACGATTCTTTTCACAATGAGAAAAAATCAATAACGTGGAGAAATTTTACATTTATTTATATCTATCTGTTATTAAACGTTTTATAAGATCATTTAATAATTGTATAAATTAATTAATGATATTTTATTAATAATTTAAAAATGCTAAAAATCATTATTAATGAATATTTTAAGAAAATATATTTAAAAATTTAATTTTTATATATTTTCTTTTTAAGCTAAACTTAGAAAAGTATTAATTGTATTTTTTTGAAATTTATATATCATTATTAAATTTAAACATCTATAAAAAGAAAGTATCAAAGAAAAATCTCCATTGAAGAATACTGTATTTAGTCAAGCTGATAATTCATTTTGAAATTTTTCTATTAAATAAATATTTTTAAAAAATATATTCTCTTAAACGTCTATTCCAATTATCTTAATTAAATAATTTCCTATAAATCTTATAAATAAATTCTAATTTTCGTTTTGAATTTTTGAAATCTTTATACGTTTTTGGTTTAGCTTGCATAATGTCATTAAACTCGTCGATACTTATTTCAAGTTTTTCACAAATAATTGGTTTTATTGTATCCACATATGTTTGAGTATAAGGTTTTTCTTGTAATATTTCCAATGCTTCATCTCTGGTAATAAGGCCAGAACAAATCATAGTGCTCAAAGTAGTTTTACGATAATCTATATTAAACTTTGCAGGTAAAATATATTTTTGAACAAATTGTGTGTATAATGATTCATAATGTTTCCAATTGTAATATTGCCAATCAAATTCTTTTTGTAATGTTTCTAGTGCCTCATTAGGATCATATTTAATATAATTTAATATATAAATAATCCTTATACCTTTGATAAATTTATAATAAATTTCCTTTTTATAATCAAATATTGGGAAATTATGTAAATCTTTGGTTCCGTATTGTTTATGTATAGATTTAATGTATTTATAATCCTTAACATCATAATGCCAACTTTTGGGTAAAATACCTTCGGTAGCATAATTACCTCCGCTGATAATATATTTAATATTATGTTGACTTGCTATCATATGATTAACAGCTAAAATAGCGATATCTGTAGGAGTTTCTATTTCAGGTACAGACGCTTTTAAAAAAGATAATTGCAAGTCTCTGAACTCGTCCCAGTCCAATTTATAATTTATATAATCGAATCCTAATTTTTTTACAGTATTTTCAATATTTTTTATGCTAATATCAGTATCCCAACCATTATCCATATGCACTAATAACGCTCTTAGATTATATTTTTTAGCTAAATAAGCAGTATAGCAACTATCAATACCACCACTAAGACCTATTAAACAATCATATTTATTATTTTGTCCATTTTTTTTAATCTTATTTAAAATTGTTATTAATTTTTGGTCACTTTTCTTTCCTTGATATGTTAATTTTGAAATTTTTTCTACATAATCATTACAAAAATTACAATAACCATTTTCATCAAATGAAATTTCTGGAGTTGAAATATTATCCATTACACATCTTTGGCATACCCTATACTCTAGGTCTTTCATTTTACAATAATTTTAAGTGCAAATATAAAAAAATTATAATAAAAAATAGCCTTTAATAAAATTTTATCAAAATATTTTGATAAAATGATTTTTTAATTTTTTAATCTATACCTAAATAAATTCTTATTAGATTTTTTAGTCAAACTTTTGATACTCGAATAAATATCTATAAAAACCATGAGGTTTATCAATCAATTCTTTATGAGTGCCACTTTCTATGATTTCTCCATCTTTAAGAACAATAATTTTATCAGCTTTTACCACAGTAGATAATCTATGAGCGATAACAATAGCAGTTTTATTAGCTATGAGGTTATTTATAGCATCCTGCACGAGTTTTTCACTTTCACTATCTAAGGAACTGGTAGCTTCATCAAAAATAAGAATAGGAGCATTTGTCAATACAGCCCTTGCTATGCTAATCCTTTGTCTCTGCCCACCACTAAGCTTGGATCCTTTTTCGCCAATATTAGTATCAAAGCCCCATTTGCTCTCCATAATGAAATCATACGCATTTGCTATTTTAGCTGCTTGCACTATTTCCTCATATGTGGCATCTGGTCTACCGAATGCAATATTATTGTATATGCTATCATTGAAAAGTATTGGATCTTGATTTACTATTGCAAATAATCGATGTAATGAATTTAACTTAATTTTTCTAATGTCTATGCCATCTATAGTTATTCTACCATCAATAACATCATAAAATCTTGGCAATAAATCTACCAAAGTACTTTTACCTGAACCACTTGGCCCTACGATGGCTACTGTCTGTCCTTTAATGATATGCAAATTAATATTTTTCAGAACATACTGCCCTGGGTTATAATAAAAATAAACATTTTCATAATTTATTTCTTTATCAAAAGTATTTTTTTCTATTGCTTCACTGTCATCTACAATAGTCTCAGGATAATTAAGGATCTCTTCTATTCTATCTAAAGAAGCTAATCCTTTTTGTATACCATACCAACCAGAAGATATATTTTTAGCTGGTGGAATTAATTGAGTAAAAATCAAAATATATGCTATGAAAGTCTCTGGAGCGAAACTAGATTGATCTTTTAGAACCATTATAGACCCTATATACAAAATTACTAATATTGCCATCACTGAAAGTGTCTCTGTAAGAGGCCCACTGAGACTACGGCGACGGAATATTTTAGAATTTAATTTAGTAATAGATTTATTAACTTTTTGCATCTTTTTTCTCATGAATTCATCGGCTACAAAGGCTTTTATGACTCTAAGTCCATCAATAGTTTCGTTAATTATGGCCATTAATAAACCAAGTTGCCTTTGACTGCGAATAGATTTTTTCCTTAAAGTTCTACCTAATCTGCCTAAAACTATGACGATAAATGGTAGCATCAAAAGAATCAATAAAGTTAATTTATAATTTAATATAAATAAAGAAATCAAAAATACTAATACTGTTATGGGATCACGAAATAGAAATTGCAATGAAGCAATTATGGAAAGCTCTATCTCTTGAGTATCGCTGATGACATATGTCATTATATCGCCCTGCTCTTTGGTTTTGAAATATTTAAGTGGTAAACGTAATATTTTATCATAAATCATATTCCTCAACTTCTCTACAACACCAAACCGTAAGGTAGTAATAACATGTATTGCAGAATAAGTAAATAAATTTTTAAATAAAATCATTAAAAATACAAAAATGATGACTATCCCTAGAGTCTGCACTGAGCCTAGGTGTGTTAACAAATATCCAAAATAATAATTTACATGCAATTGTATAGATGAGGCAGATAATTCAAATACTCCAGGATCAGTAACAGTAGTGTCCATACCAAATAGTATCCTTAAAAAAGGAATTATCATAGCTATAGAAAATAAAGAAAAAAATGCTGTTAGAATATTATAAATAAAATATAATATTACCGATTTCCAGTAACCAGAAATTAAAAAATTTAATTTCTTTAATAATTTCATTAGTCTTTCATTTTGTTTGCAAAAGTAATAAAAAATCATTCATCTCTAAATATTCTATTTTCTCATTAAACATTACCACTTTCTTCTCTACATTGTATTACTTATGTAAATAATAATGTAGCTATATTACTACTCAGAGTTTAGGCTCTTTACCTAATTGTTCTCATAAATTAAAGTTTTATTAATCAATTACAAATAATTACAATTAATTACAAATGAATATTTTCGTAAGTAATTGATTATTATCCGACTATGTTGTAATTGTGATATTAATTTTGCTGCACAAACATTTCCAAAAAAACACAAAATTATGAAAACAGAAGAAAAAAACAACGAAATCATCGCAAAGGAAGCAGAAAATCAAATGGAAAATTTTCAATTAGATCAGAATGAATTTGCAGAAAAACTAGCAGGAATCATTGCTAATCAAAAGTGTGTAAACATGCTATTACTAAAAGGCTTCATAGCATCAGAGGTGAAAATATTTAATTATGGTACTTGGGAGAAATATAGTTTCACATTAGGAGTATCTGAGCGTAGATGGAATGGTAAAACTTTTGAATTTTATAACCAATATTTACCTATTACACTCACAAGCACTTTAGCAGATATAATAGGTAAACAGTACAAAAAAGGTAATGAAATCATCGTGTTGGCTACAATTCATCGCAATGTAAGAGATGTAGATGGTCAAAAGAAAGTTTACTACGACATCAAAGCTAATGACTTGTATTCAGTTGATAAAACCAAAACAGCCATGGTAGCCTGAAAAATTATTCAAATATTTTTAAAAAGAAAAAAGCGGAGCCTTTGGCTCCGCTTTTTCTTGTATAATTTTTCAAAAATTTTTATTGTAATTTTGTTTTAAATTATTCTAAAAATGAAAAAATTATTTATCCCAATATTTATTTTGCTTTCTATCAATGTTTTTTCGCAGGTGGATGCTTTACATTATAATATTTATTTAGATTCTGTAGATTTTACAAATCAGCAAATATTTGGAAAAACTAATGTAATATTATATGTGGGGACAAATCAAATAAATGAGATACAATTAGATTTATTAGCATTAGTTGTAGATTCTGTAAAAAGTGAAGATACATTGTGTAATTTTAATTATGACAATAGCACTATTACTATTTATGGTGCATTTTCTGATACAGTGAATATTACAGTATACTATCATGGGCAGCCTACATTAGATGTCAGTGGATGGGGCGGTTTTTATTTCAGTGGAGAATATGCTTTTAATATGGGTATCGGATTAGAAAATATCCCACACAATTTAGCTAGAGCATGGTTTGCAAGTATAGATAATTTCACTGATAAAGCCACATATGATTATTATATTAATACTAATATCAATAAAAAAGCCATTTGTGGCGGCATACTTATTGATTCTACTTTTATAAACTCATCTACTATACAGTGGCATTGGCATAATCCACATCCTATACCAGCATATTTAGCTTCAGTTGCTATAGGGCCATATGTGGCTTGGAAAGATACGGTATTGGGCGAAAATGGTATAATACCAATTGAGATTTATGTTCCCAGTAGCTCATTAGATAAAGTATCAGGAAGTTTCCAAAATTTAAAAGCTATATTTCATATTTTTGAAAAGTATTACGGTCCGTATCAATGGAGCAAAATAGGTTTTGTAGGTGTACCATTTAATGGTGGAGCTATGGAGCATGCGATGAATATCGCTTATCCTATCAGCTGTATTAATGGCAATTTAACATATGAGTCATTGTATGCCCATGAATTGTCTCATCATTGGTTTGGTGATTTAGTAACTTGCAAAAGTGCTGAAGAAATGTGGATTAATGAAGGATGGGCTAGATTTTCTGAAATATTATTTACTGAAAAATTATATGGTAGAAATGCTGCAAATACAATGGTTAAAAATCTCATGGCTAATGTTTTGAGTAAAGCTCATATAGAGGATGGTGGTTTTTATTCCTTATGCGATATACCTCAAACTGCTACTTATGGTACAACTGTTTATGATAAAGGTGCATTGATAGCTAATACATTGAGAAATTATTTAAATGATTCAATATTTTTCGGTGCTACTAAGCATTTTCTTAATCAATTCGCATGGAGTAATGCCTCTTGTAATGATATGCAAAATAGTTTCGAACAATATACAGGTAATTATTTAACAAATTTTTTCCAAAATTATTTGTATAATACTGGTTCACCACATTATAGGATTGATACATTTAAAATATATCACAACTGTGGAGTTAATTTCATTCAGCTTTATACTTCTCAGCATAGATTTGGTGGTGATTTTTTGACAGAGAGTGATTCTATTGAAATTTGGCTTTGGGGACCAAATAGAGAAATGGATTCTTTGAAAATTAATTTAGGATTTATTAACGGTATTACTAGCTTTAATAATATTATAGCTCCAGTAGATATATGGATAGATCCTAATCAAAAGACTGCAGATGCTATTATTAATGGTTATACAGTAATGAAAAACACTAACAATTATTCTATACCTAATACTAATGTTACTATCACTCCCACATATCTTGTAGATTCTTTAGAGGTTTTTGTAGAGCATCATTTAATAGGTCCTGATCAATTATTCAAAGATAATTCTATCTACAGAGTATCTCCAAATCATTACTGGACATTACATATACCATATTTATATAATAGTAGTGTAAAAGCTAGGTTTCTATACAATAGATCACAATATAACACAAGCGATCCTTCTGATTTTCCTCTATTAAGTACTAGCTCTTCGGTGGATTCTCTTGTATTAGTTTATAGAAAAAATAGTCGTGAGCCTTGGCAAATAGTTAATTTTACAAAATCTGGGAATCAAGTGGCTGGTTATCTACTCACAGAGAATGCAAAACCCGGTGATTATGCTTTCGCTGTTAGTGATCCTGGAGTAGGTACTAATGATATATTACATGATAATCCATATTTCGAAATTTATCCTAATCCAACTTTGGACTATGTCAACATTCAAAGCAGTAGTCCTGGTACAATACAAATATTCACTACTTTAGGTGAATTAATATATGAGCAAGATATTGATAATGAATTAATTATTCATTTAAAGAGTAAAGGAATATTTATAGTAAAATTTATTGATAATAAAAACTTATATAATCAGAAAGTATTAATAGTCAATTAATTAGCAATTAATAAATTTGTTAACTAAATCCTTTATAAGTTTAGTTTTTTCTGGTTCGGCACTAGTTTGTATTTTTTGACTTAGATTTTCATCATCAAAAGCTTGTAATTTTTTAATTTGATAATCTATAACCTCTGAAGGGAAGACATCATTTTTAGTATAAATAGCTTTTTGTTCTTGCAATTTTTTACTAGATTCTACGCAAGAGGTTGGTAAATTGGGCAATTTATCAGCAATATCTTTATATTCTTCTCTAAAAATATTTCCTTCTATTTTGAATTTATCAGCTATTTGTAGAGCATCTGGATTATTCAATCCTTCTCTAACAGCTACAGCCAATGCTGAAATAAGTAGATAAATATCTGCAGAGCCATCAGGAACACGAAATTCGAAGGTTGGTTTTTGAGAAACATTCACATTAGAAGGTTCTAATCCTTCATTAGCTATTTTAAACATCTCTACAGCATTTTTACTCCAACCTAGAGGTACTCTAACAAGAGCACTTCTATTACGCTCACCCCAGCAAATTTTAGTAGGAGCTTCTTGATTGGGCTCTAATCGTAAATAACTTGTTGGGACACAGTTGCCAAAAGCCGTAAGTGATGGAGCTAATTCCATAATGCCAGCAATAGCTTTTTTACTAATTTCACTAATTTCACCATTTTCATTGAAAACCACATTTTTGCCATCTTTGAGCAATTTCATATGTATATGCATACCGCTTCCAGCTTTGCCAACAGTGATTTTAGGAGCGAAACTTACTTGTACTCCATATTTATATCCTAGAACTCTCAATACCCATTTAGCTGTTATTAACTGTATCGCAGCATCATCTAGGGCTACTGGCAAAAATTCAATTTCATTTTGTTCATAGCAATATTTATCATCTGAGAAATTACCCACTTCGCTATGAGCATATTTAATAGACGCTCCCATTACTTTCAAACAATTAAGAGCTTCTAATCTCAAATCTTCATATTTCACAAAAGGCATAGACTCGTGATAGCCACGCTGATCTGTAGCTATATATAAAGACTCTTTGGGATAAATAACGTAATATTCTAACTCACCCATACCTTGCATCTCTATTCCTGTCTCTTTTTCTAATGATTTCTCAGCATTTATTAAAATATTTTCAGGTGAAAAAGGTGTAGGGGAACCATTTTTATCAAAATATTTACAGAAAAATCCTAAAGTAGGCTCTTGCTCAAAAGGATTTAGAAATGCTGATTTTATCTTTGGTATTACATATAAATCACTAGATCCTGATTCTAAATATTTAAATAAGCTAGACCCATCCACACGTTCACCTGTTGATAAAATCTCTCGCAAATGGTCCTCATTTTGTATAATAAAATTTAATGTCTTCACTCTACCATCTTCGGCTACATAATGAAAATTTAAATGATTCACATCAAACTCTTTGGCATATTTCACTATATCATCAATTGCGAAATCTTTTTTCTCTTTGTCAATGAAATCTTGCAATGGGATTAATTCTTCGTAAAACATAATATTTTTTTTGCAAAGTTAATGAATTATTTATTATGATTGATACATAAGACAAACAAATATTAATAAGTAATGATAGTGTGCAGGTACACTAAATTACATTTACATTGGAATACTTGTAGAGACGTTTAGTAATAGTACTCAAATTGGGCAATTAATCGATTTTAACAAATATATTTCGTATTAATTATTTTTAGAAATAGATGTTTGGGTAAGAAAAGGGGAACGAGTCGAATTAATATATTGTTATACTTAACTATTGTTATTTATATCTCTGTTTCATTAATTTCCAATACTTGTCCCATGCCCATCTGTCGTGGGATGATAGGTTTAGTAATCTGCCAATATCAGGATCTATCACATCTTTCAGGTATTTATTCATCACTACGAACCACATCAAGTAGCTCTGTAAGTACTTCGTAGCCACCCCGTGGAATCTACTCAACCATTTTTTAAAATTGTCTATCTTGCTCTCTACTATCTCTACACTGTATAGACCTCGTTTTATTTGCCTTTTGTTTACTATTACCTTTTTACTCTTAACGTCTTTTACCGCCTTTTTGAACTCCTTTTTAGGCTTTACGCATAGTAGATTATTCTCTGATATTCTATTCTTTAGCTCTTCTTTCAATTGCTCATTCTTAACCTTTTTATCTCCTACATGTTTGAAAAGTAAATTACCTTCTCTATCTGTTAGTACCAATACTGCTACTTTGTGATGTCGCTTCTTTTTTGCTTTTTCATATTCTTCTCTGTCTTTATATTTTCTTCCTTTTTCTGAATAATTCATTAGCAGTTCATCAGCTTCTACTATACCAGAAAAGCTAATACCACCTTCTAATGATCTCAAGGCTGCTAATATTCTATGTCTCCATCGAAAACTTGTTTTTAAGCAAATACCCACCTCATCGGCACATGCACGCAGACTTTTACCCTCGAGCATACAACGTAGGTAGTCTAGCATCAATGGATATTTTCGCATACGATAGACAAAGGTACGGGCCGTTTCACTGAATTGATAGCGACAGTTTTTGCATCTATATATTTGTCTACCTTTGCGTTTACCAGCTTTGATAACGTTTTCACTTCTACAGTTTGGGCAAATGGCAGCTGTAGATTGGATTTTTAGCTTTTGATAATCTACTACCGTAGCACGGTCATCTAATAGAAATTGATAAAGCTGATCTAAGTAATCACGCTTGCGATCCTTTGGCAGAGCGAGGTATTCTTTTGAATTTTCTAATAATTTTTCCATAATAAAATTTTTTTGACAAAAATAATAAAAAATATTTATTATATATAAATTGTAAAGTATAACATATTTTATATTTTATAACCCTTACTCGCACTATGCTAAAACCTTTTTTCCAAATACCCTTATTCAAAAACCCCATCCTCACTTAAACTTATCAGTAACAACAAAACTCATATCTTTAGAAGCTTTAAAAAAAATTCCTAAAAAATCAAATTGACTTTGTTTCTTGAAATTATTCTTTTTTAACTTTACACACAATAAACATTATATGACATTTTTAATTATTTAGTTTTGTTTAAGATTTAGAGTTTATTATTTTATATTTTTAATATTTGAACGCAATATAGTATAAAAAATTATATATCTAAATATTTTTAAAAAAAAATTATTAATTATTAAAATAAAGTATTAATTTTGCATATAAATCTATATTTATTTAATATAAAATATAGGTTAGAAAGGTATTAATTTTAAAAATCAAAGATTATGAAAAAATTATTGTTAGTTTTTATTTCAATGTTTGCCTTTTTGATTTTGCAAGGGCAAGTAGTAAATAAAGAAAGTAATGATTACAGTGAAGATATAGCTGTAATAAAAAAATCTATTGCTGTTATGCAAAAGCAGCTTAAAGATCAGCAACTAATCATATCTAAACAAAATATTAAAATCGATAGCTTGAATAATATTTTGAACAATTTGAATACTGAAATACAAAAGAATACCTCTTATCAGGTGGCATATAATAAATCAATAAATGATCTCTATCAACGTATTAATAACGTAAATAATGCACTTGCGGAGAGAAAATTATATGCTATCATTACTTTTGTCATTGCTATTTTAGTAGTATTGTTGATTTTTTATTTTTCAAGAAAAAATTTTTTAAAAATTAAAAAAATTATTAATCAAAAAGAAGATGAACTAAATGAAAAAATTACAAATACAAATGATAAATTAACTGATAATATAAATAAAAATAGCGAATTAATTCATAAAAATTATAATGAATTAATTGATAAATTAAAAAATATACAAAATGAATTAGAAACTAAAATAACTAATTTGCAAACTCTAATTGATGAAAAAAATCGAGTATTAAATATGGAATTTAATGATAAATTATCACAAACTATTAGTAATTTTAATGTAGATAGAGATGAATTAAAAGAAAATTTAAACAATCTGAGTGCTTCTATGAATAATGAAATCAATCTTTTAAAATCATCCATCAGTTTATTTAATAATAATTTAGATGAGCAAAGAATGAATTTAACTAACTTAAATAGCAAATTAGTTGAATTTAGTTCAGATATAGATCAAAAAATTGCAATTATACAAGATAAATTGAGTGATAATATAAACGTAATACGCGAAAAGATAAACGATATAATTAATCTTCTAGATAGTAAAGCCGATAAGGAGATGTAAATATTTATTAATTTATTTTTTTGATATAATTTTGTAATTATATTTAAATAATTTATTAATTTAGCAAAAAAGTAAATTTATGAAAAAAATAATATTATTATTGTCTATCAGCTTATTGTTTTTAGCTTCTTGCAAAAAGAATGTTGCTCCTATTGTTATCAAGAAAAATGTTACTTATCAGGTTACTACAACTGCGAGTAAAGTCCATTTAAGTTATTATAATGAGAGTGGAGCATTAGTAGAGTCTGATCTGATGAATACTACATGGAAATATGATTTCAAAGCTACTCCTAATACATATTTATATATTGGTGCTAAAAATCGAACAGAGAGCGGATCTATTACTATAGAGATACTAGTTAATGATAAGGTGAAATTTAGCAATTCTACAGTTTTGCCATATGGAGCTATTAATTGTAGTGGTTTTTTAGATTAATTTTTATTTTTTTAGTTCTATATTTTTCAGTTCTATACTTGCTATAGTACCATTTGGTGTATTTCTTTTTATTTCAAATTGTCCATTTAATTGATATTTTATTAAGCTATCAACTAAAAAGAGACCTAATGTTTTGCTATACTCTCTACTTATAGACTCTTGTATTCCTATTCCATTGTCTACAATTTTTGCATTTAAATTATCATAATTTTTTTCTATATTTATGTATATGGTAGGATTTTGCCATTTTTTGGGGAAAGCATGTATAATGCTATTAAAAATTAGTTCCATATAAGAAAGCATAAACGGTATGGCTATATCTACGTGCATAATTATCTGATCTGGTAAATTTAAATTTAATATGATTTTATCATTATAATCTTGTATTAGTCGTTTAGTTTCTTTTATTAATAAGGGTTTGATGTCTGCAGTATTGTTATTGTTTGCAAAATATATTTCATTTTGTATATAAGATAAAAGTGAGACTTTATTGTATAAATCTTTTAATACATATATCGCATTTGTATTTTTTAAATTAATATTTTTTTGAAGGTTAAGCTTAATCATGGACAATATCAACTGTAAATTGTTTTTTGTACGATGATGTATTTCTTTAATTAAATTTTCTTTTTCATTAATATTTTGCAAAAGATTTTTTTCGAACATTTTTTGCTCTTCTATATTGTGTAGAAGCACTACAGCCATATTGCTAGAATTTTTATAATTATATCTGCACGAAAAAATAGCTTCATATAGTTGATAGATTCCTGTTTTATTTATCAAGGTGATTTCATTTTTTTCGCATTTGAGATTTCTAATTTTTTTGAAATTTAAAAGTAATTCATATGAAGGTGATGGAGTAAATATAGAAATATTTTTATTTAATAATTCCTGCTCATTGTATTTGAGATACTTATAAAATTTAGGATTTGCATATAGTAGAATTCCTTGCTCATCATAAATGAATAATGGTTCTTGAATATTATCAATAATATCTTTAAAATTCAGGGTTATTTCATTTAATTCTTTATTAATTTGTATTTTTTCTGTAATGTCAGTAATGAAAATCAAGATTCGTTTTTCATTAGAATGTGGAAGCTGTATCATTGTAGCTTGCAAATCATAATCACTTGTTTTATTATTTCTGTTTATTGAAATTAATTTATAAAATTTGTTTTTATTGTTTAAAATTTCTACAAGCTCATTAAAATCAATAATATCATTAAAATTTTTTGATTTTAATAAATTATGACTTTTATCGTTAGCATCACCTAAAATATATTGTCTAGATAGAGTATTACATAGTATTATTTCTCCATTGATTTTAGCATATATCACGCCTATTAGATCATTATTTATTAAATTTAATAATTCTATATTTCTATTTTCTAATTCTTGTTTATAATTTATTATGTCTGTAATATCCATTAATGAACCAATGATTTTTTCATGTCTTGTGGTGAGGTTAGACTGACTATCATTCTCTATTATCATTTTTGAATTTGTCAAACAATAGATTATGTGACCTTTTTTGTCTATTAACTTCAGTAATTGATTTTTTAATTGTTTCTTTTGTCTCAATTCTTGTATATATTCATCTCTTTCTTGGACAGAATAAAAAAGCATTACAGATGGCATACCTATTAGTTCATCTCTACTATATCCTGTATAATTATGAACTGATGGAGAAATTTCAGTAATTACATTATCTGTTATTTCATAATAAATGCTTTGTATATTTTCTAATATATTTTTATATTTATTTAATGATTCATTATATAAATTTTGTGATCTATAATTATTATTTTCTAAACATATTATATGAAATTTAATATTATATGTAGTATTTTCATAAATATTTATAAAGGCAATAGTATTATTATAATTTAATAATAATTTGTCATTTGAACTCTCTAAATCTATCTTTTTAACTTTAAAATTGAAATATTCATCAAATGAAGATGTAGCTTGGTAAAAATTCTCGCAATGAGATAAATAATTAGGAATATCTAAATAAGTTGTTGCAAAAGGATCTGCTACTATAAGCTGATTGTCATTGTCTGATATTAAAACTATAATTTTTTCAATAAATTCTTGTGATCTATCTTTATAAGCTTGTTGTAGAGTAATTTTAATGTTGTTTATAATATAAAAGAGTTGGTTAATAAAATAAATATTATTTTTAGGGATTATATGCTCAGTACAAATAACAATATCACTCTTAGCATTTAAATGTAAATAATAAAAATAATTATAGTTAAGTGGTAGAGAAAAATCAACGCTATTAATAAAATTAATATCTACTTTTTTAATTAAGTCCTTATTATTTGTATCATTTATCGAAAAAATATATTTTTTCGAGCTTAAGTTAATGAAAGAATTTTGCCAAATGCCATTTACATAAAAATTATTATCTAAAATTTTACCATAAATGATAGCATACTTATCTTTAGGTAAAATATTATTAAAAAAAGTATTTACCACCAGAGGTGTAGCAGCATCTAGAATAAAATAATTCAGATAATTAACTGCCACTGGTAATTTATCCAAATAATCTACATCATTAAGTGTATCTAATAAATCGTAGTCGTCTTCCATATATTATTATTTTTATAATTTTGCAAAACAAATTTTTCTAATGTCATTCATTTTAAAAAATGCTAATCTATTTTCATATAAATTTAATGAAATTTGGGTAGGAAATATATTAATTGACAAAAATTCTAATAAAAAGATATTATATTCAAAAGAAATTGGTGATTTGCTCGACAAAACAAATGAGCCTAGTATAATAGATTGTAGTGGATTACTAATAATGCCAGCATATTTCAATGCTCATTTTCATTCTCAAAGATATTTTGCAGAGTTAATAGCTACAGAAGAAAATAAAGTAGGGTTACAAAATCTAGATGATATTTATGCTCCATTAGAAAAAATATGGGATGCAGAATTATTAGAGGCTGCAGCCTTGTATAGTGCTATCAGATTATTAAAAAATGGTACTACTCAAGTGATAGATATGCTCTATGGACCATCTATGATATCTTTTGATAATTTAAAACTTATCTATGACACATACAATAGAGTGGGAGTGAATGTGGTACCCGTCGTAACTATAACAGATAGATATGGATTTGGTATTGCAGATAATTTATTAGACGTTACAGAGAAATGGTTAAAATTTCAAAAAGGATTTATTGGATTAGATCATTTATTTAATGTAGGTACTGGGACATTGACAGAGGTAAAAAGATTAGTAGAAAAATTCAAATGTGGTATTTATGGTCATTTAGCAGAATATGCGTTTGATCAAGTACATTCTATAGAGAAATACAAAATGTCAGTAGTCGAAAGATTAGATTCATTAGGGTTAATAAGCAATCCTAAAAATATTTTTGCTGGTTGCCTACACGTTACTAATGATGACGTAGTAATATTAAATAAAAATCTTAATAATGTTGTAGAATTATATGAAAGCAGTCAATGGGAAAATAAAGGATATTTTAGCTCAGAAGGATTACCATTAATTATGCTAGGAACAGATGGCATGCATAGTGATATGTGGCAAACTATGAAAAATACCTATTATTTTAATACTGAATATGATAAAATTTCTGTTAAAGATGCTATAAATAGATTATATCAACCACATAAATATTTTACAAAGTTTTTCCCATCAATGTATGATCCTAGTTCATTCATTATTTACAATTGCCCAATGATTAATTGCATTAATGAACAATTAAAACCAATACAATTATTACAAATCGTAGATAATAAAAATATAAAATATGTTATATCGCAAGGCGAAATAGTTTGTCAAGATGATAAATTAGTAAAAATCAAAGAAGACGATGCTTCATATATCATAAATAAACAATACAAACGATTGAAATCTCATCAAAAAAATAAATAATTCCATACATTAATACTGACTTGCATTTGGGTTAACACTATTTGGAGACTGGGAGAGAGGGTGAAGGGGTGACGAGGAGACTGGGTGACGGGGAGAGATAATGAGTGTATGGATTAAATGTTTTTTACTCACTACTCTCTACTAAATTTCTCAACTTTTTAAAATTAATTTGTTGATTATATAAAAAAATATTTTAATTTTGTCTAATAAAATTTTATAAATATGAAAAAAACAATTTTATTTATGTGTTTTTTGATATTACTTATTTTTTCTACAACTAGTTGTGTAAAAGATGAGTTTAATATCGATAATATAGCTACATCTGAATGGAATCCTAATGTGGCAGCTCCTATAATAAACTCTAACTTGAATATGTGGGACCTAATGAACGACTATGATAGCTCTGAAGTATTCGAGGAATATAGCACTAAACTTATCTATTTAGTTTATCAAGGGAATGTCGCTACAAATACTATGGAAAATTATATTAATATTCCCAGTCAGAATCAGTCATTTAGTCAAGTTACTATTAATATACCTGGTGGTAATCTAAATACTGATCACGTGGTTACTCACAATTACTCTTTTAACTTATCTCTACCTAATGGAATGATAATAGATACGATGATTTTGAAATCACTAGATTTATCATTGCATATTAATCATAATATTAATTATCCAATAGATGTTAATTTTTCTATTAATAATGCGACAGTGAATAGTAGCCCACATAATGAAAGTTTTTCAGTTCCTTCATTAAATTATGATTATTCCCAGCATTATAATAATATTAAACTGCGTTTAGGTGCCAATAATCAAATATCTTTTGATATTAAAATTACCATTCGTGGTGATGGATCTGCTAATCTGTCTCCTTATTATTTTATTCTCAGCATAGCAATGAATAACATTAGCTTTTCTAAACTTTTTGGGTATTTAGGTAATTATAATTTAAATTTAGATAATGATACTATCACAATAGACTTATATAATAATCATTTTGATGGAATAATAAATTGGGAAGATCCTAAAATATTTCTTAATGTTTCAAATAGTGTCGGTGTACCAGTAAATATTAATTTAAATCAAATAACTGCACATAGAACAAATCCACCTAGTAGTACATTAAATATTACGACGAGTATTCCAAATCCATGGACTGTTGAATATCCTTCATTATCTGAAATAGGGCAAAGTAAAATCTCTTATCAGCAAATAAATAATAGTAATTCAAATATTGTCAATGCTTTTAACATTAGCCCAAATAGTATTGATATAATAGCAAACGCACAAATTAATTCAAATAGCCAAAGTAATTTTTTAATAGATACAAGCAGACTTCATTTAAATGGTAGAGTAGAATTACCATTGCATGGAAAGGCTAAAGATTTTACATTAATTGATACGGTAGAATTAGATTTAGGTGATAGTACTTATTTTAAATATGTTGATTGGTTTATGTTTAAAATCTTAACGACTAATTACTATCCAATTGACGCCGATATTCAAGTGTATTTATTAGATTCTTTAGACAATGTTTTAGATTCTATAATACCAGTAGATCAGAGAATAGTTGCCTCTGGAGTGGTTGGTCCAGGGCCAGATTATAGAGTATTAACTCCTGGTTCTAAAATGACTATGAATAGATTTGAAGGAAGTAGAAAAGATGCATTAGTAAATGTTAGAAAAGCATTGATTAAAGCTGTGCTGAATACTACCGATCAAGGTAGTTCTATTGTCAAAATTTACTCTTATGAGTATATAAATGTGAGAGTTAGTGCCCAAGCTCAATTAAATATTGTAACTTTTTAACCTTATAAAAAATTAGTATTATGAAAAAGATATTTTTAATTATTATATTTAGCATTGTCACAGTAGAAATATACAGTCAATATGATTTCACTACTAATGATATCCCTGCTATACCACAATCTACATATTTGAATCCTGCATTGATGCCTACGTGCAGAGTCTATGTCAGCTTGCCTGGTTTAGCCTCTACATCTTTACAATTTGGACATACTGGCTTTAACCCTTATCAGGTATTAGAAACTCGTAATGATACTACTTTTATTAATTTTAATTCGATAGTAAAACATGTTGCTAAAAATAATTTAGTCTATTACAATTTATCTTTAGAGCTGCTATCTTTTAGTTTTAAAATAAAAGATAAACATTATTTTTCTTTTAATGTAACTGAAAAATCAAATTTAAATTTTTATTATCCAAAAAGCTTGATGGAGTTTGCTTATAAAGGTAATGGAGCATTATTAGATCAATCAATTACTCTGGATCCATCATTAGATTTTAATTATTATAGAGAATATGCATTAGGATATGCTAATAATATAAATGATAAAATATCTGTAGGTGCTAGAGTAAAGTTATTATCTGGAAAGCTAAACGTTAATACAGGCAATACAGATATTAAATTAACTACAACAGGTGAAATGTATGACATCACTGCTATAGGTAATGTGGAGCTAAATACAAGTATCCCAGAAGAATTGCGTGATACAAACAATTTAAAAAATATTGATAGTTTAATAAAAGATACTGATTTCCTTAAAGATTTTATATTATTAAATAATAATTTAGGTGGAGCAATAGATTTAGGTATCACTTATAAGCCAACAGAAAAGATAACTTTAGGATTATCTGTAATAGATTTAGGATTTATTAATTGGAAAAATGATCCATTAAATTATGTAAGTACTAATGATGAGGCTACGTTTACATTTTCAGGAGTAGATGTAGCCCCATTAATAGCGGGGTCAGATTCTGCCTTTGATGAAAGGATGGATGATTTATTAGATTCTATTAAAGATATATTTGATATGGATTCCACATTTAATTCATATACTACGTGGTTACCTACAAAAATATATTTGACATTTAAATATGATATTAGTCCCAAGACTTCATTTGGTGGTGGAGCCAATTTAATGTTTGTTAATAAAAAATTATCACCTTCGTTTCATGTATATGCATTACATAAATTTAGTCATATTTTCCAAGCTACTATTAATTATTCAATAGCATATAGGAATTATTCTAATCTTGGATTTGGTTTTGCCTTGACATTATCACCATTTCAATTTTATCTAACTACAGATAATCTATTAGGACCACTAATATATGATGAATATCAATACTATGATGAAGAAGATAATAAATTTGAATATGTCAATATACCACATAATTTAAAATTTTTAAATGTACATTTTGGTTTTAATTTTGCTTTTGGTTGTAAACCTAAAAAACATAGAGCACCTTCAATAAGTTTATAATAGTGTAACAAAAAGGGAGAAATAGGGGGAAAAACGAAAGATTAGAAATAGGAATGGTAAAGGAGTTTGTATATATTAATTATTTGTTTAAATTAAGTAATGATATAATTACTAATAAAAATATTCATTAAAATTAGTTTAGAACTTATATAATTAGATTTTATTAAATTTAATTTTTTTCGAATTTAAATCTCTAAAAAACTTTATAGATGATATAAATATAAGTATTAAATACTTATATTTATATCATTACTTAATTTAAACATTAAATATATAATTTTTAAAATGCTGCTCTATTAGTATTATATTAAAGTTATTTTAAGGCATAATAGAAAATTCTAAACTAAAAATAATAAAGAAATAAAACATTGAGTATCTATCTAATGGACTTTTAATTATTGAATATTGTTTTAGGATTTTGAATTTAATATTATGTTTTTTCCTTATTTAGACTAACTTAATTAGTTATATTAAAATATCTTTGTTTTTTACTAAGCATTTTGTTTTCTAGTAATTCAATATAAGTGTCTTTTATATTAGAAATCAGATTATCAATTGAGTAATTTTTCATTATAAAATCTTTTCTATTTTCCAGGATATTATCATCTATGAGATGGCCATTAACTAGTTTAAACATTGCATTTGATAAAGCATTTGCATCATTTTTATTAATCAGAATAGCATTATCATTAACTATGTCTATTACACCACCTACATTAGTAGAAATAATAGGTAATTTACTAGCTTGGGCTTCTATCAGGCTAACAGGAGTACCTTCATTATCAGATGTTAATAAAATGGTATCTGATGCAGCCATTATATAATCTATATCATTTCGCCAGCTTGTAAAAATTATATCTTCATCACCATTTGCAGTTTTGTATGAATATTTTAGTTTATTAATATTTGCATATTCCATTAATTCTGCCCTTAACTCTCCATCCCCAACAAACAAAATCTTTATCTGTTTGTTGGTTTTATTTTTAATCATATTTAAAGCATCGATTACTAACTTATGATTTTTTATAGGAACAATTCTACCTACAAGGCTAAACACAAAGGTATCATTTGATATACTAAATTCAGATCTTATTTTATTTCTTTTATTTCTTTTATCTGTAGTAAATTTATTTAGTTCAAATCCTAAAGGTATTACTTTTACTTTATTATCAGGTGCTATTTTATATTTTTCGCATAAATCTTTTTTTTGATTATCACTCAGAGCTATCACTAGGTCAGTTTTTTTAGCCAGCTCTTTTTCTAAAGAGATGTAAAAATTAGTTTTGAAATTATCAAAATATGAATCAAAGACATGTCCGTGAAAAGTGTGTACGATCAATGGAACATTTGCATGATATGCTGCCCATCTGCCTATAGCACCTGCTTTAGATGCGTGAGTATGTACTATTTGCGGATTAAACTCTTTGATAATTTGTTTGATTTTTTTATATGCTAATAGATCATAATATGGTGAAATTTCTCTTTTTAATTCTGGTAAAACAAGGGGTTCTATACCAAGATAATGGGGTATCTCGAGAGATGAAGCTTCATATTTACCATTTTTGCCACCTATTAGTAATGTTTCAAAATCCTTATCTAAATATTTTGTTAAATAACTGGCATTATATGTGGGACCACCAAGATTAAATCTATTTAAAATTCGAACTATTCTGATTTTGCTCATATTTTCTATTCCAAATATCATTCAGTACATATAGGGTATAAAATAATCTATCTGAATTTTTAGCAAATTTAATTAAATTATTTTGATTATAGTATAAATTTTTATTTAAAATAAATTTAAAATTGCTATTCAACCCTTTATTTTCAAAATCATTTAATAAAAAATCATTCATCCATTTTTTAATTGGTACTTCAAAACCATGCTTGGGCTTATTTAAAATATAATCTGGCAAAATATCACTAAATGTATTTCTTATTAGAATTTTATTAGTATTTTTATTAAATTTAAATGAATTAGGAATTTTGAAAACATTATCTACCAGCTCATAATCTAAAAAGGGAGAACGTATTTCTGTAGAGTTAGCCATGCCCATAAGATCTGTTTTTCTCAACATATCGCCTTCTAAAACTATGCTAAAATCAGTAGCTAAAATATTTTGATCTTCAATAAATTTTTCTTGCAATAAATTAATTTTTTCATTAAACTCATGGCTATGAATAATGTCTGGATTCAAAATTTTATTAATAAAAAAAACATCGTTTATAGCAGTTAAATAAAAGTATCTATTAAAACCTTGTAAATTAAAAGCATTAGAAAATTTTTTTAATTGTCGCAATTTATTACTTAAAAAATTATTGGAATTATAATTATCCCAAATAAAATTTTTACCCAAAAATGAAATTAGTTGATTAAATAGAGTTTTTTCATTTAATCTAGCCCATGCCTTGTATTTATTATAACCTCCAAAAAGTTCATCTGCACCATCACCTGATAAAACTACTTTGACAAAAGGCTTAACGGCATTTACGAGAGTATAAAGTGCTATAGCAGAGCTATCAGCAAAAGGTTCATCAATATAATTAATCGCATTATTTATTGAATTTATCAAATTTTTTTCTTCAATAGGAATTATCTGATGAGATATATTATTATCTATAGCAAATTTACTTGCAATAGTAGATTCATCATAATATGGTAAATCTGGAAAACTAATGGTATATGCTGTAATATCAGAATTAACTTTATGTGCTAAAAAAGTAATGATAGAAGAATCTATACCACCACTCAAGAATGTTCCGACAGGAACATCAGCATTTAATCTAATTTGTACACTTTTTTCTAATAAAGATTTTATATTATTAATATTAGTAATTACTTCATCATTATTCAATGTTTCAGTTGGTAAATTATAGTATTTATTTAATGTTATTTTTTGCCCATCGTATATAAGATAACTCGCTGGAGGTAATTTTTTTATATTTTCAAAAGCACAAAAGGGACTAGGAATATAAGTAAGAAACAAATATAAAGCAATTGCAGAATAATCGAAATCACAAGATATATTCATAGCTCTTAAAGCTTTTACCTCTGAAGCGAAAAACAATTGACCCTGATTATAAAAATAGTAAAGTGGTTTATCTCCAAACCTGTCTCTAGCTAACAATAATTTATTCTCATAAGTATCATAAAAAGCAAGAGAGAAAAAACCATTAAACATATTAAGAGCTTCATTGCCGAAATGAATTAATGCATACAAAGCAACTTCTGTATCAGACCTAGTTATAAATTTATATCCCAAAGAATAAAGTCTATTTTTTATATCTTTATAATTAAAAATTTTACCATTTAAAATCAATACATATCTATGACTATTGTCCCACATAGGTTGATTGGCGGTTTGATCTAAAATAGATAATCTGGTATGACAAAACAACAACTTAGAATTGATAATTTCATATTTTTGAAAGTCAGGCCCTCTTTGTATAAGTGAATCACATACATTTTTAGCAATAAAATCAGAATCGGGATTGTTTATAAAGTCAGAATAGATACCAGCAATACCGCACATATAGTTTGAAATTATGATAAAAAAACTGATAACAAAAATACAAATTTTTTGTTATTATAAAATGTCAATGAGGGGTTGATTAAATCACAATATATTGACAAAGAGATTTAAAAAAAGTAGATATGAAAAAAGGTAAAAGATTAATGAACATTTTTCAAATGTTTCAAACAGTATATGATATTTTACTCACTCTAAAATATTCGTACCAGGCAAATCTATCCGAGGATGCAAGGTTAAGCATTCTACCAGTATTACTAATGATGTCCTTTGATAGGTATTTACCTAT
>Ga0209537_1000495_pt1 | contig 48052 bp, 34 predicted proteins | sample BioPla4DNA1_FD_187698 | JGI IMG/M metagenome (GOLD analysis project Ga0209537, IMG submission 187698) | Biogas fermentation microbial communities from Germany - Plant 4 DNA1 (SPAdes) (version 2) | ecosystem: Engineered > Bioreactor > Anaerobic > Digestate | place: Bielefeld, North... | reverse complement strand
ATTTTACCCAACCTAATTTAGGTAATTGTATATATCTTCCTTTAATATTAATGTTTTGTGTTCCATTACTTCTCCTAAATAATACAGTTTTATATGATTGTACAGGATTCTTTTTACTTTTAAACTTGGGAAATCCAAATTCTTTATTACCTTTCCTTTGCTCTTCAAAATACCTTTTAATAGCTGTACTTAAATCCTTTAATTCTTGCTGTAGTGAAATGCAACATTTTAGACAAATTAGTTGAGGTTGAAATGATTGAATTTTATAAAGAATTAAAGAAAAATGCAAAAAAAAGTGAAAATAAGAAAAGAGGCTTAATTATATATTAGCCAATATTAACACACAAAAAAAGAAGAAGCAATTGCTTCTTCTTTATATTTTTGCAGGATTTGCGTAACAATACCTGCATGCGTGTTTACAAGGCTGTGTATACTGTCCAATATCACGGCTTTTGATACATCCGCATTCTGTCCTTTGCGCTGGATCCTTTGATTTCGTGCATTTCCCGAATAATCCTTCAAGGACATCACCATCTATACAGTGTCCTTTCTTTATATTCGGAATACCAGCCTTGACAAAACGATCATTTGCACAGGTATAAATATCACGATTATATTTCTGCGCTATTTCACTCATCTTTTTCATAAACTTTATTTGTGCGTCTTCAGAAAGCGAAATGTAATCAATCCCCGCTTTGTTCAAATTTTTTTCAGTATGACCATACATCGAAATATAAGATGTGGTTAACCTGCAATTGTCCATTCCCAATGACTTTAAATCACTGCATAATCTTTCAAACATTTCCAATCTTGCCAACCCTGGCTTTTCATAATTTGGCTTTACTTCACCCTTTGTGCTTAATAAAATTGGATCAAACCTGATATTAAACTGTTCAGGCTTGTACCCCTTATCAAGCAAACCCTTTAATATTTCTATTGATTTTTCATAAGGTGGAACATTAGGTTCAAGCACCCGTGAATATCCAGTGATTGTATATTGGAAATAAAGATTGTAATCCTTAAGTAGCTTCGGATCCTTTAAAACATTTATAAAATTTTTGCTCCAAAGAACTATAGAATGGACATTATCAGGCGATAAATCCACTGTATATTTTTTCTCTGGATATAATGGATTAGCCAAAGTAACAGATCTATTCTTCAGGCATTCCTGTAGCCATTCATAGTAAAACGCAGGAATATCTGTTCTTCTGCTTGCTGATATTATTGTCTTCATAACTTCCTCCCACAATATTGAATATTTTATTCTTACACATATTATAACTTGTTTTTTTTAAAAAATAAACTGTTTTTTAATTAAAACAAACTCTGCGCTGCCAATGAAACAGCCTTAAACCTTGTTTTTTTATAAAAATAAATTTTACCATTAATAATAAAAATTGCCATAATATATAAATATCTAAAAGTAAGGGGGATTAAAATGCGCATAAAAAAATTTCTTTTTACTTTAGGGATTGTTTTTATCCTGTTCATTGCTTTTTCAATGACAACTTCCGCGGTTGATTACTCTGTAATAAAAACTTTTTATAACGACTACCAGCTTGACTTTGAATATTTAGTGCTCAAAGACGCAGAAAATAAAGTATATATTCCTTTTAAGCCATATGCAGAAATTGAAGGTTACACAGTATATGAAACGGAAAATTATATTACGTGTAAAAAGGATAATGAAATAATAAAAATATCAAAATCTTCTTTTAATGTTTATGTAAATAACAAGTTGGTTATGAAAAAAACAAAAGAATTGACTTACTCTGGTAAAAACAAAGATATATCATTCTTTTACATGACAAAAGATTTTGCTGAAAAAATTTTTGATATGGTAGTGTTAACAGATGAATATGTGAAACAAATACAATTATATTCTAGAAATGATGATTTAAAGCTATCGCTTGCTAAAGAAGAATTAATCAAAGAAATGGAAACTATAAAAGATAAAATAAGAAGTTTTGAGGAAGTAAAAGAACTCCCAACAAATGGATTATATAATACAAAAATAATTTGGGAAAGCAACAATCAGAATCTTGTCAGCAATGACGGGAAAATAAACAATGAAAAAGTAAATTCATTAACACAGGACATAACTGTTGATTTAAAGGCTACTATCATGATAAATGATAAATCAATTGAAGAACATTTTTCGTTGGGCTTTTTTGATAAATACCAGCTTAATAGCCGTAATTATAACTGGTATTATTCACAACATAATACAGGTTTATACTCAGATGTCAATTGTGGACCTTCAGTTGCTGCAATGGCTTTGAAGTGGTATGATAAAAACATTTCAAAAACCGTTGAACAGGTAAGAGAAGAAATAGAAACAACTACAGGAATGACAGTATATGAATTGAAAAATTATTTGATGGAAAATAATCTGAAAATTAATGATTTCTTTCTTAAAAATAAAGAACGGTTGTTTAATGAATTAAATAAAGGAAATATCATTATTGCTATCGTTAGCATGGAAAAATATTATGGATCACCAATATATAAGGATTTATACCATTTTATCATAATAAATGGATTTAAATTCGATATAAATAATAACCTGTATTTTTATGTATATGATCCTAACTATTATGGTTTGAATTCTGTCAATGAAGAAAAACTTTTGGATTCCATAACAACATGTAATAATCCGTCTGTTATAGTACAAGGGCTTGAAAAATAATAAAAATTCAGAAAAAATTGATTTTATTTAAAAAAAATAATATAATTATAAAAGGTTATTTCAGTTAAGGGGGAGGAAAAAATTATGGTGACAGAAAGAGAACTTATTAAGGCGAAAGAAAATATGGATTTGGCTTATAAACAAATGAACGATGCAGCATCAGATTATATTGATGCTGCAATCGTAAAATATAATGCAGCAAGAGCAACATATGACGCTTTGCTGCGGGAAGCAAAAAAAGAAGGTATTTTAACAATCGCTGAAGAAGAAAGAAAATCAAAATTGGCTGAAAAGGAAGGTTCTTTTTTAGAAAGAATGCTGCGTGTTTTCTTCTAAATTCTTTGTAAACTGCCATTAATGCTATTAAAAAATGGCAGTTTTTCTTTTTTATTACCGAATATTTTTATATTTGTTTATTAGAATGTATTAAGCTATAATGCTTAATACATTTTTATTTTTCCCCCTATAATAGAACATCGGAAAGGGGGGATTTATATGCAGCGAAAAACGGTAAAAATAGAAGGAATAGGAGAAATAGATGAATCCATCGCAAAATATATTGAATATTTAAATAAATTCGGATATAAAACTATTTTCAGTTGTTCAGGGCTTGCCTGCGACCATAATAATGAAGTAAAAGAAGGATATATATATTTCATGTGTTCTGAAGACAAAGTGTCAGAAATAGAAAAAATATCTAAAAAATTGAATATACATACAAAAAAATTTCTGAGGCAGTATTTCACTGAAGAAAGAAGAATAATAGTAAGTTTCAATAATTTAAATTTATCAGATGAAGAACGTTTAAAAGTTTGGGACAAATTTTGCAATACACTTCTAAATGAAGATGTGTCTTAATTTCTTTGTATATGTAAAAAATCAAATATTTAGTATCAGAAAGCAAAACCCCTTTTCGTTATTTCATTCGCATTATTTTATTATAATATATATGTAAAAATTTTTCCAACCGTCTAGGGATTTTTAAAGTTTTAACGGTTGGAAACAAATTTTAATATTTACAGTTGTTGAAATGCATTAAAATTAAATATTTTATCTGGGGTTAAATTACTACTTTATAAGTTTTAAAATTTATAAGTTTGAAAAAATAATAAGGGCTATTAATATCTAGCCCTTATTATTTTTTTGTCATATAGTTTGGAATTGAGTTCCCTTACAAATGATGATGATGCAAAGTGTTGTCTTGCTATGGTTATATAATTTACGAAGGACATAATCAGTTCCTTTTTTGCTCTAGTTATTCCCACATACATGAGCCGTCTTTCTTCCTCCATTTCTTCTTCATTCATTGCTTCAATAACCTTTTTTGATGGGAATATTCCTTCATTAAGGAATGGCATATATACGTAATCCCATTCTAAACCCTTTGCTCTGTGTATAGTTGCGAGAGTAATGCATTCTTCTGGTTTTTTCTTTCCTTCTTTATCTGGCGCCTCCGTTTCCGCAAAATCCAATGATATTTCTTCAAGGAAACCCTTCAAATCATTGCCATAACCTTTTGCTATGTCAACAAAGAAATTAAGTTCCTGTTTTCTGTCCAGATATTCTTCGTCATTCTTCATCAAATATTCATCATAAAAGCTATCAATTATATTTCTTATCATTTCTGCTATGGTTGGCTTTTTGAATGTTCCCATAAGAAGATTCAAAAATTTCATTGTTCCGTATTTGGTTCTTGCAGAAAGCTTCAGCTTGCCAGAATTAATCCTGTCGTAAAGTATTTCGATATTTTTACCATTTTTAAAATAATCTTCATATATTTTCTTTACACTTTTTTCTCCAATTCCTTCAAAAAGCTTGATTGCCCTTTTGAATGATTCTTCTGCAGCAGGATTGTTCAATATTGTCAGGAATGCAACAATATCTTTAATGTGCTTTCTTTCGTAATAGGAAAATCCTGCTTTCATAACGTAAGGAATGTTATACTTTCTAAGTGCCGTTTCAAGAGATTTGGTTGTAAAGAAAACCCCTCGCACAAGTATTGCAATTTCATTCGGACTGACACCAGCTTTAAGTTTGTTTTTTATACTTGAAGCTATGAATTCAGCCTGTACTACTTCATTTTCAACTTCGTACAGGACAGGCTTGCATATAGCTGGCTTATACCCCTTGAACTTTACGGGATATTCTTGATAGTTATTGTTTATTGAATCTTCTGCAAGCTTCAATATATTGGGATCACTCCTATAGTTAGTGTCAATAGTGAATACATTGCAATCGTGTGAATACTGGAATGATTCAATATATTCGACACGACCACCTCTAAAACCATAAATACTTTGGTTCATATCACCAACAACGAACAATGTATGGTTTTTATTCAGCTTTTCAATTATGTCATACTGTAGATGGTTAATATCCTGGTATTCATCTACAAGTATATACTTGTATTCGTTATTGATTTCATTCCTTACTCTTTCAATATTCAGAAGTTCATTGAACTTTACAAGTAAATCATCGAAGTCCATACAGTTGTTGTCTTTTTTCCTCTCGGCATACCTTTGAAGAATAAGCTTTATATTTGTATACGTTCTGCCCGAGAATCTGTATTCTTCATCCAAATATTCTATATCTATTCCTTTGTTTACAGATGCTGTGTGAAGTGTATAAATTACCTTAGCCGTGGGAAATTCAGTTTTTGACAGCTTTACTTCTTCAAGAAACTCCTCTCGGATTTCTTCCAAGAGAAATTTCGCGTCATTAGGGGTTAAAATCGTAAAGTTCTTTCCAAAGCCTATTTCGTTTGCATACCTTCTTAAAAAGAAGGTAGCTACATGATGGAATGTACCACCAAGAATTTTCAGATCTGATCTCTTAAGTAGATCCTTTACCCTTTGCAACATTACATTTGCTGCCTTATTTGTGAAGGTTAATAAGATTATTTCATCTTCTTTTACTCCTTTATAAAGAAGATAAGCCACTCTTCTTGTCAACACTCTGGTTTTTCCTGAACCTGCAACTGAGATGCAAATTGCATCCTTCAACTCAGAAGTAACAGCCTTCTCCTGGTTTTCGTCGAGATCTTTTATGATATCTTCGTATTTTATTTTCAAATCGTCTTCATTCAAAATTTCAAATGTTTCCTTCATCTTTCCGTATCCTCCCGACGTAAGTTTTATTTGTTTCCCTGCGATAATAATTTATCGCAAAAGAAAACAATCCTTTTATTATCTTTATAATAATACTGATCATGGCAACTATTATTTTCCCAATAAGTTGCCCGATTAAAGCTGCAAGTCTCATATCTTCTTCCCTTTCTTTTTTTATCTTTATACATATATTATAACGCATTTATAGAGAGATAACAACTGTTCCCCCCGTAATTTGCATATAAAATATTATAAAAAATAAAATTATAAAAATCCAAAAAAGGAGGAATATTTTTTGCAAAATTTTGATTTTTTAAAGAATAACTCAGACTGGATTGAAATTCAGAAAATAGCCCATTCAATAGTAAAAGCGCGAAATGAATATGCGAAGTATATCGACAAAATTTTATTAAATTTCACGAAAAATCCAAATATATTAAATGATTTTAAAACTATCCAGAAAAATTTCGATATTGCTCAGTCTGAAAGATATGAAAAATTAAAAAAACATTCCGAAAAACTTATTAAGGATCTTAGAGCGTATTCATATAAATTGTCAATGTTTTTAATAGATGCTGAAATGAAAAAAGTTTTGTACTTTTGGAAAATTAGAAAAGCAAAGAAAAATAAAGACAAGATTGAAGATATTTGTTCTATTTTAAACAGAATAGTTATGGACAAGTGTTCTTTCACTGACATTATACAGCTCGCTTATGACATTGATTATGAAGATCCTTACAAACAATATTATGAAGACTATTTCCATAATTTGCAGAAAACAAAATAACTTTTTTATGTAAATTATAATAAAAAAATCTCCCCGTTTTCAATATAGGGAGATTTTTTTATCAGATTTTATATTTCGCAAATATAATATCCATTATCCTGTTAAAAGTAACTGTTGATACTGTTATTGCAGCTTCTTTGTTTTCTACGAATGTTTTAAAAAAACCAGCTATTATGTTCATCAATTGATCCTTCAACATCGGAAATTTTTCTGCCGTAAGAGTTCTGAATTCCTGATCAAAATCATATGACATTGATATAAAGAATGCAACAAAAGCATCAAACAAGGACTCCCATACATTAAAATATTTTTTGCTTTTTATACTGTATCGGAACATTGTTTCTATTATTTTTTGATTCAGGTTCTTCTTTCTTATATACCTGGAAAATCTTCTTTCAAAAAGTTCTTTTTCATTAAGAAGTTCCTTTAAGATAAAATCGGCATCATCTATTTCAACTTTCGCCAAAGCCATTGCTGAAGGTCTTATACTCATTGATTCCCCAATGTTGTTGAATATTGCAAAATTTATTTCATTTACATATCTTTCAATTTCTTTTAATTCAAGGTTTTTAATTTTTTCAACCAACATGGTAATAATTTCAGAAGAATAACTTAATTGCGCGTTTTTTGAAAATTCATACAATACAAGAAGGATTAATAGCCACCAACATCTTTCGTTATCAATATCATTGTAGCCATATAGTGCTTTCGTATTCTGCAACCTTTTTTCAAGAAATTTTTCCATATTCAGTATATCACGGAGCAATGGATTAGCCCATGTTATTTCAAAAAAATACAAAAAGTATTCCAGGATTTCTTTCTCTGTTTTCAATTCTTTAACAATTGGGGGAACTGTTCCTAAAAGGGATGTGTTTATTGTTTTTGTCAAAGCCATTGCAATTTCTTACGCAAATAAAATTAAGCGTAAGATTTGTTCCCTCCTTTCATTTATATGATAAAATATTCCGCCGCCTGGAAAGCGGCGGATTTTATTTGTTATGCGTTTGATTTCTTTTTTCTTGAAGTTTTGGTTTCTTCAGGTTTTTCATCAGGAATATCTGTATCGGCAGCTTCTTTTTTCTGGAAACCAAGTTCAGCCATCACCTTATTTTCAATTTCATTTAACAGCTGTGGGTTTTCTTTCAAATACTGCCTTGTATTTTCTTTTCCCTGTGCCAATTGCATACCATTATAACTGAACCAAGATCCTGATTTTTCAATGATGCCTTTTTCTACGCCAATGTCAATTATTTCTCCTATTTTGTCAATACCTTCTCCAAATATAAGGGATATTTCTGCTTCTTTAAACGGTGGGGCTACTTTATTTTTTACTACTTTTACTTTTATTCTATTCCCGATAATATTTGATCCTTGTTTTATAGACTCAATTTTTCTTACATCCAATCTTACAGAAGAATAAAATTTTAAAGCACGCCCTCCTGGAGTTGTCTCTGGCGACCCAAACATAATGCCAACTTTTTCACGTAATTGGTTTATAAAAATTACAATACTCTTTGTTTGATTTACAACTGCAGTAAGTTTTCTTAAAGCCTGTGACATTAACCTTGCCTGCAATCCGACATGTGAATCTCCCATTTCTCCTTCAATTTCTGCTTTAGGAGCCAATGCTGCGACAGAATCTATTACAACAACATCAACTACGCCGCTTCTTATTAATTCTTCTGCTATTTCCAAAGCCTGTTCAGCTGTATCAGGCTGGCTAATGATCAATTCATCGGTATTTACACCAAGTCTTTGGGCGTATAACGGATCGAACGCGTGTTCAACATCAATTATAGCTGCAAATCCCCCACTCTTTTGTGCTTCAGCAATTACATGCGTAGCAAGTGTTGTTTTTCCAGCTGATTCAGGACCAAAAATTTCAACAATACGACCTCTCGGAACACCACCTATACCGATAGCTTCATCAATTTTTAATGAACCAGAAGATATTGCGTCTATTTTCTGTACTGGTTTTTCTCCTAGGATTTGAACACTTTCCTTTCCAAATTTCTTGTGGATTTCTCCCAATGTTTTTTCCAATGCTTTTCTTTTTTCATCGTTTATAGGCAATATGACCACTCCTTTATATTTATTTGAAAAACAAATCATTTACTGATTTTTTATACATATTTATTAATGAGTAAAAAGTTCCTTCAAAGTATTTTGATTTTGCCCTCAATACTTCCGTAAATTTTTTCAGGCTTTTATATTCATCTTTAGCCTGCTCAAGCTTTTTGGCTATTTCAGTGTCTATTGATGACGGATCTTTTCCACGAATTTTAAATCTTCTTTTAAAATCATTAGTCAATAAACAATCTTCGCCAGACAGACAATGAACAAGATCAAATTGATTTAATTCATGAAGGTATTCCAGTATTTCATATTTGTTTTTATACAAATCCTTGAAATATTCCAACAAGTTTTGCATTTCTTTTAAATAGTCAGCCCAATTATTGCTGTCAAAAATCAGTTCCTTGATATTTACGAAATCAGTTTCGTCTATTCTTTCAATATCTTTTATTGTCTGTTCATAACCAGCAAAATTCAGATTTATTTTGAAATCTCTTTTCAAAATTGCGTTTACTTTCTTTGCAAGTTCTTTAAAGTTTACATTTTCATTCTTCCTTTTATATGATGAAGTAGTTTTTTTCTTAACCATTTGTATCACCATCAAGAGGTCTTTCAGTATATGATGTTTTTATCCTGTTAGCCCATTCGCATGTTGATTTGCAGTGGTAATAAGCTCTTTCAAGGAATTTGATTTTTGATGTCAGTTCATCATATAAAGATTTCAAAATATTTCTTTTCTTTCTTTTTTGTATTACTATAGGGTCTGTATTTGCGTGCCTGTCTCCCGCCGAAACACTTTTTTCATTATGTTCTATGGATTTTATAGCCTGTATTTCCATTTTTTCAGTTTCTGAATCAAGATACTTTTTTTGTATCAAATTTGATATGTCTGAAAAATATTCACTCCATGCATTTAATTCTTTTGTAAGTTTCCACGCAGTTGAAATATCCTCCTCAGATAGTGATTTATATTCTTCAACAGTTTGTTCATAACCATCAAAATTCAATATGATATTATCTTCTTCCAAATATTCTTTAGCAAGTTCGCAGATTTTTTCAAAATAACTTTTATTCCCAGAATCTGTTATCAGTGGTTTGGATGGAGGAGATGCCATTTTTTTATTCAGCCCCTTTCACATAAAATCTATGTTAAGTATACCATACTATTATTTTTAAAACAATCTTATTTTTGTTTTATTTCTTTTATTTTTTCAGACAAAGAAAATAAAGCAGAATTAAATTCTGCTTTATTTTCTTTATTATGCAGGCCTTATGTTTCCAGGGTCTACGTATATTACTGGCTTTCCTGTATAGGAATCAATACCACCCAGTTTTCCTACTATGTGTACTTTATCTGGTTCCCCCAATTCTTTCCAGGCTTTTCCTCCTCTCCATGAAATTACCTTTATATGTCTACCTTTTAGGCTAAGATTTTGATTTTGACCGAATATCTGCTGATCTTTCGGATTGATAGGAGTAAAGTTTCGAATCCCGATTACAGGCTCTTCGAATCCTTCCCCATAAGGCTCAAGACTTTTTATCATATCGTACAATTCGGGGGTAACTTCGTCCTCATTCAAACCGAGATCAATTCGTACTCTCTTGAAATAATCTTCTTCCGAAAGCAGGGCGTCTGCCTTTAATACAAAATACATTTCAAAGTCAATCAGACGGTCTTTTCTTATTGTCAAACCGCCCGCTCCGTCATGACCACCATATTTTACTATTAAGGATTCTTCACCAGTATCATTTCTGTATTCTTCCTGAATTTGGTCTAGTACAGTTTTTAGAGGGAAATTTTTTATACTTCTGGCGGATCCTTTCAATAAGGATGGATCTGATTCATCTTGTGCAAATACTACCGTTGGCTTGTTGAACATTTCCTTCAAATTTCCAGCTATAATCCCTACAATACCTTCTGGAAATTCATCATGCGCAATGACTATTGCTGGAATATCTTCATCTTTTTGAGCAACAAGTGAAATTGCTCCATTTGTCAAATCTTTCTGAATGACCTTTCTTTCATCGTTTACTGACTTCATTTTTTGAACTATTTCTGTCATTTCAGCAAGATTTGCTTCTGTGTTTTCCAACAAGAACAACTTTATAGGGAGATCTATTGATCCAAGTATTCTGCGGCAAGCATTTATGGCTGGTCCATACGTGAAACCAAGAACTTTTGTGTCAACATTCGTAATAGGTTCAAACGATCCTTCGCTCATTACTTCACGAAGAACTTTCCACACCAGCCTTTTTTCAGAATTGATTTCCTTCAGCCCCGCACTTACTATTGCTCTGTTTTCATCAACAATTGGCACAACATCAGCAACTGTTGATGTAGCAACGATATCGAGCACTTCATAACAATCTTTTGGATTTACGCCAAGCTTATAATATATCAGCATAAAGAGCTTAAAGAGCAAGCCTGCCCCACAAAGCTCTTTAAAAGGATAGCTGTCATCAAGCCTTTTGGGATCAACTATTGCGTAAGCCTTTGGCAACAAACCGTCAGCATGTGGTTCGTGATGATCTGTTATGATTACAGTTAAACCTTTTGAATTCGCGTATTCCACGGCATCGAAAGCTACGATGCCGTTATCCGTCGTAATGAGAAGCTTTGTATCTGGATACAGCGAAAGCAATTCATCTATTCCTTGTTTACAGATACCAAATCCTAACGTATTTTTGTTTGAATAAAGGTTGGCTTTTACCCCTATCTTATCAAACAGAAGAACCGCTGATACGCCAGCACCCCATCCATCGGCATCGAAATCAGTATATACAGTTATTTCTTCTTTATTATTTATTGCCTCAATTATCCTGTCTGCTGCTTTATCAGCATCTTTAAGAAGGCTTGGATCATGAAGGGAATTCAAATTTATGCTTAAAAAGTCATCAATGGCTTCTTTAGTTTGAAATCCCCTATTAAACAATATTGCGACAGCTTCCCAGCGTAAGCCCGTTTCTTTCGCAAGCTGACTTATTCTTTCTTTAACAATTTTATTTTTCAATGGGTATTCCCATTTCAATGGGCATTCCCATTTGTACGGTATTTCAATTTTAGCCATTCTTTATCCTCCCTTTGTTTTAATAATCATTAGATTATATGCAATAAGTGCTTCTAAAATTTCGGAATTCCGATTTTTTCCAAAGAATTAATACCCATTATATTCGCTATTATTATAAGGTTAATAACAAAAAAGACTGTTGAAAAAATCCATTCTCTTATTTTATTTCCTGTATTGAACCCTATGATATGATAATTTTTCGTATAAAAAGGAAGAAATAACGGAATTCCTGATACTGTCATAAAATCAAGAAGCAAGTGACTAAAAGCTCCAATTAAAATTCCAAGTATGCAATATACTATTATTTCTCCGATTTTTGTTGCAGCAATTGCTTTTGAAAAACATAATAGCAATCCCATAAAAAACATCCACAAAAATGGTGCATGCAGCAATCCTCTATGCCCTGTAAGCTTCGCAAAATATTTCATTCTCAATGCTTTAAAGATTTTGTTAAGCAGGAATAGTGTTGTTGATATTATTTTAAATTTTCTTCCTGCTGTGCTTTTTATATGATCTATATCTACTATTAATCCTCCTATCGCACAACCAGTTATAAATCCTGTATAATGAAATAATGTTGATGGTATATTTGAAATTATCGGAATATGTGATATAGTATTTGTTTGTATCATAACAAGTCCCGTGAGGATTGCACCGTTTAAATGTGTCTTTATTCTCAACTTTTATCCCCCTTTTATCCTCCCACATTTTTTTATTTATTATATATATAATATCATATTTTTCCCGTATTTAAAACACTTTTCAAAAAAAATTTTTTTAATAAAAAAAGGACGAATTATTCGTCCTTTTTTTCAAAAAAATCAATTATGGTTTTGATTGTGTCATCGAGTACCTTTTCAGGCGTTTGCGATGCATCAATCATTTTTATTCTTTGCGGGAACATTTCTGCTATTTTGTAGTATCCTTCCCGAACTTTGTTATGAAATTCAAGATCTTGCAGATCTAGTCTGTTTGTTTCCCTACCGTTATTTTTTATTCTATTAAGTCCAATAACGGGATCAATGTCGAGGATAATTGTCAAATCTGGAAGCCAATCTCCTATTGCAATTTTATTTACAGCCATTACTTTATCAATTCCAAGACCGCGTACAAATCCCTGGTACACATAGTTGGAATCGATAAATCTGTCTAGAATAAGAAGTTTTCCTGATTTCAATGTAGGCACTATCAGTTCTTCAAAGTGCTGCGCTCTTGCGGCAGCGTAGAGTATCATCTCTGTTACAGGACTCATTTCTGTGTTTTCTTTTGATAATATAACATTTCTTATCTGTTCTGATATATTTGTCCCTCCAGGCTCACGTGTGAATATAGTATCTATTTCATTTTTTTCAAATTCTTTTTTAATATTTTTTATCAATGTTCCTTTTCCTGAACCATCCCCTCCTTCAATTGATATAGCCTTTCCGCGGAGATTTTTTCTCAAATCCTTTAATTCCATATGTTTCCTCCCTTTCTTTTTTCTAAAAAAAATCTATCTATATATTTTATTTAGACAAAATAAAATATATAAAAAAAGCCTGAAAAAATATAATAAAAAGAGACTTTTTTAGGAGGTGTCTAAATTGAAGTGGAGAAAGCTTATTTTTGTATTTATGTTGATATGTTTTGTTATCCCATTTTTTAGGACGCTGGTTATCGCTGCCTCAATTGATATTGATGATGTTAATGATAAAACCCGTCTCAATTATATACACAGTGACATATACGGTGGATCGTCTACTAACTTTGATAATCCAACCATAATGACCGTTCGTCTGCCAGATGGGACAACTGTACAAGGGATTGAGGATAGTAAAGGCAATTGTATTACATCTGATGGTGTTGTTGTAACTCCTGATGGGAAAATCGGCTATTACGACAAAGATAATAATTTTCAGGAAAGTCCGTATTGGGGTGTTGCAGATCCTGAAAGCTTGTCACGAACGAGAATGATGTATGAGCAGGCTATGGGAGAATATATGAATTCAAGTTCACCTAAAAGCAAAGCGTTGGCTGACGCTATTGAAGATTTCATGGGGAAAATCAGATATGTTATTGCATTTATTACTGGAATTGGAGCCTTGACATCTGTTATTATCTTTATTTCACAGTTTGTAAGATTGGCTTATATGCCAAGTTTCCCAGCACAAAGAAGAAGAGTTATAGAAGATATGTTGCAGAGTGTTATTACGGTAATATTGTTCGGTGGAGCAACTACAGTAATGACTGTCTTTTATGCCCCATTTATGAGAATGATCAATAGCTTTATAACATACAGTAACGATTGGGGTTCCGCAATGAATGTTGTTCTTTATGAATATAAGGGCTTTGTTACTGGGATATTTGGACTTGCAGCATTAACAATGCTTCTGTTCTTTATCAAAAACTTTGTCAAGCTTGGATCTTCTTCATCAAACCCTCATGCAAGAAAGGAAGCGTTAATTGGTCTAATGCTTACTGGTTTAGGGACTGCTGGTTTAGGTGGAGTAGCTATATGGGTAGGTATGTTCTGGAATCTGCTTAACTAAAAAAATAATAACTTAAAGAAGCAGGTCTTTAAAAATAGACCTGTTTTTTTATTGATTCTTTTGTAAATATTTATAAGCCTTTATTTTTTTGCTATTAACGAAAAAATGAAATATAATACAAGAGTAAAATTGTGTAAAAAGAAAAGGAGTTGATGTCTTTGACCAAAGCACTTCTTATAGCAGAAAAACCATCGTTAATGCGGGCAATACAGGATGCATATGCCGTTGTAAAGCCTAAATTAGGGTTTGAGATTGATTTTACTTCTTTAAGAGGACATTTTATGGAATTAAAAGAGCCAGAAGAATATGATTCAAAATGGGGTAAACCGTGGAACATTGAATCTTTGCCAATTGTCCCAAATAAATTTGAATTTAAAATAAAAAATGATTGTAAAGCTGATTATAAAAAAATAAAAGAAATGATTTTCAGTGGAAAATATGATTTTATAATAAATGGCTGTGATGCTGGGCGTGAAGGACAGGCGATATTTTGGAGCTTTTATGAATCGACAGGTGCAAAATTGCCAGTCAAAAGATTGTGGGCATCTGATAATACAGTCGAAACACTTGGAAAAGCACTTCAAAACCTTTTGGATTGCAACACTGAAGAACATCTTATAAATATGAAGCATTCTTCTTTTTGCCGTATGTATTTCGACTGGTTATTAGGTATGAATCTTTCCAGGGCTGCTTCATTAAAAACATCCAGAACACTTCCTATAGGTCGTGTAATGACGCCAACATTAAACATGGTTGTTACTAGAGACCTTGAAATATTAAACTTTAAACCAAAGGATTATTTTGAAGTTATAGCTGATTTTGGTAAATACAAAGGGCAATGGTTTAAGGAAACGACAAATGAAGACGGAGAAAAGGAAACATTAACAAGTTTTTCTGATAGAGAAAAAGCAGAAGAACTTATAAAAAGCCTTGGAAAAGACGCTGTTGTTACGCATGTGGAAAAGAAAAAAGTTCCAGAATATGCACCAGAATTGCATTCTTTAAGTGAATTGCAAAAAGAAGCAAACGAAGCATACGGTTTTACAGCAAGCAAGACTTTAGATCTTGCTCAATCCCTGTATGAAAAACATAAAATACTGACATACCCAAGAACAAGTTCGGGAGCATTGTCAACCAATATGGCAAAAGATATATATAAACATCTGGTAGCAATTCAGGATATTCCAGAAGTAAAAGATTTTGTAAAAAATATTCTTGCGGATCCTTCCAGGATTGATAGCACTATGAAAAATAAAAAATATGTTGATAATAAAAAAATAACTGATCACCATGCCATTATACCTACAACATTAAGACCGAATTTATCGGCATTGTCGAGTGATGAATTAAAGTTGTATTTGCTTGTTGTTAAAAGATTTGTATCTATATTTATGAATCCCTATGTTGTGAATAGGACAACTATAATTACTAATATCAGAGAAGAAACTTTTAAGACTACTGGAAGCACACTTGTTGACATGGGATATAGAGCTGTTTATGGTAAAAAGAAAGAAGATGACGTAATCCCAGAAGTATCAAAAGGTGAAAAGCTTGAAGTTAAAGGAACTGAAATCTTGGCGAAAAAAACACAACCGCCATCTCCTTATACAGATAAAACATTGATTGATGCTATGGTTAAAGCTGGAAAGTTTGTTGAAGACGAATCGATGAAGGAAATTTTAAAAGCTTCAAAAGGAATAGGAACTGAAGCTACAAGAGCTGAAATAATAGAAAAATTAAGGGCAAAGAATATGATAGAACGCAGGGGGAAGACAATAAGGGCAACCCCATTTGGCTTTGAAGTTATTAATGTTTTAAAGGGTAAAGATGTTATTTCTGTCGAATTGACAGCTGAATGGGAAAGCAAACTGCAGTCTATAGAAGAAGGGACATACGATAAAGATGCTTTTTACAAAGAAATGATCGACTATGTTGTAAAAGAAACAGATGCTATAGTAAAAAACCTGAATACAAAAATTTCGCCGCTTGGAACAAAGGAAGTCATAGGTAATTGTCCAAAATGCGGAAGTCATGTTGTTGTTACTGATAAATATTATATTTGCCAGGAATACAAAAAGTCATGTGATTTTGTATTTGGGAAGGTAATAAGCGGGAAGACAATTCCTAAGACAGAAGCTGTAAAGATATTATCTGGAAAGCCGTCAGGAAAGATGAAGTTCAAAAAGCGGGATGGCAGTACTTTTGAAGCACAATTGATTTATGATAAAGATAAGGGCAGAGTTTCTTATTATTTCGGGGATAAGCCTGCTGCTACAAATGAATCACTTGGTAATTGTCCGTTCTGTAACAAGAAAGTTCTGCACAAGGGTAGTTATTTTGCATGTGAAGATTATAAAAACGGCTGTGATTTCGCAATAAGTTTCAGAATAAACAATGCCGATCTGACAAGGGATGACGTTGATAAACTTCTTTCTGGACAGGAAACGGATGTTAAAACATTTACATGGAGATCTGGGAAAAAAGGACAGGCACGATTAAGATTTAACAGGGAACTTAAAAAACTTGAATTTATATTCGAAAATTCTGCAACCAATAAAGTATTGGGGAAATGCCCAGAATGTGGAAGTAATGTTCTTGATAAAGGGAAATATTGTAAATGTGATAATGAAAAATGCAACTTTTCCATAAGTTACGCAATAAGGGGCGCAACTATAAATGAAAAAGATATTTCAAATATTCTTAAAGGGGAAGAAACTGCAGAAAAAGAATTTACATGGAAAAGCGGAAAAAAGGGGAAAGCAAAGCTTAAATATGAAAATGGGAAATTGAATTTCATATTCGTAAAATAAAAAGAGGAATAAATTCCTCTTTTTATTTTTTTTAGCTCCAATATCCATGAAAAAAAATAATAAAGTTTTCATATAAACTTTCTGTCATAAGAAACATATTTTTTTATGTTTTATATGTTGGTGAATATATAATATATAGGACTGATAAAAAAATAAAAGGAGGTATTGATGTGAATTACATTGAATTGCAAAATTATTTGGATTATATATACAGCAATTATGACAACCCGCCTGTTAATATAAATATTCAGGAATTATGCGGACAGTTTCAGGATGGGCAGTTTGATTTGTATGCTAATGCTTTATTCAGAGAAATTGAAAATGTTGAACAAAATATTATAGAAGAAGAAATAAGAAAAAAGAAAGATGCTGAAACTTTAGACTATGCTCTTTCAGAAAGGGTTGAACTTCTTCAGGCAATTGGATTTGAGGATGAAGCAGAAGAATTTATTAAACACAATGGAGAAATTATAGAAGAAAATGATATAGAAATTCCTGTTTTAAAGACTGATTATATAAAGTATATTTCATCTGGTGAATTAATAGAAAAAGCTCCTTATATAGCTTCAATAAAAGTTACCAACCTGCTTGAGTTCTATGACAGAAATAATAAAACTGTAAATGCTTTGATTGATCAAATCCAGGAACTTAAAGAAGAAATAAAAAATCATCCAGAATTGGCTGAAGAATACCAGGCTCAGATTTCTGGATTAAAAGAACTGCTGCTTGTTGGAAGGGAACTACAGGATATTACAAAAGAGCAAATAGAGAAAAATATGAATGAATTTGCTGTCGAATGGAATAAAATAAACGATTTCATAATGCAACACAGTGATAAAATTGGCGAATTTGAAAAAATGGAAATCAATAACGTTCTGGAAAAAACCGAAGCAAATTTTTCAAAGATTGTGGAAATGCAAAAAGAATTTAACGTAGAAAAAGAACTTGATGATGATTTTCTTATAAAAAGCCTTGAAAATGATTTCAGAAGAAAAGAAGAGGATTGAAATTATCCTCTTCTTTTCTTTTAACATGTTTCATTGTCGCAGTTATATTCAAACTGTATTGTAGTATGTGTTATTCCGAAATCTGACAGCAATTCTTTTATTTTTATGATTTTTTTGTCTGTTTCTTCAATTGAAATATTTTTATCCACAACCACATGAGCTTCAAAATTAATGTCATGTTCATCCAGCGCCCATATGTGTATATGGTGTATATCTTTTATATTGTCTATTTCCTTTATTTTTTCAACTATTTTATTTGTATTTATATTCTTTGGAGTTGATTGTGAAAGTATATCTACTGTCTGCTTTGCGGTCTGAATACTTTCGTAAATTATATACAGGCTGATACAGATTGCTATTATTGGGTCTAAAATATAAAAGCCAGTAAATTTAATAATAAATCCGCAAATTATTACTGCAACAGAAGACATGAAATCGCTTAATAAATGCAGGTATGCTGATTTTGTATTTAAGCTGCTCTCTGAATCTTCTCGCAGCAATATTACTCCTATTAAATTCCCAGTTATTCCAACTATTGCTATAATTAGCATAGTATCACTGTCTAAATGTGTTGAATTAAAGAATTTTTTTATTGATTCCATTATCAGGAAACAGCATATAACTATCAAAGATACAGAATTAAATAATGCTGTCAGTATGTTGAATCTTTTATATCCGTAAGTTTTTACTGAATTTTTCGGTTTTTCTGATATCTTATGTGCCAAAAAGCTTAAAAAAATTGCAAAAGTATCATTTAAATTGTGTATTGAATCAGAAAGCAGCGAAAAACTGCCAGATATAATTCCACCTATTACTTCCAATATACTCATAAATAAATTTGCCAAAATCGTTATAATAAAACGTTTTTTTCTTGATGAAGCATATTCTGTATGGATATGCGAATGCAAATGTTCATGGTTATGGTTGTGTATAATAATCACCTTCTTTATATATTTATTCTTTTATTTTTTTTTTGTAAATAATGAATTATATTTTTTGAATTTTGATATTGTACAGAATCTTTTCCATATTGGTTTGCAATATCTTCTAATCTTTTTTGATATCCTATAATTTCACCTTGTTGATTTATTTGCATATCTGCTTCATTTAACAAATCCAATGCTGCAGATTTGTATTGACATGGGTAATCGCCGTGGAAATATACTTCTCGCCAATATTTGTATCCTTGTTTTTCTAAAAATTGCCCTCCGATCTTGTTATGTAACAGTTTTTCTTTATCATTTTCAATATGGCAGAACATATACCCAATATCATGCAATAGACCAAGAATGAACATTTCATGTTTGTCCATGCATTTTTCTTCCGCATGGTCATACATATATTGTGCAACAGCAAAGCTATGTTTAGTATTGTACGTATATGTCCCTAATTCGCCCCCCTTTTCTTATAACTTTCGTTCTCTAGCTTTTTAGAATGATCGTCAAATTGATATATATATTATACATTGTTTTTTTATGCAAAACAATTATTTTATTTGTGAACAGTTATTATAAAGTTTTGTAACATGTTTACTTGAGCATTATAGTATAAAAAAAGGACTTAAAAAAAGTCCTTTTTTTTATTTAACAAATTTGCAATCAATTATAGTTTTCTTGCACCGAATGTTGCAAGTTTACCACGTTTTGAATCTTTTTTATCTATATCAAGTGTAATATGTGCTATAAAAGGTTCTTCTTTTCCGTTTTCTATTAAATGCGCCAAACCGTTGTTGAAAAAGTTAAGGCTTGGATCGTCAATCTGTTCAACATCCCCTGTTACTATTAGTTTGGATTCGTCTGTCAGCCTTGTTACCAATGCTTTCATCATGTGTTTTTTTGTATTTTGTGCTTCATCCAACATTACAATTTTCTTAAATATATTCATACCCCTGATTTCAGCAAGCGGGAAAACTTCGAGTTTTCCTGCTTCCCTTAATTGTTTGAATTTTTTTTCTGGAGTCATTGCTTCTTCATCTTTGCATTTGCCGTTACCATTCCCATTACCGTTTGTTTTTCCGTTTAATTTGTAAATTTCATCTTTGTATAAATATTCAATGCAGGAAAATAAAGATTGTAAATGCGGCAATAGTTTATCGTCCAGTCCACCTTTGTAGTATCCCATATATTCACTTTCATCAACTGGAATAATAGATTTGGTATATGCAAATCTGTTGTAATTACCTTTTTTTATTTCAGCCAGAGCATAGTCTGAACATATTAATGTTTTTCCCCTTCCAGATATGCCTGTTACTGAAATGCAAAGGATTTCTGGATCCTGCAATAAATATAAAAGCATTTTTTGTTCGAGATTAATTGGTCTTGTTTTCATCATTGAAAAATTAAGTTCTTTATCAAAATTACATACTTTTACAAAATCTTTTTTCTTTATTCCTATTCCAAGATGTTCAGAATTTTCTTCATCCTCCAGAATTATGAATTGATTTGGATATAAATTCCACCTGTCTTCTATCATTTTTTTTGAATATAATTCAGTTATAAGATCAGGATGAACTATGTCCCTTTTATATCCAGTATATAAATTTTGTGTTTTTACTTTTTCAGATTTATGCTCTTCAGCTTTTTTAATCCAGTCTGGAGCAATGCTTAACAATCCTATATCCATTGTAACAAGAATTGCATCATTATTTTTTGCGCATGATAAAATATGATAATCGTGTTTTTTCATAATAAACGCTTCATCTATATTATTATGCCTTATTCGGTAATCAATCCTTATAAGCGTTTCCTGATCTTTTGCTTTTTCATAAAACATTGATGTCGGAGGCAATTCATTCAACTTTACGCCTTCCCGTAATGGACGAATAGTTGATAATTCCTGCAATAACCTTAAAATCTTTCTTGGCAGATAACCCTCGTTTTTATCAGACTTCACATTATTCAATTCTTCCCATACTACAGATGGAATGATTACTTCATTATTTCCAAACTTGAATATACTGTCTTCATCATTCCTGAATACACAGGTATCAACTACAAATTTTTTGGGAGGATTATCAGATGTGTTTATAAGCATCAATCCTTTCTTTTTAAGAATTTATGTTTTTATATATATTATAGATTATTTTTTTCTTTGGAACAATTATTTTTTGTATAATGCAAAAATATAATTTCTTATAAGAAAAAATAATAAAACTGGAGGGAATTAAAAAATGGATATTGTTATAGATTCTCTTGTAATAGAGGTAACGAGGCGCTGCAATATGCAATGTATGCATTGCTTAAGAGGTGAAGCACAAAATATCGATATAAATAAAAAATACATTGATGCCTTGTTCGACAAAGTAAGCAATATATACAGGATTACATTCACTGGAGGGGAGCCGACACTCAATGTCGATGCAATAGAATATACTTTGAAAAAAGCTATAGAAAAGGAAATCTGCCCATCATTCTGGCTTGCGACAAATGGAAAAGTATATTCACAAAGGCTTGTGGATGTATTGCTTGATTATTATGCATATTGCCTTGATTTCGGCTGTGGAAGTGAAGAAATCTGTGGACTTGCTGTAAGTTTGGATAAATTCCATGACGAAATAAGCAGAAAAAATCTTTACAAATACAAAGGATTGGCTTTCTATGACGATTCAAAGGAATTTAAGGATGAAAACAAAAGAACTTTAGTTAACGAAGGACGCGCTAAAATAAATAAGATTGGGGTAAGAAATATTACACCGTCTGAATTTTACACTGAAATCACCGATAATACATTGTATATAGAAGAATTTTATCTGAATGCGAAGGGTGAAATTCTTGTTGATTGCGATCTTTCCTATGAAACACAAGATAAGTGTTCATATGGAAACATTTTAAATTTTGATTTCATGATGGCAGCATAAAAAAGGACTTTTAAAAGTCCTTTTTTTATTTTTTTTATTTTGTTTTTATTATATCTTATTTAAAGAAAAACTTCAATTCTTTATGAAAATTTCATTCAATTTCTTTTATTTTCTTCATTTTTTTGTTTTTTTACAGAAAAAATATTCCCCACTTTTATAAGTGGGGATAAAACATCATATTGAAAGCCTTTCTATTATCTGTGAATTTCTTGTTATATTATCTGTTTTGTTTATGGCGTAATTCAGGGCTTCTTTTGTTCCTATAAGTATTACTGTTTCTTTTGCGCGTGTTATTCCAGTGTAAAGCATATTCCTATTTAAAAGAATATCAAAAGAATTGTGTATTGGGATAATTACAACTGGATATTCGGATCCCTGGCTTTTATGGATACTTAACGAATACGCAAGCATAAGTTTATCGCTGTTTTCTTTTGTATATGTTTTTGTTTCCCCGTCAAAATCAACAAGCATTGTATAAACAGGGTTGCCTTCGTCATCTGGGATATTTTCTTCTATTATGTCAACTACATATCCTATTGTCCCATTATACACATCCATTTCGTAATCGTTTTCAGTCTGGATTACCCTGTCCCCTTTTCTGAATATTTTATTTACAGTGCATTGAAATTGTATTTCACCTTCTTTGTAAGGATTGAAGCGTTCCTGAATTCTTCTGTTCAATGCGTATGTTCCGAGAACTCCATTGTTTGTCGGTGTCAGAACCTGGATTTCGTTTAATTTATATTTTTTTACTTTACTTGTAAGCAGTCTTTCCATAACTTCTATAATCTTATCGCTTATTGATGACATTGTTGATCTTTTGACAAAACAAAAATCACCTTTTTTATTGTCTATCGTCAATCCTGTTTCAGTATCAATCCCTTGTATTATTTTATGTGAATTTGTTATTATCTGGCTATCTTTTGCCTGCCTGAATATTTCTGTTAACTTTGTTACTGGAATTTTACCAGAATTTATCATATCCCTTAAAATTAATCCTTCTCCGACAGAAGGAAGTTGTTCGTGATCGCCTACAAAAAGTATTCTTGTTTTTTCATCTATGTTATAAATAAGTTTACAGAATAAATCTGCATCTATCATTGAACTTTCGTCTATTATTACGAAATCACTGGTAATCGGTTCAAGTTCAACATTGTCTTCATATGGCATATATTTTAATTTCCTGTGTATTGTCATAGCTGGCATTCCAGTAACTTCCGTAATTCTTTGGCTTGCTTTTCCTGTTGGTGCGCACAGGGCTATTGTTGCTTCGCTGTTTATATACTTGATACATTTTATTATAGCGTTTATTGTTTGTGTTTTCCCTGTACCAGGACCTCCAGTAAGGATACTGATAGGCTTTGTTAAAGCCATGTGTATTGCTTCCTTCTGTTTTTCTGCAAGTTCAAATTTATAGGTGCTTTCATAATATTTAATAAATTCATCTATTTGTTTTTTTGTACAAAAAGGGGCTTTAAATTCGCTTATAATATTTTTCAGCCTTTGAACAATATCTATTTCAAGATTATACAGATTTTTCCTATAAAGGCAATATCTATCAGTTGATAAATGTTTTTCTCTTATTACTTCGTTATATTCAAATGAATTAAGTGCGTTGATTATTTCATCCCTGGTAAATGGCGTACCATAATCGTAAAAGCCATGTCTTACAGTAAAATCATATAAATTTTCCATTAAATAATCTTCGTAGGTAAACAAATCCCCATTATTTCCATTTTCTTCTTTTAAAAACATATATATGGCTTGTTTTATTCTTCTTACATCATTTTCCTTAAGTCCAATGTTATGAGCTATTTTATCGGCAACACGGAAATCTATTCCTATACTGCAAATACAGTAAGGATTTTCTGTTATTTTATCAATAGCTGCGTTCCTGTATTTTTTATATATCGTAATAATATCGTTGAATGGTACTTCATTTTGCATCAGGAACGAAAAAACTTTATCCATATATGAAGATTCCATTATGCCATCATATATTTCTTTTGCTCTTTTTTCGTTTATTCCTTTTATTTTTGTAAGTTTTTTGTAATCAGCCTTTATTTCGTTAATTGTATTTACTCCGAATAAATCTGTAATTTTTTGTGCTGTTTTTTTCCCAATTCCTTTTACTGCTGTTTTAAGGAAATTCTGTATTAGTTTTATTTCACTTGGGAAAATCCTTTCGCCTCTTATTACATAGAACCAGTAGCCTTTTCTTGTTTCTTTCCAATAACCTGCGCACCTGAATATATCTCCAGCAAATGCTACAGGAAGGTAACCACTGATTTTGGGTTTATTTGTGGGAGGAGTGGTTTCCCCATTATCATGTTTTATAAAATTTACATCAGCAATAAGCCTATAGCTGTCATCATCATATCTGATGCCGCCTTTTATTTCAAACTCAACTTCGATAATTCTGAAGCACCTTATTGGAACGAATGCGATCCCTATATCATTTACATTTTTTATTTCTCCATATGCTATATATTCTCTGTCAATGACTATATCCTTATCTTCCATAAGTACATTTATCTTTCCATATTTTTTCGCTTCAGCTTCAACAAGCTTCATTTTTATGGAAGGTATGGTCTTTTTTATCTTGGTTATTTTGAATTCTACTTTTTCACTTCTTGCAAAAGTATAAGCGATAAAAGTATCGTGATCAATATATCCTGATATTTCAAATCTTGTATATTTAGGACATGGTGGTAGTCCGATAACTTTATATATTCCGCTAAGTACTGGGTCGCTTGTCCTGAAATATCCATGGCTTACATTTCCTTCAAAAGTTTTATGTGTATAAACTGTGTCGATTTTTTCAAATTTTTCTTTTATTATTAATTGATTGCTTTTTTTGTCAAATTCCCCTGAAACAAAAAAAGTCCCTGTAGTAATATCTTTTCCAACTACTATTATATTTTTATGTGCTGTTTTTTTGCTGTCCCATGCCGTCCCGATATATTTGTCTTTATCTTTTTTTACATCTAAAAGAAATAAGTTTTTATTCATCATTTTAACCCCCTATTAAACAGGTTATTATCATTATAACATTTTTTAATTTTTTCGAACAGAAGATTTTTGTTTTATATTAGAATTCATTGATGAAGCTTTTTTTTTCATTAGGAGATTATTTCATAATATATGTTTTACATGTTCTATATAATAAGTAAAAAATATTTAATGAAAGGGGCGAAAGGACTTGTTTAAGAAAATTAATCTTATTACAACTTCATCAGTCCTTCAAGGCACCACAAAACTATTATTTGGTAAATATAAGCCAGAATTTCAGGTTTTAAAATCAATTCCAGAAAATATTGAACTTTGTGAAAAAGAATTGTTTATTATTGACTTGGATACTATAAAAAACGGTTTTGATTCGATTATATATACTGGTAATTTTACTGTTGGGATAAGCATGAATAAGGCGAATGAATTATCATCTGCACTCACTATGTTTTTGCAGAAGCCTTTGAATGCTCAGAAGGTGGAAACTATTTGTGAAAAATTTTCTGGATTTAATTGGCAGGCAAATAATTCTAATACAAAAACCTTAAAAAAAGAAAAAGATGATATTAGTAAAGAAGAACCTGCAATTATTGAGGAAATCGTTGAAAATGATTTTGTTTTTGGTAGTAATAAAGAGACTATTGATGAAGTTTCAGATGAAATTATCCTTGATGAAGATTTGTTAATCAGTCTTGATGGGGAAAATGATGAAGAAATAGTAGATGATGATTTTGTTGATGATAATTTTGAAAAGGAAGTAAAATTTGAAGCCGAAGTAAATAAACCTTTGTATGAAAAAGATAAAGTAAAAACAGTTGAAAAAACTGTGGATAATAATAAAAAGGATAATAAACAGAATGACTCGGTCAAAGTAACGATTCAGGTACAAGATAAAGAAGAAAATCCGACTAAAATTTTAAATAATACAGCAACAGAAAATGATAATAACATAGAAGCTCGTATAGAAAGAATAAAACAGATGATTAAGGAAAAAAACAAAAGAAATGACAAGGAAGAAAGCCTTGATAAGCTTGAAGCAAAAATAGGCGTCAAAAAAGTTGATGAAGTTCCAGTAATAGATACTCCTTTTCCAAAAGAAAGAGCTGTAATTTATTTTAAACGTGATAAAGCTTTGTTTGAATACAGGCTAAGGAAGCTTCGTGAAAAAAGGCTTACAGCTACTGAAATATCGATGAAAATGAAAGAATTGGAAAAAATGGATATACAGGTTCATGAAAAAATGCTTTCAATAAGGGAACAAACTCTTAAAAATCCGAACCTGCCAGATGATGTTGCTGTAAAAATAGCTTCTTTCCGCAGGCAACTGATTAAAGCAAAAGTTGAAGAAAAACAGGAGCCACAAAATGATATACAAGATATTCAGAAAAAAAATGAAGAATCGGCAGCAGTTAAAGCTGAATTAAACAATATTGAAAAATTAAGGCTTGAAAAGATGAAAAACAAAACTGCTATTGAATTATTGAAAATAAATCAACAAAAGAATCAGATACAGAATAGTTCGACACAAAATTTGAATATTACAGATAATAACAATTATAATGAAGATAGCAAAGCAGATTCAGAAAATACTTCTGGAAAACTTCCCAAAATGGATCTGTTATCTCTTCATAGAAGCAAAATAAAAAATCTTTCCAATCAAAATTTGCAGAAAAAAGTTGATGTAGAAGTTAAACCACCGCGTTATCTTGCGAGGGAAGATGCCAGAAACGATGACAAGAAGGGGAAGGGAGGAATATTGGGTTTATTCAGGAAAAAATAAATTTATTATAAAGGAGGAATTTTTATATGGTTAAATTGGATGATCTTTATAAAAAATACGAAAAGTACAAATCTGAACAAAAAGTATTGAAGTCTGTTGTTAAGATAGTCCAATATGACGAAGCCCTTAAAACCGATGTGCTTATATTAGATCTCGAAGGGCTGAAAGGCGTTATCATGAAGAAGGATGTTGATTATGAACTGAAGATTAAGTCTTTGGTCAACTTTGTCGGTCGTGAAGTTTCATTTGTAGTAAAAGATGTTGACCGAAATAACGGTGTAATTTACTGTTCAAGGGCTGAAGCTCAGAAAATTACGAAAGATGATATTATAAGGCGTCTTAATGACGGAGAAGCTTTTGACGCTCAGATTGTAAACATTTTGAAATATGGAGCATATGTTGAAATAGATGGTGTTACTGGACTTCTTAAGAATACGGATTTTGCCGAGGATTATACTGCGATCAGTGAACTGTTAAGTATCGGAGATATAGTTAAGGTTAAAATGAAGAAGCTTTCGGCAAATGGAAATATTCTCTTTGAAGCTGTCAAGAAATATAAGAGTCCGACCATTATGGATATTAATTCATTTGAAAAGAATCAAATAGTCCTGGGCGTGGTAAGAAATATCCAGCCTTTCGGTATATTTGTCCAGATTGCGCCAAATCTTGATGCCCTATGTTCTCCTGATATTGCTGAAATAGAGGAAGATATGAAAGTTTCAGTTAGAATAACAAAAGTTGATAAAGCAGCAGGGAGAGTAAGGGGAAAAATCCTCAATATACTATAATTTGAAAAAGGGGGAAAAGGACGATGGCAGATATTAATTATATTCCTAAAACCCATGAAGGATATACATTTGAGCCTGATTACAAGCAGGTATTTCACAACAAATGGACTTTAAACATAGGGCATGATGAGCTTGTAAAAATGCGCAATAATGGATTTATTACTGATAGTGATATGAAAATTGTGAAATTCCTGTTTAAATATCGTTTCGCAACTGCAGAAATGATGTTCAGATATATGGGTGATGAATCTAAGATTGAAAATATGGAAGCAAGGCTTGATAAACTTGTCAAGTTCAGGATTTTAAATAAATTTATGCTTTCAAAAGTTGATGCAGGAACAATAGTACCTGACGCGTTGCAGATTTATTGTCTTGATATTGGCGGAAGGACTTTGTTGTCTCATTATTCAAACGAAGATACTACAAACTGGGTAACTACTGTCAATATGAAAGGGTCCGAAGTGATAAGCAGGGATCTTGTAACTGCAAACTTTTATATAAAGCTTATGGAAACCTGTCCCAAAAAAGTGAAATATTTTAAATTAAACCCGCAATACAGAATAGGAAGGATTATGGTTGTTCCTTCTTTTGAAATGGGCATTATAGATGGTGATCATTTGAAATATTTTATTGGTGAAGTAGTAAGGGATTATGATTTCCCATCGCTTTTCAGGGACAGGCTTACAAATATAGAAAGCATTCTTTGTACACAGGCTTGGAAAAAATATTACTATGATATAGATACCCCTCCAATGCTTTTCGTGTTTGCAGAAAATGACAAAAACGCGCTTGATGTCGCAAAAATGATTGTAGGAACAACTGAAATAGAAGCGTTCAGAATAACAACCGATCAAAGGTTAAAGAAAGAACTTTATGAAGCGGGAGTATTCCTTAAATATGACAAAAACAAAAATACTTTACAAGGAGTCAGGACAACAATTTTTGCAAGAAAGACATCGAAAAAGGGGACTTAATAAGTCCTTCTTTTTTTGTTCATTTTTTGCCCTATCCTGCATATTATTATTATAACTGAATGATGCGGGGGGTGAAATCTTTTATGGATAAGAAACATATAATAGCAGCTATTCTTATAGGCATTTTCTTTCTGTCATGTTTTGGATATTTATTTATTTATATAACAAATTATAAAAAAGAAATGGATCAGATAAACGTTGAACAGATATTAGATGACCTTGAAACACAGAAGTTTGAAGCAAATAAGGTTGAATATATAACACAGGGATTTAATGTTGGAATGGATCAAATAAATATCAGTGGAATAGATCCTGCTGATGCTGAATATATAGCAAGCGGTGGCGAACTTCCTCCTGCTGATAATGTTGTTGTAAATGTTTATAAGACAACAATTGAACAATACCTATCAAATAAAAGATTTGCAGAAGCAACAAAAAAAGCTAATGAAGCTTTGTCGAAATATGATTTTTCTGAATTCGAAGACGTTCTATCCTTTCTTTCTGATGCTTCACAAGCATTTGTATTTAGTGATATTGAAAATGTTAATGAAAAAATGAATACTATTTCATATATGAAAAACCCTGAAGTTCTTTTTTATGTTTTCTGGGGGATGTCAAAAGAACAACAGTTTGATTTGCTGCTTGACAAATATTCCCATATGCCAAACGGCAACCCGCAAGCAAAAATAGAAAGCATTGAAGAAGTACAGCCAATGGAAATAGGCTGTGATAAATTTTTTCCGTCATCAAAAGATTTAAAGGCATATAGAATAGATTTCAACACGCCGTCAGGACTAATGTATATGGGGATAGCATTATCATGGAAGGACAACATAAAACCATACTATGTTACGTTAAAATATTTTGACAGTGGCGAACGTACAACTTATTCAGATTATTTTTCGTTAATCAAATAATTGTTGAGAAGGGAGGGTTAATTTATGAACAATGTAAACTTTATAAATAGTTTTGCAAAATATTGCAAAGAAAATTATAAAACACTTTCGAAAATGATAATATCTTTTCAATTGTTTTTAATTGGCGCATTCTTTATTGCAATAAGGAGTTCTATGCTTCTTGTAATGGTTTTTGGTATTGCGCCGTTGATTTTATTTATAGTTGCTAAAGATTTGATGGATGAAGAAGAAAAAAAGAAAGCGTTTGTTACTTTAAAGATATCGTTTATTCTTTTTTTGACAACATTTATAAATCATTTGGTTTATTCATTGATATATGTAAAACTTAATAACCAGCTTGCAACCCTTAATATCGGTACAAGATTTAATCCTGTTTCATCGTTGGGTATTGCTGGTCTTTTCAATGTTATAGTTATTATGCTTACAGTGTTCTTTTCAAGAAAAGACACTGTTAAGGATGCACTCGATAATTTTGTCAAAGAATCAATACTTGAAAAAATCGGAATATTTGTAAACCAGAGTTCACGTAGAAAAGGGGATGTGCAGATATGTAGGGATCTAAAGACTGGAAGACCTGTTATAATTCCTTATAAAGATAGATTTTTGCATATGCTTATTCTTGGACCTACTGGCTCTGGTAAAACATCACAGATTATTCTTCCAATGTTAAATCAGGATTTACAGAATGAAGAAGCAGGTGTTACTGTTATAGAACCAAAAGGAGACCTTGCTGAAAAAGCATATGCAATGGCTCAATATTATGGACGTGAAGCTCTTTATTTTGATCCTATCCTTGAAGGATGTCCTACATTCAATCCATTGTATGGAAAAGAAGAAGACGTTATAGAAAACATGGTTACAACATTTAAAATGCTGAACCCTGATTCCCCGCAATATTTCCAAGATATGAATGAACAATTAATGAGAAACGCTTTAAAGGTTTTAAAAAGATTAAAGGGTAATTCTGCTACTTTAATTGATCTTGACAGGCTGGTTTCAAATCCAGGTGGTGAAGGAAGGAAAATGGTTCTTGCTTTTCAAAAGCTGCCTGCGCCAACAGAAAGCCTTGCAAAAGAAAATTCAGATATTGCAACTTATTTCTTAAGTGATTATTTGGCTGACAGAAGTAAAACATATGAAAATACTTCTGGAGTAAGATCACAGATAGCAAAAATAGTTTCAAACAAATTTTTAAGAAGGGTCCTTAATCCAGAAAACGGGAAAAGTGATATCAATTTCGATGAAATACTGGCAAAAGGAAAAGTTATATGTATAACAACCGATCAAGGAAAATTAAGGGATTTAAGTAGATTTCTTGGATATTTCCTTATACTGACATTGCAATCATCAGTATTTAGAAGACCTGGGAATGAAAACACAAGAACTCCTCATTTCCTGTATATAGACGAGTTCCAGGTTTATTCAAACCCTGGTTTTGCGGACATGCTTACACAGGGACGTTCATACAGGGTTGCAAGCCATCTTGCAACACAGAACAGGGCATTGATTGGAATGGGTAGTGGCAAGGAAGGCGAAGATTTTAAAGAGCTTGTTTCCACAAATGCCAGAAATATAATCCTTTTCCCTGGTGGAAACTATAATGATGCTAAATATTATTCTGAACAGTTTGGGCAAATAATGGAAAAGAAGGAAAGAAAAGGTGTATCAAAGGCACAGTTTAATCCGCTTTTTGGAGGCGGTGGCGGAAAAGTTCCAACAGAAAGTGTCAGTATATCAGAAGAAATGGTGGCAAGATTTACTCCAACTGATATAATATTCAGACCATTTGGGGAGATAACGTATTTGATAATAAAGAACAATTCAATACAGGACCCAAATGTTGGGAAGGTGACATATATACCGCAGGATTTGAATACTTTACTTGATAAAATGGTTGAAGAAAATCAGTGTCTCATGATGGTTGGATACAATCCCAATAATTGCAGGGAACTGAAGGAGCATGGTAAATTGAAGCCAGATGTAAATATGGATGAAATCAGAGAAATAGCAAATGCAAAACGTACTGGCGTCTTTGACGCACTTACACAGGATGTACATGAAAAACTCGATAATATAGGCGGTAATAAAAATAATCCTTCCGATAACAGTATAATGTATGGGAATAGCGAAGAAACTTCGTCAAATGCAAATAATTCTGAAATAACAATTGATATAGATGAATGGGAAGATGATGAATTATAATAAAGAAAGAGTCTAAAAAAAAGACTCTTTCTTTATTTATTATATATTGACTTATTTTTTTATGCATGATATACTATATAAGGTATAGGGTATGAAATTTTTTGCGTTATAAAAAATAGATCAGCATAATATATTAATACAGATGTGTAAATAAAAAATAAAAAAGGTTGGTTTTTATTTTGCGGGCTATGGAAGGGCTTCCTTCTAATTTTAATTTTGAAGAAATTAGCTCTTCTGATTTCCCGCAGGTTTAGGGGTTATGGGAATTCTTCCTTCTATTAAAAAACTATGATACTATTACTATTAAAAAACTATGATACTATTAAAAAACTATGATACAGGATTTAGAATTTCCATAGCCCCACCGCAAAAAGGAGAAGGTTGTATCCTTCTTCTTTTTTTATGTTTTTTTTAATTTTGTAAATAATGAATTTTAAAATGTTATACACTATATAATAGTAAAGAAAAAAGGAAATCGGAATTCAAATCAAACAGGTCGGAATTCAAATCAAATCGGAATTCAAATCAAAAAGGAGGTTTTCTTATGGTAAGAATGTACATTGAAAGAACTAAAAAGGGTCCCGCCATGTGGGAGAACGGAGGAGGTCTCTCCGAATGCGGTGAGTCTACCATCATAGCAGGAAAAGATGGTAGGCCTAAAAAGCCCATAAGCAGAGGGTATCTGGCTAATGGTGAGCATGCCCTCATCCCTGTAGAGGAAGGCGACTATATTATAAAAGCCTTCCACAATGACGCCTTCCACGATATGGTAGAGGATTGTGACATCACGATCTATAGAATAACAGGGTTTGAGGAATTCAAAGGGGAAAGATATGCCGTTGCGGAATACTTTAACGGCAAGTGTAACTATCTGGAACAGATATGTTACGACTACCCCGAATGGGAAGAGCCGCTTCCTGCATTCCTCGAGGATGCAGTACGGGCGGCAATGGAAAAGGCGACCTGCTACCATTGCAGGGAGCCGCACTTTGCAATATAACCACCCCACTAACCACTGAAGGGACAACAGGTCCCTTCTTTTTTTGTTATATATAACAAGTGTGTTATTTGTGTTATACTAATAATATACATATGTTGGAAGTGATTATTATGAGGACTTTCCTAATCCAGACGATAGATAATAAAATAAAGCACGATTTTAGTTTCCAACTGCTGGAAGCAATAGATTATCAGAACTGGTATTATAACGAAAAAAGATATGATGTTATTCTTTCGAAAAACTGCGATATTGAAAATTGTATCCCTGTCGGAGCAGTTGAGTTTGTTTTGCTGTATCTGAAAAAATATTATGGAATTGAAGGGGTAAAGCCGATTAATATTCCTCCAGAACTTATGAACTTGACATTCCTGAAAAGGCATGTTGAAATAGTTGACACTGAAAAGAGTCCTGTTTTAATAAAGAATAAACCTCTGTTTATTAAAGACAACAATAAAATCAAAGGCTTCGCTGATATTGTTACTGATGGAAGCAATTTAAAGGGAGAATTTTTAGTATCTGAACTTATAGATATTGATTCTGAATGGAGAGCCTTTGTATATGATAGAAAACTGGTAGGGCTTCAAAATTATTCAGGAGATTTTACTATGTTTCCCGATGTTGATTTAATAAAGGAAATGATTAAATGCTATACAGATTGCCCTCCTGCATATACCTTGGATGTTGGATTAAATGTAAAAGATGGGACATTTTTAATTGAAATCCATAATTTCTTTTCCTGTGGGTTATACGGATTTAACGACAGCAGAATTCTCCCGCAAATGTTCATCAGGAGTTTTAATTATATACTACAAAACAAATAATTGGAGGTGTTTTTATTGTCAAATAAAGAAATAACTCGGTTAACTTTTGATAAATATAAAAAATATTTGACAGCGTATCCCATATTCGGAGAATTGAAAGTTAAAATAACCAATATGAATGACGGCTATAAGATAGAAGTTAAAGATAAGGATATTTGCGAATATACGGATAGCGAAGGGAACCGAAATGTTAAAGATATGAGTTGTAATGTAGTTACTATGTTTACAGATAAAGAAGGAGTTATTAATGCAATCGAGCATGGCTTTGGTATATTTACTAAAGCAAATAAAGATTTAGTAATCCATACTGCCAACTTCATAGGCAAGCAAATATTAGATTTGGAGAAATATGTATCAAAAGAAAGATAGGAGAGGGGGGCTCAGTTATGAAAGAACAAAATGACGCTTTATTTGAACTATTCGGTTGTTCATGTATTGGAAGCAGCCTTCAGACCAGCGTGTTGATATTGATCTTTCCAGTGTTTTCTATGATTCGGATTGGAAGTATGTATCGCATATTTCATATACGAATCTGAGAGAACCTTATGCCTGCCATAGTGGTGATATCACCAGCGCTCCAGAAGGAGCTTCTGAATTCATCGACTTGAATATCAAGGAGATGAAGAAATGTGGTATAAGGTATGTCGTTGCTGCGATGATATCTTTTACCCGCCAGTCGTACATAAACATTCCAGAATGTTTTGTTGGCTGGATGAACAGGGAAGCTCCTGAATCGGGCGAGATATTCGAACCGAAGACTGTCCAAAACAGGGCAGATATTACTTCGGATACGAGATTCACTATTCCATTGGTGATAGATCTCGACCGAATGGAGGTAATTTGGGCTGATTTATCCCTTCGCGAAAATCCGTTGTTTTATAATAACATCGAAGGTAATGCGAAGGGAACTTGCCTCATGGGACAAGCGATTGTCTCCCTTGTAAAGCCAAATCTGTATGACCTGTTCATGCTGAATGGGCTTGCAAGAGGCGAGATTGTGGAGAAGAAGGAAGATGCCGATGTAATCTTTTCCGTAGATGAAGGGATAACACCCTTCGATATGGATAAGATAGTGGCAGATTTCATCTAATCTGCAACAAAAAAAGAGACCAAACGGTCTCTTTTTTGTTTGTTAAATATTAATAAAAGAAATAGTTATATTTCGTTATACCTTCTCCATCCTTTTGCTGATACGAATAATGCTCCCTGTTCGCCCAAATCAGAAATAATAATTGCATCATCTGGAATTATATATTTGCTAATATCTTCATCCCCTTCATAATATTGTATTATGCTTTTTTCTGGTGCAAGCCACTTGCCATATAGTACTTCAGCGTTAAAATATTCAAATATGAACTTTATTGTTTTTTTAACGGCATTTTTAACAGATTCAGGATTATTTAAATCTATTGTTTCGTAATCAATACCGTATAGTTCTTCGCATGTTTCAAAAATGTCCGTATTTTCAAGTTCAATTGTTTCGAATTCTATTATTTTTTGTATTTCTTCAACCCCGCTGCCATATAAGGTATCATTCCTGAATCCATAACCATCGTTCAGCATTTCCTGTGTTTCTTTTGAAAGTTTATTAATAATTTTACACATTTTTTAAATCATCCCTTTTTTTGTAAGTTTTTTTTTTAAGATCCCCAATATATTATTTATTCTTATATAAATCTAATATTTTCATGCTATAGAATATATATAACAAGAACTCAATTGTGCAACTAAATTTTAGCTTTCAATAAGAGGGTTTATATTATGTAGATCTATATTTTATTATACTATAGATCTTTAGATAGAGGATCTTATTTTATAATGATTTTTAAAATTTAAAAAAAATATTTGTTTTAACATTTTCAAACTTATTTAAGATCCTTCCTTTTTATTTATGATCGTATATAATTATTATATAATCAATTATATTGAATTAGCAAAAAATGAAAAATAAAAAACAAAGACCGCCATTTTTATATGGCGGTTAAAATGTTATTATAAACTATTTTACTCCAGGATTCAAAACTTTCATAATGTTCATTAAGTTTCTCTTTGTCAATCCATATTCCCTTTAATATTCCTTCTTCTTCAGCTTTTATCCCGTCAGCTGAATAAAGTTCTATTTCATATACAAGTCCCAGATGGTCTGCGTCAACTCCTTCATTGCTTTTTATAGCTCCTTTAAGTTCAAGAGACTTAACCATCGACGGTTTTATTCCAGCTTCTTCTTCAAGTTCCCTGAACATTCCGTTCATAATTGTTGTATTAAGATTGCCATTTTCTATGTCTTCTTCGCCTATATGACCTCCTACCATTCCCTTTTTGCCGATTAGCCTTATTTCTCCGCTTCCGCTTTCACGAAGGATGAAGAAATATTTGCTGCCATTTTTTATTATGCAATATGGGATTGGATGTCTTCTTGGCGGACAGTATTCCAAAAATGATCTTCTTTCGACATAAAACGGAATATCAGGCAAAACCTTTATGTTATCAAATCCAGTTTTTATATCTTTCAGGGAAGATTCGTCAAAATATATAATCCTTTCTTTTGTACTGGGTTTTATTTTTTCAAGAAGATCAGCTTTTTCGTTATTAAGCCTTACCCATTCTTCAGAAAGGGTTTCGTATTGATCTCTTTCTTTTATTTTTCCATACAAAAGTTTTTCAAGTTCTTTCTTATTCAGATTATATCAGTCCCTTCTTTTTTATTTTTTTCCACAAATATATTATATTACATATAGCAGTAAAAAACAATTTTAATTCGTCAAAGCAATAATAAGACAGTTTTTTATTGTTCAGATTGTCTTTTTTATTATATAATCTTATTATGATTTTCGATTTGAAGGAGGTTCTGGGATTTGGCTATGATGAAAAATATTTTTACAAATAAAAAAATGATTATAGTGTCAATACTGGCTATAAGCCTTTTAGCTGTATTATCTTTTTTCGTGGTGAAAGGTATTACTGGGACCATGAATAAAGTTATGGTGCCTCCTCCGACTTTTATTAGGGCTGGTACTATAAAAACGCTTATAGAAAACAATGATAAGTATTTCCTTAAAATAGAAAACTTTACAGAAGATGGGGAATATGCTTCTCCTGCTACGGAAAAACAGCTTACTTACAAAGAATATGCGCTAATCAGGGCAAATAAAGATTATGATATTTTTGAAGTAAGAAAAGAAGGAACTATCAAATCAAGATATTTATCATACCTTAATAGGACTACAAAGGATAACCAAGAATTATTGGGTAATTATCTTGCTGAAATTATTGATGGGACTTTTACTCCAATAAAATTTGTAGATCCAAAAGAACAAAGGACTATATTGATTGATGATGACGGCACATATTATGTTGCAACCAAATTTTTGGATGAAAACGGTGATTATACACAGCCAGCAATTTATATGATGGTTGATGCCGAAACTTATAATGAACATATTTTAAGTAAGAAATTTGACTATCAAATGGTTACAGAATACAGAAGCGAAAGTAATGCTACGCTTATTATTACTTCTTTTTATGATCCTAATGGTGAAATGATTAAAAGACCGATTATTTTACATCTTACTGGTTTTACGAATATTGAAGATTATATAAGGACTGTTGCCCCAGAACTTCTTCCATCTGACGAAGATAAGGATACTGGTGATAAAGGAGAAGACAAAACGCCAGGAGAAGGTGGTGGAAAAGGAGGTTCTGGTGACAGTGGCAGCGGCAGTGATAGTGGTAGTGGAGTGCAGGAACCACAGGCTCCATGGACAGGAAGTGATTTCACATGGTATGATATTTGGGATTTAATGGGGGATTCTACTACTACATGGAATGATGAGTATTGGAATGGTGAAACAAACGAATCAGCTTGGTCTGATGATTTCTTCAATGATTATGGTCAAGGATCTGAATCAGAACTTGAATATGGGTATATTGATGATAACGGCAGATTTATAAGGACTGACGAAGCAGGAAATGTTATTCCGTCTGAACCTGGAAAATTTGATGAAGCAGGAAACTTTAAGCCAGAAGGCTCTGATGGGTATTATGATACTAAAGGTATTAAACATCCTGATCTTGAAAAAGATACAGGCGGAAAATATGATGAAAAAGGAAACTTTTACCCAGAAGGTCAGGATGGGTATTTTGACAGTGAAGGAACATGGCACCCTGGCACAGGTGAAAGTGGTGGAAAAGTTGGACATTACGATTCAGAAGGAAATTTCATTCTTGATGATGGTTCTGGCTATTATGATAAGGAAGGGGTATTCCATCCGTCCACAGGAAAGGACACTAAAGTAATAGATGAACAAGGTCGAACTGTGTCGCATGTTAAAGGTGCGCTTACGATTGACAGAGAAGGTAACATTGTTGTTGTTGGAGAAGAAGGCTATTATGATGAAAAAGGACTTGTTCATCTGCCTGACGGAAGGGTTGGCTATTATGATGAAAACGGGACATTTATTGAAAGCAGAACCAATCCTTATGATGCAGAAGGCGGATTCTATGATAAAAGTGGAAAATTTCATTCATTTAATGAAGTATATGAAGATTCCAACAAGTCACTTCAACTGGTAAACGCTCCTGAAATCGGATTGACAGCTTCTGGTGATAAACTGTTTATTGCAGGAGAAGAAGGATATTTTGATGAAAAAGGACTTGTACATTTACCAGATGGAAGAGTTGGCTACTATGATGAACACGGAAACTTCATTGAAAGTACAGTTAATCCATATAAAGGCGGTTTCTATGACTCACAGGGCAATTGGATAGATGATTCATTATACAGCAAAACTGCTGATGGGAAATTGCAGGTAAATCAGGGAATGTTTGATAATAAAGGAAATTATATAACACCTGCTGGTGATATTGGACACTTTGATGAAACAGGAAAGTTTATCCCGTATGAAATGAATCCTTATGAAGGCGGTTATTATGACCAGCATGGACAATTCCATGAATTTGGTGATGCTTATATTGACCAGTTTGGTTATGTAAGAGTAACTGGGGAAGATGAATATATCGATAAACACGGAAATGTCATAAAAGTCGGTTCTGAAATGGGTATAAAAGATGAAAAAGGTAATATTGTGCTTGCAGACGGAACAGTTATCACTCCAGAAGGAAAAGTTGGTTATTATAATGAAAAAGGTAAATTTGTACAAGGAACTAACCCATATTCAGAAGGTCATTATGATTCCCGCGGTAATTTTGTTATGTCAGATGGAACAGTTATTACGCCTGACGGTAAAGTAGGATATTATAATGCGAAAGGTGAATTTGTAGAAGGTGAAATACCGTATAAGGGCGGTTATTACGATGCTCAGGGCAACTTTATTACTGACAGTGGAATTATTGTAACCAATGAAGGAGATGTTGTCCAGATTGGTTCAGATAAAGGGGTTGTTGATTCAAAAGGTAATATCATTCTTCCTGACGGAACAGTTATTACTCCAGAAGGAAAAGTTGGTTATTATAATGAGAAAGGCGAATTTGTTGAAGGTACAAAACCGTATAAAGATGGTTATTATGATGCATACGGCAACTTTATCAGAGCAGATGGATCAGTTGCTATTAAAGATAATAATGTCGTTTCTGTAAGTTCTGATAAGGGCGTGATCGACGCAAAGGGAAATACTATTCTTCCAGACGGTACAGTCATTACACCCGATGGCAGAATTGGTTATTATAACGAAAAAGGCGAATTTGTAGAAGGTACAAAACCGTATACAGATGGCTATTATGATGCTCAAGGCAACTTCATTAAACCTGACGGAACAGTTATTACGCCTGACGGAAGAATTGGTTATTACAATGAGAAAGGTCAGTTTATTGAAGGTAAAAAGCCTTATAGCGGTGGCTACTATGATGCACAGGGTAATTTCATTACAAGCAGTGGAACTATTATATCCAAAGATGGAGAAATTATTAACATCGGTCCAGACGCTGGCGTTATAGACTCAAAAGGCAATATTATCCTTCCAGATGGAACAGTCATTACGCCAGATGGTAAAATTGGCTATTATAATGAAAAAGGTCAGTTTGTAGAGGGTATAAAGCCGTATAAGGATGGTTACTATGACGCACAAGGTAATTTCATCAAATCTGATGGTACTGTTATCACACCAGAAGGGAAAATTGGTTATTATAACGAAAAAGGTGAATTTGTCGAGGGTAGAAAACCTTATCAAGGTGGCTATTACGATGCTCAAGGTAATTTCATCACTGACAGCGGAACTATTATAGCGAATGAAGGTAGAGTTGTTCAAATTGGATCTGATGTAGGTTCCGTTGATGCGAAAGGAAATATTGTTAAATCTGACGGAACTGTTATAACCCCTGATGGTAAAGTCGGTTATTATAACGAAAAAGGTCAATTTGTTGAAGGTAGGAAACCGTATACAGATGGTTATTACGATGCACAAGGTAATTTAATCAAATATGATGGAACTGTCATTACTTCTGACGGAGAGGTTGGCTATTATAACGAACAAGGAAAATTTGTCGAAGGTACGAAGCCGTACAGTGGTGGCTATTATGACGCACAAGGCAACTTTATTACAAGCAGTGGGACAATTATATCCAAAGATACCAAAGTTGTACAAATTGGTTCGGATGTTGGCATAGTTGATGGAAAAGGTAATATTATAATGCCTGATGGAACTGTCGTAACACCAGAAGGAAAAGTTGGCTATTACAATGAAGCAGGCAAATTTGTCGAAGGTACAAAGCCATATGAAGGTGGTTACTATGATGCGCAGGGCAATTTCATAAGAACAGACGGAACAGTAGTTACAGCTGATGGTCGTGTTGGCTATTATAACGAACAAGGAAAATTCGTCGAAGGCACGAAGCCATATGAAGGCGGTTATTATGACGCACAGGGTAATTTCATTACAAGCAGTGGAGCCATTATCACGAAGGAAGGTGAATTTGTACAAACTACTGCTGGCGTTGGTGTAATTGATGAAGAAGGTAATGTTATATTGCCAAGTGGTGTTGTAATATCATCAGAAGGCAAAATTGGTTACTATAATGAGAAAGGTGAATTCGTAGAAGGTAAGAATCCTTATTCTGGCGGTTATTATGATGCTCAAGGCAATTTTATCAAGTCAAATGGAACTGTTGTTACTTCCGATGGCAAGATTGGCTATTATAATGCCGAAGGAAAATTTGTCGAAGGTACAAAGCCATATGAAGGCGGTTACTATGACGCGCAGGGTAATTTCATTACTGAAAGCGGCGCTATTATAGCTAAAGGTGGCAAGGTTATAATGCCAGACGGAACGTCGGTAGAAGGCAGAATTGACGCAAAAGGCAATATTATCCTTACCGATGGAACAGTTATTACGCCTGAAGGAAAAGTAGGATATTATGACAAAGATGGTAAATTTGTTGAAGGTTCTAATCCAAGTAAGACGTCATATTATGATGAACATGGACAACTTCATACTAAAGAGTCTAAATATTATGATGAGGAAGGCAATATTATAGAAGGTGTCAACCCTGATACTGGCGGTTTTTATGACAGCAAAGGAAATTACTATATGACAGGGGATAGTGGTTATTTCGATAAACAGGGAACTTATCATACAGCTGATGGAAAAATCGGATATTATGATGAAAAAGGTCAATTCCATGAAGGAACAAATCCTTATCAGGGGGGCTTCTATGACAAAGAAGGAAAGTGGCATGGTGAAGGAGAAGCTGGCAAACTTGGATATTATGACAGCGAAGGTCAGTGGCATGAAGGAACAAGCCCGTATGAAGGTGGTTATTATGATAAGTACGGAAACTGGCATCCTTCTGGTAAAAATGAATATGTAGACAAATATGGCAATATCCATAAACAGGGTGATAATGCCATTGGATATATTGATACGGAAGGTAATTTCAGGATGAAGGGACAAGATGGATATTATGATAAGGAAGGCAATTATCATTCTCCTGACGGAAAGATAGGTTATTACGATAAAGAGGGCAAATTCCATGAAGGTATTAATCCTTACGAAGGCGGGTTCTATGATGCACAAGGTAATTGGCATCCAGAAGGAGACAAAGGCTATTATGATAAAAGTGGTAAGTATCATCCTTCTGTATCCGATGAAGAAATAGGTTATTATGACAAAGATGGAAAGTGGAATGAAGGAACAAGCCCGTATAAGGGTGGTTACTATGACGAAAAAGGAAATTGGCATCCGTTTGATGATGAAGGATACTATGATAAAGAAGGAAATTACCATTCTCCTGATGGAAAAGTAGGTTACTTTGATAAGGAAGGCAAATTCCATGAAGGCAAGAATCCGAATAAAGAGGGTTATTACGATAAAGAAGGCAACTTTATAACATTTAAGGAAGGTCAGAAGAAAGGTTACTATGATAAATCAGGTAATTGGCATGAAGGAGTAAGCCCGTATAAAGATGGTTTCTACGATCAGCACGGCAACTGGCATCCAAAAGGTGCGGATGGATATTATGATAAGACAGGAACATTCAGGACGAAAGATGGAAAAGTAGGATATTATGACAAATACGGTAATTTCCACGAAGGAACCAATCCTTATAAGACTGGTTATTATGACGCAGAAGGAAATTTCCATCCGTTTGATGAAGACGGGTATTTCGACAGCGAAGGTACATGGCATAGTGCTGATGGAGAATATGGATACTATGACGAAAAAGGTCAATTCCATAAAGGAAAGACAAATCCGTACAAAGGCGGATATTATGACAAATACGGCAATTGGCATCCATTTGATGAAGAAGGATATTATGATTCAGCAGGCAATTTCCATTTGTTATATGAACAGGATGATCGATACAGAGTTGGTAGCGATAATTATATTTTGAATGAAGGATATTTCAGAAATCCTGCTGATAAGAGGGCTTACAGAAAAGCTGGCAATACTGTGCAGTTTACTATAAATGGAAGCGATTTTACGCCGAGGTATATTGATACTGGCATATATGTAGGGCAAAATGCGATACTGCAATACGATGAAATTCAGGATATATTGCATAATATAGCTTTGCAGACAGGGAATGTATTTGTAAAAGATAACTATTCATGTATGCTGATATACAAGGGAAGAGTAATTAAATTTAACAAGGCTGATTTGATAAGCATACGTCAGATAAGAGAAAAATTCCTCGACACAGATATAATTGTTAAGGTAGCTAAGTCAAGGATTGGAGGAAAATATAACTTTGCGGAAGCTGTTGAAACCAAGCAGGATATTAATTTTGTATATGACGGTAAGCCATTTACTATAAGTAATCCGCTTACTGTAAGGGATAATGAAGTATTGGTTCCGCTGAATGATTTCATGCAGTTCTTCGTATACAGAACGCAGGTCAAAGAAAAGAGTGGAGAAATCATATTCACGCTGGATAAAGGAAAAGTTAAGCAGATGCAGGATATTGCAACTTCATTGCGGATTACTGTAGATGATGTAAATGTAGCACAGGAGATCAATGGAGAAACAAAACAAATAGAACTTAAAACTCCTCCAATACGTATTGAAGTGGTTAAAGGTGAAGAAAAACAGATATACATTCCTGTAAAACTCCTGCCAATACTTACGGGAAAAGATGTAATATGGGATGCAAATACATTCACATTAACATTCAGAGAAAAATCAAATATCATTCTGAATACTGACATGCCTGAAGCAAGTATTGTAAGCAATGCAACTTACAAAGAAAGAACGAGGTATAGTGATTAAACGAATTAAAAAGCACGCCTGTAAAAACAGGGGTGCTTTTTTTTAGTGTTGTTATATTTTTATTTTTTATGAAATATAATATAGTGATAAGACCTTGAATGTGAAAATAGGAAGGTCACTACATCTTCGTTGATTATGACGGAGATTTCCCCAGCTTGTTTAAGTTGGGAAACTGTTTCGATATTTAGGAATTATCGGAACCTTTTGGCTCGAGGATTCGAGCTACCCGTCCTGAGATTGGGCAGTAATTTCCCGCTAAAAGGGAAAGCGTTAGTCCTGGCATAGGACTACAGCATCAACGTCACTGGATGGCGTTGACACTGGTTCCGAGTTGAGTCGGACAATCACGTGTGGAACGGCGTTCACCGATGTGGATGCAAGGTTCTGCATATAGCTTCGCCTGTTGGCGAAGTAATTATATAAGACATGCATACATAAGAACCTCATAAGGTTCTTTTTTTTTATACAAAAACACTTAAAAGCAAATATAATAATAGAAAATTTATGACAATAAACATTTTTTATATATAATATATAAATTTGATTTTTTCGGGGGTGATTTTTGTATGAAAAACAAATTTTTAAAATTAGATATAAAATATATTTTCCCTTTTTTATTCGTATTTTTTATTCTTTTTAATATTACTGCAGAGCCAGCATTAGCAACGTCGTCATCAATGGTTGAATATTCGTTTGATTTTAGCGATCCTGATGCTGCTTTGTCGTTCTTTCAAGATTCTCCTCTTAATGAAGGAGCAGTTCCTCCATATGTAGAAGATGGAGAATTATATTTGCGTATAGATTCATCTGATGCTTTGCCAGGGTTCAGCTATGATTTGGGTGGAGCTGTTGTTGCAAATGTTTCATGGAAACAGAGAAATAACACTCCAGGTTTAAGCCAAGCATGTTCAAGAATTGTCACTGTTTTATTTGATACGTCTGATAATGTAATAGCAGCCGTAATGCATTTACCCTATGACAGTTTTACGCCAAGCAAACAACCATTTGGTATTAATATAGACGCGAAAAGTAAAGGTGGATATATAATTAGCAGAGACTATAGCAATTGGAACGCAACTACTGTAAGTACTACTGGTTATAGAGAAAATACAAAGATATATCAGGAAGGATTTTCATTTGATGGTATAAAAGGGACTTTGACATATACACTTGGGAACGACTCTGAAACTGTTAAATCATCTTCTTTTAAAGGAAAATATTTAGGAAAGGTTGTAACTTTTTGTTACGTTGAAGGATCCACTTATACTGTCAGAACGGATGAATTCAATGCTGTTGCTATCTACCCTGATACCGAACCACCAACAATAGAGCTTTCGTATACTCCTGATACACCGACAAATGGATCTGTCACAATTAATGCCGACGTTACAGATCCTCTTGGTGTTGCTGAGACAAGATATGCTACAAGTGAAAGTAAGGCAAGCACAGGAACACCTTTTACAGGTTCTTTTGAAGTAAATGATAATGGAACATATTATGTTTATGCAAAAGATGTACTTGGAAATAGCACAATAAAATCCATTACTATAAATAATATAGACAGAGAAAATCCTGTAATAAATTTTTCTTATGAAGATAAGTGGTACAACCAACCTTTTAATATTTGGGTATATCCCATAGATTTATATGGAATAAGCAAGATTGCTTTTCCAGATTCTCCATATGTAGATTACACTTCTCAAATTGGAGTTAAATATCAAATTACGAAAAAAGGATCTTACACTTTTAAAGCGCTTGACCTTGTTGGAAATGAAGGAATAGGAACGGTCATTATTGACAAATATGATTCAATAGCACCTGTATATGTTGCAGGTTCAGAAGAATCTGATATTACAGTAAAATTAGAACCTGACGTATTAACAAATAGAAATGTCAAGGTTAAAATCACAGCAAAAGATGCAGCTCCAGATGATGAAAACAATAGCAGTGGTATTAGACAGATAAACAGAGTAAGTGATAATGATATTAACGCAGAAGCAATTGATGACCCCCATACAAATGATAAAGGGGACGAAGAATTTATTACTGAATTTGAAGTCCACGATAATGGAGAATATTACTTCGTAGTTGAAGACATTGCAGGTAATAAAACATTAGTTCCTGTTATTGTAAACAATATTGACAAAACCGATCCTGTAATTACATTTGATTATGATGAAAATCAGTGGTATAATAAAGAATTTACAGTAAATATAAAATTCATTGATGATTTTGGCATATCCAAAATTAGTTTGCCAGGATATGATGATGAAACTTTGGAGGATAAGCTGAAAACTGTCGAAAGAACATATACAGTATCAAAGAAAGGTTCATATACATTTAAAGTATATGATGAAGCAGGAAATGAAGCTATTGAGACAATTATTATCGATAAATACGATTCAATGGCGCCTGTATATGTTCCAGATTCAGAAACATCAGACATTACAGTAAAATTAACACCTGATGTGCCAACAAATATGAATGTTGATATAGAAATTACCGCAAAAGACGTAGCAGCAAATGATGAAAATAACAGCAGCGGAATTAGACAGATAAGCAGAGTGACAGAAAAAGATATTAACGCAGAAGCAATTGATGACCCCCATACAAATAATAGCGGGGCAGAAGAATTTACTGCAACATTTGAAATTGTTGATAATGGTGAATACTATTTCGTTGTAGAAGATATAGCAGGAAATAAAACTTTAGTTCCTGTTACGGTAAGCAATATTGACAAAGGTGTTCCTGTAATAAATTTTTCTTACGAAGATAAATGGTATAATCAGCCGTTTGATATCAATGTAACTTTCAGCGATGATAGAGGATTAAATAGAATCAGTTTTCCTGATTCTACTGAAGAAATTTTAAGTAGTAATCCTACAATAGTACAAAGAACGTATAGGATAAACAAAAAAGGTTCTCATACATTTAAAGCTTATGATATGGCTGATAATGTAGGAATAGGAACAGTTATTATTAATAAGTATGATGCGAAAGCTCCTGTTTATATTGCAGGATCTGAAACGTCTGATATAAAAGTAGAATTTGAACCTGATGTTCCAACTAATACAAATATAAAAGTAAAAATCACAGCAAAAGATGCAGCTCCAGATGATGATAATAATAGCAGCGGAATTAGACAGATAAGCAGAGTGACAGAAAAAGATATTAACGCAGAAGCAATTGATGACCCCCATACAAATAATAGCGGGGCAGAAGAATTTACTGCAACATTTGAAATTGTTGACAATGGAGAATACTATTTCGTTGTAGAAGATATAGCAGGAAATAAAACTTTAGTTCCTGTAACTGTCAACAACATTGATAGGGATGCTCCTACAATAAACTTTACTTTTGATGAAGAAAAGTGGTATAACAATCCATTTGTGATTGATTTAACACTTATGGATGATTCAGGTGTGTCCAAAATTGTCTTTAATGAAGATATTGAAGGTATTGAACCTACTGAAGTGAATTTTACAGGTGAAAAAGAGGTATCTGCAACTTATACAATTGACAGAAAGGGTAAACATACTTTCACCGTTTATGATATAGCTGGAAATAAGACAACTGAATCAATTGACGATGTTAAATATGATACAATTAAACCTGTATACGACCAGGACGCAGAAATTTCAGATATTTTAGTAGTATTAGATCCTTCTACGCCTGTAAAAACTAATGTTAATATAACAATCACTGCAAAAGATGCTGCAGAAAATGAAAATAATTACAGCAGCGGAATTAGACAGATAAACAGAGTAACAGAAAAAGATATTAACGCAGAAGCAATTGATGACCCCCATACAAATGATAACGGGGCAGAAGAATTTATTACTGAATTTGAAGTCCACGATAATGGAGAATATTACTTCGTAGTTGAAGACATTGCAGGTAATAAAACATTAGTTCCTGTTACTGTTGATAATTTTGATAAAAATGCTCCTTCAATTGATTTGACATATGATGAAGAACAATGGCATAATAAAGAATTTACTGTTGATATTACTTTCAGTGACGATAGGGGTATAGCTAAGATCAGCTTGCCAGGATATGATGATGAAATTTTCGATGATAAGCCTTCGACAGTTAACAAGACTTATACTATTTCTAAAAAAGGAACTTATACTTTCAAGGCATATGACGAAGCAGGTAACGAATCAACTGAAACTATCAATGTGAAATATGACTCGAATGCGCCAGAAGTTTCTTCTGTTGTGCTTAGTCCTTCTACGCCTACAAAAGAGAGTGTAAACATAGTCATAACCTCAAATGATGCCGCAGAAGATGACGAGAATAATAGCAGCGGTATTAAGCAGATAAGCAGAGTGGTTTCTGATGATGTTGATTCAAAAGCAGAAGAACCTTATGAAAACAATAATGGCGATGAAATATTCACTGCGACATTTGAAGTAACTGACAACGGTGAATACTACTTCGTCATTGAAGATATAGCAGGTAACAAAAAACTTGTTCCTGTTATTGTAAACAATATTGACAAAACTGATCCTGTAATTACATTTGATTATGATGAAAATCAGTGGCATAATAAAGAATTTACAGTAAATGTAAAATTCACTGATGATTTTGGCATATCCAAAATTAGTTTGCCAGGATATGATGATGAAACTTTGGAGGATAAGCTGAAAACTGTCGAAAGAACATATACAGTATCAAAGAAAGGTTCATATACATTTAAAGTATATGATGAAGCAGGAAATGAAGCTATTGAGACAATTATTATCGATAAATACGATTCAATGGCGCCTGTATATGTTCCAGATTCAGAAACATCAGACATTACAGTAAAATTAACACCTGATGTGCCAACAAATATGAATGTTGATATAGAAATTACCGCAAAAGACGTAGCAGCAAATGATGAAAATAACAGCAGCGGAATTAGACAGATAA
>Ga0209537_1000490_pt1 | contig 48421 bp, 43 predicted proteins | sample BioPla4DNA1_FD_187698 | JGI IMG/M metagenome (GOLD analysis project Ga0209537, IMG submission 187698) | Biogas fermentation microbial communities from Germany - Plant 4 DNA1 (SPAdes) (version 2) | ecosystem: Engineered > Bioreactor > Anaerobic > Digestate | place: Bielefeld, North... | reverse complement strand
CTTAGACAATGGTGAAATCCATGGGATTATAGGCATGTCTCAAAATGAGGATAGGTTGAAAAGGTACAAGTTCACCTCCAATACGGTATTAAATGAACAAGTAATTTTTGTCCATAAAGATACTGTTCATGTAAGTAGTATTGAAGAACTAGCTGGATTTAGGGTTGCATATCAAAGAGGGGACTATAATGAAGCTGTTCTTTTGAGAATACCCAATGTGAAGCGCTTCCCTAAAATTGATCAAGAGGAAGCCCTAATGGCCTTAGCCAATGGAGAAGTAGATGCAGTTTTAGGAAACAAATTAGTTGGTATCTACCATTTGCAGAGAAATAAGTTGACAGATGAGATAAAAATAGTAGGAGAACCTATTTCCTCTGTTAAGTATGGCCCAGTTGTTTCCATGGACAATGAAGAATTGTTAAACATCTTGGAAGAAGGCCTTCATTTAATAATTGAAAATAAGACTTATGAAGCCATATATAATAAATGGTTCGGAGAAAGTATAAGTAACCTTAGATTGATCTTAGATCTCTATAAGGATAAATTAATATTTGGACTTATAATCTTATTAATGAGTTTTGTTTTCCTATATATGTATAATAAGAGACTACAAAAAGAGGTTTCTAAAAGGACCTTAGAACTGGAAATGGCAAATAAGAACTTAATAGAACAGCAAAAGGAGATTTACAACTTAGCTTATTTTGACCCCATTACCTCTTTACCCAATAGGACATATTTCGTTGAGGAAGTAAACAATAAATTTGAAAATCCCGATGAGATAGTATCCAATTTTGCCATCCTATTTTTAGATATCGACCGATTTAAACATATAAATGATACTTTAGGCCATAATGTAGGGGATTATATATTGAAACTATTAGGCAACCGCCTTAGCAAGTTGGTAAAAAGTGGAGATATAGTGGCTAGGGCAGGTGGAGATGAGTTCTATATATTGATGAATAAATATAAACATATTGATGAAGTAACCGATTTGGCTGAAAGGATCTTAATCGATTTTAAATCCCCCTATATTGTAAAAGACTATACTTTGTATTTAACAACCAGTATAGGAATAGTTACTTTCCCAGATGGTGGAGTAGATACCCATAGCTTAATAAAGAATGCAGACCTTGCTCTATATAAGTCTAAGGGCTTAGGGGGAAATGCCTACTATATATATGGGGAAGAACTAAAATCTGAAGGCTTAGAGAGAATGATGCTTTTAAACCAGCTTAGGTATGCAGTGGAATATGATGAATTAGTATTACATTATCAACCTCAAATATATATATCCACCGGTGAAATAAGAGGAGTGGAAGCCTTAGTAAGATGGAACCATCCAGAAAAGGGCTTATTATATCCAGATGATTTTATACCTTTGGCAGAGGAAAGTGGCTTTATTATTCAAATGGGGGAATGGATCATAAGACAAGCCTGCTTAGATGGGAAGAAGTGGCAGGATGAAGGTAAGGAAATAATAGTATCAGTAAATATTTCTTCTAAACAATTCCAACAGGATGATTTTGTAAATAAAGTTACTGAAATCATTAATGAATCTGGATTAAATCCTCGTAATCTAACTTTAGAGATTACAGAAACCATAGCCATATCAGATATCAAGCATACAATAGAAGTCTTAAATAGACTAAGGAGTTTAGGTATAGCAGTTGCCATAGACGATTTTGGTACAGGCTATTCTAGCCTAAGCTATTTAAATGAAATGAGTGTCAATGAGTTAAAAATAGATAGGTCTTTTATTTGGGATATTGAAAGAAATGATAAGAATAAATTGATTTCCAACACCATAATAGTATTAGCGAAACAGTTGGGCTTAAGGGTAATTGCAGAAGGGGTGGAAAACTCTGAGCAATTATATATACTAAAGGAGATGAATTGTGATATTGCACAAGGCTATCATTTTAGTAGGCCTGTTACAAAGGAGAGAATAGATGAAATGATTTTAGAAAGTCATGCAAAGGCTTAAGGATGTGATAAGATGAATTGTAATTGTTTTAGTAGAGATGGAAAGTCCTGTATAGAAATAGTTCCCATATTCAGCAACTTAACCTATGATGAAATGATGGAAGTAGCCAGAATAACCAGGGAAAGGGTATATGAAAAGGGTCAAATGATCTATATGGCTGGAGACAAGGGAGAAAAGCTATATGTAATTCATTCTGGCAAAGTAAAGATTACAAGGATTACTGACTCTGGCAAGGAACAAGTAATTCGGGTCTTGGGGCCTGGCGAATTTATGGGAGAGCTATCACTCTTTAGCTCCTTGCCCCTAACAGATAACGGAGAGGCCTTGACCAAGACAAGAGTATGTGTCATAGATGGGCAAAAGCTTAAAGATTTGATGAAAAGATTTCCTGCCATTGCCCTCAAAGTCATTGAAGAATTAAGCAAGAGATTGGAAAAATCTGAAAGCCTAATAGAAAACATCAGCCTATATGGAGTTGAAAAAAGAATTGCCCAGGCCTTAATCAATATGGCAGAAGGGAAAAATGAAATAGTACTAAAGATGAGTAAAAGGGATTTAGCATCATATTTAGGTATGAGTCAAGAGACCTTAAGTAGAAAACTAACGGCCTTTCAAGATATGGGAATTATAAAATTAATTGGCCATAGGAGAATAATTATATTGGATATTGAGGCTTTAAAGGAAATAGAATAAGGGTCTGTTTCAAAACTATGAAACAGACCCTAAATTTATTTAATTAAATTATTTATTTTATTGAATATATCTTCATTGTCTAGTACTATTTTTTCATTTCCTATGGTCAAGATATAATTATCCTTTAAGCCCTTCTCAAACATCTTAGCAAAGCCTCTTATATCTTCTGGTTTAGTATTTAATATTTCATCTAATACCCTGTTTAGGTCATCCATACTAGTTCCATAGAAATAGTAAGTGTCTGCTAGATCTGCCTTTGACATATTAGACATAGGCACATAGTATTGGGCAAGAGAAGATACAATATACTTTTCAAAGTCTTTTTCACTTAGATTAAAGTTCTTAAGGTAGTCAACAACACCCTTATAAACACTATAGGTTTCCTTTAAGTTAGGGTCCATATAGCTAATAAGAACAAAGCTATTTTCATCTAAGATGGCAGACATGGCTCCATAGGCCCCACCCTTAATACGGAGCTCATTAAATAAATAATCCAACTGTAAGAGATTGTTTAAAACTTCTATCTTACCAGTATATTCATATCCTTGTTCTGTTAAATCAAAGGCTGCAAAATTATATAAAATATCTATTGGAGCAGCAAAGGCTTCATTTTTAATATCAAAATCAAATTGGTACTCTTGAGGACGGAGTATCATACTTCCAATAGAATTAGTTAGGGTAAAGAAATTTTCCATAAAGGCTTCATATGTCTCATTTTCTCCAGTAATGCTTATTACTAGATTTTTCCTATTAAATATGGCCTTTTTCACATAGTCTAGGTTCTTTACAATATTTTCATATTTGTCATCAAAATTTTTATCTAAGTCTGCAATGAAATCATAATATGAAAAACCTGTTAAAGTATCAAGATATTTTTCTGATGGTGAGAAATATGAGATATTCCTAATTGCCCCCATATTTATAGGACCACCGATTAATTCAGCTTCAAGATTACCCTTTATGACTGAAATAAGTTGTCTCAACCTTTCCTTATCATCAAATTTAGTATTCTTTATCTCCTCGCCAATTAATTTAAGCATATTAGAAATATTATCTTCCGTAGCCATAGATGAAACAACTAGCTTAGGATAATATTCATCATTTGAACCGGGCTTATTAAACACCCTTGTATTATAATAAATTCCACCGGTGTACATAGCTTTTTCAATAGGAAGCTCAGTATAGTGATAATTCTTAGTGCTTAAATTTCCTAATACCATAGCTAATAAATTTATATAAGGAATTTGTTCCTGTCTTACAGTAGAAGCATCAAAATATAGGTTTATTTTACCAACACCATTGGTAAACAGAGGATGGTGTAAAACCTTAATTCCATAATAATTTCTTACTATAGTAGGTATTTCTTCTATATTTGGCCTTAAATCCTCTAAGGACAGGGTGGGTATTGTGCTCAATGCTTCTTCAGAGTTAGGGCTATTATTCCATACTGTAAATTCAATATAATCCTTTATAAGTTTTTCTAATTCTTCATCTGTTAAAGATTTTTTAATTTCTTCTAGTTTTTCTGCTTCCGCAGCAAGTCTTTCCTCCATCAAGCCTTTTCTTGGCTTAAGAAGGACTAGGGAACTATGATCATTATCTAAGATATATTCTTTAATTAACTCTTCAAAGTAGGGTTCATCAATGGCTATATTCAACTTTGAAAAGCTTTCTCCAATGCTTAAGCCTGCAAAGGGATCCTTATCATATAGCCAATTTAACATGACTAATTCCCCATACATAATGCCTGTGTTTATATCTCTGGCATATTGTTGCCTTAGTTCCAGTTCCACACTGTTTAATGTTGATTTAATAAGGTTTTTATCTATTCCATTTTCAACAATATCTTCCAAGGAAGACAGTACGATGTCTACGAATTTTTCCTTCATATCCGGATTAATATTTCTAGCAGTTATAGATAGGAAGGGTTGTAAAAATGTAGGTGAAAAGCCACCACTAATATTATAGAAGCCTTCACTGTTTAGTTTTTGAACTACAGGAGAAGCAGGATTATTAAATAGCATATAAGTTAGGACATTAAAAGATGTCCAAGTGTCTATCCTGTTTTCACCATCAACAGCAAAGTTTAAACTTACCGATGACTTACCTTCTTCAGACTCCTCCATACCAATAGGATATTCTACTGTAACATCTCTTCTTTTTTTGAAGGCTTCTTGAGATATTAGCTTAGAATCAACATCTATTCCATCAAACTTGCTTAAATAATTTTCATCTATAAAGTCTAATTTTTCCAATATATCCATATCACCATATAGGTATATATAGGAATTTGAAGGATGGTAGTATTTATCATAGAAATTCTTTAATTCTTCAAAGGTTAAATCGGGTATCTCTGATGGATTTCCACCAAACTCATAGGCATAGTTAGTATCAGGATACAAGCTTTTCAGTATAGAATAATAAAGTAAGGTATCAGGAGAGGATAAGGATCCCTTCATTTCATTATATACAACCCCATTATATTCTAATGGTCCATCCTTATCTTCAATTTTATAATGCCATCCATCTACCTTAAAGGATTTTTCATCCTTATAAAATGCAGGGTTAAATACTAGGCTTAAATAAATATCCATTAAATCATCAAATTCTTTATCATTCATACTTGAAAATATATAAGTGGTCTTATCAGGTGAAGTAAAACCATTAATATTTTTGGTTAGAGAACCTTTCAAAATTTCAAAGAAAAGTTGTTTTACTGGATATTTTTCTGAACCTGCAGTTAGCAATACATGTTCTAAAATATGTGGAATCCCCTTATTGTTATCTACAGGAGTTCTAAAGCTAATAGAAAAGGACTTGTTTTGATCATCATTTTCTATTTGGAACAATCTAGCTCCACTTTTTTCATGGTAGAATACCCTGCCTATAGAATTTAATTCTTCCAAGTTCCTCTCTTCCACTAATTTGAAACCAAAATATGTCTCTCCAACTTTTAGGTCATTTGTATCAGCATAAGAAACACTAAAACCTATGCTGGAAAATAAAAATGTTGATAATAGAGTAATTAATAGGATTAGGGAAATGGATTTTCCCCTTAAAGTAAATTTTTTCATGTTATCCCCCTTTTGCTTTATATATTTGTACCAGAGTACTAAGTGGATAGTACACCAAAATTTTCCAAATGTCAATACAAAAAACAATAAAGGTGACCAAAGTAATATATTTATATTACACAGGTCACCTTATGATTACTTTATACACTACTTATAGGTATTTCTCTTCCAATTCCTCAAGTAATTTTATATACTTTTCTTGAAGTCCTATGTCAGTAGCCTTGTCTTCTATGCTTTGACATTCAGCATCTACTGTTGATTTTACACTTTCACTTAGCATTTTTTCTGCGAACTTATACATGGCAGTATTTTCCTTCTCTATATGCCTATCTAACAAATCTGTATAGGAAATGGAATTGGCTATAATATCAAGCCTAGCTTCATCATTGCCCTTTTTGTATTCCTCTAGGGCTTTTTCTAGATTAGTCATGTATAGTCTCCCATTATCATGTTCAATATACATGCCGGTAATGGCACCTGACTTTGCTAGTTTCTCAATTTCCCTGTTCATGGTAGCAAACAAGATATCTTCTTCTTTACCATGATGGTGTTTATCAGCATAGTTCCTTACAAAATCTATGATCTTAGGGAAATCTGATATATCATAATTAGGCTCTGTCATCAGTTTATAGCAAAGCTTTCTAATTACCTTAAGCATCCTCCTAATATTCTCATGTTCTTCAACCATAATTTCTATGGATTTCATCATATCACCTCGTATAATTAGACTATTTTTTATATTCCCCATGTAGGGGAAAATAAATATATATTATATATTAAAAATTGTTAATAATATAGCAACTCCGGGTATAAGTAATTGCAGAGAAAAATTAAGGGGGGAATTTTATTGAAGTATTTTGTAGTAATAATTTTAGGTGCGGCTATTATAGCAGCCCAAGAAATAATAAGAAGAATAAAGAAAAGAAAGCAGGAAGATGAAAATGTAATTTATATGGATGAAAAAAAATCTCGTAATATTAACATCAATCCAAAGATTCTTTGGCTTGTAATAGGGATATTCCTTGTTGTAATTATTTTGGGTAGCAGTTTTTATACAGTTGACCAAACTGAGTTCGCAGTCCTTACTACCTTTGGTAAACCAAGTGATGAAATTATTGAATCTGGTTTAAAGTTCAAACTACCTTATCCAATACAAAAGGTACATAAGCTTTCTAAGGAGACTTTTTCCCTTACAATAGGCTATAAGGAAGTTGGAGACCAGACTATTGTAAATGAGTACGAATCAAAGATGATAACGGGAGATGAAAATATTATTCTAGCAGACTTAGAAGTCCAGTGGAAAATCGTAGACCCTGTAGCCTTTTTATATAACACATCTGATCCTAGGACTATTTTATACAATGCGGCCTCTTCATCCTTGAGGACTGTTATAGGTAGTTCCACAGTAGATGAAGCCTTAACAGACGGTAGGACTAAGATTATTAATGATATAAGGGAAAACCTAGTTGAACTAGCAAATATGTATGGCTTGGGAATATCCATTATAAACGTCAACCTTCAGGACGTAGATTTACCAACTGCTGAAGTAGATGCAGCCTTTAAAGCAGTAACAGATGCAAGGGAAGAAAGAATAACCAAAATAAACGAAGCTGAAAAATATAGAAATGAAAAGATAAATCAGGTGGAAGGTGAGATAGCTGCCATATTAAGCAAGGCAGAAGGTGAAAGGATAACCTTAATAGAAAAGGCTAAAGGAGATGTGGCTCAATTTAATGCCATCTACTCAGAATATAAGAATAATCCAGATATAACTAGACATAGGCTTACTGTTCAAGCCTTGGAACTAGCATTTAAAGATGCACAATTAATTATAGTAGATGATTCTGGTGGAACCGTAAAATATCTACCTATAGACAATATGGTTAGAAAGGGAGGGAATTAGATGAAGGATATGGCTAAAACTATGAAAAGGATACTATTTATTTACTTACCAATATTAATAGTTGGAATTATCATATTAAGCAACGCCTTTGTAATAAGACCAAATGAATACGGTATAATTAGGCAGTTTGGAAAAATCGTAAGAGTAATAGACACTGAAGGCTTAAATTTTAAAATTCCCTTCATTCAAAGCTTATCAAAACTTCCAAAAAACGTATTGTTTTATGATGTGCCTGCTACAGAGATAAATACTTATGATAAAAAGAGGATCATGGTAGACTATTATGCTCTTTGGAGAATAACAGATCCTGTACAAATGGTTGAAACCTTAAAGACCATTGATGCTGCTGAGGCAAGATTGAGTGATATTATGTATTCAGATGTGAGAAATGAACTTGGTAAGCTAGAGTATGGAGCTATAATTAACCCGTCAGATAATCAAAGAGGCAATGTAGATACAATAGTTAAAAATAATATTAATGAAATATTAGATAAAAATAACTATGGAATAGAAATAGTAGATATTCAAATGAAAAGAATAGACTTACCGGAAAGCAATGAACAATCTGTATATAAGAGGATGATATCAGAAAGGGAGAGTAAAGCCCAGGAGTACTTGTCCCAAGGAGATGCAGAAAAAACTAAAATTATGGCAGATGCAGATAGGGAAGTTGCAGAACTGATTGCAAAAACTAAGGCTAGGGCTCAAGAGATAGTAGCTGAAGGAGAAAAGGAAGCCGCCAAAATCTATAATGATAGCTATGGTCAGGACCCAGACTTCTTTAAGCTTTATATCACTTTAAATTCATATAAGGTTTCCATAGATGGAGAAACCCTTCTAATGGTACCGATAGATTCACCATATTTGAAATATTTAACAGGCCAATAAATAGAATTAATGTTAACACAATGGGTATAAATAAATTGATTAAAATTTTAGGAGGTTAAGCCATGAGTTTTAAACTTACAGATAAGGTTACCTGGGTAGGGAAAATTGATTGGGAATTAAGGACATTTCATGGAGATGAATATTCAACACATAAGGGTTCTTCATATAACTCATACTTAATTAGGGATGAAAAGACAGTACTTATTGATACAGTATGGGGACCCTTTGCTGAAGAGTTTGTAGCCAATTTAAAGAAGGAAATTGACTTAAATGAAATTGACTATATCATATGTCAACATGGGGAAGTAGACCATAGTGGAGCCTTGCCTCTACTAATGAAAGAGATACCCGATACTCCAATTTACTGTACATCTAATGGAGTTAAGATTTTAAAGGGACATTATCATCAGGATTGGAATTTTGTAGAGGTAAAGACTGGAGATACTTTAGACATAGGTGAATCAACTTTAACTTTTGTTGAAGCAAGAATGTTACATTGGCCAGATAGTATGATGACCTATATGAGTGGCGATAATATCTTATTCTCAAATGACGCCTTTGGACAACACTATGCTTCAGACTTAATGTACAATGATTTAGTAGACCAATGTGAATTATATCAAGAGGCTATTAAATACTATGCCAATATACTTACACCTTTTAGCGCCTTAGTTACAAATAAGATTAAAGAGGTATTAAGTCTAAACCTACCATTAAATATGATAGCTACATCTCATGGTATAATATGGAGAGATAATCCAGCCCAGATAGTGGAAAAATACTTAGAATGGGCAGATGCATACCAAGAAAATCAGGTAACCATAGTATATGACACCATGTGGAACTGCACTAAGAGAATGGCAGAAGCCATTGCTGAAGGGATTAAATCTGTAAGTCCGGATACAACTGTAAAATTATACAATGCAGCGGAAACAGATAAAAATGACATAATAACCCAGCTATTTAAATCTAAGGCCTTCTTATTTGGCTCTTCTACAGTGAATAAGGGCATAATGAATGCTACAGGAGGACTCCTAGAAATGATTAGGGGCTTAGGATTTAAAAAGAAAAAAGCAGCAGCCTTTGGCTCCTATGGATGGTCTGGTGAATCAGTAGCTATTATAGAAGAAAAGCTTAAAGATGCTAAGTTAGAAGTGGTTCAAGAGGGAATAAAAGTCCTATGGAATCCTGATGAGGAAGCCATAGAAAAATGCATAGAGTTTGGAAAGAATTTTGCCATGAAACTATAAAAATTGCCAGGTTATCCTGGCAATTTTTATAGTTAATAGTGAATAGTTAATAGTGAATAGTGAATAGTTGATGGGGTAAAGCTTTTGGCTTGATAGTAGATAAGAAAAATGACAAATCATGAAGGGAACAAGTGAATTGTCGAAGGAGATTATGAACTGTGGATTTTGAATTATTTAACTAGTCCGAAAAGATGGAAAATTTCAAATTAGAAAAAAGTTGCCTTGTACAAATTATATATAATCTGCTATTATAGTATAATATATAAAAAAATAAAAAGGCTAAAAGTAGATGAAAGTCGGATATTTTTTAAAGAAAAATACTTTTAGTCTAAATGAAGATATAAAAAAATAAAAATCAACAGGAGAGGGAAATGGATTTAGAAAAAAGAGTAAATGAAATATTTGATGAAATAGTAGCAATAAGACGAGATTTTCATATGTACCCAGAACTTAGCCAGCAGGAGTATAGAACTTCTAATAAGATATGTGAATATTTAAGTAACTGGGGGATTGAACATATTAAGGGAGTGGCTAAGACAGGAGTTGTTGCCATTATTAGGGGCAAGAAAGAGGGTATTACCGTTGGAGCCAGGGCAGATATAGATGCCCTGCCCATAAGTGAAGTAAATGATCTACCCTATAAGTCCCTTAAGGAAGGAGTAATGCATGCCTGCGGCCATGATGTTCATACAGCAATACATTTAGGAGTAGCTAAAATCCTAAAGGAAATGGAAGACGAACTGGAAGGAAATGTGAAGATATTTTTTCAGCCAGCTGAAGAGACCGTGGGCGGTGCAAAGCCCATGATAGAGGAAGGTCACTTGAATAATCCCAAGGTAGAGTATATGTTATCTCTCCACGTTTTACCCCAATTGGATGCAGGGTATGTACAACTAAAATATGGGAAACTAAATGCCTCCTCTAATGAGTTTAATATAAGGGTAATTGGCAAATCCAGTCATGCAGCCTATCCAGAAGAATCTATAGACCCAGTAGTAGTAGCTGCCCAAATTGTCTTAGGCCTACAAACCATAGTAAGTAGAAATATTTCCCCATTAAATTCCGTTGTAGTCACCATAGGCCAAATTCACGGTGGTGTAAAAAACAACATAATTCCAGGGGAAGTTACTATATCAGGAACCCTTAGAACCTTAGATGAAGAAACTAGAAACTTTGCTATGAAGAGGATGAGGGAAATAGCAGAAAACACAGCAAGATCTCATGGTGCCAAGGCTATTGTAGACTTTGAAGAAGGTTATCCTGTCCTGATTAACGATGATGAAGTAGTAGACGTCCTAAGAGACCTAGCAGAAGAAACCCTTGGAAGGGATAAGGTAAGCTTTAAAGAATTCCCAAGCCTGGGAGCCGATGATTTCTCATTCTTTTTAAAGAAAACAAGGGGAGCCTATTATTTTTTAGGCTGTGGCAACAAGTCAAAAAATTGGACTGCCCCAATCCACAATGAACACTTTAAAGTAGATGAGGAATGTTTAAAGATAGGTATTCTATTACAAACAAAGGGGATTTTAAGACTTTTGAAGATGAGATAAAAATCAAACAACATTATACTTTCCGGATATGCGGAAAACAGTCCCGAAAAAAGGAAATATTATTCAGAAAATTTACATTTGTCTTAAAAGGATGGCGAAAAATACTAACTATTATCTTGGCACATTTATTGCATTAAATAAATGAAGGACTAACATAAGAAGGAGATGGAAGAGATGAACAATTTTCTATTTGCAGGATGTGATACAGTAGAGTTAGCGAAAAAGTACAAGACACCTCTATATGTAATGTCTGAAGACTACATTATAGAAAGATGTGCTGAAATAAGAGAGGACTTTTTAGAAAAATATCCTAGAACCATGGCTGTATACGCCAGCAAAGCTTTTTTGACTAAGGAAATGGCAAGGATTATAAAGAGGGAAGGTCTTGGTATGGATGTAGTATCTGGTGGGGAGCTATATACTGCCATACAAGTGGATTTTCCCATGGATAAGATAATCTTTCACGGAAATAACAAAACCATGGAAGAATTAGAATTAGCAATAAAAAATAATGTAGGAAGAATAGTAGTAGATCATATAGAAGAAATAGATTTAATTGAGGCTATTGCCCAAAAACACGATAAAAAGGTTAATATATTGTTTAGAATAAGCCCTGGTTTAGATATTCAAACCCATAAATACATACAAACGGGTCAAGTAGATTCAAAATTTGGTATCCCCTTGACTGAAACAACTATAGAAAGAGCTGTTACAAAGGCTTTAAATATGAAAAATATAGAACTTTTGGGCTTCCATTTCCACATAGGTTCTCAGCTTCTAGAAAATGACACCCATATCAAAGCAATTAGGATTATGACCAATTTAATGAAGGACGTAAAAGACAAATATGGTTTTATCACTAAGGAATTAAATACAGGTGGAGGCTATGGCATCCATTATGTGGAAGGGGAAAGAAGAAAATCCTTATCCTATTTTACAGACTCCATAATGGAAGAAGTAGAGAGAAGCTGTCAAGAATACGGTTTAGAAAGGCCTTTAATCATAATAGAGCCTGGCAGATGGATAGTTGGAGAAGCAGGTATTACCCTTTACACCATTGGAGCCATTAAGGAGATTCCTGGAATTAGGACTTATGTTTCAGTAGATGGAGGTATGCCTGATAATCCAAGACCAAGCCTATATCAAGCAAAATATGAAGCTGTAGTAGCTAATAAGGTAGATGAAGAGCCTACAGAAGTTGTCACCATAGCAGGCAAGTGTTGTGAATCAGGAGACATCCTGATCTGGGATTTAAAAGTACCTCAGGTAGAGAGGGGAGATATTTTAGCAGTCCTATCTACCGGTGCATACAACTATTCCATGTCTAGTAATTATAATAGGATCCCAAGGCCTGCAGTAGTCATGCTAAAGGATGGAAAAGACAGGCTAATAGTTAAGAGGGAGACCTACGAAGACCTATTAAGAAACGATTTATAAAAACTAACAGATAGATTAGTTTCTTAATAATTGTAGAAATCCATTAAGAAATAGCATATATATCAATTAAGATAAATAAAAAGGGGTTGATAATATGAAGATTTTTATAAGCGTTGATATTGAAGGTGTTACAGGGGTAACTTCCTGGAATGAAACTGAACTAGGCCATCATGAATATGCATGGGCTAGAGAACAGATGACTAAAGAAACAATAGCTGCCTGCCAAGGGGCACTAGAGGCAGGAGCCAAGGAAATTATAATTAAGGATGCCCATGACTATGCAAGAAATTTAGATATATCAAAACTACCAAAGGAAGCCTCAGTAATAAGGGGATGGACTTCTTCTCCAGAATCCATGATGGCAGGTATAGATGCAAGTTTTGATGCTGCAATTTTTATTGGTTACCATTCAGCTGCCGGTGAAAATGGAAATCCCCTAGCCCATACCATGGATAGTAAAAAATGTACTTGGCTTAAGATAAACGACGAAATAGCTTCCGAATTTACCATAAATACTATGATAGCCGCATATCATGGAGTACCAGTAGTATTCTTATCTGGAGACGAGATGCTCTGTGAGAACAGTAAAAAGTTAGTTCCAAATATAGAAACTGTGGCTGTAAAATCTGGAGTTGGCGGTGCAACATTTAATATTCATCCTGAAAGGGCCTGTGAACTTATAAGAAAAGGAGTTAAAAAAGCCCTTCAAAACATAGACCAATGTAAGATAGAAGCACCTAAAAATCCAAAGCTAGAAATTAGGTTTAGCCAACATGAAGATGCCCATAAGGCAAAACACTATCCTGGAGCTAAACTAGTAGATGCCCACACCGTTGAATATCAGGCCAAGGATGTTTTAGATATGATTACAGCAAGGATGTTTATCTTATAACTACAGATAATTACAGATACCTACGGATGGCTACAGATAATACTTTAATTTGCTAATGTAAAATGATATAATGTATATATTCTGAATAGTGAGAGGAATATGACAAAAGGGGGAGAAAGCAATCAAGATAATAGATGGATTAGTTCTACTACAGGACTTAGACGATAGTTTTATTATAGATTTAAGATATGCAACTACAAATAATTTTACAGGGAAAAAAATATATCCAGTACACGTATGTGCCATAAGGAAGGAAACAGGAGAGAAGCTAGTAAAGGCCCACAATATATTTAAAAAGGATGGCTACAGAATTAAGGTATGGGATGCCTATAGGCCACTACATGTACAGAGACTCCTATTTGAAGCCTGTCCCATCGATGATTATGTAGCTCAGCCTCCTGAAAAACCCATAACATCAGGATTTAGGCCTAGACATAATAATGGCATGGCTGTAGACGTTACCCTAGTAGATAAGGATGGAAATGAACTTAAAATGCCAAGTGACTTCGATGAATTTTCTGAAAAGGCTAAATTGACCTATAAATACATGACTAAAGAAGCTAGAAAAAATGTAGATTACCTACATGAAGTCATGAATAGTGTAGGCTTTAGATCCTATGTAAATGAATGGTGGCATTTTGTAGATAACATAGAAGAACCAACTCCTTATTTGGATATTCCCTTAGAAGCATTTCTTTAATTGACTTAAAAGGAGTGTATTAGATGAAGATAAAAGACATACAGGTAGGAAAAATAACTGTACCATTAAAAAAGCCTTTTAAAACTGCCCTTAGAACAGTATATAGCATTGAAGATGTAGTAGTCAAAATAGTTACGGATACTGGCCATGTAGGATATGGTGAAGCAGCTCCAACAGCTGTTATTACAGGAGATACCTTTGGCTCTATTAAAACTGCCATAGAAGACTATATAAAGCCAAATATATTAGGCTTAGAAATAGAAAATATTGAAGAAATAATGAAAAGAATTGACAAGTCACTACTTAAAAACACTAGTGCCAAAGCGGCTGTGGACATAGCAGTATACGATCTTTTTGGACAATACCATAATTCTCCATTGTATAAACTATTAGGAGGACATAGGGATGAGATAATTTCTGACCTAACAATCAGTGTAAATTCACCTGAAGAAATGGCAGAGGACAGTATTGAGGCTGTAAAACTAGGATATAAGACATTAAAGATTAAGGTAGGTCTAGATTCTCAAATGGACATAAAGAGAATCCAAGCCATAAGAGATGCTGTTGGATACGATGTAGACCTTAGATTAGATGCAAATCAAGGCTGGACTCCTAAGGAAGCAGTAAGGATTATTAGAATGATGGAAGACAAGGGCTTTGATATAGAGCTAATAGAACAACCTGTTCATGCCAATGATATAGAAGGATTAAAATATGTTACAGATAATGTATTTACTCCTATTTTAGCAGATGAATCAGTATTTTCTCCATTAGATGCCATTAATATAATACAAAGTAGGGCAGCAGATTTAGTGAATATAAAATTGATGAAAACTGGTGGAATTCACAATGCCCTAAAGATCTGTTCTGTAGCTGAAATCTACGGAGTAGAGTGTATGATAGGCTGTATGCTAGAAAGCAAATTAAGCGTCAGTGCAGCAGTTCATTTAGCAGCAGCCAAAAGTATAATAACCAAAATAGATTTAGATGGACCTCTACTATGTAAAGAAGACCCAATTATAGGTGGCCCTAACTTTGATAACCATAGGATTACTTTAAACCAAAAGCCAGGCTTAGGCTTCGAGTCTATTGGCAATTTAAAGTTTTAGTTAAAGACTGCTCAAGCTTTTAATAATAATTTTTATTATTATAAAACTTAACAAAAAATCAAAGGATGGGGAGGGTGATAATAAGGCAGGGGAGATTAATAAGATTTGCCTTTAATACTAAAGTAACTAATTAAATTAAAGGGGGAGAAATATGAAAAGGTTATTGGCGTTAATGCTAGTGCTTATGTTAGTTGTATCAGGTTGTTCACCTAAATCAGATGAAACTTCGTCTGGAAAAGATGAAATAGCAGAATATTCAGTTCTTTATTCCGGTGAAATAACAACATTAAACTACTTAGTAACTTCAACTACATCAGAATTTGCATTGGCAGCAAACTTGGTAGACAGTTTAATCGACTTTGACAAATACGGTGTTGCAGTACCAGGATTAGCAACCGAATGGGAAAGCTCACCAGATGGCTTAGTATGGACTTTAAAAATCCGTGAAGGTGTTAAGTGGGTAACCCATGATGGAGAAGAATATGCAGAAGTTACAGCCCATGACTGGGTAGATGCTGCTAAGTATTTATTAAACCCAGCTAACGAATCAAAAACTGCTAACATATTCTACAGTGTAATTAAAAACGCTGAAGAATACTACAATGGCGAAATAACTGACTTCAGCCAAGTAGGAGTTAGGGCAGTTTCTGACTATGTACTAGAATATACTCTGAAAAAACCAACTCCATACTTCCTATCTATGTTAAACTATGTATGCTTCCTACCAGCTAATGGAGCTTTCTTAGAGGAAGTAGGAGACAGATTTGGTACAGACAATGTGAACTTCCTATATAACGGAGCTTATATAATGGAAATATTCGAACCACAAACTAGAAGAGTTCTAGTGAAGAACCAAAACTACTGGGATAAGGACAATATATTTATAGATAGGATTAATATGACATATAACCAAGAAGCAGCAACCTTAGGACCTGAGCTATTCGCACGTGGAGAAGTTGACTATGCAGGTATACCAGCTTCCTTAGTAGAAGAATGGATGCAGGACCCATCTAAAAAGGACATGATTAGACCTAATAGAACCAGCTTCTACACTTACTTCTACGCATTAAACTTCGATCCTCAATTTGATGCAGAATATGAACCAGAAAACTGGAAGATTGCAGTAAATAACCGTAACTTCCGTAAATCACTATTCCACGCTTTAGACAGAGTAGCAGCCATGACAACTGCAGAACCATATAATCCTGAACAAAGACTATCAAATACTATTACTCCAAAGAACTTCGTAGACTTTGATGGAAAAGATTATACAGAATATGGTAAGTTGAAAGAATTTACAAATACAGACTCCTTCAATCCAGACTTAGCATTGAAATACAGGGATGAAGCTAAGAAGGAATTAGAAGGAAAAGCTAAATTCCCAATTATAGTATACATGCCATATAACTCTGGTAGTACTGAATGGGCTAACAGGGCACAAGTTATAGAGCAACAAATGGAAAACTTACTAGGCACAGACTATATAGATGTTGTAATAGATGCAAAACCACCAACAAACTTCTTATCTGAAGTTAGAAGATCTGGTAAATATGCTTTCCTAGAGTGTAACTGGGGACCAGACTATGCTGACCCTGAAACTTATACTGACCCATTCTATCCAGGTGGAACATATAACTTCCCAGAATATGTGGAAGGCTATGATGATCCAAATGGACAAAAGAGATATACAAACCTAGTAGATGCAGCTAGGGCCGAAGTCAATGACTTAGACAAGAGATATGAATTATTTGCAGAAGCTGAAGCTTTCTTAATAGAAGAAGCCTTTGTAGTACCTTATGCACTTGGTGGCGGTGGATACTCTGCTAGTAGATTAAATCCGTTTGAATCACAATACTCACCATTTGGTGTGTCACCAGAAAGATATAAGGGACAAAAACTGTTAGAAAAACCAATGAATACAGAACAATTCTTACAAGAGCTAGAAAAATGGGAAAAAGAACGTGTTGAAGCTTTAAAAAATGCTAATTAATAATAAATAGCAAAATAACCTAGGATTACTTCAAGTAATCCTAGGTTATAAATTAATTTCTCAAATACAACTTATTACATATTTCTATTGAATATTAATTTTGCATATATAAGTTGACACATGGAAAGAGGGGGAAAAAATGCTCAAATATTCGATTAAAAGGCTATTGCAATCCTTACTTACCCTATTTATCATAGTAACCGTTGTATTCTTACTTATGAGACTATTACCAGAAGAAGGATACTTTGGCGATGCCTATGAAAAGCTAGACGAAGCACAAAAAGAAGCCATACTTACCAACATGGGATTGAGGGACCCATTGCACATACAATTGATAAACTTCTACAAGAACTTATTGAAGGGTGATTTAGGGGAGTCTATTACCTTTAGGCCAAAGGTACCTGTTATGGAAATAATAAAAGACAAGGTTCCCTATTCCTTGTATTTCGGACTGGCTTCCATTGTAATTTCCTTAATAGTGGGGGTAACTTTAGGTATTGCCATGGCCAGAAACAAGTCTAAATTCTGGGATAAATTCGGTACTGGATATGTAGTATTTATAAGGGCAGTGCCAGCAGCAGTATATTTTCTATTTATACAGATCTATATAACAGGAATTTTTAAACTACCAATGCTTTTCAAAATTAATGATCCTAAGACTTGGATTTTACCAACCATATCCATGTCCTTAGGTGGAATAGCAAGTTATGCCATGTGGATAAGAAGGTACATGGTAGATGAGCTAAATAAGGACTATGTAAAATTAGCTAGGGCCAAGGGATTAGATAGTAAAAAAATCATGGTAAGACACGTATTCCGTAACGCTTTCGTTCCTATGGCACAGTACTTGCCAGCTACCATATTATTTACCATAGCAGGTTCCATATATATAGAATCCCTATATTCAATACCTGGTATGGGTGGACTTTTAGTTGAAGTAATTAAAAGACAGGACAATACTTTAGTGCAGGCCTTAGTACTTATATATTCATCAATAGGTATTGTGGGATTGTTTCTAGGAGATATACTAATGGCCATATTCGATCCTCGCATCAAATTGGAACGTAAAGGGGGCGCTAGATAATGGGTAAAGGTGCAGTAAACAAATTAAGAAACAGTATTGAAGATAATCTTAAAGAAGATGAACTGTTTGAATTTGCAGAATTCGATGAAGAAGAGGCTAAACGTGGAGGTTATTCAAACTATTCATATTGGCGCTCTACATGGAAGGTCTTTATTTCAAATAGGCTTGCTGCCTTCTTATTGATTTTAATAGCAGCCTTACTTTTATTTACTTTTATTCAACCCCAATTGCCTAACCAGAAGTCACCAACCAAGATCCATAACCATCCAGAGACTAACTTGCCTCTAAAGAATGTAAAGCCCAATGAGGAGTTTTGGTTTGGAACTAACTCCATCGGCCAAGACCTTTGGGCCCGTGTATGGAGTGGTACTAGGACTTCATTATTGATTGCCATAATCGTTGGTTGTTGGGAGGCTGTAGTGGGAATAACCATAGGAGCCTTATGGGGTTATGTTAGATGGTTAGATAGGCCAATAACGGAAATCTATAATATAATAAATAATATACCTAAAACCATAGTATTGATTTTAATGACCTATATATTAAAGCCAAGTATGTTCACCATGATATTTGCCATATGCTTAACTTCGTGGATAGACATGGCCCGTTTCGTAAGAAACTTAACTATAATCATCAGGGACAGGGAATACAACTTAGCTTCCAAGTGTTTAGGTACACCAACTAGAAGGATTATTACTAAGAACCTACTACCTTACTTAGTTTCAGTAATAATGTTAACAATAGCCCTATCAATTCCTTCAACAATAGGATACGAAGTTTTCCTTACCTATATAGGATTAGGATTGCCAGTTAGTACTCCTTCTTTAGGTAACCTAATAAATGAGGGAAGGCTGTTGATACTAAATCCATCACAAAGATATCAATTAATCTTCCCGGCAATAGTAATATCCATAATAACTATTTCATTCTATATTTTGGGTAATGTGTTTTCCGATGCAGCAGATCCCAAAAACCATGTTTAGGAGGTGCACTAGATGGAAGATAAAAAAGTTATATTATCAGTAAAGGATTTAGTAATTAAGTTTAGATTAAGGGGAGATATATTAACTGCCATTAGGGAAGCCTCTTTAGACCTGTATGAAGGAGAAAGTTTAGCCATAGTAGGTGAGTCGGGATCTGGGAAATCAGTGTTTACAAAAAGTTTTATGGGACTATTAGATGCCAATGGCTGGATAGATTCTGGAAGTATAATGTTTGAAGGTGAAGACTTAGCCAAATTTAAAACTGAAAAGGAATGGCTAAAGATTAGAGGTAAGAAAATAGCCATGGTCTTCCAAGACCCAATGACATCCCTAAACCCTTTAAAGACCGTTGGCAAGCAAGTTCAAGAAGCTATTGAACTACACCAGGATATAAAGGGTGATGAGGCAAAAGACTTGACTATACAAATATTACAGGACGTAGGTATTCATGATCCTGAAAGAAGATATAATCAATATCCCCACGAGTTTTCTGGTGGTATGAGGCAGAGAGTCGTAATAGCCATAGCTGTTGCATGTAATCCAAGGATTCTAATTTGCGATGAGCCTACTACTGCCTTAGACGTGACTATACAGGCCCAAATCTTAGAGTTATTAAAGGGACTTAAGGACAAATACAACCTAACTACTATATATATTACCCATGACCTGGGAGTTGTTGCCAATGTGGCAGACAGGATAGCAGTAATGTATGCTGGAGACATTATAGAAATAGGTAAATGTGAGGAAGTATTCTACAATCCTCAGCATCCATATACTTGGGCCCTATTATCATCCCTACCTCAATTGGGAGTTAAGGGTCAAGACCTATTTACCATAAAGGGAACTCCACCGAACCTATTCTATGAAATTAAGGGAGATGCCTTTGCTCCAAGGAATCCTAGGGCCTTGAAGATAGATTTTGTAAAAAGACCACCATACTTCCAAGTTAGCCCTACCCATAAGGCTAAAACTTGGTTACTAGACCCTCGCGCTCCAAAGGTGGAACCCCCAGAATCCATAAGGATATTAAGACAGCAATGGGAGGTTGGAAATAATGGATAAGAAGAAAGAAGTCTTATTAGAAGTCAAAAACTTAAGAGTAGAGTTCGGTAAGAGAAAGAAGAGGTTCGTTGCTGTAGATGATGTTAGCTTTCACATCTATAGAGGTGAAACCTTTGGTCTAGTAGGAGAGTCTGGTTCGGGAAAAACCACCATAGGCAGAGCCATTATCCGATTAAATGAAACTGCTGGTGGAGAAATCATATTCGATGGTAAAAAGATCAATGGTAAAATCGATAAGGAATTGGATAAGGAAATAACTAGAAGGATTCAAATGATATTCCAAGACCCTATGGCCTCATTAAATGAGAGGGCAAAGGTTGAATATATAGTATCTGAAGGCTTATATAATTTGAAAAATTACAAAACCGATGAAGAAAGAAAGGATAAGGTAGAGAAGGCCATGTTAGACGTAGGCTTACTACCTGAATTCTTAAGCCGCTTTCCCCATGAGTTCTCCGGTGGACAAAGACAGAGAATAGGAGTGGCTAGATCCATAGTTATGGAGCCAGAGCTTATTATTGCTGATGAGCCCATATCTGCCCTAGACGTATCCATCCGTGCTCAAGTATTGAATTTAATGGCTGACCTACAAAGGAAAAAGGGCTTAACCTACCTATTCATAGCCCATGACCTATCTGTAGTTAGGTTTATAACAGATAGGGTTGCTGTAATCTACAAGGGTAAGATAGTGGAACTGGCTGAAACAGAAAGGCTTTACAGAAACCCACTTCATCCATATACTAGGTCCCTATTCTCGGCAATTCCTATACCAGACCCGAGAAAGGAAAGGGCCAAAAAATTAGAGGTCTATGATCCAAGCTGTCATCATGACTATGACAAGGATCCACCAAAATGGGTAGAAATAGAGCCTGAACACTTTATCCTTGCCAATGAAAGAGAATTAGAAGAATATAGAAAAATGCTAGCGAAAAATGGCGTACAGGCAATTGGATAAAATAATTCTAATTTTATTGGGGGTTTTGATATTAATGGCTGGATGCAGCAAGCAAGAAATGGAAGAGATCCTTTATGATAGCAGGTTGATTATAAATAAGGAAGAAGATTTTAATAGGGGAGAAAAAGAAAATACAAAGCTTAACAATGAAAGAGAAATTATCTTAGATGACCTGGCCACTGAAGGGAAATACACATCTCCCATTTCAAAAACCAAGGCCTTTAAAGACTTAGTAATGTCATGGAATGTAGATACACCAGATGATACGGAAGTAGAAGTACTGGTAAAGGTAAGGGTAGATGAAGAATGGAGTAGATGGTTTTCCTGTGGAAAATGGTCTCTAAGTGGAAATAGAGGCAGTGTAAGAAATCAAGCCGATGAAATAGCAAAGATGAGCATAGATACCTTAGAAGTGTTAGGAGAAAAGGGAGCTGATGCCCTTAGATATTCCCTGATATTAAGACGTAAAGATGCCAATATACCTAGCCCTAGGGTAAGAAATATATTTATAGCCTTAAATTTAGAAGAAAAGACTAAGCCAGTATTTGCATCAGATAAGACCTATCTAGTAGATTTAGATGTGCCTGAAAGGTCCCAGATGATAGTTCCTGAAATAGGCAATGTAATCTGTAGCCCAACCTCCCTATCCATGGTATTGGAATACTATGGCCACAAAATAGATACAGAGGAAGCTGCGGCTAATGTTCTAGATAAGGAGTTTAACATATATGGCAACTGGTCTTTCAATGCTGCCTTTGGTGGGACAAAATGCAAGTATTCCTATATAGAAAGATGTAGTTCTATAGAGGATGTGAAGGAAAAAATATCTAAGGGAATACCCCTTGTAGCTTCTATTAAGACTAAGAAGGCAAATGAAATTACTGGTGCTCCTCAGGCCTATCCCAGTGGCCACCTAATAGTAATCAGGGGATTTACAATTAAGGACGGAGAAGAGTATGTAATAGTAAATGACCCAGCAGCCAAGGAAGTGGAAACTGTTAGACGAGAATATAAGGTATCTGAGTTTGAAAGGGCCTGGAATAGGATTATATATGTTCTAGTGCCAGAGCTTGATTAGTTTATACCTATATTGTTGATTTAATCGATGAAGGTGAAATCATGATAGATTTAATTATGAAGGAAATTGAAAATTCCCAGCTTGATATATCTATTGTAATAAAGGATTTAACCAATGATAAGTGGCTTTTAAAACACAGGGAAGGAGAAATATATTCCTCTGCAAGCCTAATTAAGGTTCCCATAATGGTTGAAGCCCTATATCAGGTGGAAAAGGGACTTTATGCCTTAGATGAAAAAATTAGGATAAAACCAGAAGACAGGATAAAGTATAGTATAGTATCTGACTTAACCATAGATGAATATCCTTTAGTGGACCTAATTACTCTCATGATAATAGTAAGCGATAACACTGCTACTAACGTGTTAATCGACTTACTTGGATTTGAAAATATTAACAAAAGACTGAAGGACCTTAACTGCCACAACACCATCTTGCAGAGAAAGATGCTAGATTTTGAAAAGGCAAAGAAGGGGATGGATAACTTAACTAGCCCCATGGACATGGTCTTAATTATGGAAGGGATTTATAGTAAAAGCATATTAAAGCCAAAATCCTGTGAAATAATGCTAGATATACTTACTAGGCAAAAATATAGGGATAAACTGGGAAGGTATCTTTCAGAGGATATAGTAATAGCCCACAAGACTGGTAGCTTAACTGGTATAAACCATGATATAGGAATATTCCTATTAGATAATGTCCATTATTTAATAGGAGCCTTTACTAAGAATGGTAAAGATGATGCTGTGGGCAATCAAGTTATTGGAAGAATTTCCAAAATAGTATACGATAACTTTTTAAAATAGACAATATGACGAGGTGATGGCTTTGAGTAAACCACAATGGGGAATCTTATCAAAGACTTTAGTTCCTATAAACCTACATCCAAAATTTGATAGTGAAATGGCCGATGAAGGCCTATATGGCATGGTAGTAAAGCTCCTTGAAGAAAAGGAAGATGGTTGGTATTATGTAGAAACCCATTACGATTACTATGGCTACGTACATAGTTCCAATATGATCATGGATGATGAAAAAGCAAATGCTTGGAAGGAAAAGGCAAACAAGGTAATATTCCATTCAGTGGTAGATATAATGTCAGAAGCAAGCTACAAAGGCTATGTAAAAGGCATCCTAACAAGAGGGGCCAGTGTCATAACTACTGGAAATGAAAAGGATGGCTGGTCTGAAATACAGTTGGCCGATAATACTACTGGATGGGTTAGGACAGTCTTCATAAGGGACAAGAAAACCAGCTTTGATAAGAACAATGAAGAACAAATAAGGAAAGACCTAGTAGATACAGCCATGCTGTACCTAGGAACCCAATATAGATGGGGGGGCAAAAGTCCATTAGGCATCGATTGTTCAGGCTTATGCTCCGTATCTTACCTATTAAATGGAATTATTATTTATAGAGATGCTAGATTAAAAGAAAAATATATGAGGAGCATATCCTTAGAGGAGATAAAGCCAGGAGACCTTTTATTCTTCCCAGGCCATGTGGCAATGTATATAGGCAATGATAAGTATGTACATTCCAGCTCCAGCCTAAACGGGGTAAAAGTAAATAGCCTAAATCCAGAACATGAGGATTATAAGGAGGATTTAGCTAAGACCATAACAGGAATAGGAACAGTCTTTTAAGATATTTTTACAGAAGACCTTAGGGAAACTTAAGGTCTTTTTTCTTTTTTGTTTGGAAAAGGCCATTATTATAGTATAATTAATATTACTAGGAATAGGACAATTATATTGAGGGTGGTATTGTGACTTTTAGATCTGAAAACTTCGTAAAGACCTTTACTGATATGATGTCGGAAGGTTTTATAGTTATAGATAATAAAGGGAAAATCCAAGTATATAACCGTAAGGCCAAGGAAATCTTTGGCATTAGCAATACTTTACATATTAAACACCAAAAAGGAAAAATTGAGGCTGGAGACATTGTAATCATTGGAGATAATGCCATTGGCCAAGACGATGGCAACTTACAAGGCAAGTCCTTAAAAGTTATAGGTATAAAGAATTCCAATATTAAAGAAGGAGATTCAATAATAGCCATCGGCACTTATAAGGAGGAAGGCTCCTTTGAACCCATGCTAAAACACTTGAAAAAGGACCATAATGAAGAAGTTCTAGAGCTAGAAACTACCATAAGAGGAGTTTATATTAAGGCTAAGATAGACTTTGTCAATAGGCTAATCTCCATACAAGTAGATGACAAGGAATATAAAATGGCTTATATTAATGCCATAGGCCATATGGTAGTTTTAGATGGACAGACTATGGAAATGAAATTTTACCAAGGCCATGGATATACAGCTAGGGGAGAAAGCATCAATGACCTACTAGAGGGCAAGGAATATATGGCAAAAGGAGAAGGGACTGAAAGCCTAGATGTAATAGGAAAGGATATCTTTGAGATCCATAAATCCGACTATATGATACAGCAATTCTACAATGTAGCCAAAGGGGAAAACATTACCTACATAGACAAATTTGAAGAGATAAACGGTTACCCCACTATGTGTACTCTTTTACCTGTAGAAGAAGATGGAAAGAGAATAGGGGCAGCCCTAAAAGTAGAGGACATATCCCAGATCAAAAAAATCATAGCTGAAAGAGACCATGCCATAAGGCAACTGGAGAAGGCGGAAAATCAACTTTTAGATGAAAGGGCATTAAATAAGGCATTTCCAAACTTTATAGGTAACAGCAAAGAAATTGAAAATGTAAAGAGAATGGCCTTAAAGGCTTCCAATACAAATTCCAATGTATTGATTCTAGGTGAAAGTGGAACGGGCAAGAGTATTTTAGCTAAGGCCATCCATGAAAACAGCAAATATAAGGACAAGCCCTTTATCCATGTTAACTGTGGGTCTATACCAGCTACCCTTTTGGAATCCGAATTATTTGGCTATGAAAAGGGAGCCTTTACTGGAGCCCGTTCTGAGGGCAAGAAGGGTTTTTTCGAGCTGGCTGATGGTGGGACCTTATTTTTAGATGAAATAGGAGAAATACCTCAAGGACTTCAAGCTAAGCTACTAGAAGCCATACAAGAAAAAAGCTTTTATCGAATAGGTGGTACAGAGAAGATCACAGTAAATATCCGAATAATTTCTGCTACAAATAAAAACCTAGAAAAAGAAATGCAAAGAGGTAGATTTAGAGAAGACTTATATTATAGGATCAATGTCTTTCCCATTTGGATACCACCTTTAAGGGAAAGAAGGCATGATATACTGTCCTTGGTGGAATTTTTACTACCAAAGATTTGTGAAGAATTAGGCACTAATCATAAGGGCATATCTAGTGAAGCTATGAATTTACTATTAAGCTACGATTGGCCAGGAAATATAAGGGAATTGGAAAATATATTGGAGAGGGCAGTTAGCTTAGCAGAAGGGACTACCATACTTTCAAAGCATATTACTATAGAAGATAAGAAACTTCAGGAAAAGGCAAAGGAAATAAAAGACTTAAAATCCTATCTAGAGGAACAGGAAAAGAAGGTCATAATAAATGCCTTATCCTATTTCAAGGGAGATAAAAAGAAGGTAATGGAAGTCTTAAATATCAGTAAAACTACCCTTTATGAGAAATTGAAAAAATATGACATAAAATAATTGCCAGACCTATCTGGCAATTATTTTATTGTAATCACCATTTCCTTAGGTAGGGCCTCGATTTCAGAATATAAGATATCCCTAAAATCTAAACTAGATTTTTCATCTAATTCATCTACAGGTGAGGATTTAAGGGTCTTTCCCATGTCAATAAATCTTTCCATATCTCCTTGACTTAAACTAGTGTAAGTAGATTTCAAAAGAAGCCGTCCATTGGATATAAAAAACAATTTATAACCTTCACTAATGGGTATTTTCAAAAGGATATCCTTAGATATTAGGGACTTATATTCATGGATTCTTTTCCTCGCATAATTTAAGCCATAGATCAAGTCCCTATAATAGCTGGCAGCAGCAAACTCAAGCTTTGAAGCTGCTTCATGCATTTTCTTCTCCAGCTCACCAACAAATAATCCCATTTCTTCTTCATTAGACAGGATACTTAATAGGGTATTTTTATTCATTTCAAAGGCATCCTTATCCATGCTTGTTGGCATTAGCTTATATTGAAAGGTATAAGTTTTACTTTCCCTTATTATGGGATACAAATTCTTTAATGAATCTATTAGATTTATTAAAAAGGACCTTCTCCTAAAGGGGCCAAAGGAATTTTCCTCCCTATTATTTACAATGGCCAAGGGATTATAGGGGTTATAGTCTTCTACTTTCAAGTAAACATACTTCTCATGGTTCTTAAACTGGGCATTGAAGATAGGCTTTATCTCCTTTATCAATCTACACTCCAATAGCCTTGCTTCAAGATGGGTATCTGTTGTGATATATTCAATGTCATGGATGAAGGCTACCATCTTTTCCACCTTTTTCCAATTGTGGTTTTTTGTAAAATATGATCTTACCCTATTTTTTAAGGAGATGCTTTTTCCAACATATATAATCCTTCCCTGGGAATCCAACATCTTGTATACGCCAGGCAGGGCTGGAATCCTATTTATTTTTTTCATTAAGTTTTCTGAAGTACTGTTCATAATATCATCCTTTTAAGATTGCTAGGCCTTAGCTTATTTGATAAGATAAACAAAGAAAAAGTTACTAATATTATAACATGAAAATAAGGAATAATTGTTTAATGGAGATAGATAGTATGAAAAGATATAATACTTTAAATGACGAACTAAAAAGAGAATTTGGAACCAAGGTGATGAAGCTGTCCATAGATGGAGGCTTTACTTGCCCTAACAGGGACGGTAAGGTAGGAAGTAGGGGATGTATATTCTGTGGAGAAGAAGGTTCAGGAGAATTTGCAGGTTCAAGGCTAGACCCAATAAGGGTTCAAATAGAAAATCAAAAAAGTCTTTTATCTAGGAAGTGGAATACGGATAAGCTCATTATCTACTTTCAAAACTTTACTAATACCTATGCCCCTGTAGAAAGGTTAAGGAAGCTTTATTACGAAGCCTTAAGTATAGAGGGGGTAGTTGGCCTTGCCATAGCCACCAGGCCCGATTGTTTAGAAAATGAAGTATTAGATTTACTGTCTGAAATAAATGAAAGAACCTATCTTTGGGTAGAGTTGGGTCTGCAAACTATCCATGAAAAGACTGCCAGATTCATTAGGCGGGGCTATCCACTGGAAGTCTATGATGAAGCCATAGAAAAGCTTAAGTCTAGGAATATAAAAGTAGTCACCCATGTCATCTTAGGCCTACCAAATGAAAGCAGAGAAGAAATCCTGGAAACCGTTAAGTATGTAGGGAAGACTCATACCTGGGGTATTAAACTACACTCCTTATATATCCAAAGGGATACTGACCTGTATAGATACTATTTAAAAAATCCCTTTCCCATAATGAGTAAGGATGAGTATGTATCTTTAGTAGTAGATGGCCTTACCCTATTGCCACCTAATATGGTAATTCATAGATTAACGGGAGACGGAAAAAGGGAACTATTATTTGAACCTAAATGGACTTTAGATAAACTTAGTGTATTATCTTCCATAGATAGGGAGCTAAAAATAAGAAATACCCAGCAAGGAGAAAGATATAAAAATATTTAAGCTTAAGTAACCCTTCCATATATTTGCGCATAGTATATTAATGCAAAGAATAAAAAAGAAGGGTGGGTAAATATGACTAATACTAGAACATGTCCTTCGGGAAGCTTTTCCTACACCATACGTTCTGGAGATACCCTATATCTACTTGCCATAAGGTATAATACTACTGTTGAGGCTATTATGGCAGCAAACCCAGGCATAAATCCAAACAATCTACAAATAGGTCAAGTAATCTGTATACCTGGTGCAGCCGTGCCGCCGCCACCAACATGTCCAGTGGGAACCTTCTCCTATACAATTAAGTCTGGAGACACCTTATATCAACTAGCCATTACCTATAATACAACTGTTGAAGCCATAATGGCAGTGAATCCAGGTATAAATCCAAACAACTTACAAATAGGCCAAGTAATTTGTATACCTAGAGGAGGAACACCTGTACCACCATGTGATGGGTTCTATTATACAGTAAGACCAGGGGATACACTATTTAGCATTGCTGCAGCCTTTAATGTACCATTATCAGCTTTAATGGCGGCAAACCCAGGAGTAGATCCAAACAACCTACAAATTGGCCAGCAAATTTGCATCCCTAAGGTTATGCCACCACCAATATCATGTCCAGGTGGAACAGTGTATACAGTTAGGGAAAATGACAACTTGGGAACCATACTTTTAAGATTTAATCTATCCTATATGGACCTTCAAGCAGCAAATCCAAATGTAGACCTAGATATGTTGAAACCAGGCCAACAGCTATGTATAATGCCTCATCAAGAAAGGGGTTGTCCTTGCCCTAGAGGGACTATGGAGTATACCATAGTTAGAGGAGATATACCTCATGATGGAGCCACAGTAGTAGCTCTAGCTCGAAAGTTTAATACTTCTGTTTCAGAGTTAATGAAAATCAATCCAAACCTAGCACCGGGAGATTTCGTAGTAGGTAAAGTAATTTGTGTTCCACATCATAAAAATTATCCATCAGCTTAGCTGATGGATAATTTTATCAGTTGAAAAAAATGGCATGGAGTAATAGAATATATATAAATATTCATTTTTTTGGAAGGCAGTCCTTAATCTTAAGTTTTTGTATTCATACAAGGCAAATAAATGGGATAACCACCAGGTTGGACAACCTATCCTGCTTAAGGATGCAATATTTTTGTAACAAACCCAGCATATTTATGGTACTAAGTATGCAGTAAAAAACAAAGGAGGTATTTTTATGATAAACTATATTTGGGCAGGTTTGCTTATCATCGGATTTGTGGTTGGTGCATTTACAGGAAATCTTGACGCAGTTACTAATGCTGTTATCGACAATGCAAAAACTGGTGTTGAGATATCTTTAGGACTTATCGGAGTAATGACCTTATGGCTAGGACTTATGAAAATTGCAGAGGATTCTGGTATAGTTGAAAAGCTTGCAAAATTATTGAGACCAGTTATGGTTAGGCTATTTCCAGACGTACCAGAGACACATCCAGCAATGGGTGCTATGGTAATGAATATTGCAGCAAATATGCTAGGACTAGGCAATGCTGCTACACCATTGGGATTAAAGGCAATGAAAGAATTGCAGAAATTAAGTCCAGATAAAGAGACTGCCACAGATGCTATGGTCACATTTTTGGCCATTAACACTTCTTCAGTTACCTTGATTCCTGCTTCCACTATTGCCATATTAGCTGCAGCAGGTTCTGCAAATCCTACTGAGATAATAGGACCTACATTAATAGCTACAACAGCATCTACAGTTGTCGCAGTTATTGCAGCTAAAACATTTAGAAAACTTCCTAAGTATCAGTTGAAGAATAACAATAAGTAGAAAGAGGAGGCAGAACAATGGTAGATATGTTTATAAAAATAATGGAAGCAATTTCCGTTTATGCAATACCCTTAATAATAGTTGGTTTTTTAGTATATGGAATGGTTAAAAAAGTAAGGGTTTATGAGTCCTTTACAGATGGAGCTAAGGAAGGTTTTCAAACTGCTGTAAGAATTATTCCTTTTCTAGTAGCCATGCTAGCAGCCATAGGTGCATTTAGGGCCTCTGGAGCTATGGATCTGTTGACTAATGCTTTAAGTCCTATTACTTCAAAGATTGGAATGCCAGGAGAAGTATTACCAATGGCCTTTATGAGACCCCTATCAGGTGGTGGAGCTCAAGGTATAATGGCAGAGTTGATAAATACCCATGGACCAGAGTCTTTAATTGGTAGAATGGCTGCAGTTATGATGGGCTCAACAGAAACTACATTCTATGTATTGGCAGTATATTTTGGTTCTGTAGCAGTTAGAAAACAAAGACATGCATTACCAGTAGGCTTATTGGCCGATTTAGCTGGACTAATAACAGCTGTAATAGTAACGAGGTTATTCTTTGCTATATAAAAAAAGGGGGAAGAACAATGATTAAGCCAAAGGTATTAAGGTTTGGGGACACAGTAGGGATAATAGCACCAGCTAGCCCTACTACAGATGGGAATATTAAAAAAGTTGAAAAAAAACTGACAGATATGGGTTTCAAGGTTAAAATGGGGAAAAGTGTCTATGAAAGATATGGGTACTTATCAGGAAATGATGCTGTAAGAGCTGAAGATATTAATTCTATGTTCAAAGATAAAGAAATAGATGGAATTATATGCATTAGAGGAGGATACGGAACTCCCCGTATCCTTGATCTAATAGATTATGAAATTATCAAGGAAAACCCTAAGGTATTCGTTGGATATAGCGATATAACAGCATTACATATAGCCTTCAATCAAATTGCAGGCTTAGTTACCTTCCACGGACCTATGGCAGCTTCCGATATGGTAAGGAACTTTTCTGATTTCTCTAAGGACCATTTATTAAAGGCTATTATGGATGATGAACCCTTGGGAGGGATTTCTAATCCTGAGGGGGAAGAGATAATCACCATAAATGGAGGTATAGGAGAAGGGGAAATAATAGGTGGTAACCTGTCCTTAATAGTAGACACCATAGGAACTCCTTATGAAATAGATGTAAAAGGGAAAATACTATTTATAGAAGAAGTGGGAGAAGAACCATACAATATAGACAGGATGTTTAACCAATTGAGGTTATCAGGTAAGCTAAGTGAAGCAGAGGCTATTATCCTAGGAGACTTTAACAAGTGTGACCCAGAGAAACCTGATGAAAGCTTGACCTTAGAACAGGTAATAAATGACCATATAAAACCCCTAGGAAAACCCACTATATATAATTTACAAGCTGGCCACTGTGAACCAATGGTAACTATACCCTTTGGAGTCAGGGCTAGACTAGATGCAGATAAACAGGAATTAACTATTTTAGAAAATGCAACAGAGTAATATAAAACCATGGCTTTTATGCCATGGTTATTGATTTTAAGGATATTATCAATAATACACTGAAACCTATAAAAATGAAAATAGATAAGATTAAAGGCAGGGTAAAGATTTTTTCTTGAGAATATACCCTATCTTCCTTTATAGGTATATTATTTACCCTAAATAATAGGTTAATCAATAGATAAATGGAAAATGCCCCAACTATGGCAAAAGTCCCTAAGGCTAAAAAGTCTGGCTTTGCCGCATAGCCTACATTAGGATTTGGCGGATATAGATAATTGATTACAAGGGGTAGGCCGTTATTTATCAAATGGATGGTTATGCCTGCAAAGATGGAATTTGTAGCGAAGACTATATAGGAAGCAACAACACCCATTATGAAGGTGTGGAAAAACTGAAATGAATTTAGGTGTAACATTCCAAACATAAATCCATTTAATATGGCAGCTATAAATCTTGGTTTATTCCTATAGCCATCAAGGATAATTCCCCTCATTAAAATCTCTTCTATAATTGCAGGAGTAATGGCAGTATAGAAAAAGTTCCAAAAGAACAATTCATGGAAATCTTCAGTTATTATCTCTACCAAAGTACTACCAAAGAATTTTACATATAATTCGATAAACAATAACATAATAGGTAGAGATGCTATCCAAATAAGGAATATAATAATAAGGCTAATAAGGTTTAACCTATTAGGCCTTAGTATCCTCTCTGCATCTCTTCTGTTAATAATTAAATATATGGAAATAGGTATCAAAAAAGCTATATACTGATAAAGGTTTACATTTATAGGCAAAAATTGAGCAACAATGGCCCATACAATAGTAATTAAAAAGAACCAGTTTACCTTAGCTATAGATCTATCATTCCTTAAAACTTTGACTTCCATAAGTATCACCTTTCCATTGCATCTATACTATTCTACTATAATTCTTACAAAAAACCTAGTATTTTGTAAGAATTTTGTAATTGAAATGTAACGACTTAATATATAAAATATGTTATTATTTCAATATAAAGAACCATAACAAAAGAAAGGGTGATTATATGAAAAAGCAATTTACGAAACTTGGAGTCTTAATATTGATCATAATAGTTTTTGCAGTAGGCTGTAAGAAAAACAATGGAGATGACCTGACTACACCAAGCAACAACCCCATTGATAATGTAGGGGATGTGGCAGACAAAGTAGATCCAAATAAATTAATGAAAGATTTTGAAAGCCAATTAAAGACCAAGGATTTAAATAATGTAATAGATTTTATAAATAATAATATTGAAAAGCTCACTTCCATAGAAGGGGATAAGATGATATTAGAACTAGAGGAGCTTTTAGAATCCTCCCTTGAACCTTTAAGAAATGAAATCTCTAATTTAACAGAAGAGGAATTTAGTGAATTGATGGAGTTAAAAGGAGATGACCTATTCTTCCCAGAGCCTAAAGTGGAAGACATAACCAATGAAGAACTACGTGAAAAGATAAGTAATCTATTCGATAATAGCTACAAGTTAATAAATATTGAAGGAATGTTTGAGCCAATAATCGATTACGAAGACTTGAAAAAATACAACGATCATGTATCCGATGAAGTAAAAGATTATTTAAAAATCAAAGCAAACAACTCCAATGAGCCTATGGCAGTAGACGGGGCTTTAAGGATTTCATTTGATGAGTTAGGAGAGAGGATTATAGAAGTAGAAGAATATATAAAGAAATATTATGGTGGTCATAGGTATGAAGAAACACTTGGATTGTATAGGACTTGGTTAGGTTTATATTTAAATGGACTTCCTAATACTCCAATAGAAGATTTTGATAGTGGCATTATAAAAAGAGAAGTATATGAAAGCTATAAGAAAACAGCCAAAGCCAAAGATTCCGCAACAGCCTTTATAGTAGACAAATACATTGGTATCATAGATGAGAATAAAGGCAAAATAGACGACAAAGTGAAAGATGGGGTTCTTTCACTTGTGAATGAGGCATTGTATCTATTAGAAGCGAGTAAGTAAATTAGATAACCTTACTATAAAGAATAAATTTTAATCAAAGCTCTTTATTTACTAGAAGCAAGCAAATAAATAAAATTCACAATGCACAATTATTTTCAATTGACAATTGACAATGGACAATGGACAATTGCTTAAGTTATTCAGGTTTGTCCAGTCTGGGAACACAATTTATTCACTTCCCTCGGTTGTGTAAATTTGTTCTTCGCTGCTACTTGCCCTAGACCGAAAAACTCGACCCCAGTAACTATTCACTATAGTTATTCACTAAAATTGTGAATTGTGAATTCAATATATTTTCTATTTAAAAAAGCTTCCTTAATTTTAATAATTAACGGAAGCTTTTATTATTTGCCTACAAAAAGGGGTAATATATGAATAAATAAAGATAGAGGTGATAAGATGAGTGAATTGATTAACAATAGAGAATATAGGCAGAAGAAACTAAAGGAAGTTATTAAAGAATTACATGAAGGGAAGACTGTAGAAGAAGTAAAGGCTAAATTTGCAGAAGTTATAGATGGCGTTACAGCTAAGGAGATTTCCATGATGGAAGTGGAACTAGTTAAGGACGGAATTCCCATTGAGGAAATTCAAAGGCTATGTGATGTCCATGCAGAAGTATTCAAAGGTTCCATAGAGGAAATACACCATCCTGAAGAAGTACCAGGCCATCCAGTTTATACAATGAAAGAAGAAAACAGGGCCATAGAAGAATTCATTGACAATAATCTAAAATCAAGCCTAGACAAGTTTATGGAAGATGACTCCGACGAAAACAGATTTAAGCTAATATCAGATATAAACTTACTTTGGGATATAGATAAACATTACAGCAGAAAAGAAAACCTAATTTTCCCATACCTAGAGAAATACGGTATTACATCACCACCTAAGGTCATGTGGGGAGTAGATGATGAGATTAGGGCAAAGATAAAAGATGTAAAACTATCTTTAACTTCCTACAACGGTGACAAGGAAGAGATTAAAGAAAAGTTAGAAGATGCAACTAATCAAATAAAGGAAATGATATTCAAAGAAGAAAATATCCTATTCCCAATGTGCTTAGATACTTTAACAGAAGACGAATGGATAAGGATATATAATGAATCCGATGAAATTGGATTCACACTAATAGAGCCTGTGAAAAATTGGAATAGGGCAAGGGTTAACGTAGAAGAAAAGGCTAAGCAGGAAACTGATGGCGAAGCTGTTGATAAAGGATATATAAAGTTTGAAACAGGTTTACTTACCACTAATGAAATAACCCACCTTCTCAATACCATACCTGCTGATATGACCTTTGTAGATAAGGACAATATAGTAAAATACTTTTCACAAGGTAAAGATAGGATATTTGCAAGGACTAAGGCAGTTATTGGAAGGACAGTAGAAAACTGCCACCCACCTGCATCTGTCCATGTAGTAGAAAAGATAGTAAATGACCTTAAATCTGGTAAAAAGGACAGTGAAAGCTTCTGGATTAAAAAAGGAGACAAATATATTTTAATCCAATACTTTGCAGTGAGGGATGAAAAGGGAGAATTCTTAGGCACCCTTGAATATACCCAAGATATAGCTCCTATTCAAGCCATTACAGGAGAAAAAAGATTGTTGTCAGATGACTAAAAAACCGCCATTTAGGCGGTTTTTCCTTTGCTTTCTCCTTGTGAAAATAGAAAAGCCATATATCTTATAAGTACATATATAACAATTGCTACTGATAAAAATTCTTCAAACTTCACTAAATACTTTAAGAAAGTTATAGGCCTTTCAATATTAGTCAAAAATCCATTTGTTAATTTCAAAGAGATTCCAGTAATAACTATAGGGAAGGTAAAACCTGAATAAGAAGGATAAAACTTTAATTTAAGTAAGCTAGGTAGCTTAATTAGTACAAATAAAAATATTAGTTGGGATAGACATAAGAGTAAATATACTAAAAATAAATTCTTATCTTGGAATGAACTCATATATCCAGCTAAGCAAAGGCTGCCAGGTGCTGTATAAACTACTAAAGTTGGTAAAGCTGGTTCTGCAATTTCACCAACTTTAAATACCCTCCAAGTAACTATAGGGAGTAATACAAAATATGCTACTAAGCCAAACCAAAAAGCCATTCTTCCTATACTTTCCATACCAACAGCAGGTGCGGATACAGATCCTACAACTATACCTACATAGACTATAAACCAGCTTGGAAAGACTTTTTTTATATTGAAGTTTAGTACATGTAACTTAGTAAAATAAAGTATAAGTCCAATATGTAGAATTAGTCCAATAAACCAAATAAAAACAGCCAATGATGGAGTGAAAGGCTTAATATATGTAGCTAAAATCATGATTCCCATGGAGAGGGTAGGAAAAACACTAGCTACAACTGGATTATCTAGGCTATTGACTACATCCTTAGGTTGTAGGATAATCTTAATTAGTACAAACAATAAAATAATTGCGGATAAAGCCCCAAAAATGTTCCTATACACATTTCCGTATGACAACACTAGGTTGCCGGTAGCCCCTAAGGCTAACATTAAACCAACGATAGGAATTGGCAATTTGTTAACAAGCTTTCTCATTGTATCTCTCCTTTTTTTATAGTATTCGTGGATAGAGTAGCATAGATATAGCTTAAAATCCAATAGAAAATATCTATACTAGTTTTATTTTAGTAAAAGAAATCTTATGAATATGAATACTAATTTATGTCTTTAAATTGTAACCAAATTCCAATATATTTCTATTTGTAATTATTCTATTTATGTAGTATCATTAAATGTATACATGAATAAGAGGTGTAGCAGATGAAGAAAAAGTTTTTTATATCATTTATAATATCCTTCTTAATCTTTTCACTAATATTTCTAGAATTTGGGGAAGACTTTTTGCTTGGCAAAAAATCAACTATTGCTGTAGATGAAAATGATGATGAATTAAGTTTTGACAATGATAATATAATTGAACAAAAGGTAAAAAACGAAATATTGTTCTTACTAATGGGAGTAGATTCCAAAGATGTGAAAAAGTCTAAAGGAAGACGTACTGATACAATGATGCTTGTTAAGGTTAATTTTGATACAGGAGAAATAAACCTGCTTTCTATCCCTAGGGATACAAGGGTAGCTGTTAGGGGTAAACAGGATAAAATCACCCATGCCCACGCCTATGGTGGAGTAGAATTAGCTATGAAAAGTGTAAGGGATTTCTTGAACTTAGATATTGATTATTATGTAAAGGTAGATTATCAAATTGTAATGGATGTAGTAGATGAAATAGGTGGGGTCACAATAGATGTACCGAGAAGGATGAAGTATGATGACCCTAAGGCAGATCCACCATTGCATATTGATATAGCTAAGGGAGTACAAACCTTAGACGGGAAAAATGCCCACGACTTTTTAAGGTGGAGAAAAAACAACGATGGCACAGGTTATCCTGATGGCGACGTAGGTAGAATCAAGGCTCAACAAATGTTTATGAAAGAATTGATTAAGCAGACCTTGAAACTAAAGAATATTCCCAAAATACCTAAGTTAATTAATACCTATTTTGATAATGTAGAAACTAACATACCTAAATCTGCCATATTAAAAGCTGCAATGTCAGCAAAGAAAATAGATTTGGAAAAGATGGTAACTAATACAATTCCTGGAGAAGGTAAAAGGATCGATGGTGTAGACTATTGGATATATTATGTAGACGAGACAGAGGCCATAGTGCATCAGATGTTTAGTGACTATTTATTAGGTCAATAGCAATAGGTCAATAGATAGAGGTGTTAACATGAGAAAAATTAGAAAAAGAGAGCATGTGGAAAACTATTTAAGGTCAACCTATAGGGGAGATACCCTGCTTGGTGATGTGTTTTTAGAACATAATGCTTTACCTGATCTAAGCCTAGAGGATATAGATACGAAAACTACTTTTTTAGGGAAAGTGGTAGATTATCCTATAATTATAAATGCAATGACAGGTGGGACAGATTTTTCCCGGGAAATAAATCGGGAATTGTCACTAATTGCAAAAACCTTTAATATCCCCATGGCAGTAGGGTCTCAAACCATAGCCCTATGTGAAGATGAGGAGTGTAAAGACTCCTTTAGGGTGGTTAGGGAAAATATTGGTGAAGAAGGTATAGTCATTGCCAACTTAAACGCCCAAGCCTCTTTAGAAGATGTAAGACATGCCTTAGAAATGATAGATGCTGATGCAATACAATTACACTTAAACCCTGCCCATGAAGTTGTTATGCTTGAAGGAGACAGGGATTTTAAGGGAATACTCAATAATATTGAAAGCCTAGCAAAAAACATAGAAAAACCTATTATAGTAAAGGAAGTAGGCTTTGGTATATCTAATGAAGTTGCTAAGAGATTATATAATGCAGGAGTAAAATATATTGATGTATCAGGGGCCGGTGGAACTAATTTCATTGAAATTGAAAACATGAGGTATAATAGCATAGATTTATCAGACATCTACAGTTGGGGCATACCTACAGCTCTATCTATAATTGAGTGTAGAAAAGTTTCTAAAGAACTAAACCTAATAGCCAGTGGTGGAATTAGAACTAGCATGGATATTATAAAAGCCATAGTATTAGGTGGAGATATGGTAGGCATATCAGGAGAAATATTATCCTATCTACTCCATGGTGGCTATAACAACGCAAAAGCATATTTAGAAACTACCATATATAAGATGAAGATTCTAATGCTCTTATTAGGCAAGAGAAATATTGAAGAATTGAAGAATGCGGATTATAAATTAACTGGAAAGTTAAGAGAATTGGTTAAAGACAGTTAATAATGAATAACTAAAAGTGAATAGTTTTGGTAAGCAGCGAATGATTTCGCTGCTGTTTTATTTAAGCATTAAAGCTGGGCCCCATCAACTATTCACTCTTCATTATTAACTATTCACTTTATTAAAATCCTCCTGCTCCTCCTCCACCGGCACCTCCACCGCCGCCTGCTGAGAAGCCTCCACCTCCTCCAATGGAACTAGATGTGGTACTTGCAGAACTTCCATAGAAGGATGAATACATTCTATCTTCGAAGCTAGAGCCTCCATGTTTATTGGTCATAAAATACCAATATGACCAGTGGGCTGGGCTATAGGAATCAGAAATATAATCTCTAAACGTGTTCAAATGTTTCATAGGTAGGCCTAAGGCTAAGGCATATATTAAGGTTTTATCCTTTGGAATGTAGTCATAATCTTTCATTAGGTTTCTTTGATTTCTAAAATCCTTTCTAATATCCTGCCATAACTTATACTGGACATAACCCTTATCGGACTTTCTCACAAATATAGATATAGCATAAATAAGTAAAAATGTGGACAAAAATACTGGTAATAAGCCCCATAGGCTTTCAAAGGTTAGGGTTATTATGGCTACCACCATAGTAATAACAGACATTATAATCAATAATATGCCAAACTCTGGTTTGTTTTCGTAATAGCCTCTTTCCTTTAAACTGTTTTTAACTTTCTTAGTCCATTCATTAATATCACTAAAAAACTTGCTAGAGTTCTTTTTCCTATAATCTTCTATGTCTATGGTAGAGACAGTACTGCCATCTCCTATAGTATTAAATAGCCAGTTAAGTACATAGCTTTCTAGAGCTAATAAATCATATGGAGATTTATTAGTCCTAATGAAAAGAAAGTCTTTATTCTTTTTCTTTTTTGGCTCTATTTCTTCGATGTTTATATATCCTTGCCTAGCCAAATCGAAAATAGTAGTCATCAATGCCCTACCATCTGCTCCTCCCCCATTCATAAAAGCCCTAAGTTCAGCAGGGGATATGTCTTCAGGATTTAGGGTATTCAAGTCACTAAATATCTCTGGGTCTCTTTTTAGTTTTCTATATACATAATTTAAAAGCAAAACACCTATAGTAGTTACAGTTAATGATGTTCGTTCAAGTAAGGCTCTATTTCTAGTTCTCTGCTTAATCCTAGCCTCTTCCCTTGTTATATAAGATAATTCCTCATCTACTATACTATCAAAGGTGTTGTTTCCCCTCCTGGTACTTTCTCCAATAAAGGTTTCTGGAAACAAGATCCTTGCTTCTACAAAGGACTTAGCTGGCACATCAGAAACCTCCATTTTAATTAAATCATCTTCCACGAAATTTATCTCCCCATTTATAGGGCCATGGGCAAATATTTTAGTCCTTGCCCTGTTGCTATCTGGAAGTTTTATGGTGGCAGAAAAGTATTTTACAGGAGTTTGGTTCTCCCTACCAATAAATTTATAATATAACTCTCCTGTATCTACGTGCTTAACAGCCACATTTTTAACTGTATATTTCAAACGAAAGGTCTTCGATGTCTTAGATTTGGCAGGAGAGAAAATTTTTAATACAAGATTATTATTTTCCCTATTGATTAAATAGACCCCACTATCTCCATTGTCTGCGGAGCTTACAAATCTGTAAGGACTTTCTTTGTCCCCTACTATTTCATATAGTTCTATATTTTCTATGCCATCGGTAAGGTCAGTACCAATATCGCGATAGACTCCATTGAATTTACTCTTAAAGTCAAAGGTCAAATCCTCTACAATGACCAAGTCTCCATTTTCCAATAGACTTGATTCTACTATCCAGCTACTAATAACTAAATCATTATCAGCAAAGGATGGTAAAGATACTAGCAGTATAAGAGCTATAAGTAATAAAGAGAATAATCTTTTCTTTATCAATTCTGCACCCCCTAAGAATAATATACTATATATATACCCAAATTTGATTTATCCATGTTAATATTTTATTAATTATTCATATAATATGATAGGGCCAAAAGTAACAAATGTAAAGAATCTACCGTTGTTACTGAAATAAAAAAGATATATAATTAATTTATTAGTATCAGGAGGTTGAATAATGAGATTAACCATAGCCATAGTAGGAGCAACAGGTGCAGTAGGACAAAAGATGTTAGAAACACTAGCAGAGAGAAATATACCAATTAAGGAACTTAGGCTTTTCGCCTCGGAAAAGTCAGCAGGAAAAAAGCTACAATTTAAGGATAAAGAAATAAAGGTAGAATTATTAACAAAAGAAGCCATGGAAGAAAAATATGATTACCTATTATTTGCAGCAGGTGGTAAGGTCTCAGAAGAATTTGCACCTATAGCTGCCAAGGCAGGTAATATGGTAATAGATAATTCTTCACATTTTAGGATGAAGGAGCATATACCCTTAGTAGTGCCAGAAATCAATGGCCATGTTTTAAAGGGATATAGGGGTATAGTTGCCAATCCAAATTGTTCAACTACCCAAATGCTAATGGCCATAGGACCCATATATAAAAAGTACGGAATAAGTAGAATAGTAGTATCTACTTATCAAGCAGTGTCAGGTAGTGGATACAAGGCCATTGAGGAGTTGAACAATCAACTTAAAGATGAGAATTATCCTAATAAGGTATACACGAGAAAAATCAGTGGAAACTGCATACCTCATATTGATGTGTTTAATGAAAATGGATTTACTAAGGAAGAATTAAAAATGGTCTATGAAACCCACAAGATACTGGGAGATGATACCATTGAGATTAATCCAACGGCTGTTAGGGTTCCAGTTGTTTATGGCCATAGTGAATCTATCTATCTAGAACTGAAGGAAGAAGTAAATGTAGAGGAAATAAGGGAGCTATTAAAGAATTCTGAAGGCATAATAGTGGAAGATGAGCCTGAAGCAAATAAATACCCAACACCCTTGGAGGTAGCAGGCAGTGACTTCACCTATGTAGGCAGAATTCGAAAGGATATTTTTAACCCTAGGGCCTTATCCCTTTGGGTAGTGGCAGATAATTTAAGGAAAGGTGCAGCTACAAATGCCATTCAGATCATAGAAAAAATAGAGAAATTTAAAATGGAGGGATAGTCTATGTTTAAGGGTGCAGGTGTTGCACTGGTTACGCCATTTAAGGATGGGAAGTTTGACAAGGAAGCCTATGAAAGATTAATCGACTTTCAAATTGAAAACAAAACTCAAGCATTAATTGTATTAGGTACAACAGGAGAAGCTTCAACTATCAGCAAAGTAGAAAAGGCAGATATCATAACCACTGCAGTAGAAAGGGCAAATAAAAGGATACCTGTAATAGTTGGAGTTGGGTCAAATTCTACTGAACTGGCCATAGAGAATACAAAACAGGCAGAAAGCCTAGGGGCTGATGGTCTCCTCTTAGTTACTCCCTATTACAATAAATGTACTAATGATGGCTTGATAGCCCATTTTACAGCAGTTGCTAACTCGACAAAACTGCCTATAATCTTATATAATGTACCTGGACGGACTGGTGTTAATATGCCGCCAGAAGTGAATTTAAGCATGTCTAGGGTGGAAAATGTCATAGGAGTTAAGGAGGCCAGTGGAAATATATCACAGGTCCTTGAAATAAAGAGACTGGTACCAAAGGATTATATGATATACTCAGGTAATGATGACCAAGTAGTACCTATATTAGCCTCAGGGGGCCATGGTGTAATTTCAGTGGCTTCAAATATAATACCAAGGGAAATGCAAGATATGTGTGAAGCCTTCATGGAGGGAGATGTGGAAAAGGCTTTAAATCTTCAATTAGAGTACAAGAAACTAATAGACCTTCTATTCTCCGAAGTAAATCCTATTCCTGTAAAGGCGGCCTTAGCAGAGATGAAATATATAGAAAATGAATTGAGATTACCTCTTACACCTATGGGAGATAAGAATAAAATTAAATTAATTCAAGAGATGAAGAGATTTAATCTAATTTAGGAGGAGTATATGAACTTATTAATTAATGGAATAAAGGGATTTATGGGTAGGACTATTAAAGAATTAGCTCAGCAGGATAACTTTTGGGAAAATATCCATGGCTTAAGTAGGGAAAACCCTGTGCCAATGGAAGGCATTAAATACCATGTTTTAATGGATTTCACCCATGAATCTGCTTTGGATAGAGTACTACAGTTAGGCTTAGAGAGAAGATTAGCTCTAGTAATAGGGACTACAGGCTATAATGATGAACAGTTAGAAAAAATTAAATCTGCTTCTAAGGAAGTCCCCATCTTATATGCTACAAATATGGCCTTAGGCATGAACCTATTGTTCGCCTTAGTGGAAGAAGTAGCTAGAAAGATAGGGAAAGACGTGGATATTGAAATATTAGAGTCTCACCATAACAGGAAGAAGGATGCTCCTTCAGGCAGTGCCATAACCATAGCTGAATCTATAGAAAGAGGCCTTGGTGAAAGGAGAAGATATCAACACGGCAGGCAGGGCCAGTGTCCTAGACAAAAGGGTGAAATAGGCATCCATTCCATTAGGGGAGGCAATATAGTAGGGTATCACGAGGCCAATTTCATTGGAGAGTTAGAATCCATAAAAATTAGCCATGAAGCCTATGACAGGAAGGTTTTTGCCAAAGGAGCTTTAGAGGCAGCAAAGTTTATCATAGGAAAAGAACCGGGACTTTATAGTATGAAGGATGTATTATGTCTGTAATGAATAATTTTGTATAATGCACAATGCACAATTCACAATTGTTGGGGTCTAGCTTTAGGGGATCTTTTATGATCTAATTTAGCAAACCATATTGAAATTTCCTAAATGATCTTGTGACAGACTCCAAAATTTTCTTAGCAATTGTGCATTGTGCTTTGTGAATTGTGAATTGCTTAAAGGGTGATTATATGAAAAACAAGATATTAGAAAAATTAAAGCAAAGTGAAGATTTCATATCAGGCCAGGAAATATCTAAGGAATTCCACATAACCCGGGCTGCCATATGGAAGTATATAAATATCCTAAGGGAAGATGGATACAACATAGAATCTGTACCCAGCAAGGGCTATAGGTTAGTATCCTTACCTGACATACTTAGTTACGAGGAAATAAAGGAATACTTAAAGACGGACTTTATGGGAAGAAGTATCTACTATTTTAACTCTATAGATTCTACTAACAAAAAGGCTAAGGAAGTAGCCCAAGATGAACAAGAAGGCACTGTTATAATAGCAGAGGAACAAACAGCAGGTAAGGGCAGGATGGGTAGAAGCTGGGTATCTCCAAAGGGTAAGGGTATTTGGATGAGCCTTATACTGAAACCTACTATGGAGCCCATGAAGGTTCCAAAGCTAACCCTAATAGGTGCTGCAGCAGTATATAAGGCCTTGGAAAATATGGGGATTAAAGCCCAGATAAAATGGCCAAATGATGTATTAATAGATGGGAAAAAAATTTGCGGCATATTGACAGAAATGAGCGGAGAATTAAATATGGTAAACTATGTAATCATGGGCATAGGCATCAATGTTAACCTAGATGAAGGGGATTTCCCTGAGGAATTAAAGGATAAGGCCACATCCCTTAAAATCAGCACTGGAAAAGAAATCAATAGAAAAGAACTTACGGCAAATATATTAAATGAATTTGAGAAATTATATATAAGCTTTAAAGAGAAAGACCAAATGAATGAAGTATTAAAAATCTGCAGGGAAAATTCTATTTTACTGGGAGAAGAAGTCAAGATAATTAGGGGAAATGATGTAAGAATAGGTAAGGCTATAGATATAAACGAAAATGGAGAACTATTAATTAAATTTGAAGGAGATAAGGTTGAAAGTATTATTGCTGGAGAAGTTTCATTAAGAGGAAACGATTAATAGTGAATAACTAATAGTGAAGAGTTGCAATTCACAATTCACAATTTTCGTCAATTGACAATTGACAATTATTAGAGTTAGAGTTTGGTGCCATTTATTCTAATAATTATACTGTGTATTATGTGCTGTGAACTGTGAATTGTTTAAGCATTTAGGAGTTAATTATCCACAATTTTAATAACTGGTAAGGACTTTATAGCCACTAATGAAGCCACTATTAGTTTTAATATATCTCCAGGTAAGAAGAGTAAGCATCCCATGTTGAATACAGCACTAAAAGACAAGCCCTTACCTAATACTATATTTAAAATATAATACATATAGGGAAGGCCAAATAAATAGGTAACTATAGTACCTCCTAAGGAAGCTAGCCAGATATGAAGGGCTGAGCTTTCTTTTTTTAAATAGGCAATTTTACCTACAAGATAAGCTGCAAATACAAAGCCTATTAAAAAACCAAAGCTAGGCTTCATTACTGTTTGAAGTCCACCAGTAAAACCCGCAAATATTGGTAGGCCAATAAGTCCCAAAATCAAGTAGATCAACTGAGATAAGCCACCTAACTTAGGTCCTAAAATCAAGCCCGATAGCAGGACAAATAGGGTTTGCAAAGTAATAGGGACTTCTCCCAAAGGAATACTGATAAAGGCTCCTATGGAAGTCAAAGCTGCAAACATAGCCACAAGGGTCATTTGTCTAATTGTAAGTTTCATCTCTACCTCCATTGTCAACTAAAATAATATTTGTGGTTTACAATACTATAATATATAAGTGGTATCGTGATGTCAATGAAGAAAAAATAAAGTTTTTTCCAAAAAATAGTTGACATATAAATAATATATGTATATACTGTATATATACATCATATACAGTATATACGAAATAAACAGTTTACTAAGGAGGTAAGATATGAAAATTATCATATCTAATTCTTCCAATGAGCCCATATATGAACAGATATCCAGACAAATAAAAGGGATGATTATAAAGGGGGAACTTGCTGAAGGGGAAGCCCTTCCTTCCATAAGGGGGCTGGCAAGAGACCTTCAAATATCTGTTATCACTACAAAAAGGGCTTATGAAGAATTAGAAAAAGAAGGCTTTATTGAAACTATGCAGGGTAAGGGCTCCTTTGTAGCTATGCAAAATAAAGAGTTAATGAAGGAAAAGAAATTGAAGCTTATTGAAGAAAAATTAGCTGAAGTGGTTAGGGAATCTAAGGTTTTAGGAATTAAATACGAGGAAGTAGAAGAAATATTAAAGATTTTATTTGAGGAGTGATAATATGTTAGAAGTGAAAAACTTAACTAAAGACTTTAAGAAATTCAAATTAGATAATGTATCTTTCAAGTTGGAACCAGGCTATATTATGGGTTTTATTGGTCCCAATGGTGCAGGCAAGAGTACAACCATAAAGTTAATTATGAATTTACTCAAAAAGGATTCTGGAGAAATAAAAGTATTTGGTATGGACCATATTAAATACGAAAAGGAAATAAAGGATAGGATTGGCTTCGTATATGATGAGTCTTATTTCTATGAAGACTTGTCTATTAAGCAAATGAAGGATATAATTGCACCTTTTTATACTAAGTGGGACGATCATAAGTTTAATTATTATATGAAAGAATTCAATTTAGACCCATCCCAAAAAATAAAGAAATTATCCAAAGGGATGAAGATGAAGTTTTCACTAGCCATAGGACTTTCTCATAATGCAGACCTAATTATCATGGACGAACCTACATCAGGCTTAGACCCAGTCTTTAGAAGGGAAATCTTAGATATTTTATATGACATAATCCAAGATGAAGAGAAAGCCATATTCTTTTCTACCCATATAACTACTGATTTAGAGAAAATCGCAGACTATATTACATTTATAAACGACGGAAAAATAGTCTTTTCTAATCCAAAAGATGAAGTTCTAGAAACCTATGGAATAGTAAAGGGTACTACTAGTTTATTAGACAGGGATACCAGAAAAGAATTCTTAGGACTAAGAGAAACTAAAGTAGGATTCGAAGGCTTAACCGAAAACCCAGATAAATTTAGAAGAAAATATGGAAATGAAGTTATTATAGAGAAGCCAAGTTTAGAAGATATTATGGTTTATAGTGTAAGGGGGTAAATATATGATAAGTTTGATAAAAAGAGATTTAAAATTAAACTTTGCCACTAAGGCATCGGTAATATTTTTAATAATATTTCTTCCATTTTTGATGTTGATAATGGAAATTAACGATATAGAGAGAATATACCCCTTTATGATACTAAGTTATGGATATATACTAACGAGTATGCCTTTTAGATATGATGCAAGAGAAAAAGCTGACTTGTTAATACAATCTTTGCCAATTAAGAAAAGAGATGTGGTTATAAGTAAATATATTTCTGCCTTAATCAATTATTTAATTGCTTTAAGTTATACTTGGTTTGTATTAAGTATATTGGATTTAATTAAGCTGGGAATAGGAGTTAATCTTAATTTAACCATAATAAAGGAAACAGTTTTTGTCTTTATTCTTGTTTCATCTATTTCTTTACCTGCTTATTTGAGATTACCTCCCAAACTAGCTGGTGTTGTAAATGTAATAATTTTTGTAATCATCTTAAATATCTTTGTATTTATGCCTGGGGATAAAGATATTACTAATATCATTAATATTTTTGGTGAATTTAGTAATAATGGGTTTTTTGCAATAGCTATATTAGGAATAATATATTTGCTATCTATGGGAATATCTATTTTCCTTTATGAAACAAGGGATCTGTATTAGGGGGTGGGTAAAATTGAAACATCTAATAATGAAGGATTTTAGGATATTAAAAACCATTATTATAATTTCAATAATTGCTGGCCTTCTTTTTTCCTACATTAGTTCAAGAGTTCCTACTGAATATGGAAGCCCAATTATCTTAAGCTATGGAATTATTATATTGGGTTACATTGGATTAATGTTTGCAGGTCAAAAAGAAATAAGGGCTAAATCCGATATAATCTTTAACTCCTTTCCTGTAAAGAGGAATGAAATAGTAAAGGCTAAGTATATGAGCATTATCTTATATCTATTATTAATATCTGGGATTGTATATATAGGATCAAATGTATTTGCAATTTTGGCAAGCAATGGCACAACAACAGGGGCAAGATTGAGGGAAATACTATTTGTATTAGGCTTATTCGTATTATTTCTGTCAGTATATTTGCCCTTTGAATTTTATAATATAGGCAAGGTACAGGTATTTAACAGCATCTTTTATATCCTCCTTATACTATTACCAAACCTCGTAAGAAAGTATGTAAATGAAATTGTAAACAGCAAGATATTTAGGACCTTAATGAAATTAGATTTTAACACTTTTACCATGGTCTTACTAGGCGTTAGTATAATATCATATGTAATATCTTTAAACATATCTAAGGGAATATATGACAAGAAGGAATTTTAGTATATATGGGGGAGATCATACTAGATTAGAATCGTGGAATTTATACCCTACTATGTAAATGTATAAATGATCAAATAAGAGACGACTCTTTAAAAAGAATCGTCTCTTTCTTTATATAAATAACTGAATATCAGAATTAAGTGCATCTATTATATAATCCTCTGCTGTAGCTATGCTGACTTCTTTAAGTAATTCTTCCTCCCCAAAGCCCATGACTTCACAGGATAATTTGCATGCCTTCATACTTACTCCTTTATTCAAGGCTCCATTAAGAAAATCAGATAGCTTTGGTGTATCAGTGTCTTCCATCATGCCTACTAACATCTTCTTTCCAATGCCTGCAAAATTCATCCTAGATAGGGGCAGGTCCTCAATATGCCTTGGAGTCATATTGGCAAACATCTTCTCCATAGTAGTCTTATCTTCTTCAGGAATACTATTTGGGTCCCTAACTAGCATCAAGCCCCAAAAGGCAAAAAACATGGTAACTTCTATATTCAATTCTCTAGCTGAATTGGCTAAAATCAAGGCTGCTAAGGCCTTGTCATAATCACCGCTAAACATGAGTATGCTCATCTTGCTGTTTCCATTACTCATAAAAAAACCTCCTTTCCACTAGCTTTAGCAGAAAGGATGGTTTCTATACTTATATTTATAGTAATTAACATTT